>Ga0307374_10008571_pt1 | contig 15237 bp, 18 predicted proteins | sample OX3MG_FD_202532 | JGI IMG/M metagenome (GOLD analysis project Ga0307374, IMG submission 202532) | Soil microbial communities from Risofladan, Vaasa, Finland - OX-3 | ecosystem: Environmental > Terrestrial > Soil > Coastal area > Acid sulfate soil | place: Finland: Risofladan, Vaasa | collected... | reverse complement strand
GCTGCAAGAATATCGACGGACGGAGAATAAAATAAATAATCGTTAATTCCGCCAGTGCAAAACTGACATTGAATAACTTATCCCCGATATCCCTCGCAAACCAATACCCAAGATACCCAAAAGGCCTAATGAGAAACTGTGACAATTCACCATTATTGATATTGTCCCCCATCTCTTGTGTCCGTGTTGAAAAAACAATACTGCCGATCAGCGACGCGCCCAAGACATACGTCAATATCAATGACCGTGAGTAACCGAAGATATGGCCATTTTGCGGAGTAACGGCAAGCCAAAGATAATAGACCGTTAATAGTTGCAACACATTCCGAAGCCGCCACATAGCGAAGTTAAAGCGGTATGACATCATCTCATCCCAGGTATTCTTTGCGACTTGCAAGTAGAGTTTCATAAAATTAGCGGCTAGCTACTAGCTGCTAGCGTTTGGTTAAATTTGTAAAAGTAAAAACTAGACGCTCGACGCTAAACGCTAGATGCTTGATTTGCGAACACATCCCTAATAATCTCCTCAATATTCGGTTCTTCAATATTGAGATCTTCAACGGGGAATTGCTCAAGCAATTTGGACGCGACATAATTTGATTTATCGCGCGGTACAATAACAACAGCTTTTAATGGGTCAAAAGATGCCACCTCACCAAGCTGTTTTAATTTCTCACGCGTCACCGGTTTCTCAAAAATAACGGTGATAGATTTATTCTTTGCATATTTCTTCACAATATTTGCGAGCTTTCCGTCATATAAAATTTTTCCGTGATCAATGATGATGACCCGCCTGCACAACTCCTCGACATCTTTCATATAATGACTGGTGAGAATAACTGTTGCATTAAAATTCTCGTTGTATGCTTTGACAAAATCTCGCAGTTTCTGCTGCATTACGACATCAAGCCCGATCGTCGGTTCATCCAAAAAAAGAATTTTTGGCGTATGGATCAACGCAGCAATCAGTTCACATTTCATCCGCTGACCGAGTGACAACTTGCGCACCTGCACCTGCAGAATATCTTCAACATCCAAGAGCTCTGATAATTCCGCTACTGTTTTATTATATTGATCCGCTGGGATCTCATAAATTTCTTTATTAAGAAGAAACGAATCAATGGCCGGCAAATCCCACCACAGCTGATTTTTTTGTCCCATGACAAGGGAAATTTGCTTGAGATATTCATGTTTCCGTTGAAACGGCGTATATCCCAACACACTGACTTGCCCACTGGTCGGATAGAGCAAACCGGTGAGACATTTGAGCGTAGTTGTCTTTCCTGCGCCGTTTGGTCCAATAAAACCAACCAGTTCCCCTTCGTCAATTTCAAACGAGATATCATTGACCGCCTTGGCATCATAATACGTGCGGTGGAACAATGATTTCATTGAACCGGCAAACCCCGGCTCCTTCTGATGGACTTGGTAAAATTTGGTTAAATGGTTTATTTGAATTACCATAGGCAAGTGACAAGTGAATAGTAACTAGTGATTAGGACTTTTATCTAATTTTGACGTTAACGTATTTAGCATACGAATGACTTCGTTAAGTAGTCCGCCAACTGTCTGATAGTCTTCAGCACTTGCGAAATCCAATTCTTGGGCAATAACAATCTGTGTTTCAAGTTCGAGAGCTGAAGCATATGCGATTAATAAACCACGTCTATATTCCTTACGCAATTTTCTCCCAAACCCTTCAGCAATATTTGATGGAATGGAAATTGCCGCTCGTCTCATTTGTGCAACTAAACCATATAACTCAGCTCTCGGAAATTTGTACGTTAAAAGGAAAATATCCTTTACAAGAAGAATAGACTTTTGCCAAACAATAAGATCTTTATATGAATGAATCTGCATATAAGACTAGAAACTACAAAATAGTCACTAATCATTATCTCACTTTTTTAAAGCTCGCAAACAGACCAAAATTCTTTTCCTATTCACTAATTCCTAATCACTCGTCACTAAACGTTATCTAATCGCCTTCTTCAGTGTTTTCCCTGCGGTAAAACCAGGAGCTTTGCGGGCTTGCAAGGTAATAGCTGCTCCGGTCTTGGGATTGCGTCCGACACGCTGCTGGCGACTGCGTACACTAAAGGTACCAAATCCGGTCAAGACTACCTTTTCTCCGCGTTTGAGCGAGTCACGGATAGTATTTAACATTGTTTGGACTGCGTCTCGGGATGCTTTGTTGGTGAGATTGGCTTTTTTTGCTACGATTTCAATGAGATCTTTTTTAGTCAAAAAAACTCACCTCCTCCCGGAAAAAATGCGAAAGACAAATCATGAGATTAGATTAACAATACAAGGAAAATGAAGTGTTGTCAAGAGGCGCTAATGAAAAATTTAGACAAACGTCGTCTCAGGATAAACGGCGCGGAATTCGCGGATTGCTGTCACTTTCACTTCACCCGGAACGGCAAGTGATTTACTGACTTCCTCTTGAATTTTTCTCGACAATATGACGGTCTGCGCATCATCCAATTTCCCTGGGTTGATAATAACCCGCAGTTCCCGGCCAGCTTCAAATGCGTACGCATCTTCAACGCCTTCATAATTCTTGGCGATTTTTTCCATTTCAGTCAATCGCTGTCCATACTTCTCCAGATCCTCATACCGTGCACCGGGACGTGCTGCTGAGATAGCATCGGCAATATGGACGATGACCGACTCGACACTTGAGAATGGTTTATCTTCATGATGTTCCCAGACGGCATTGACAATCGGCTCGGGGAAGTTATATCGTTTCAGCAGTTCCACACCTAACTTCACGTGGCTTCCATCACCTTCCATTATTTTTCCGATGTCATGAAAAAGACAACCGAGTCTGACGATATCGACATTGGCACCGATCTCCTGCGCGATATGCACACCGATTTTTGTCTCCTCAAGAGTATGCACCAGTAAATTCTGCCCGTATGACGTACGGAATTTCATTCTCCCAAGAAGCGGGTAGAGATCGGCAGGCAAACTATAAATGTTTACTTCGTTTGCAAGTTTTTCTCCTTCCTGGAACATTATCTTTTCCAGCTCCTCACGGGTTTGCTTTACAACTTCCTCTATGCGGAATGGCTGTACACGGGAATCTTTGAGTAATTTCTCAAGTGACCTACGAGCAACTTCACGACGGATCTGGTCAAACGATGACAAACGGATAATCCCTTCTTCATCAAGATCTACATCAACACCGGTCGCTTGTTCAAACGCACGGATGTTTCGTCCTTCTTTTCCGATGATCCGACCCTTCACATCTTCATCCTGTACTTTGACAATGGAGACTGTGTATTCCGGGACAAATTGCAATGCACCGTGTTTGAGACTATCCAAGACGATTTCCTGCGCTTTGTTGTCAGCTGTCGCTTTTGCCTCATCTTCCCGCTCACGGATGATCTTTGCCATCATCGCTGCGGCATCTTTTTCGGTTTCTTTGAGTAACTGATCTTTTGCCTCGTCAGTAGTGAGGTGGGAAACGCTTTCGAGTTTCTTGATGTACTCCTGACGCTTCTTTTCAATCTCGACCTTTTCATTTTCAAGGCTTTCCTGTTTGGCTTCGATTTTTTCCTGCCGTTCAAGAAGCTTTTTTTCAAGTTCTAATAAATCCTGTTGTGTTGCTGTTGCCATATTTTTGGAGCAAAAGAAGAACGCACTGTCGTGCTTCTTATCGTGTGACTATGAAGGTGAATTGTCTGTTCTTCATAAACAATCTCTCTTGCTGTACTCCTATTATACGTTGTTCCTCACATTTATGCAACAATTATCACTGTTTTCTCGCTGATCGTTTAATGCCCGAAGTAAATGGTTTGACCATTTTTTTCGGGTCAACTGTTGTATCATAAACTCTCGCTGACACGCCCAATGCCATTGCAGCTTCCCGCAGCGTTATATTCTCATTCAGTGCATGGACGGCAATTTGTGCTGCTTTGGCATACCCGATCTCCGGTGTCAACGAGGTAACCGTCATAAGGGTATTGTCCAGATGATTTTGTATGACATCTTTGTCTGCAGTTATTCCAACAATACATTTTTTATGAAGAAGTGTACATGCAGTTGTGAGCAACTCTGCTGATTCCAAAAATGTTGCAGCCATAACCGGCTTACCGGTATTCATATCCTGCTCACTGCTCCTGTTGGCAAGTCGTATTGTTTCATGTTTTCCTTCAACTGCATTGCATGCCATCCGGACCGCTTCCAGAACAGAAGGATTTACTTTCCCCGGCATGATAGATGATCCGGGCTCGGATGTAGGCATCTTCAATTCTCCCAAACCAGTTCTCGGCCCGGAGGCCAGCCAGCGGATTGACGTTGTTACCGTATCCAGAACGAGCGCTAAATTGCTTATCGCACTCGATGCTTCCATCACCGGATCATGCGATGAAATATCGACAAATTTATTCGGAGCAGGTGTGAACGCGTGTCCGGTGAATTCGGAGATATACGCAGCTGCTTTTTCGGCAAACCCGTCCGGCGCATTGATCCCCGATCCAAGCGCCGTCCCACCGACCGGCAGTACGGAAAGATTTTCCAGACTTCTTGCAATTGTTTTCTCAGCCCGCTGAATTCGTGTTCCCCATCCGTCAAATTCCATGCCGAGTCTGATAGGCACCGCGTCCATCAGATGCGTTCTTCCCGCTTTGATAACATCCTTAAATGCTTCCCCTTTTTCACGGAAAACAGCAACCAGCGCGCTTGCTGCCGGTATCACCTGACTTTTCAGTACAAGAACCGATGAGACATACATTGCTGTCGGGAAAATATCATTGGTGGACTGAGACCTGTTAACAATATCATTCGGATGGAGTACTGTTACTTCATCATCGATAAGACCACCGCTGCGAACATGTGCAATACGGGCGATTACTTCATTCATGTTCATATTGGTATACGTCCCCGATCCGGACTGAAAAATACTTACGGGAAATTGCTCGGTGTGTTTTCCGGCAATGATCTCATCACAAGCACTTCCTATCATTTTTGCTTGTGTACGGGGTATCACGCCGCAGTCCCTGTTGGCGTAGGCACACGCTTTTTTCACCAGGGCAAGAGCGGAAATAAAAGCAAACGGCAGTGGTTCACCGACGCCGAATTTCAGACCCCATCGCGCCGTCTCTTTGTCATAAAAAACACCTTTGGGAACACTCACAACGCCGAACGCATCCTTTCTGATCCGTATTTCTTTTTGTGTCCTTGCCATATAATAATACAGTGGTTGAAATTATATGCCTTCACTACAGAAGAGTCAAATAAACAAAAACTAAACTTCAAAACATACTATAGCGTACTGCAAGTAACTATGAAGCGTGGGTGGCGAGCGAGGGGGTCCCCCGGCGAGTGCTCGCAACAAAGTGAGGACATCTGACGGGGGTAAAGCGAGATAGGACCCACGTCAGGAAAAAACCGAACGCAAAAAAAATAAAGAACTAATTCATGAGAATTGAATCAAGCCTCACCCTTCAAACTTTCATCGATCGCTTTCTTGACAATGTCCCAGTTGTATCCCCGTCGTGAGAGAAAACCGCCAACTTTTTGATATATCTCCTGCCGAGGGCTACCGGACAATCGCTCCAGCTTTTTGATAATCAAGCTTTTTGCCTGCTCCAACTCATCAGGAATTTCATCTTCCGTCGATTGCAAAACACTACTGATAATCTCATCCGTTATCCCTTTTTGCCGCAGTTCAATCTTGAGAAGTGCCTTGCCTTTGGGTTTGAGCCTTACCCGATTCAAAACCCATGCCCGGGCGAACTCCTCATCATTAAGAAATTTTTTGTCTTTCAAACTTGTGATGATTTTCTCAATGATCTGGGGTGCTGCTTTTTTCTTTGTGAGATAGTCTCTGATTTCCTTCTCAGACCGATTGCGGATACTGAGATAAAAATATGCAAGGTTGAGGTACCGTTCAAAATGTTCCTGAAAATCCATTACCAAACTAGTATACCACTGAATCCATAGGAGTAAAAAATTCTATCAGAATTATGAGTATGTTCGGATGAAGATAATAAAAAATCAATGATAAGATTTTACTCTTCTTCTTCGTCTTCCTGTTCTTCGCCGCCGACGACAAGAGGTGCGCGGCCGTCTTTATTTTGTGCCATAATTTTTGCAACTATTTCTTTTTCCATTGCTGGATTTTCTTTCAGTGCTGCCATTGCGGCAACTTTCCCTTGTCCAAGCATTTCCTCATTATAACGATAGAAAGCCCCTGACTTATTAATCACATTCATTTCAACGGCGACATCAAGGATTCCCCCTTCGCGAGAGATACCGGTTCCCGTGACGTCAAATTCAGCGATGCGGAAGGGTGCTGAAATTTTATTCTTCACGATCTTCACTCGGTGGCGTGAACCGACTACTTTGTCTCCGTCTTTGAGCGTCTCAATCTTTCTGATATCCATACGGACTGAGGCATAGAATTTCAATGCCATACCACCGGTAGTCGTCTCAGGATTGCCAAACATCACACCGATTTTCTGTCTGAGCTGATTGGTAAAGATCACGACGGTTTTGGATTTGGAGATAACAGCAGTCAATTTCCGCAGAGCTTGAGACATCAATCGTGCTTGCAATCCCATAACCGAATCTCCCATTTCACCTTCAATTTCCGCACGTGGCACAAGCGCTGCCACTGAATCAATGACCAAGACATCAATTCCACCTGAGCGGACCAGACTTTCAGTGATCTCAAGCGCCTGCTCCCCGGTATCGGGTTGAGAAATAAGCAACTCATCCAGCTTCACGCCAAGTTTTTCCGCCCACAGCGGATCAAGCGCATGCTCCGCGTCAATAAATGCAGCGATACCGCCGTGTTTTTGTGCCTGTGCAATTGTTGAAAGACAAACAGTTGTTTTACCCGATGCTTCCGGTCCGTAGATCTCAATAATTCTTCCCCGCGGAAGTCCTCCTGCACCAAGTGCCAAATCCAGAGGCAGACAACCGGTTGAGATGACAGAGATATCAAATTTTTGTGCCACATCGCCAAATCGCATGATGGAGCCGCGGCCGTATTGTTTCTCGATCTGATCCATTGCCATTTTGATGGATTCGAGTTTTTTGGAGGCGTCGTTTTGCTGTTCTACTGCTACCGATTTTTGAGAATTCGCGGGAGTCCTTGCCATAAAATTATACGATAATAATATCAGGTCTGTGATAAAATACAAGATATCAAAAGAGGTCATAGCTCATCAATAACAATTCATTTCATTATTGATTTGTTTATCGAATTATTGGTAGTATTGGAGTATTCTTTACAAAGCAAAGCGGGGTGTAGTTTAACGGTAGAATGCGCGGCTGGGGGCCGTGTGGCTGGAGTTCGACTCTCCGCACCCCGACACAAAAAGATATATTTGTGCTATAATTTCCCACATGTCAGTAATTGATAGTGGCATACAACGACTTTCAGCCGCGGATCTTGTTAATTTAGGGCTCACACCGGAAGTACTCATGGCACCGGTTGAATGGGGACGCGACCGCGCTCCCGACCCAACAAATGATGGCTGGACTATTACCCCGATAGTTCTACAAAAACCTGATAGTGCACAAGCTCCAAGAATTGTTCACGCAGAACGAATAGAAGTAGGAGCTGGTACTCAAACAGGAGTAGAAGTAGTGCTACACCAGCAGAGTACAATACGCAGAACACAGATTGTAGAAGTACCGGTAAGTGGAACAGGAGAAGTAATAGTGAATCCACCCCAGGGAAGGCTCGTTTCAAAAGAACTTTCTGCCAATTCAGGAGGTGCGGTTGTCTATAGCCCGGGGACATTAGTTGCGCATGCAACTTCTGCCGAAGATCTTATTGTGGTAAGATTTAGCGTACCTCACTCGGCAATTATGCCTGTTGAACGACTTATCGGTCAGCCTGAATCAAGAAGAGCAAGAGCAGTACATGAAAGACTGCAATCGAGAAGACGAGCCTCAAGACAACCTGCTACAAGAAGAGGATAAATCCGTTTTACTTTTTCCAATACTTCTTCCACATAGCATATTCACTGAAACTCTCTTTTTTCTCCACTTTATCAAGGAACATGATGCCGTCCAGGTGATCTATCTCATGCTGGAAGACTCGCGCGTGAAAGTCATCCTGCAAATCATACGTTACATCCTTTCCATCACGATTTAACCCTGAAACCACACATGAAATAGGTCGTGGTACCAATCCTCTCAGATTTACGGACAAATCACCTTCCCAATCATCCTTCACTTTTTGAGACCGCTTACTCACCTTTGGGTTAATAACGATCGTCAAAGGGAACGGCTTCTTATCGGGATAGCGAGGATTATTCGGATCGACATGTACCACAATTACCCGCACATTTTTCCCGACCTGTGGTGCCGCGATGCCGACACCTTTCTCTTTCAAACACGTTGCCGCCAGTTTATCAAGGAATGTCTGAAATGCTTTTGATTGTATGGTATCCGCAGGTACCTCTGTTGAAATCTTACGCAGTATCGGATTGCCGAGCCGGATCGTTCTTAGTGCTGTCATGGCGTTATTATACCACCGAAATAGCGAGTACTATGAGTAAACTATGAGTAAATAGTATGCGATGCAGAGGATTACTTGCCTGTTGTCGTTGTATTTGTCGTCCCGGTATGCACAGCAGCCGGAGCAGTTGCTTGAATATTTATTACCGTACCTGTTGCTTGTTTGAGTACTGACTGAGCAACACCTCGCGCGGTCACAAGTGATGTTGGCAAGAGCCCAAGCTGCATCGTTTTCCCTGTAGTGCCATACAGTGGCGTAAAGCTTACGGTCGCGACAACCCCGTTTCCTTTGACTGCTGGGCTGTTGGGTGTGATACCGAATGCATACGTATATCTCCCCGTAGCAGTGTTATTTTTATTAATCAATACCACAGGATTGGTGAATAATGGACCCGGCGTGACTTTTACATTACTGATGATGTGAGGATCATACCCCAACTCAAGTTGGACAGCAGTTACATCGTTGTCCTGTGTATTCATTGTTATGGTAACACTTCCTGTTTGTCCTGAACCAACGACTACGGGATTGGGACCCAACATAAGGACAGTATGAGCAGGGACATTAGGTGTCGGCTGATGAGCCATTGTGTTCCCTTGTGGAACAGAAGGAGCTTGCTGCTGCTGACCGGCACGAAGAGCGATAATGAAGAGAACGATCGTGACCACGACCAATCCAGTTATAAGGGCAAGAGTCTTTTTTGGCATAAGTATCTTCATTCATCATAGAACAATCTTTTTACTTTTTGCAAGACCCAAAATGTAAAGTATATAATAAAAGTATGCTATTTTTTACTCTCTTTTTCATCGAATTGTTTCTCCTTTTTCTCCTCTCACGCAGTCTCACACGGAATTTGTCATTATTCCTCTACCGAATTTCAAAAAGCAAACATATTACCATCTCAGCCATTGCTATCCTCTTTTTACCAGGTACATTTATTCACGAACTCGCCCATGCTCTTTTTGCCGGAATCCTCGGCGTCCGAGTCGGAACGATGGAATTTATGCCCCGAATTGATGGCGAGCATGTCAAACTCGGTAGTGTACAAATAGCACAAACCGATCCCATAAGGCGTTTTCTTATCGGTGCAGCACCATTTTTCTTCGGGACTGCAATCCTTCTCGGTCTTCTTTTTTATTTCGTGCACGCACAGCTCTATAACAACTATCTATTTGTACTCTTGGTGGGATATGCCGTCTTTGAAATTGGCAATACCATGTTCTCAAGTCGGAAAGATATGGAAGGAGCACTGGAACTGTTTGCGGCAATGATCTGTATTGTCATTATCTTATATCTCTTGGGCGTACGGCTGCCGACATTTAACCCAAATAGTATTTTTGGACAAAAAATTGTTCTGGAAGTGTTTCAACGCGGATCGATATTCTTACTCGTCCCCCTCACGCTTGATACTATTATTATTCTCCTTTTCAAACAGATACAGAAAAGATAACTCAAATCGCAAATCTTACATGTCAAATCTACATATCAAAAATAAAATCTAAAGTTTTACGTTTTGACATTTGCATTTTGAGATTCCTGTTGTATACTATCCAGCATGGATAAGAAATTTTTTGCCTCCGTTGTCATTGGGATCCTGGTTCTTATAATCTTCTCGTACTTTATCTTCGGACTCAACGGTTCGGCACCCACAGCAACTACCCCGCAGGTCGTTCCGTCACAGCCAGCCGATACAGGCGGCAAACTGCAAATTACTGATGAAAAGATCGGCACCGGCGCGGCCGTCAAAAAAGGCGATACTGTTGAAATGAATTATGTCGGCACACTGACCAACGGCACAAAATTTGATGCAACGACACCGGGCAAACCGTTTGAGACACAGATCGGTGTCGGCCAAGTAATTAAAGGCTGGGATGAAGGCGTCATCGGGATGAAAGTCGGCGGAAAAAGAAAATTGGTTATCCCCCCTTCACTTGGCTACGGCAGCCAAGCAAACGGTGCAATTCCGGGAAATTCCACACTGATATTCCAACTAGAACTCGTCGGGATTAAAAAATAAGCAGTATTATTGTTATTTCCGCAATGTATCCTGAATAAAGTTGACAGAAAGCAGGAATTTATATAAATATACTATCATATAAATTCCCACTTACAAGGGAACTGCATAAGAAAGGCCAACCCAACTACGTATTTGTCTTATTTACTGCATACTTTGCAGTCACCTCTATGGGTAACGACCAGATAGACACCCGATACACCGATCAAGAGATAGATTACTTCAAGCAGTGTCGCGTTGAAACCAAAAATCGCTTGTAGGAAATCAAACCCTTGTCCGCTGGTACTCGCAGGAATGATGCCGAAAAGTCCTAGATCAATTGCGCCGATTATGACGAGTACAAATGCGACGATATGTAACCATTTTTTTGTATCTTTATTCATACATTCAGTCACCCCCTTTAGAATTTCTCAAAGTATTTTAAAAAAAACTAGACGCTAGACGATAATTGCTATACGCTAGCATATCTAGCATACAAGGTATATCTTTTTGTCGTCAAGAGGAGAATTTGGGGTAATCTAAAGATATTGTCGCAGAAGAGATACAATAAATATGATGTATCAATTTCGACAAATACCATCAGAGGCACAAATAAAGAAATACTTGCGAAGAATTGTTTTTGGTAAAAATATTTATTGTCCTGTTTGTAAGACAAGAAAAGTACTCAGGGAAAACGAGAGATTCTGGTGCACAAAATGTAGAAACAGATTCTCTCTTTTATCTCACACATGGCTTTCCCATACAAAACTTCCTTTACAACAGTTTTGGTTAGTACTGTGGTGCTGGACACAACAAGTACCAGTCAAACAAACTGCAAAGCTTACACAACTATCCATACCAACAATCTATCATTGGTTTTCAGCCTTCCGTTCTCATCTCCCTGAAGATCAGGATGTCCTTGAGCATTTAGTACAGCTTGATGAAGCATACTTTGGTGGCAGAAACGGGAGAGCTTTGTTTATGGGGAAACAAATCGGATCAAGAAAACTTGCATATCAAATATTGTCTCACACAAATCCAGCACGAGAACATGCCTGGAAATTTTTGCATAGCTATGTAGCAGCAGAGACAGTCCTTAATACAGACGGTGCAGCGATCTACAAGCATATTAACAACTGGTGGCCTGTGTATCACAACAGAGATATTCATAAAAAATTTGAATTTGAACACACCTCAGAGATAGAAGGAATGTTTGGGGTCTTGAAAACATTCATTAGAAGAATGTATCATCATGTTAGTTGCGACAAATTACCTGAGTATGTGTGTGAATTTTGCTGTCGATTTTCACATCCCGAAATGTTCGATTCGCCTTATGAATTCTTGCTAATCACTCTTCGTCTTGCGACATTATCTTAATATTACCCAGAATTTGTATCCTTGACAGACCCATCCGGCGGATTCATACTAATTATATGTTCAAACATCTTGCAGACCTCGGATATACCCGCAATGTCAAAGAAGCAATCGGATTTTATCTTGCGTATCTGCTGCTGCTGCTTATTGCCGGCGCTGTCGCGGGCTTTCTCTTCGGCGGCGTAGATAGTGTCAACAGCTTTTATGCCGGAGTAAATATCGGCACGATCGTTGCCGTTATCGCCTGTCTTATTCTGACGTACATGATCTTTGTGAGCAAAAAACGCACCAAGAGTTTTGCATCCCTTCTCTTGACACTTGTTGCAGGATTTCTCGCAATGATCGGCGGAGGCATCCTCGGTCTTCTCATCCCTGCCTACCTCACCACCACCGGTGCAAAAAGTAAGAAAAAAAAGAAGTAAATAAAACACTTATTTTTGCAATCGAAACAAAGGCCGTACAAATCTGTCGACAACACTGCACGCAGCGTTAAAAAAATCTTTGGAGTGGAGCGTTTAAAAAACTGCAAAGTTTTTAGCGGAGTGAAGAAGATTTTTAGCGAGTACAGTCTTGTCGATGTTTTTGGTTCTTTGTACACACAAAGAACGAAGAAAAAGTTTGGTTCCAAAAGGACAGAAAGAAAATTTGGATTACTTTCAAGACAAAAGTACCAAAAGGAGCTAGGGTATCACTTCCGTATACACAGGATTGCCGTTGGATTTATCAAAATACAACCATCGCATCCAGGTGATCGTGATCTTCAAAATATCATAATTATGCCCAAACATGTTATACATCGGATCACTTTCAAGCCGTTTGGAATCTACAATCTTTTGCAGCATTCCCTCATACAAATCATTGCTGGACTCGATTATTTCCGCAGTGCCTTGTATCTGTACGGTATGCGGGACAGGCGTTGTCCCCACGACAAAAGCAATATGCGGATTATCTCTCAGGTTCTGGACTTTTCGTGAATCTTTATCGGTAAGGACACAAACGATCTGATTTTCATCAAGCAGATAATTTACACTGGCAGCCTCGGGAATACCGTCTTTTCCGACAGTAGCGATCACTCCCATCGGCTGTTCCTTCAAAAAGTTCATCGCTTCATTCTTGAGTGATTCTTTATCCATACCTCCACAGTACCAAACCCCGTTCCCTTTTTCAATCTCATCTATCCGATTTTGTCCTATAATTTTTTGATTGAGCGTACGTACTCTGTTATAATGCCCCCATGGGAATGCCAGACAGACCTGCACCTAAAGAACGACGAACAAGACAGGTTCGTGAAATTGAAAAAAGATATGCCATACCAGCGCTTCCTTCTCGCATAGCTGAGAGGCTTCCTGGATTACTCTTTGCTCACATTCATCAGGGGTATTTAGTTGGCGGGAATGGTGACCGCATGAGAAAGACGACGTTTGCTGACGGACGTGTTGCGTATGAAGTAGGTTCAAAAGCTCCGGCAATGACGGAGTCCTTTGATCGTGATATTGCGGATAATTATGAAGACGTTACCACGATCGGGAAGGATGAATTTGATAAGCTTTGGCCGGGAACAGAGGGATTTCGCATCCTAAAAACAAGATATCATATCCCAGATGAGACAGGAGAGGGCGGTCCTGTCATACAATTGGATGTATTTGGAGGAGAGGATGAGGATCTCAAAGGAAAAATGATGGCGGAGGTTGAATTTGGTTCATTCGCAGAAGCTCAAACTTTTACTCAACCTGATTGGTTTGGCGATTGCGTCACCAGTGTCGTGTCCAACAGAAAACTCGCCAAAGGCAGAAACTCCTGGTTCCTATAATTACCACCCCACCCCAGATTCCCAATCCATCGGAATAAATTTCCAAAAAAGTACATATATTCGTTTACCTTCTGAGTATTTTTATCAATTGCAATTTTGGGTGTACGGGTACATTCAAAAAAACGCACATAGGGAAAATAAAATTTATTTTCCCTAAAAAATATGAACGCTTACAAATAGTAAATAACCTTGTGTGGTAAGATATGCGGTATGGGACGATTATTCAAAGGTATCAGAACAATCATTGTAATTTTTGAAATAGTCGGCGCTTTGCTCAGTGCTATTATTTTTATTCTTAATAAAATCGGCGTTCTTAAAAACATATCCAAAAAACAACCCCCTCCTCCAGAGAATAAAAAATAATGAAAAACACCCAAGGCTTCCCAACCGAGGTTCAATGGGGTATAATCCCCCTGCAGTATGGCAAGGAAGTTAATCGCACTTATCGCAACGGAGGGTAAATCCAAACAACAGATAGTCACCGAAGTCCTGACCACATATCAGGAGTATCAAGACAAGCAACAATCCACGCAAAAAAAAGTAAAAGCAAAAAAACAAAACTAACCCACCCTAGCTACCATATCCAGCCTGAAAGGAGTATAATAAAGCTCACTTAAGTATGTTCGAACAAGCTTTTAAAAATATTGACAACGAACTCCGAAAAGACGCTGGTGTCAGTAGTGAATTGGATTATATTGAGCAAACTTCATGGGTTCTTTTTTTGAAATACCTCGATGATTTAGAAAAAGAGAAAAAAAAAGAAGCAGCGCTTGCGGGTCGATCATACAAACAAATTATTGCACCAGAATTCCAATGGGAAGTTTGGGCAGCCCCCAAAACTCCTGATGGCAAATTAGATCATCATAAAGCATTCAATGGTGACGATCTTACTGAATTTGTTGACCAAAAATTATTTCCCTACCTCAAAAAATTTAAATCAGCGACAGAAGATATCAGTACGATTGAATATAAGATCGGGGAAATCTTTTCTGAACTCAAAAATAAAATCCAGAGCGGTTATACATTACGTGAAATTTTGGACATCATAGATACCATGCGTTTCCGCACACAGAAGGAAAAGCATGAACTCTCGCATCTTTATGAAAGCAAAATTAAAAATATGGGTAATGCCGGAAGAAATGGTGGCGAGTACTACACGCCAAGAGCATTGATCCGAACGATTGTTAAAGTAGTTAATCCAAAAATCGGCAACTCTATTTATGATGGGGCTGTGGGATCAGCAGGATTTCTTGTTGAAGCGTTTGAATATCTTACACAGGATAAAAGCAAACTTTCATCAAAGGATTGGGAAACACTTCAGAAAAAGACGTTTTATGGAAAAGAGAAAAAAGGTCTCGCATATATTATCGGCATCATGAATATGATCCTTCATGGTATTGAAGCGCCAAATATTCAACACACCAATACCCTCTCTGAAAATATCATGGATTATCAGGAAAAGGATCGATACGACGTCGTTCTTGCCAACCCGCCATTTGGCGGCAAAGAACGCTCGGAAATTCAACAGAATTTTCCGATCAAAACAAGCGAAACAGCATTTCTCTTTCTCCAACATTT
>Ga0307374_10008570_pt1 | contig 15238 bp, 13 predicted proteins | sample OX3MG_FD_202532 | JGI IMG/M metagenome (GOLD analysis project Ga0307374, IMG submission 202532) | Soil microbial communities from Risofladan, Vaasa, Finland - OX-3 | ecosystem: Environmental > Terrestrial > Soil > Coastal area > Acid sulfate soil | place: Finland: Risofladan, Vaasa | collected... | reverse complement strand
ACGCCTACCTGCTGCACATGCAGCGCGCGCATCACCTGCCGATTCAGAAATGGGATGATGTGTTTTACCTCGGACCCGAGATTCTGAAACCGCACGCCGACAGCATCACCCGTTCCTCCGTGAAGGCTGCGGCTCTCGAAGGAATGGGGCTGGGCCTGGGCGGATGGCTCACTGTTGTGCCGGATCTAGGAATTCTCTCGGCGATTACGATTCGTTTGTTGCAGAAGCTCAGCTTGCTTTACGGATTCGAGTATGCGACGGACGAGGACGCCGTCGAGCTGTGGATGGCGGCGGCCAGCGCGGCGGGCCTCGACCTCGGCAAGGATTTCCTCGAGAAGCAGGCGATCGAGCACCTGGTGCCGCGCATCATGGACCTGGTTGCGGCAAAGATAGGGGCGGAAATTGCGGAGCAATGGACGGCGAGGCTTATACCGCTTTTGAGCGCTGGCGCCGCAGGGGCTCTGAACTATTATTTCGTTCGCGCGTGGGGGCGCCGCGCGCAGAAACATTTTGAAGAACGCCATCGCGTGGTCCGCGCCCAAAAAGCCTTGCAAGCGCGAATGCTGCCCGCGTCTCCGCTGACACAATAGAAACAGCGGCGCTCGGCAATACCTTCCATCGTGTTCCCGGTAAAACTATTTTGTCACTCCGTTTTTCGGGATCTTGGTCGCTTGCCAGGCGACGACTTGCCAGCGCTCATCGCGCCGTACAAAAGTTCCCGTGTTGCGGTACGAATCCGTTTCGATTTTACCGTCTTTGTGCTTTGCGCGCGCGACCAGCCGGAAGGCCACGACAGCCGCGTTGCCGAAGTCGTGAACGGTGATATCCACGGCCGAGTAAGTTGTTTTCTTGTTGGGCGTCGGCTTCATGTTCGCAACGCCCTTCATTATTTCGGTTTTGTCGCGAACAATGCCGTTCGATCCCGTGTAAATCACGTCGTCAGCGAAGAACCGGTCGAACCCCGCGCGGTTGCCGTTCCCGGCGTCGGCCAGGAACTGATGCAGCATCGCCGTCAGCTGATGCGTCGTGGCAGGCTCTGCGTCTTTCTGCGCCCAGACCGTCGGAACGATCAGAAGGAGAATTGCCAGCAGCTTTGCCAGTTTCATGTATGTTTCTCTCCGCTCGCTATTTGTAAAAGATCGCAATTTGATCCGCGAAAGTTTAGCTCGCCCGTCATGATTTCGGTGGACGAAGCTGCCCTAGAAGCGCCACACCAGCCCCGTCGAAAACCGTGCGTTCTCCCTCGTGCTTGTCAATTGGTTGTCGTATGTCTGAAATGCTGTATACAGGTAATCCCCCTGGAAACGCCATGCCATCCTATGCGCAACGCGCACATCCAACCCGCCACCGAGTGCATAGGCAATCGAAGTATGTTTCTTGATGGGGTCGAACGGCGCGCCGGCGTCGGCAACGTAGTGGTGGATGTGCCCGACCCCCCAAAGGGCTGGTGCAAAGGGAGTAAATCTTGAGAACGAAGTCGAAATTTGCGGTCCGAAAAGAAACGTATATGTTGTGGAGTGATCGCTGGGACAGCAGTGGCCATAGCTAATCGTTTTGTAGTATCCGGCGAAGTCCGATACGAATCCGAGCCGCGGACTCCTCTTCACATTCAGTGACGCATTCCAGCCATTGGTCTCCCCGCCTTGAAAGCTGAATTCCGAGGCAGCCAGGGAGAACCCGCCAAAAAGTTCCATCTTTGGCTTAGCCTGTGCCGCTGCGACAGCGGGCAGCAACAAAGGCAACATGGAGTACAGCAGAAACTTCTTCATGGTGCCTCCATCTTACGAAGTCTCCATTTCTGAATGTCCCTGAATGTTGGTGCGGAAGGAGGGAGTTGAACCCCCACGGCCTCTCGGCCACAGGATCCTAAGTCCTGCGCGTCTGCCAGTTCCGCCACTTCCGCACGGATTGGCCATATAGTAGCAGCCCCGCGCTCGTTCACAAAGAAAACGCCCGCGCTCGAACTACCCCCAATTGTGCTGATGTAACTCCCCGGCGGAGAAAATCATCCGGGAGCATTATGAGCGAATTGAACCCTCAGTTTTGATTGCGGAATGGCGCAGGTATCGGCGTGCGGCTTCTTGATGGGGCCCTGAATCTTCCCCGGTCGCTTCTGCATTTCTCCGGTGAACGCAAGCTTGGGTACAAGCTTGAGTACAGGCTTGGGTAATTGATAAGCCATACCGTTCCGACAATTTTCATATTCCAGCCCCGCTAGCCAGTAAACTTAAATCTGTAAATTCCGCAGGCGTCTCGTAGTAGGCACGCGAACTTGCAGGTTCCGGAGCATCCAAAATGTCGAACAGCACTCCACGGCCGTCCCAATCGCTTGATGCAGCCCCGTCCCAGGCGCCGATGCCGACGCCGAGCATCATCTCGGCGATGCTGCGAACGTCCCGGCGCGCCAGCGATCTGATTTTCTCTCCGGGCCGGCTGCCGCAAGTGGAAACGAATGGCCAATTGGTTGCTGTGAAGATTCCCACGGTGGAGATTCTGAGCGCCGAGGATACCGCGCGCATCGCAGGTGATTTGATCGGCAGCAACAAGCGGGCCGTCGAGAAACTGCGCGAAGAGGGTTCCTGCGACATTTCCTACAGCCTCCCGAAGCTGTCGCGTTTTCGCGTGAACATTTTCACGCAACGCGGGAGCTGCGCGATCGTCATGCGTGTCATTCCGAGCACCGTGCCGACTTTCGAGGAACTGAATTTGCCGCCGCAGCTTCAGGAGACAACCTCGCTGCGGAATGGCATCGTGCTGGTGACGGGCCCGACGGGCTCGGGCAAATCCTCAACCCTGGCGGCGATTCTGAATCAGATTAATCAGAACCAGGCAATACACATTCTCACCATCGAAGACCCGATCGAGTTTTTGCATGCTCACAAAAAGGCGACGGTTCATCAACGCGAGCTGCATAGCGACACACCGTCATTCGCGCTTGCCTTGCGAGCGGCGCTGCGCCAGGCCCCCAAGGTAATTCTAGTCGGCGAAATGCGCGACCGCGAAACAATGGAAATTGCAATGGAAGCGGCGGAGACCGGACACGTCGTTTTCTCGACGCTGCACACGATTGACGCATCGAAGACCATTGAGAGAATTGTTGGCGTTTTCCCTCTGGCCGATCAACAGGTGATTCGCACGCGCCTCTCGAAAACGTTTCGTTACATCATCTCGCAACGGCTGGTGCCGCGGCAGGATGGCGAAGGGCGCGCGGCTGTGATCGAAATTCTGAAGTCGACGATGCGGACGCGCGAATATATCGAGCGCGGCGAGACCGAAGGCAAGTCGCTGCTCGATGCCATGCGCGACGGCTCAACCGAGGGGATGCAGACCTTCGACGGGGAACTCGAGCGGCTTGTCGGCGCGGGCGTTATTGATTTTGAAACCGCGATTGGCTATTCCACGAACGCCGGGAATCTCCGTTTGCAGCTTGCTGACATGGCCCCGAAGCCAACTGAATCCGCGCCCAGGGAAGCTGTTGCGACATCCGCTGCAAAGCCCACGCTGGACGGCATTGAAATCGAACGATAGACGCCGCGCACTTCATGCGCCCGACGAAATACGTTCGTTTGGGGAAGTCCCCCGCTCAACTCGTGCAATCCGAGGGCTTTTCCCCTTCGACCCACAGGCTGTCGGCGATTCGCGTTAGCGGCGGAAGAGCACGCACAGCCTTCCGGCCAGCATAGGATCCGAGAACAAGCAACTTCCCCGCGGGAGAAAGAAGATCAAGGTCCGTAAGCTGGGGGTTTTGCGAGAAGAAGCCATCCGTATGAATGGTGATTCTTGAGAAGCGGGCATTCGTTAACGCGTGGCGGATCGTTGCGTGCGACCAATAGCGCATTTCGAACGTCCCTGATTTTGCCTCGCGGAAACCCCGTTTAAACTGTTGCAGGATGCTGAACAAGCCGAACGTGTTCGGAAGTTGCACAAGGCAAATTCCTCCAGGCTTCAGCACGCGAAAAATTTCCTGAAAAATGGAGAATACTTTCGATTTGTCGAGATGTTGCAGGACGCTATAGGAGAAGGCAACCTCGGCGCTCGATGATGGCAGCGGCAGGCGTTCCGCGTCTCCGCAAGCATAACCGGCGCTAACGCCGAGCTGGCGCGAAACGCGGCCGGCGGCAGCAAGAGCGTCCACGTGCACGTCGACGCCGATCGGCCGGAAGCCCGCGCGAGCGGCGGCAATGCTCCATCGTCCCCAACTGCATCCGATGTCGACGAGCAGCCCGCCATTGCCGGCAGCGAAGGGCCATTTCGGTATCGGGTATCGCAAAAGTCGGCCGCGGGCACGCCAGTAGAGATTCCCATTGGTGTTTACGATCCAATCGTTCACGAACGGGTCGACGGATTCTTCCGCCGCGCTGCCGTCAAACTGCGGACACGGCCCCATGTTCAGCGGTTTGGGTTCGCGGCGGGGATTTTCAGTAAAAACGGGGACGCCCTGCTCCAATCCATAGCGATGCCCATGCGGGCAGACCAGGGAATTACCATCATTCCGTAGCGCGCAGTAATCCCGAGGGCAGCACAGAACCTGCAAAAGATCGCTGTTGTTCAAATCGCGCACACTCGCCTGCATTTTTAGGCGTCATCAGTTTACGCGATGCTCCGGGCTTCGCGAAGCGACGTTAAGCGCCCTCACTCAAGCTGTTTCCCGCGCGTTTCAGGGAGGGCCAGTGTCAGCAGCGCGGCAATAAAAAATGCCGCGCCGAGAATGAGGAACGAATGGCCGAGGCCGAAATGGACGGCCAGCGCGCCGACGGCGAAGGGTGCGACGGCAGAAATGCCGCGCCCGATGTTGTAGGTCAGCCCCATCGCCGTGGCGCGAATCTCGGTGGGGAATAATTCGGAGGTGATGGCGCCGAAGCCGGAAAAAAATCCCGTGCCGAAAAACGCCACCGGCGGCCCAAGGGCCAGCAGCCACAGCGGGCTGCGCACAAATCCATACAGCGGCGCAAGGATCGCCGCAACCAATAAATAAGTGAAATACGTGCGGCGACGCCCGAAGCTGTCCGCGGCAAACCCAAAAAGAACATAGCCGAGCCACTTGCCCACGCCCATCACCAGCAGCCACGCCGTGGTCTTGGCAATGTCCAATCCCCGTCCGCCCTGCGAAATGGGCAGCGAAAGATACGCGGGGATCCAGAAAAACAATCCCCAATAGCCAAACATCCCAAAAGTGTTCATCGCCGTGGCGATGAAACCGTTCCAGCGAAGGTCTTTGCGCCAGAGCGTATGCAGCGAAACGCTCGGCGCGCGGCCAGAGATTTTTTCGCGGCTCCGCCAAATCTCCGGTTCTGGCACGCGGCGCTGAATCCAAAAGAAAAATAGCGCCGGCAGCACCCCGACGAAAAACACTCCGCGCCAGCCGTAGCGGGGCAAAACAGCTCCCGCGACGCCCGCCGCCAGCATTTCGCCAATCGCCCACGTGGATTGCATCACGCCCAGCGCCTTGCCGCGATGCTCGGCGGGCCACGTCTCCGCAATCAGCGCCGCGCCCGCGGTCCATTCGCCGCCCATGCCCAGTCCCAGGATGATTCGAAAAATCGCCAGCTCGACGACGGTGTGAGAGAATCCACACGCGGCGGTCGCGACGGAATAAATCAAAATGGAAGTGGAAAGCGAGCGCGCGCGGCCGACGCGATCTGCGATGAACCCAAACAGAACGCCTCCGAAAGCGGAAGCGATGAGCGTCAGCGAACCCAGCAGTCCGGCCGTGCCCTTGCCAATGCCCAGGTCCTTCATCAGATACGCAAGGACCATCGAATAAAGCATGACGTCGAAGGCGTCAAGCATCCACCCGAGGCTTCCGGCGGTGAGCGCGCTGCGCTCCGCGTAAGTCATTTCGCGCGGCCATTCGAGCCCCAGAATTTTCCGCGTCGGACGCTCGGCGGCTGCAAAATCAGTGGGCAATTGCACTCCTTCAGCGCATCAACTTTGCCAGGCAATTCGGCTGGCCCGGCGCGGGCGATTCTACCCAATCGCGAAGCACGTTCCAATTTATCTTGCTGCGCCGCGCCGCGTTTGATAGCCTTCCGAAATTCTTGGGGTGGAGAGCGAGGCATACCATGCCACATTGTTCGAAGTGCGGCACCGCAGTGGCGTCCGAGGCGGCGTTCTGCCCGAATTGCGGCGCCACCCAATCTCCCGCTCCCGCGCCAATGGGAGGTCCTATGTCACCGGCCGAAACTGGGCTTTCGGAAAACATGGCGGGGCTGTTGTGTTACGTACTGGGATGGATCACCGGGCTGATATTTCTTCTGATCGACAAGCGGCCCTTCGTGCGGTTTCACGCCGCGCAGTCGCTTGTCACGTTCGGAGCGCTGAATATCCTCGGCATCGTAATCGGGATGCTGTTTGGAATGGGCATGATGTTCGGCGGGTCGTTCAGCTGGACCGGATTCACTCTCGGCGCATTTCTTCTAAAATTGATCCAACTGGTGGCGCTGGTCGCGTGGGTCGTCGGAATGATCAAAGCATACCAACACGAACGCTTCCGGTTTCCCATTGCCGCGGATATCGCCGATCAAATCGCGGGGAAATAACCTTCGATCACTTAATGAATGTGAATTTTGTGCAGCAGGGGCAACAGGAATTCCAAGGCGACATTTTGCCCGAAGGTGTCCAGCAGGTTGTAATTTCCCGTACGAAAACTATCCTTGGGACCGTAGCGCGACGGATACCACGCCAGCGTTGAAAACGCGCTCGCGTACGGCTCGGCCACATTCGGAACGGAAAAGACCCGGTGACCATCTTCTCCGGCCCGCGCCGTAATGGTTGACAGCAGTGCGTGTCGCACGCGCGGCCAAATTCGTTTGCAGGTGCACGGGTAATATTTTGTGTCGAGGCGAAACGCTTCCGCCAGCGCAAATTCCGTCGTGCCTCCGATCGCGGATGCACCCACGTGCGACGCGAAGCGCTTTCCGTAAGCGCCCCAGCCTTGACGCCATTCGGGCGGCACGTTGTGCGCCTGGCTCAGTGCTGCGCCCATCATCAGTTCGCTCATCGTGACGGGACCATAGGTGCGCCACGCATAAGAGTGCAAGCGCTGTCGGAAATTTGGCCGCACGTAATCGGATGGCCTCGACTCTTGCGCTTCCTTCTTTAACGACGCTACCCCAGGCGCGAACGAAGGCGCCGGCGGCGAAATAAACGATGGCGTAACTGCAGATCGCGTCAGCCGTGCGTTTTTTGTGTTGCGCGCCTGCTGCGCGAATGCGGCCGATCCGCAAATTGTCCCAAGTCCTGCCGCTGCCACGATGAACAGACTGAGCGCGCGCGCAAGTCTCGCGATTCGTGTGGCCCACATCCTCCGATGATACTCCCCTGCGCTCCGCATTATTGGTTTGCAGCGGCGACCACTGGCCCGAGAGGAATAGGATGCCATCGCGCGCAAATCGGTGACTCGTTACGGTAATGATGTTCAGCGAAAATAAGCGCACATGCCCGCTTCCGTTGACAACCGCGAACGCGTCCGATACGCTCATGGACTTCATCGCGAGATTTTTTTGCATTTAGTACGCGTACCAATAAGTGTAGGCGTAGAAGAGGAGCCGCGCTCACAGATGGCTGACCGGAAACTGCCAACACGCTCCGACGACTTCTCGGAATGGTACAACCAGGTCGTCCTCCGCGCGGAAATGGCCGATTATGCGCCGGTGCGCGGTTGCATGATCGTGCGCCCGTACGGATGGGCGCTCTGGGAAAACATTACGTATCAGCTCGACCGCCGTTTCAAGGCCACGGGCCATTTGAACGCGGCTTTTCCGCTGCTGATTCCGCGCAGCTTCATCGATAAAGAGAAATCGCATGTGGCGGGATTTTCTCCCGAACTTGCGGTGGTAACCATCGGCGGTGGCGAGGAACTTGAGGAGCCGCTCGTCATACGACCCACTTCGGAAACGATCATTGGCCACGCGTATGCAAAATGGATTCAGTCGTATCGCGATCTGCCCGTGCTCATCAATCAATGGAACAGCGTGGTCCGCTGGGAGCTTCGCACGAAACTGTTCCTGCGCACTCTTGAATTCTTCTGGCAGGAAGGGCACACCGCGCACGCCACTCTCGAAGAGGCCGAAGCCGAAACGCGCCAGATGCTCGACATCTACACGGATTTTGCGGCACGCGAAGCGGCCGTCCCCGTGATCCCCGGCAGAAAATCCGATGCCGAGCGTTTCGCCGGCGCCGACCGGACATATTCCATCGAGGCCATGATGGGCGACGGCAAAGCGCTGCAGGCCGGAACGTCGCACAACCTCGGCCAGAATTTCGCCAAAGCCTTCGAGATTAAATATCTCGACAAAGGTGGCGTGCACCAATTCTGCTGGACCACATCGTGGGGCCTTTCGACGCGCTTCATCGGCGCAATCATCATGGTGCATGGCGACGATCAGGGTCTCATCCTTCCGCCGCGCCTCGCTCCGTATCAGGTCGTGATCGTGCCGATTTTCAAGAGCGACGACGAGAAACGCGCGGTTTTCGAGGCCGCGCAGAAAATCCGCGCCGAGCTTCTCGCTGCCGACATTCGCGTCAAGATGGACGAGCGTGATGGCATGTCCCCCGGCTTCAAATTCAATGACTGGGAAATGCGCGGCGTGCCGCTGCGTATCGAGCTTGGCCCGAAAGACGTGGCCAGCGGCAATGTTGTGCTCTCGCGGCGCGATCGGCCAGGCCGCGAAGGAAAATTGTCCGTCTCTCAGCAGGGAATTGCGGTCGTGGCGGCGAAGCTGCTAATCGAGATTCAAGACGCGCTCTTCCATCGCGCCCTCGATTTTCGCGAGTCCAATACCGCCGAGCCGAAGGATTACGGCGAGTTCAAACTTGCCGTCGAGAAGGGCTTCGCGCTCTCGCATTGGTGCGGCAGCGCCGATTGCGAAGGAAAAATCAAGGAGGAGACGAAAGCCACTATGCGATGTATTCCCCTCGAACAGACTGCCGGACCCGGCAAGTGCATTTATTGCGGCCAGCACGCCCCCGAACAGGCCGTTTTCGCCAAAGCGTATTAATTGGCGCATCGTTCGCCGGTACAGTTAACCAGTCTGAAACCCGCTCGCGAACGTCCTCTCGACGTTCGATAGCCGGGGTGTTAGCTTCCCTGATGGGGGCGGTCTGCCTCAAAATTTTCAAGCAGGCGGAGGAATAATGTCTCGCGCATCGCGCAACGGCGAACAGGGGGGAGCCAGAATCAAATCGCTCATCGTGCTGATCCTTCTCGGCGCTTTCGTATTTTGCTGCGTCAAAATCGTCCCGTCTTATTTGGCGAATTACGAATTGCAGGACTCGATGCGCCAAATGGCAGCCTACGCTTCGGCCTATCGCAAGCAGGATGATGACATCCGCGCTGACGTCGAAAAGAAGGTTCAGGAACTCGGCATTCCCGCCGATAGTAAAGACATTCAAGTGAGCGACGTCGCGGGAAACGTTCAGATTTCAGTTGACTATACTGTTCCCGTGGACCTTGCTGTTTATCAACTTCAACTGCATTTTCATCCCCAGGTAAACAACGCTTCCCTTTAGAATGGCAACAGACTAAGTATGTGCTTCGGGAGGGCTTTCGGGGAGCGCTGCCGCCAGTCCTTTGTTCAACTGGACGAGCGATGCGTTCCAGCCTCAAATCTTCCATCCCGGAGAGGAATCGGAGGAGCGATTGCGCGTTCGACTCGCCCGCGGGCTTTGGACGTCCCGCTTGGGCCTGGCTTTGCTGGGAGCGGCGCTGTGCGTCATTCTGGTCGGTGCGGGCATTTTTACGTTTTATTGGGTCCGCTTCAGCCATCTGATTGACACGCGGCTGAGCGGCCAGGTCTTCGGGCATACGTCCCACATCTTTTCCGCGCCGGAGAGGATTTCCGTCGGTGAGGCAATGACTCCGGCCAATCTGGCGGGATACCTCGTGAACAACGGCTATTCCGAGGCCGATATTGCGGGAGCCATTGGCCGGTTCAAGGTCCAGAAGTCCTCCGTAGAAATTGATCCTTCCGAATCATCCTATTTCGAAGGTCAGAATGCCCTGTACGTGGATTTCTCCGCAGGAAAAGTCAAAACCATTCGCATCGTTTCCGACGATGCTTTGGTGAGTTCGGCGCAAATTGAACCGGAACTGCTGACGAATCTTTTCGACAACTCGCGCGAGAAACGCCGCGTCGTGCGCTTCGTGGATCTGCCTCCTATTCTCGTTCATGCGGTTATGGCGGCGGAAGATAAGCGGTTCTTCGAACACGGCGGTTTCGACGTGATCCGCATCGCCGGAGCGGCGCTCGCCGACGTGCGCCTCGGGGAAAAGGCGCAGGGTGCCAGCACTATCGATATGCAAGTAGCGCGCAGTTTTTTCTTCTCCACGCGGCGCGAGTGGCGCAGGAAAATCGCCGAGACGATGGTGGCCCTCGAGTTGGATCACCGCTTCACGAAAGACCGCATCTTCGAGCTCTACGCCAATGAAGTCTATCTCGGGAATCGCGGCAGCTTCGCGATTCGCGGATTCGGCGAAGCGGCCCAGGCATATTTCGGCAAGGACGTGCGCGAACTCGATCTTGCGCAATGCGCTTTTCTCGGCGGCATCATTCGTTCGCCGAATCGCTACTCGTCCGCCGAACGCCACCCGGCCCGCGCGGTTGACGCGCGCAATCGTGTGCTGAAACAGATGGTCGAGGACGGCTACATTACCGAAGCGCAAGCGGACGCCGCTCGGCAGGAAACGCTGAAGTTTGTCGGCGGTGGCGCTACCAGTCGCGCGGCCCCGTATTTCGTCGATATGGTCCGCGATTCGCTGCTCGACCAGTTTTCGCAGAGCGACTTGACCACGCAAAGCTATCGCATTTATACGACTCTCGATCCCGCGCTGCAGGCAGCCGCGGACGGTGCGGTCGCGACGGGGATGAAGATTATCGACGGGGAGCTTGCGCGCCGGTACGCGCTCGCGCGACGCAAAGGTTTGGCTGTCGTTAAGCCTCAAGTCGCTCTCGTGGCCATGGACCCGAAAACCGGAGCGATCCTCGCGCTCGTGGGCGGCCGCAACTACGGCGAAAGCCAGCTCAACCACGCCCTCGCGCGTCGGCAGCCCGGGTCGTCGTTCAAGCCGTTCGTATACGCGGCCGCCTTCGATAACGCTGTGGCTGGATTGCAGCCGGTCATCACTCCCGAAACGACGGTCGTCGACGAGCCTACTACATTCACGTTCGATGGCCAGGATTACACCCCAAATAACGACGAAGGCCAGTTTTACGGCACGGTCACGGCCCGCGACGCTTTGACCCATTCCTTGAACGTCGCCACCGTGAAATTCGCGGAAATGGTCGGCTATGACCGCGTCAAGGCCGTCGCGCGCTCCCTTGGGCTAGATTCCGACATCGAGGCGACGCCCGCGATGGCGCTCGGCTCTTACGTGATGACGCCCCTGGAAGTTGCCGCCGGGTACACAATTTTCGCGAACGACGGCATAAGGGTGGAGACGCGATTTTTGAACAAGGTCGTGGGCGCGGACGACAAGGTGATCGAAAGGTCCGCGCCGCAGGCGCGACCCGTGCTCGATCCGCGCGTGGCGTACCTCGTCACGAACATTCTCGAGGACGTCATTAATCACGGAACGGGTTACACCGTGCGCGCGCGCGGTTTTACGGCTCCTGCCGCGGGGAAAACGGGAACCTCGCACGATGGCTGGTTCGCGGGCTACACTTCGAATCTTCTCTGCGTGGTGTGGGTCGGCTATGACGACAACCGCGACCTAGGCCTTGCCGGAGCAAGTTCCGCCGCGCCAATTTGGGCCGAGTTCATGAAGGGCGCGCAGGCGCTGCCCGCGTATCACAATATGCAGGATTTTCCTGTACCGCAGGGTATCGTCAGCGCGACGGTTGACCCGGAGTCCGGAGACCTGGCCACGCCCAATTGCCCCACCACTCGCACGGAAGTTTTCATCGCGGGCACCGAGCCTACGCAATTTTGCCCCCTTCACGACGGCCAAAAACTTTCCAATATTCCTCCGGTCTCCTGGCTGTCGCATTTGTTCGGCAAGCCGTCAAATCCCCAACCCCCCGTTTCGGGCCAGCCAGCCGCCCGCGCAGGGAATCCGAATCCGAACGCCGTACCCACGCCTGGCCAGCCCTCCCAGCCGGCGCCGCCCGGTCCCCTCCAGCCTGAAAAGAAAAAAGGGTTATTTCAGAAGATTTTTGGTATCTTCGGAGACAATCAAAAGCCGCCGCCAAAGCCGAAGGCGAAGAAGCCTCAAACTTAGCAATCCGGCATTGGGGAGGAGGGGTGAAATGAAACGCACCATCCTGCCAGTCCTTTTCCTAATTCTGATTTCCTCGCTTACTCTCCGCGCGCAACAAAGTGGCAGCGCACAGGCGCGTCAAGTCTCCGCATCACAGCCTTTGAGTGTCCAGCCCGAAATGTCTCCGTTGCAGTTGGGAGAACTGCGCGCGGACATTTTTATGGCGCGCAAAATGTATCCCCATGCCATTTCGACCTACAAGCAATTGGTGCGGCAGGAGCCTAAGAACGCCGTCGTTCTCAACAAACTCGGTGTGGCATACGAAATCTTGGGCAATAACGGACTGGCCGAGCGTTATTTCAAGAAGGCCATCAAGGCCGACAAGCATTATGCCAGCGCATTTAACAATGTCGGAACGGTCGAATACGCCAAGCATCATTACAAGGGCGCGATTCATTGGTATCAGCGAACTTTAAAGCAGCGCGCGGACATGGCGCCCGTCTACAGCAATCTCGGCTACGCGTACTTTGACATCAAGAAATATCCCGAGGCGATGGTCGCATTTCAGAGGGCGATTCAAATCGACCCGCTGATTTTCCAGGAGAGGGGCGACGGCGGCTCCGTCGTCCAGCAGCGCGGCATGACGGATCCCGGGCTCTTTTATTACTTTGTCGCGCGCACCTACGCGGAGCTCGGAAACGCCGAGCGCGCGGCCCACTACCTGATCATGGCGCGGGATGAAGGCTATCAGAAATTCGTTGCCGCGAAAACCGAGCCGGCATTCGCCAAAGTCATCAAGGACCCGCTGGTCACGGCAGTATTCGCTCCCGTTCCCGAGCTTGCTGACAAACATCAGTAAGCGTCCTCCGAAAACTGGACGTGCGAAAACGGAACGCCGATTTTCTAGCCCCAGCGCGTACATCCCTCGCGCGCATCTTTCCTGTGCCCCCGCGCCGTCCCTGCTATACTACCCGCCCAGATGAACCCGGAAATCTCACTCTCGGTTCCTGGAAGTCATTGCCATGAAGAACTCGCCGCTTCTCGTGCGGGGGCCCCGCGAATTTTGCACGTGCGATTCTTTGTTGCATTGCTGAGTGCGCTCCTGGCGGCCGTGTTTATTTCCCCCGCGCCTTTGTCCGCGGCCACGGATCCGGTCGCCGGCTCCCCCGTGTACGAGCTGCGCATCAATGGCGAAATCGAGCCGATTCTCGCCGAATACATTGTCAACGGAATCGACGCGGCCAACGCCGCTCACGCCAGCCTGATTCTGATCACCATCAACACACCCGGCGGCCTCGACACGTCCATGCGCCAAATCATCGCCGCCATTCTTCATTCCTCCGTTCCCGTCGTGACGTACGTCACTCCCTCCGGTTCGCGCGCCGCTTCCGCGGGATTTTTTATCCTCCTTTCCGCCGATGTGGCCGCCATGTCTCCCGGCACCGATACGGGCGCTGCGTCTCCGTTGCTGGAGGTCGCCGGCAACCCCGTGAAAGTCAACGACACCCTCGAGCGCAAAATCATGAACGAGGCGACCGCATATTTGCGCAGCTATGCCGCCCGTCGCGGACGCAATGTCCCGCTCGCCGTCACCGCCGTCACCGAAGCCAAAGCCTTCAGTGAAACAGAAGCACTGAACGGCCACCTGATCGACATTGTCGCGCCATCCACCGCCGCTCTTCTCGCGCAACTCAACGGTCGGACGATCACGCGGCTGGACGGCTCGACGCAAAAATTGAACCTCTCGCAGCCCATTATTGAAATGCACCAGATGACCGGCCGCGAAAAATTCCTCGACCGCATCATTCAACCGGACGCTTTCTTTATTTTGCTGATCATCGGCGCGCTTGGGCTTTACGTTGAGTTCACTCATCCGGGAATGTTTGCTCCCGGCGTGATCGGCGGAATCTCGCTGGTGCTCGCGCTTTTCGCCATGCACATGCTTCCCGTGAATTTTGCCGGGCTGGTGCTCATCCTGCTGGCCATGGTTTTATTTGTGCTCGAAGCGAAATTTCCCACGCACGGGATATTGGGTGTCGGCGGTGCAATCGCCATGTTGCTCGGAGCGTTGATGCTCGTCGATTCGCCCATCACCACCGGCGGCGTTCATCCGGGCATCGCTTTCGCCGTCACTCTGCCCGTCGCCCTGATCGTGATTTTCCTGATGCGCCTCATCCTGCGCTCACGCACATGGAAACGCGCCACGGGCGTCGATGAGTTATTGGGCGAGATCGGCGAAATGATGGAGCCGGTCGAGGGGATTGGCGCAAAAGGGATGGTTGTGATTCACGGAGAGCTTTGGCGCGCCGTCGCGAGCCAGCCAATTCCCAAGGGCGCGCGCGTTCGCGTGGACAAAGTGCAGGGCCTCACGCTGATCGTCGAGCCAGTCCGCTCGGCGACGGTTTCTCCTTGAATATTTCGCTGGGTATTGCGCTTAACGTTTCGCTGCACAACGGGCCTGAAAATTCGAGACTCCGGAGGGCACGATGGGTTTCTTCATGCTGGCTGTGACGGTCGCCATTTTCATTTTCCTGATCTGGCTGTTCAATTGCATTTACGTTCTCAAGGAGTGGGAGCGCGGCGTCGTCCTGCGCCTCGGCCGCATGATACCCATCGCGAAAGGGCCAGGCTTGTGCTTGGTTTTTTATCCCATCGACAAACTCATTCGCGTGTCGTTGCGCATCGAGACTCTCGACGTCCCGCCGCAGGACGTCATCACCAAGGACAACGTATCCGCGAAAGTAAATGCTGTTTGCTATTTCCGTGTCGTCGATTCCAATCTCGCCATTTCGCAGATTCAGAACTATCTTTACGCCACGTCGCAGCTCGCGCAGACCAATTTGCGCAGCGTCGTCGGCCAGTTCGAGCTGGACGACGTTCTCTCCGAGCGCGAAAAGGTAAACGCCAAGTTGCAAACAATCCTTGACCAGGATACCGAGCCATGGGGTATTAAGGTTACGAAGGTTGAGGTGAAGCAGGTCGATATTCCGGAAAATATGCAGCGCGCCATCGCGCGGCAGGCCGAAGCCGAGCGCGAACGCC
>Ga0307374_10008569_pt1 | contig 15239 bp, 11 predicted proteins | sample OX3MG_FD_202532 | JGI IMG/M metagenome (GOLD analysis project Ga0307374, IMG submission 202532) | Soil microbial communities from Risofladan, Vaasa, Finland - OX-3 | ecosystem: Environmental > Terrestrial > Soil > Coastal area > Acid sulfate soil | place: Finland: Risofladan, Vaasa | collected... | reverse complement strand
TCCCTGATGGTATATACGTCCCTGACCTTACCCTGATAAAAAGCCGTCTGTCCAGGGAAGGTGAACATGGAAATATCTGTTGAACTGGGCATAATCTCCTGATTTATGTTTCCTATCCGGAAACCGGTGTAAAGATAAAATATCCGGGGAAAAGCCGCATGATCAGTTATCAACAGGACTGGGGAAATCGGGCAGCTATCCCCGGGAATGCTCCAGGGCCTGCTCGATATCGGCCAGGATATCGCCTGGATCTTCCAGGCCTGCTGAAATCCGGATGAGGCCGGGGGTAATGCCTAGGGATTGCCTTTCCGTTTCAGCAAGTTTGGCATGGGTAGTGCTCGCCGGATGGGTGGCAATGCTTCGGGTATCCCCGAGGTTGGCAGTCAGGGAAAGCAGCCTGAGGGCATCCAGGAATCTCCTGCCCTGCTCCAGCCCTCCCTTGAGTTCAAAACAGAAAAGACCCCCACCAGCACTCATCTGTTTTTTCGCAATCTCATACTGGGGATGTGATTCCAGGAAAGGATACTTCATTCCCTGCAGATATGGGGATGACTCCAGGGCCCTGGCCAGGGCCAGAGCAGTCCGGCAATGTCTTTCCATCCGGACGTGCAGGGTCTCGAGGCTCTTACTCAGCATCCAGCCATTGAACGGAGACAGGGCCGGCCCCGTGCTTCGGCAAAGCAGGTATATTTCATGGATCAGCTCCTTTTTACCCACGACGATACCTCCCAGCACCCTTCCCTGACCATCGATCCATTTTGTGGCGGAATGGGTAACCAGGTCTGCTCCCAGCAGGATGGGCTTTTGCAGGACCGGGGTGGCGAAGCAATTATCCACGTTAACGATAATGCCGTGACGGTGTGCCAATGCGGACACCCAGGCCAGGTCAATGATGTCCAGCCCCGGATTGGATGGGGTCTCCAGGAAAATCATCCGGGTTTCCGGCCTGATGAGCGCTTCCAGCTGTTCTGGTTTGCGGATATCAAAAAAGGAGGCACTGATTCCCCACCGGGGCAGATATTTAGTGATTACGGTATGGGTGGACCCAAAAATGGCATTGCAGGACAGCAGGTGGTCGCCGGATTTCAAAAAAGCCATAAAGCTTCCGAAAACGGCACTCATCCCCGAAGCGGTAGCATATCCGGCTTCCGCTTCTTCCAGTATGCACATCTTCGCGGCCAGTTCATCGGTATTCGGATTGCTGAACCTGCTGTAAATATTGGCCGGGATCTCATCGGCAAATGCAGCCCGCATCTGTTCGGCATCCTCATAGCAGAAACTGGAGGTCAGGAACAAGGGAGTGGTATGTTCCATCTGCTGGGTACGGGGTATCCGGCTACGTATTGCCCTGGTCTCCGGGCGAAGGTTCTGGTCATCCATATCATCCACAGTTGACAAATTAAAATTCTATTCCTTTACCTGGACTTCCCAGGTTATGGCAGCCCCGGCCCTTCTCAGGGTTTCAGCTACAGAGCAATATTTCATCATGGATAGTTCCACAGCCCGGTTGGCCTTACCCGGATCAATCCTGCCTTCCAGTTGAAAAATAAGGTGAATCTTTTCCCATAATGAAGGCTCCCTGCCTGCTTCCCTGTCTGCATCTATCTGGATCTTGATATCCCGGATTTCCTGTTTCTGCTTTTTCAGGATGGTAATGACATCAATGGAAGAACATCCACCCAGGCCCATAATGAGCATCTGCATCGGCCGTACACCCTGATTGTTGCCCCCCTGCCCGGTGGAAGCATCCATCTGCACCCGGTGGCCATTTTCATCCAGGGCTTCCATATTGACCTGATCATCTATCCGGCTAAAGGTAATTTTCATTTTTAAAGATATTTAGGGACTGTTTGTTTTCTTTGCTGATAATATGTTGGCCCAAAGTTAAACATTGCCTTACTTTTGCATTTCAATATTTTTTAGTTTCCGGAAAACCTGGATTTTGCCTTGAAAAAATTCCACTGGCCACACCCATTTACCCTGGAATCCGGCGAGGTCCTGCCGGAACTCCAAATCGCATACCATACTTATGGCAATTATGCACCTTCCCAAGATAATGTGGTGTGGATCTGCCATGCCCTGACTGCCAATGCGGATCCTGCAGGCTGGTGGAAAGGCCTGGTCGGGGAAGGCCGGGTGATTGATCCTTCCCGGCATTTCATCATTTGTGCCAATATCCTGGGTTCCTGTTATGGCAGTTCAGGACCCAATATCCAGGATCCCCGGACCGGACTGCCTTATTACCTGCATTTCCCGGCAATCACCATCCGGGATATGGTTGCAGCCCATATCCTGCTTAGGAAGCACCTGGGAATCGAGCGGGTGGGACTGATCGCAGGAGGTTCCATGGGGGGATACCAGGCCCTGGAATGGGCTTTGGCTGAACCAGGCCGGATAGGCAGGCTATTTCTGTTGACTACCGGAGCCCGGGAGAGTGCCTGGGGTATCGCTGTACATTCCACCCAGCGTCTGGCGATCGAAGCTGACCAGACCTGGAACCTGGACCGCCCCGACGCGGGAAATCTTGGGCTCCGGGCGGCCCGGGCCATCGGCATGCTTACCTACCGCAATTACCATACTTTTGTCCGCACGCAGTCTGATCCGGATTACCTTAAACTCGACCATTTCAAGGCTTCTTCCTATATCCTGCATCAGGGAAATAAACTGGTCAACCGGTTCAATGCGCAGAGTTATTGGCTGCTCACCAAGTCCATGGACAGTCACAATATCGCCCGCGGCAGGGCTGACAGCCTGGAAAAGGTACTGGCTACCATGTACCAACCCACCCTCATCATTGGGATAACCAGCGATATCCTTTGTCCACCCCCTGAACAACTGCTGCTTCGCGACCATATGCCCGCCGCTTCATATCATGAGATTGATTCAGGGTATGGGCATGATGGGTTTCTGATCGAGCATGAACAGATCGGAAGCATACTGAAAGACTGGTGGCGATGATCCGTTCAGCGCGGTTTCCCCTTGGGGTCCCCCTGCAACTCCTGATTCAGGTCCCGAAGCAGGGTATCCAGCTCCAAGGTACTTTGCCTGATATGTTCCAGGGTTGATCCCCCGGTGGTGTTTTCCGAGGTCAGCAGTTCGGAAAGGCCAAGCAGGTTGGCTACCGGTTTACGAATTCCATGGGAGATCACATACAGGAAATGGCTGATCCGGTCATACTGGACCTGAAGCGCCTCATTCCTTTGCTGCAGATGTTTTAACAGGGGAGTATATAGGAAAAGGATTTCCAGGGTGATGAGCAAAAAAGTGATCAGGGCCAGCAGAATCTCAATATGCTGCAAGCGGCTGGTTTTCTCCAGGTTTTCCGACCGGTAACTGGCTACGATCCTTTCCATAATACCGAGATATGCCCCTTCATGTCCCAGGATATCATTGATATCCCCGTCCATGCCGGCAGCCAGGGTGGTTTGATGGGCCATCGTGGTGGCCGGCAATTGAATAGCCAGGAAGCTGGGCTGTAACTCCCGGAAAAGTTTCAGTATCTCAGGGCTGTTATCCGCATGGATATTCAGGGAATCATTGCCCAGCAGCAATGCATAATGATTGGCCCCAAATTGACTGACAATGCTTTTAAGCTCAGTGGCATTGCGGCTGTTATCCCTGCCCTGCAGCAGGTTCAGCCGGATGCTGAGCACGGTTTTGGAAATATCCTGGCTGAGCATGCCCTGCTGACCAGCCAGACTGATGATGGAAGAATCATATTTCCCGCTCGTGATCATGAGCTGAATGATGATCTGGGAGATCAAAAGAATGCTGAGCACACTGATGACAAATACCCGGTAAATCTTTTTGTACTCAGTCAGCGAATAGGTGCGTGCAGCCATGGGTAAGATTTAAGAAATAACACAAAGTTAAGTGGCAAAGAAGTTTCATTTCCCCCTTATTTTGTACATTGTCCGGTAAAACGACCCCTAATATTTATTGGCTTAACGGATAAAATCTATGCTTAAAAGAAGACAGTTTCTGAAATCCGCCGGAACTTTCGCCCTGGGGGGACTGATGATCCCCCGCAGGGCATTGGCCAATCTGTTCACCGGGACTATGACACACCCTGTTGGCCTGCAGTTGTACACGATGAATGCCGTCATTGATCAGGATGTACCCGGGACCCTGGAAAAAGTGGCCGCTATCGGGTACCGGGAACTGGAATCCGCATTCAGCGCGAAAGGCGCCTTTTACGGGTATACCCCTAAAGCATTTTCCGCCCTGACCAGGCAGTATGGGCTGTCCTGGATTTCCCATCATGTGCTGGGAGCGCCATTCCAGTTCCCTCCGAATGGGAAGATGCCCCTGGACAAGCAGGGCAAACCGGTCCATTTCCCTCCCATGATGAACCTGAAGGACAATGGTCCCGAACTGGTGGATGAAGCAGCAGCAGGAGGGTTATCCTGGCTGGTCTGCGCGACCACACCGATTGGTTCCCTGGACGAAATTCAGGCATCTATCCGGGTGCTGAACCGAAGCGGAGAATTGGCCCGGAAGGCCGGTATCCAGTTGGCATACCATAACCATTTTATGGAATTCCGGCCGGTTCAGGGGAAGATCCCTTATGACCTGCTGCTCCATGGTCTGGACCCGGACCTGGTTAAAATGGAGCTGGATATTGCCTGGGCGACCAAGGGGGGGGCGGACCCTGTGAAATTGTTCCGGGAAAATCCCGGCAGGTTTCCGCTTTGGCATGTGAAGGATATCAGTGCGGATATGAATACCCTGGAACCTGTCGGTAAAGGGGTGGTTAATTTCAAAAGGATCTTTGCGAATGCCCGGATTGCCGGGATGCAGCATTTCTTTGTGGAACATGATCATCCTCCACACCCGTTTGCCAGCATCACGACCAGTTATCAGTATCTCAAAGCGCTGCAGGTATAAATTCAAGGATCATTATCAACAGCTGTTTTTATTTGCCGGTACATTTTTTCCTTAAATTTTTGCAATGACAATTCGGGAAATAGGCCCTCTGAGCCTGCTAACTTACAGCGAGAAAGTCAATTTCAATTCCATGGCGAAACATGTCCGGGTGAAAGCCAGGGACCTTTACGGAGCAGCCCATGGGGCAGGCCTGGAAATCACCGGTCCGCTTTACTGGATTTACCATGGAGCTGACGGGAATCCGGATACTTTATTTTTGCTGGATATCGGCCTGCCGGTCACCCCATCAGAAAATGCGGGCCCTGATTTTATCATCAAAAGATACGATTCATTCCGGTGTGCCTCTATAGTGCATGGTGGATCCTGGGCTGAATTCCCGAAGGTATATGGAAAGCTGCTCAGCGAAATTCAACTGGCTGGCCTGGAGCTGACGGGTGAGAACCGGGAAATCTACCTGAATATGGATTTTACAGATGAAAAACATAATATTACCGAGATCCAGATCGGTATCCGGAACCAGTAATATGGCATGAATAAATTCCTAAGGACCTATTGGCTGATCCTCCTGATGGCCGCCAGCAAGCTGGCTATTCAGCTGCTGGCGCCTAACCACCGCTGGGACCTGCAGCGCGATGAATATCTTTATTTGGCAGAAGGCAATCACCTGGCCTGGGGATACCTGGAAGTTCCACCAACCATGGCTGTTTTGGCCCTGATCTGCAAATGGCTGGGAGAATCCCTGCTGGTCATCCGGCTGATTCCTGCCCTGATCGGTACAGCCACTATCCTATTTACCGGAAGGATAGCCAAAGATCTGGGAGGAGGTTTGTTGGCCCAGTTCCTGGCCATGGCGGCTTTCCTGTTTTCGGGTTACCTGAGGATGGATATGCTTTTCCAGCCCAATGCCCTGGAAGTCCTATATTTTACCTGGTGTGCCTGGTACCTGATCCGCTATATCCAGCGGCCTGATCATCGGTATCTGATCTATATCGGGATCATCCTGGGTCTGGGTCTGATGAATAAATATTCCATGGGATTGTTCATCATCGGGTTGTTTGCAGGAATGATTTTAACTCCTTACCGGAAATTAATCAGGAATAAATATACCTGGATCAGCCTGGGCATCGCCCTGGTCATTTTTATTCCCAATATCATCTGGCAGATTATCCATCGGTTCCCGGTGGTGCACCATATGGAAGAATTGTCCCGCACCCAGCTGATCCATGTCAGTGCTTCTTCCTTTTTGATGGACCAGGGATTAAATTGTTTGGCTGGCTTACCGGTATGGCTTGCCGGGTTGGCTTTTTACCTGTTCTCCCAACGGGGGAAACCCTTTCGCATTTTGGGTTGGATGTACCTGACGATCATCGTTTTTTTGCTGGTGACCCATGGGAAAGGGTACTATGCCATGGTTTGCTACCCGATGCTCATGGGCGCAGGTGGGGTCTATATTACCCGGCTTTCCTCCAGCCCTGCCCTCCGGTTTACCCTTCGCCCTGCCCTGGTTTTATGGATATTTGTGCTGGGCATCCGGATCCTTCCCCTGCTGATCCCCACCCTGACTCCTTCAAAAATGGTGCAGTTCTGCAAGCCTTTCCGTACCCTGGGGCTGCTGAGGTGGGAAGATGGAACCATACATCCCCTTCCCCAGGACTATGCCGATATGCTGGGTTGGAAGGAACTGGGGCTCAAGGTAGTCCGGACTTTCAGCAGCCTGGATAGTACAAACCAGGCCAGGACCGTCATTTTATGCGATGATTATGGTCAGAGCGGATCCTTGGAATACTATGGGAGACAGGACCATTTGCCGCCGGTGGAAGGAAAGGAAGCCAGCTTCCAGCTTTGGATTCCCAGGAGTCAATATATCCATAACCTGTTGCTGGTCACAGATAACCCTGCAGATCTGCATAACCCCATCCTCACCCGGAATTTTAAAAAGATCGTTCTGGCAGGGAGTATCACCAATCCCTTCAGCCGGGAAGAGGGGGATCTCATTCTCATGTGTTATGGAGCCAATGCTGATTTCAACCGCTTGTTCCATGCCTGGAACCAGGCAGTCAGGGCCAGGTTCGAATAAACGCTTTTTGACCCCATTCCCCTTCCCTATTGCTATCCTTTTATTCAAAAATTAAGGTAATATACCAAGGAAGTCCTGTTAATAGTATTAAATAAATTCATGCAAATATTATACATTAATAATACTTTAACTAAAAATTCACTTAAATTTTATAAACAAATTAACGATATATTCACGCTTTGTGTATAAAATACGCTACCTTTGCGGCGCCATTTGGGATTTTATACTGTATTTCCCGGATGGCCGGTTTAACTTAAACATATTTATATGGAAACGATGAATGTCAAAATTGACAGAAAACTGAAAAACGAAATCCTTCAGGAATTAGCCGTGCAGGAAACCCTGGCGCTGGAACCCGGGTTATCCGAAACTCCAGTAAGGAAGAAGGGAATCAGCACCGCCGAACTCTGGAATCTCCGGCGCAAAAGAAGGGCCAGAAGGTCCTCCTTACGCAGGATGCTGTAAGTCCTGGCTCATTCAGGATCAAAATAGGTAGCTTAATCCAATAAGCTCAAGATTTTAGGGTGACCACGCCCCGGTCCAACGAGGGTTATTCCATAATGGGATTTGCGGCCTACAGGAAAGGACTTTGAAATGCCAACTGTTGGAGCCCCAGTTTCACCTCGGGACAGCTCATCAGGAGGTTCCAGAGCAATCCGCTCCGGTAATTTTCGATCATGACGATCTCCGGCCCCTGGTCAATGGCCAGGTACTGGTTGTCAAACCAGATATTAGTGAGATCGAATGCATCGGTAAATCCATATTGTCCCCAGATCTTATCCCCTAATTTGTAATAAAAGTACCGTAGGGCGTTCATGGACTGTACCGGGGAATAAGGCATCGAAGAAATGGCTGCAGTCGGACTGATGACTCCCAGGTCATTGGTAGGGGAATGCGCGGAATATCCGCTGAAGTTATCATCACTGGCAGTCAGGCCCCAGCAATCTGGCCCATATCCGTTATAATGGAGCGGATTGGCTACACAATAGGCATAATTGATCATGGTCTGGGCTGTATCCTGGGTCCAGTAATTGGCATATTCATCCGACAATCCATGGGGATCAAGGCCCAGAAAAGAATAATGGGCAAAGAACAGGGGGCCTCCGTACGCTGGCCCCAGGGGAAGGGGGATACCGTAATAGGAATTTCCGTTCCGGATATTACCATTCTGGGCCCATCCATTGACATAATCTATCCGGTTGATGGAATCAGTATCTCCGCTGGCTAATACATAGGTAATCAGGGCTTCATTCCAACCATTGATTTGCTGATTGGACTCCCATCCATAATCGGGGCTCCAGTGCCAAAATAAGGTATGTTGTCCACCTTGGCTGAAATAGGACCAATTAACTCCCCGCCATAATGCATTGATCTGGTTCCTCAGGGTAATCTCCCCGGTATCTGATGGGCTATTGAAAAACTGGCGGGCACAAAGCAGACCTTCCATCATATAAGCTGTTTCCACCAGGTCAGCCCCATCGTCCTGGGTGCTGAACGGAATTGTTGCTCCGGTGTTCCCGTTCATCCAGTGTGGGAAAGCCCCGTAATAGGTATGCGCCTTATTGGTCAGGAAACTGACTATTGCTGAAATCCGGGCTAAGCCCTGGGCACGGGTGATGAAATTCCGGTAAATGCCCACCAGGATGGCCATCACCCCGAAACCGCTTCCTCCGGTGGTGACAATATCCCCTGAGGTGCTTCTTTCCAGCGCCATTCCCGACACGGGATTTGCCCCGGAATAAAAATACTGGAAAGTATGTGCTTCCACCAGATCGAGCAGGGCACTGTCGGAGATTCTCGGAAATTTATCGGTGGTATCAATTGACGTGATGAATTTAACCGTAACGGATGGACCGGAAAGAGAATCATTTGTTGCGGAGACCAGCGCCTGGTTGATGAACAACTGGTATCCCGTAATCGGGATCAGTGGAGATGCAGGCTGCAGGATGACCTCGCTGTCTTTACGGTAGAAAGACATATTGGAAGTAATCACCGTTCCAGGGATGGACCGGATCTGAATATCCAGGGTTGCCGCTGATCTGCTGACCGGTTCACTGAAATTCAAAGCAATATTGGGGTCGGCGCTGATGCCATAAAATGGCTGCGTGGTAGAACTGTCCATTTGCAGGGATATCAGGCTAAATGGGGTATGCTGTTTGGGGGTGATGGACTGCTTGCGGCAGGATAAAAAAAACAAACTGAGCAAGATTGCACAAAGGAAAATTCGCATAGGTACCTGTTTGAACAAAGAATACAGTCACCTGGTCTTTGTAAATTTTATGCTATATCATTAACCGGACAAATAAAAAAGAGGCTGTGGGATCATTCCGGCACAGCCTCATTTTTTTAAAGGAATGAACGGTTAGAAACCCGCTTTTTCCAGGATATACAATGAATTGGCATCGGATGCACTGAGGGCGGTATTATACACTCTCAGTCTTTCCATGGCACCGGTGTAATTTCCTGCCCAGGGTTGTATCCCGCCCACGGACAAGGCCGGAGTAGTATTCACAGACCAGGCGCCAATGACCACGCCGGATACATTTTTGAATACCAGACTGCCCCAGCCAGTGGCATTATTGACATTGGAAACACTTCCCGGATCTGACATATACAGTTTCAAACCGCCAGTTACCCCGGGGTAGGTAGTATACGGACCATTGATGGGCACAGCGGTACCGTTTTCATACACATTCAGGGTGGAGGAAGCCGCACTGTAGGTGACGATCACATTGGTCCATTTGCTGACCGCAGTGTCGAGATATGCAGTAACATAATAGTTGCCCCACTGTATCCCATTGCTAAAGTTGGACAGGATCACTTTGAGCTGTAAAGTATCCGAGTTCGGGGTAGTTACTCCGCCGGCCACAGAAGTGAAGGGTGCCAGTCCAATATGAATATTGGATTGCCATGCGGAATCATTGGCCAACTGGAAAAAGGCCTGTTCTCCCAGACCAGCTGCAGGAGTGGCTCCGGGGTTAGGTACAGGTTGATTTCCATTAATCCAAACGGAGAGAGTGAAGCTCGTCAGAGAAGATAATGCATTACCTGCATTGGGATAAGTAATGTAACTGTAGGTGGCACTCGATCCCTGCCAGGCCTGGGTACCACTTTGCATCCCCGTAATATAGGTGCCTCCGTTATTGGTTCCGGAAAGGCTGCCCTTGGTATCATTCACGTTGCCATTGAAAGACCAGAAATCGGTCAGGCTGGCTGAGGCGATCTGATTGGAAGAATCATAGCCTCCCGGATTGGTCGGTGGTTTTGGTCCTGCATGGCTAGGGCTGGAATTTTTTTTACAGGAACTGAACATCAGGCCTCCCAAAAGCATGGTCCCGGCAACGTAATACCCTAAATTTTTGAATTTTGATTTCATAGTCTTGTTTTTTGTTTTGGATTTTAGTTAAATGAAAATGGTTGGATATACATGTTAATTTATTAATAACCAGGGTTTTGTATTAATTTCCCCCCGCTTAATGCAATCTGGGTGGCCGGAATCGGCAAAACCTCATTCTTACCCTGTACAAAATTTTTGCCAACTGCTTGCATGACCTGGGCCGCCCTGCCTTCCCGGACAATATCAAAGAACCGGTCATGCTCCAAGGCCAGTTCGACATGCCGTTCATGCCAGATAGCCGTTCTCAGTGCAGTTTGACCAGATGCAGTCGTATTTGGCAGGCCAGCCCGGTTTCGCACCTGGTTCAGGTCTGCAATAGCCACTGAACTATTATTCAGTTCATTGGCCGACTCTGCATTGATCAGCAATACTTCCGCATACCTGAGGATATGAATATTCTTTTCTTTCCGGTCCCGGTTACCATAAAACGTTTCAATACCGTCTTTTCGTTCACTGTGGTAAGCTTTATAATTATAATAAGGACTCTGGGTGCTATTGATATTGGGAATGACAAACCCATCCCAAAGGGTATCTCCGCTGGGTGCCAACGGATTAGGATTAATGGTGATGATGGTGGCAGCTTTTCGGAGATCCCCCGGTTCATAGGCATTGACCAGGCTTTGGGACGGGGTGCAGAATCCCCATCCGAGATCCCCCGTGGGGTCATTGAAATTGGGGTTATTCCATACACCCCCCTTGTTGCGGGGACCCTGGCATTCTGAATACAGGGGTACTCCGGCATCCGTATTGCCATAGCCTCCGGTTTCGATTTCGAAAATGGATTCCGCATCATTGTCCCCAACCTGTCTCCAGATGGTGGAATAATCGGGCACGAGCTGATACTGGGCTGAATTGATCACGTCCTGGCTCAGGTTAAAGGCCTGGAGCCAGTTCTTTTCGTACAGATATACTTTGGCCAATAAGGTTTCTGCTGCTCCTTTTGTGATCCGGCCAACCACCTGGGCACTGCGCAGCGGAAGATGGTCCATAGCAAACTGCAGGTCCGGCACAATGGCTTTATTATAGATATCGCTGTCTGAAGCCCGGGTGACCAGGGAAGGATCAGTATCTGCCTGGCGGGGACCTGTGGGCACCCCAAGCACCAGGGGGACCCCGCCGAAAAACCGGACCAGGTTGAAATAATAGTATCCCCGGATAAACCGGACTTCCGCACTCAATTCCGTTTTCGTGGCAGTATCCAAAGGAGATATGGCCAGGGCAGCCAGGGCGTTGTTGGCCCTGGAGATTCCGGCGTAATACCCGTTCCATAGGGCAGCCACAAAAGTATTGGAAGGCGTTTCCGTGAAATTATCCAAGTCCCCTATTTCCGGCTGATCTCCGGCAAAGCTTCCCTTATCCGCATCATCGGACATGATATTGGTAGCTGCAATGAAGCTGATGCCATGGGTATCGGTATTCCATCCTCCTCCCGGATCTATGTAAATCAGGCTGCTGTATACCCCGGTGACCAGGTTGGTCGCCAGCTGGGGGTCATTGGCAGGGGAAGACTGGCCCTGGATCGGGACATTCAGGAAACTTTTACTGCATGAACAAGCCAGCGTGACATTGAGTAAGGCGAATATCCGGATAATTTGTTTTTTCATATCGGCAGATTTATTCCTTTAAAATCCCACATTCACACCCAGTGCATAGGTCTTTTCCGTGGGATAGGCATTTAGTTCGATCCCTGAATTAGTGGGTGTTCCGGGCAGCTCGGCGGTGAATCCACTATATTTTTTGATGGTCAGGGGATTTTCCGCTGTGAAATAAATACGCAGACTGCTGATCGCCCGGGTATGTTTCAGGATGTCCCCCGGAATCGTATACCCCAGGGTGGTATTGTCCACCCGGAAAAAGGATCCGGATTCCACGAAATAAGTGGAAGCAGGAAGCTCTCCCCCATTGGCCCTGGGCTCGGATTGGGTCTTATTGGAATTGGTCCAGCGGTTATTGGCTGTGGAGGCTTCTACATTGTCCAGGAAGGACTGCCGAAAGGCCTTTTTCCCATTGTACACCTTATTGCCGAAATTCCCATAGGTATCCAGGCTGAAGTCAAAATTCCCGTAGGTTATTCCCAGGGAGAAACCGTAATAGGCTACAGGCTGATAGGAACCTGCATATACGGAATCCAGGATCCCGTTGCTGTTGAACTGGTATTTGAAATCGCCAGGTACGGCAGCAGGCTGCAGCATGTTGCCATGGGAATCCGTATAGGCATTGATCTCGGCCTGGTTCTGGAATACCCCCAGCACCTTCTGCACATAGAAACTGCCGATCGGGTGACCATTGTCTGTTCTGGTGACATCCGGCTGATTAGCACCGATCGGTCCGTCAATATAAGGTTGCCCTCCGTTGAGTCCAACGACATTATTTTTATTGAAGGTGATATTGCCGCTGATATAATAGGATAATTTCCGGGAGATCCGGTCATTCCATTTCAGGGAAACTTCTTCCCCGATATTGGAGATATTGGCTGCATTGGTCAGCACATATCCTGCCGGTATACTGCTGTTGGGATTTGGCTGACTGCCCAGGGTACCAGGCACCAGCACATAAATGAGGGCGTTCTGGGTCAGTTTGTTATAATATCCCAGTTCGCCGCTCAGCTTTCCTTTCAAGGAGCTGAACTCGATCCCCAGGTCGGTTTCATCATTGACTTCCCAACCGATGTTTTGGTCCTTGATCTGTGTGATGGCACTTCCGCCGGTGGCGTTGCCACCGAAAAAATAAGGCAGGTTCGGGGTAACCGTGATGGCAGAAGCATCCGGAGGGATGGCATCATTGCCGACCCTGCCCCAGGATCCCCTGAGTTTGAGAAAATCCACTATATGCTGGTTGCGCATGAAATTTTCTTCGCTGATAATCCATCCGGCACCAATGGACGGGGAATAAGCCCAGCGGTGGGCTGCAGAAAATATGGAACTGGCGTCTGCCCGGAAATTTACGGTAAGCAGGTATTTGCCCCCGTAACTGTAATTGATCCTGCCCAGGTAGGAATTGCGGGTGTATTTTTCTTCATTGGAGGAATTGGATTGGGTATTGGCATCCCCTTCATTCAGGTACCAGAGATTGGGATTGGAGGGGACATTCATGCGGTAACCCTGGATATACTGGGAGAAGAATTCCTCAGCCGTGGTACCAGCCAGCAGGGTTAAATCATGCTGCCCAAACTGCTTGTGGAAGGTTGCGGTATTGTCCCATACCCAGTGATAAAAGAAATTATCCTGGACACTGAGGTTGCTGATGCTATTGCTTTGGTTGCCTCCCGGAGTAACAAAAGTATTGTTGTCAGCGGCGAATTGATCATTATAGAGGCGGTTATTGTTAAAATCCAGTTCATCGTTGATATCACTCCTAAGGGTAAGCCAGGGAACCGGCTTATATTCCAGATAACCCGAGCCCTCCAGGTGGTTATCGCGGGTATTATTGTTATTGTCCTGGATATCCAGGATAGGGTTGCCTACATTCTGGAATAGAGAGGTATTGCCATATTTTCCGTTGATCATGGCCGGGATGAGGGGAGCTGCCCGGTACGCATCATTATAGGCAGTTCCCAGGTTGACATTCTGGGTATTCCCGTTGGAATAAGCGGCATCTAACCCCAGGGTTAACCCGGGTGCCAGGTCGAATTCATTGTTGGAACGCAAAGTGAACCTTTTAAATACATTATCTATGACGATGCCCTGATCCGATAAGTAACCCAGGTCCAGCAGGTACCTGGTTTTCGCAGATGCACCCGATATGGAAACCGAATGATTCTGCTCTATACCATTGCGCAGGATCTGGTTGTACCAGTCTGTGGAATATCCGGTTGGCGATACTGCCGGTCCCAGGGAAGCCTGCACATAATCGATATATTGCTGGGCGTTAGCCATCTTGACCAGGTTGGCAGGCATATGGACCCCTACATAGGCGTTATAACTGATTTGCATTTTGCCCTTTTTACCTTGCTTGGTCGTGATGATGATCACCCCGTTGGCTGCCCTGACGCCGTAAATAGCTTCAGAGGAAGCATCTTTCAGGATACTCATGCTGGCTATATCGGCAGTGTTGATATTGGTGATGTCACTGGTGATGACTCCATCGACGACATACAGGGGATTGGCTCCTGCGAGCATGGTGCCAGTTCCCCGAATCCGGATCGTGGGAGCTACTCCAGGCTGATCGCTGCCAATCACCTGCACTCCGGCCACCTGCCCCTGGATGGCCTGAGTGGCCGTCAGCAGCGGAGGTTTGGATAACTGGGCCCCGCTGATGGTTGCCGTTGCCCCGGTGATGTATTTCTTCTGTTGGGTCCCGTATCCTACCACGACAATCTCACTCAGGGACTGGCTGGAAGATTGCAGGGTGATATTGATCACCGTTTGTCCTTTCACCGGGGCCTCTACTTCCCGGTAACCTATAAAGGAAAATACCAGGATATCGGTATCAGAAACAGGGATCATATAATTTCCGTTGGCATCGGTGGAAGTAGCCTGGGTGGTTCCCTTGACGGAAACGGTCACTCCGACCAGGATGGCCCCGCTGGTATCCTGCACATGTCCTGTTACCTGGTGTACCGGGGGAACCTGAATGGTATTTCCTGTAATCCGGTTTTTTTCCGCCCTGCCTTTCAAAGGGAAACTTCCCGCCAGAAACAGGCCCAGGATCAATTTTGCAGTTAATGCAAATACGCGCTGGTCTATACGGGAAAATACAGGTATAGCTTTAATCATGGTTTTCTCTTTTGAACCAAATATGGAAGGCTTTTTTTTTTTTTGGATGAAAATAAGTCTGGACTTTAAAAATTAGGAAAGTTTTTCTGGATTATAGAGGATTGAGTGCAAATTTACGGAAAAATTAGCTGTGTCCAAATAACAATAAGTATAGGTAGTATAA
>Ga0307374_10008568_pt1 | contig 15239 bp, 13 predicted proteins | sample OX3MG_FD_202532 | JGI IMG/M metagenome (GOLD analysis project Ga0307374, IMG submission 202532) | Soil microbial communities from Risofladan, Vaasa, Finland - OX-3 | ecosystem: Environmental > Terrestrial > Soil > Coastal area > Acid sulfate soil | place: Finland: Risofladan, Vaasa | collected... | reverse complement strand
CGCCACCAGGAAGCCGGTGCCGTCGAGGGGTACGCCGACGTCGCCGGCGGCGAATCGCAAGGTGGCCAGCGCCACCGAGCTCGAGCGCACCCCGGCCAGGAACCCGGCCGTGGGCGCGTGCAGGGGGCGCAGGAGCCCGGCCGCCACCGAGGCGGACACGGCCAATACCACGGCGTCGGCCTCGACCTCGCCGTGGTCGGTGGAGAGCGTCCAGTTGCCATGGCGCCGCAGGGAGCGCACAGCCGATCCCGGGCGCAGCGAGGCACCGCTGGCCTCGAGGGCCTCCACCAGTGTCCCCACCAGCTGAGTGAGCCCGCCGCGTACGGTCAGGAACACCGGTGACGGAGCTGCGCCGTGGCCCGGCGCCGAGGGCCGGGCCACCCGACGCAGGTTACGGGCCAGGCTGCCGGGCCGGACGGCCGCCTCGAGCAGGGCCGGGAACACCGCAGCGGCGCTCATGTTGTCCACCGGGCCGGCATGGATGGCACCCACCAGCGGGTCGAGCAAGCGGTCCACCACCTGGGGGCCCAGGCGCTCCGACGCCAGAGGCCCGACGGCACCGTCGCCGGTGCGAGCCGCTTCGGTGGCGCCCCTGCGCCACCGAGCAGCGGCATCGACCACGAGCGGGACGAGTCCACGGGGCGTCAGGATCCGCGAGCGCACCAGCGGGCCCAAACGGGTGGGCAGGCCGAGCACCAGCCCCTCGGGCAACCGGCGCAAGGCCCCGCCGACGTGCACGTAGGCCCGAGCGCTGCCGGGCGCCACCAGGTCCTGGCCCAGGCCGAGCTCCCGGCACAGCTCGGCCGCTTCGGGCCTCCGGGCCACGAAGGCGTCGGGCCCGATGTCCACGCTGCGCCCGCCGATCACGGCACTGCTGATCTTGCCGCCGAATCGATGGTCGGCCTCGAGAACGACGACCTCGGCGTCGGGCCGCCGGGCCAGCAATTCCCAGGCCGCCGCCAGCCCGGCGATGCCACCTCCAACCACCGCCACCCGCGGGCCGGAGCCGGGCACTCAGACCGCTTCGACCCCGGCGCCGGCCACCACCACGGCGGCCAAAAGGGCACAGAAGTCCTCGTCGGCATTGAACGAAGCGGTCCGGGCGAAGGCGATCCCCGCCGAACGCGCCGTCTCCATGGCCTCCACGTCCACGTCGTAGAGCACCTCGAGGTGGTCGGCCACGAAGCCGATGGGGCACACCACCACCGCCGTGGCCCCACCGGCGGGCGCATCGGCGATCACGGCCCGCACGTCGGGCCCCAGCCACTCGTCGTCGGTGCGCCCCGCACTCTGCCAGGCCAGCGCCCACCGCTCCACGCCGGCCGCCTCGGCCGCCGCCCGGGCCGACGTCTCGACCTGCTCGGCGTAGGTGTCGCCCGCCGCCACCAGGGCAGCGGGCACCGAATGGGCGCTGAAGACCACGAGCACCCGCCGGCCGGCGTCGTCGTCGAGGTCATCCAAGGCACTGCGCAGGCGGATAGCCACCAAGGCGTCGAAGCCCGGCGCGTCGTACCAGTGGTCCACCATGTACAAGGGACGAGCCCGGTTCCCGGCTCCCTCGGTGGCGGCCCGGGCCCTCTGCTCGTAATGGGCCACGCTGGCGCGCGACGAGTGTGGGGCTAGCACCAGCCCGACCACCCGGTCCACCTCGTCGTCGTGGATCAGGGCGTGGGCGGCCTCTTCGATGCGCGGTGCAGCGAAGCGGGTGCCCATGCGCACCGCGAAGAGGCCCGGGTGGCGCTGTTCCAAGGCCCGGGACAGCCCCCGGGCCTGGGAAAGGGTGATGGCGTTGAGCGGGGAGGTACCGCCGATGACCCGGTACCGGCGCTCCAGGTCGGCCAGCTGCTCGTCCGATGGGGGCCGGCCCCGGCGGATCTCGGTATAGAAGGAGCCCACCTCCTCGATCCGGGCCGGCGTGCCGTGGGCCATGACCAAGACGCCGGTCCGGGCGCCGCTCGTGGTCACGAGGCCGCGACGGGAACGCTCGGCGTGGACACGGGGCCGATGGGCTGGTCGTGGACCAGGTCCACCAGGCGAGTGAGCACGTCGGGGTCGGTGTCGGGCAGCACGCCATGTCCCAGGTTGAACACGTGGCCCAGGCCCCCGCCCCGGCTCAGCACGTCGCGGGCTTCGTCGGCCACCACCTCCCACGGGGCCAGGCACAGCGCCGGATCGAGGTTGCCCTGCACGGCCACGTCCGGTCCGACACGGCGGCGCGCCTCGTCCAGAGGCACCCGCCAGTCCACCCCGACCACCTCGGCGCCGGCCTCGGCCATGAGCGCCAACAGCTCGCCGGTGCCCACGCCGAAGTGGATCCGCGGCACGCCGAGGTCCTCGAGGCCGGCCAGCACCTTACGGCTGGCCGGCAGCACGAAGCGGGCGTAGTCGGCGGGGGCGAGCGCCCCGGCCCAGCTGTCGAAGAGCTGCACGGCGGCCGCTCCCGCCGCCACCTGGGCCCGCAGGGCGGCCAGTGCCATGTCGGCCAGCGCGTCGAGCAGCGCCGACCACAGCTCCGGCTCGCCCCGCATCAGGGACTTGGTACGGGCATACGAGCGCGACGGGCCGCCCTCGATCAGGTAGCTGGCCACGGTGAAAGGAGCCCCGGCGAAGCCGATGAGCGGCACCTCGGGCCCGAGCTCGGCCACCACCAGCCGGACGGCCTCGAGCACGTAGGGGATGTCCTGTTCGGGCTCGAGCGCCCGCAGGCGGGCCATGTCGCCGGCGTGTCGGAAGGGCTGCTCCACCACCGGCCCCCGGCCCTGCTCGACGTCGACCCCGAAGCCGACGGCGGCCACCGGCACCACGATGTCGGAGAACAAAATGGCGGCGTCAACGCCGTGGCGGCGCACTGGCTGCACGGTGAGCTCAGCGGCCAGCTCCGGCCGGTGGATGGCCTCGAGGATGCTGCCCTCGCCCCGGGCCCGGCGGTACTCGGGCAACGAGCGCCCCGCTTGGCGCATGAACCACACCGGTACCCGGTCCACGGGCCGGCGCCGGCACGCACGCAGGAATGCCGGGTCGGCCGCCGTCACACGACGACGCTACCGCCGCGCCGGGCCCCGCTCCGCCTGCCCGGCGAGGGGTGGCCCGGGGGTAGGATCGATGGTTCACCGCGACGAGGTGAAGAGGGAGCGGCTGTGGGCGCACATCCGGAGCTCGAGGCGGAGCAGGCGCACGTCGACCGGGCGTATCAGCGGCTGGACCAGCTCCGCTTCGACGCCCAGCAGCGGCTGCGCAGCGTGCTCGACCAGGGGCGTGGTGGGACCCACCAATTCCGCGAGGAGCGCGACGTGATCGTGCGCACCAGCCTGGCCCGCCTCGACCAGCTCGACATCGGCGAGCAGGCACTGTGCTTCGGGCGCATCGACCGACGGGCCGACGTCGCCGCCGTGGAGAGCTTCCACATCGGGCGCCTGGGCGTGTCGGGTGACGACCTCGAGCCGTTGGTGGTGGACTGGCGGGCCCCGGTGGCCGAGCCCTTCTACCGGGCTACCGGGCGCGATCCCATGGGCCTGCTCCTGCGCCGGCACCTGGCCGCCCAGGGCCGGCGCATCGTGGGGTTGGAGGACGAGCGCTTCGGGTCGGCGGCCCCCACGGGCAGCGCCAACGGCACCGAGCGCCCCGGCGCAGGGGCCGCCCTCGACGACGAGCTCGAGGTCGGCGGCCCCGGTGCGCTGCTGGCCGCCTTGGAGGGTGCGCGCACCGGGCACATGCGCGACATCATCTCGACCATCCAGCGCGAGCAGGACGAGATCATCCGTTCGCCGCTGCTCGGCGTGCTCGTGGTCCAAGGCGGCCCCGGTACGGGGAAGACGGCGGTGGCCCTGCACCGTGCCGCCTATCTCCTCTACACACACCGCTTCCCCCTGGAGCGCCAGGGCGTGCTCGTCATCGGGCCCAACCCGCTTTTCCTGCGCTACATCGAGCACGTGCTGCCGTCGCTTGGTGAGAGCGGAGTGACGCTCTCGACCATCTCGGGGCTCGTGCACTCGGTGCAGGCGAGCGGTGAGGAGCCGTCGTCGGTGGCACTGCTCAAGGGCGACCCGCGCATGGCCAAAGTGGTGGCGCGCGCCGTGCGCACCCGCCAGCGGCCGCTTCGCCGCGAGGCTCGCATCCCCTTCGGATCCGGGACGTTGCGACTGACCCCGGACATGTCGGCCGAGGTCGTCGCCGCCGCTCGGCGCCGGCCCGGCACCCACAACGCCCGGCGCCGCTTCGTCGAGCAGTTCGTGGTACGCCGGCTGGCCGACGAGTACCAGCGCTCCTTGGCCCTCCATAGCGCCGGGGCGGATGCCGGGGTCGATGCCGGGGTCGATGCCGGGGTCGATGCCGGGGTCGATGCCGGGGTCGATGCCGGGGCGGAGCAGGCGCCGCTCATCGACGTAGCGGAGTTCTCGGCCCAGGTGCGCCGCCGGCCCGAGCTGGTGGAGGCCCTCGACCGCATGTGGCCACGGTTGAGCGCCGAGGAGATGCTCCACGATCTGTTCGGGGCGCCGGCGCTGCTGACCATGGCGGCCAAGGGCCTGCTCACGCCGGCCGAGCAGGCCATGTTGCATCGCCCCCGACGCGCCGCATTGCACGAGATCCCATGGACGTCCGCCGACCTGGCCCTCATCGACGAGGGGCGGGTGTTGCTCGGGCCGAGGCGTCCCACGGCGCGTCCCGGCGCCGGGTCCGACCTGGGCGAGCCGCGCACTTACGGCCACATCGTGGTGGACGAGGCCCAGGACCTGTCGCCCATGCAACTGCGCATGGTGGCCCGCCGGTCGTTGTCGGGCTCGGTCACCGTGGTGGGCGACATCGCCCAGGCCACCGGGCCTTGGGCCCCGAGCAGCTGGGACCAGGTCACGGCCCACCTGCCGGCTCACCGGCCCCCCCGCATGGTGGAGCTGACGGTGAGCTACCGCACCCCGGCCGAGGTGGTGGAGGTGGCCGGACGGCTCCTCGAAGCGGCCCTACCCGGGATGCTGCCGCCCACCGCCGTGCGGCGCACCGGCGTGGCCCCGCAGTGGGTCACGGCCGGGCCCGGCCAGCTGGCCGCCACCGCTGCCGCCACTGCCCTGGAGGTGATGGCGCAGGTCCAACCGGGCACCACTGCCGTGCTCGCCCCCTCGTCGCTCGTGGCCGATCTCACCCTGGCCCTCGACCGGGCCGGGGCCCGGGCCAGCGACCCGCGCCGCGACGGGCTCGGCGCCCCGCTCAGCCTGCTGCCGGTGGACCTGGCCAACGGGCTCGAGTTCGACGCCGTGGTGGTGGTCGAGCCGTCCGCCGTGGTGGAGGAGTCGCCCCAGGGGCTCCGGTCGCTGTACGTCGCCGTGACCCGTCCCACCCGCCGCTTGGCCGTGGTCCACGAGCGCTCGCTGCCGCCGTCGTTGCACGTCTGAGCCCCAGGCAGGGCCCAGGCACCGGTCGGCGCCCCCACGGTTTTGGCGCGAAGGGGTCGCCGTCCGCTAGGAAAGACGCCGTGACCCAGGCCCTGTCGGTGGACCAGCCCGCCTCCGCCCGGCGCCACATCCCCGAACGGCCGCCACTTCTGGCCGTGGGAGTCATGATCTGGCTCGGCTCGGAACTGATGTTCTTCAGTGGCCTTTTCGCCGCTTACTTCACCATCCGGGCCCACGCCGCGGTGTGGCCCATCCTCGAGGGCAAGAAGCTCGACCTCATCCAGGCCGGCATCTTCAGCGTCGTCCTGCTGGCTTCGAGCCCCACCTTCCAAATGGGGGTCTGGGCCCAAGAGCGCGGGGAGCGGGCCAAGGCCCGGGCTTGGATCTGGATCAGCTGGGTGCTTGGCCTGCTGTTCCTGGCCAACACCCTCTACGAGTGGCACGACTTCGCCTCGTCGCACCACGGGCCCGGCCTCAACGCCTACTGGTCGCTCTTCTTCGTCATGACCGGCGTGCACGGCCTGCACGTCGCCCTCGGCCTGGTGGCCATGCTCTTCCTTCTGGGCCGCATGAAGGGCCCGTCGGGCGACCCTGGTGAGACCAACGTCTACCAGGCGGTCGGCTACTACTGGCACTTCGTGGACTTCATGTGGATCGGGATCTTCAGCTGCCTCTTCTTGCTGAAGGCCGGCTGAGGGCAACGGTGACGATGCGAGGGAAGTTGCGCGGCCGCTATGTGTTGCCCGGCCTGATGGTGGTGGGCGTTTCGCTCACCGGGCTGCTCACCGCCGGCGCCTCGGCCGGCACCACTTCCGGCCCCGGGCCGTCGCCGGCCACGCCGGCCTCTTCGACCCAGGCCCTGCGCCCGGCCGACCCCGTCACCTACCGCCTGCCGCCCAGCTCGTACGTGGCACCGGGGCAGAACCTGTTCGAAGCCAACTGCTCCAGCTGCCACGGCACCGACGCCTTGGGCACAGAGCGTGCCCCCAACCTGGTGGGCCTAGGCGGCGCCACGGTGGACTTCTGGGTGTCCACCGGTCGGATGCCCCTGGCCATCTCGTCGCTGCAGGCCGTGCGCAAGCCGCCGCGCTTCGACCGCACCCAGACGTTGCAGATCGTGGCCTTCGTGGCGTCGCTGGCGCCGGCCGGCCAGAACGGCCCGGCCGTCCCCGCCGTGGACACAGCCCATGCCGACCTGGCCAACGGCAACTCGCTGTTCGTGCTCAATTGCGCCGGCTGCCACACCGTCACCGGGGCCGGTGACGCCCTGGCCGACGGGTACTTCGCTCCCTCGTTGCACCGGGCTTCGGCCACCCAGGTGGCCGAAGCCATCCGCACCGGGCCGGGCAACATGCCTCGCTTCGGCCCGGGCGCCATGTCGGACCGCCAGGTGTCGCAGATCGTGGCCTTTGTGACCGGACCCATCCAGCACCCTGACAACCGTGGGGGCCTGGGCCTCGGCGGCATCGGGCCGGTGGCCGAAGGCTTCATCGGGCTGCTCATCGGGGTGGGCGGGCTCATGTTGATCGCATTCTGGATCGGGGACCGGGCATGAGCGTCGAGCAGACGACCTCCTCCAACGAGCCGGCACCGGTGGCGGCCTTCGACGACCCGCACCTCCAGCCGTACGCCAAGAACCCCAGGCGGGCCGAGCTGGTCATCGGGCTGTGCCTGTTCGCCGGCCTGCTCGGCTTCGCCGCCTACGGCGCCACCTACTGGGTGGGGGGCCAGACGCAGCTCGAAGGGGTCTTCTTCGGCGTCGGGCTCTTCGGCTTCGGCTTCGGGCTGTCGGCCTGGGGCAAGTACCTGCTGCCGCAGGGCCCGTTCTCCGAGGAGCGCCACACCTTTGCCTCGTCGGAGGCCGAGGTCGAGGCCATGTCCTCGGCTGTCACCCAGCGGGGCACGATGATGTTCCGCCGGCGGGGATTTCTCGGAGGCCTGCTCGGCGCCGGCGCCGCTGTCATGGGTGTGGTGCTGGCCTTCCCCCTCCTGCGCTCGCTCGGTCCTCAGCCGGGCAAGAGCCTCGACACCACCGACTGGAAGTCGGGCATGCGGCTGGTCGACGTGAACGGCCGCCCGCTGCACGCCAGTGACCTCGAGGTAGGCGGGTCGCTCACCGTGTTCCCCGAAGGCTTCGTCGGCTCGGCCGTCGACCAGACCATGCTGTTGCGTGCCGCCTCGGCCGACATCGTGACCAGGCCTGGTCGCGAGACCTGGGGGCCCCAGGGGTATCTCGCCTACTCCAAGCTCTGCACCCACGCCGGCTGCCCGGTGGGGTTGTACCAGGAGCTCACCCAGCAGCTGCTGTGCCCGTGCCACCAGTCGCTGTTCGACGTGCTCCAAGGGGGCCAGCAGGTCTTCGGTCCCGCCCCCCGGCCGCTGCCGCAGCTGCCGCTCGAGATCGACTCGCAAGGTTGGATCCGGGCCCAGCGAGGGTTCAGCGAACCGGTCGGGCCCGGCTTCTGGGAGCGGTCATGAGCGTCACCTCTGGCGTGGCCGGCAACGGCAAGAAAACGGCCAAGCGCGTGGACCCGGTCGACGCCGGAGTGCGCTGGCTCGACGACCGGCTGGGCCTGGCCAAGGGCGGGCGCGTCTTCCTGGACAAGATCTTCCCTGACCACTGGTCGTTCCTGCTCGGCGAGATCGCCCTCTACTCGTTCGTGATCCTCATCGCCACGGGCGTGTTCCTCTCGCTCTACTACAACCCCTCGGCAGCCGAAGTCGTCTACCACGGCGCCTACGTCCCGTTGCGGGGCGTGAAGATGTCGGTGGCTTATGCCTCGAGCGTGGACCTGTCCTTCGCCGTGCGCAGCGGCCTGGTCATCCGCCAGATGCACCACTGGGCGGCCGACGTGTTCATCGGGTCCATCGCCGTGCACATGTGCCGGATCTTCTTCACCGGCGCCTACCGCAAGCCGCGTGAGCTCAACTGGATCATCGGCGTCACGCTGCTCACCTTGGCCATCGTGAACGGCTTCCTCGGTTACTCCCTGCCCGACGACCTGGTGTCGGGCACCGGCATCCGCCTGGCTTTCTCCTTCATGCTCTCGATACCGCTGGTCGGGAGCTACCTGGGCTTCTTCGTCTTCGGGGGCAACTACCCGGGCAACGGCGACATCCTGCCGCGCTTCTTCATCATGCACGTCCTGCTCCTGCCGCTCATCATCCTCGGCCTCATCACCGTCCACCTCGGGTTGCTCGTGCGCCAGAAGCACACCCAGTTCCCGGGCCATGGTCGCACCGAGCACAACGTGGTCGGCTCGCCCATGTACCCGACCTTCATCGCCAAGACCACCGGGTTCCTCTTCATGGTGAGCGGCGCCCTGTGGGCGCTAGGCGGACTGGCCCAGGTCAACCCGATCTGGCAGTTCGGCCCCTACGAGCCGTACAAGATCAGCTACGCCGTGCAGCCCGACTGGTACATGGGCTGGTTGGATGGCGCCCTGCGGATCATGCCCAGCTGGGAGTTCGTGGGCTTCGGCCACACCATCCCCTTCGAGGTGTTCCTGCCCACCATCTTGTTCCCGGGCATCACCTTCACGTTGTTCTACGTATGGCCCTTCATCGAGGCCAAGCTCACCGGCGACCGGGCCGAGCACAACCTCCTGGACCGTCCGCGCGACAAGCCCCGGCGTACCGCTTTCGGCGCCGGTGCCCTGGCTTTCTACTTCACGCTGTTCTGCGCCAGCTCCACCGACGTGCTGGCCAACTTCTTCCAGATCTCGCTCAACAGCGTGTTGTGGTTCTTCCGCTTCTCCGTGGTCATCATCCCCATCGTGGTTGCGCTGGTCACCTACCAGATGTGCCTCGAGCTCTCGGGCGTGGCCGGCGCCGGCAAGCGCAAGCGGGCCAACGTCGTGACCCGGTCGGCCGAGGGCGAGTACGACATCACCAAGACCGAGCAGCGCCCCGGCGACGGCCCGTCGGAGTTGGCGCCCACCCCGGTGCCAACCTTCATCGAGCTGGGCGAGGAGCCCGAGCCGGTGGGGGCGGCCGACGGGTCGGGTATCCGCCGCATCGCTCGCCGCATCTGACGCCGCGCTCCACGCCATCGGTGACGGCGCCCCGCTGTACCTGTCGGAGGGCTTCTGGGCCCGTGCGGTGACCGGGTCCGTGCGGGCGTGATACCGGCGCCGGCCGACCCCTACGCTTCGACGCCGCTGGCCCAGAAGCTCGGCATAAGGCCCGACACGGTGCTGTCTCTTCTGGGGGCGCCGCGCCAATGGGCCGTGCCCGACCTTTCCCCCGGTGTAGCGGTGCGGCGTCGTCTGTCAGCGGACACCGCTGTGGCCATCCTCTTCGTCCGGCGAGCAGCGGGCCACCGAAGTGACATCACCGACGAGGTGGTGCGCGGCGAAGTGCTGTCGAGCGGGTGGGTGGACGTCAAAGTGGCGGCCATCGGCGAGGACTGGTCGGGCCTGCGCTTCGTGCGCCGGCGCCGGGAGCGGTAGCGCTCAGCCGGTGGGGTGGCTAAGGCTGCGGCTGTGTGGCGCCGGGCCCTGGCTCGCCCGGCGGGAAGCGGCCCATGTCGGCGCCCACCTTCTTGCCGATGTTGGCCACATGAAGGTGGATCTCGTCGAGCAGGTCGGTGGCCCGCTTCACCTCACCGGTGAGGGTGGTGTTCTCGGCGATCAGGGTCTTGATGTCGTCGGTGTTGCGCTCGGTGTGCAGCGCGATCTCCGACGAGATGGAGTCGGCCCGCTTGGCGGCGATGAGCAGGGCGGCGGCCTGGATCCCGGCCAACATGGAAAGAAACAGGTTGAGCAGGATGTAGGGGTAGGGGTCGAAGGCCTTGTGGTGCAGCACCCGCGACAGCACCAGCGTGTTGACGATGGCCCAGGCGATCATCACGGCGAAGAACGAGAAGACGAAGGGCCAGGAGCCCATCATGTTGCGCATCCGGTCGGCTGCCCTCTCGCCGATCGACAGGTCGCTTCCCGAGCGGACCCCGGGGTGCTTGTGCCAATGGGACTGCCAGCCGCCCGCCATGTACAGGATCAGACGGTGCCGCCCCGGCGGCTCTCGGCCGTGACGCCCACGGCGGCCGAGACGACCAGGGCGAAGCCGGGAGCGAGCAGCCAGAGCCCGAAGACCACCGACAGCACCACCAGGAAGAGCCCCATGCCCAGGACGAAGGGCCACACGCTCGAGTCGGGGAAGGCCCCGATCACGCCGGCACCCTCCTCCATAGTGGCATCGGGGCGGTCCTCGGGCCTGGGCTTCATCCGCCTCGACCACCAGTAGTAGTACGTGCCCGGGAGCAGCCCCAGGGCGGTGGTGCCGATGAGCATCACGGTGCCGCCCTGCTCGTAGCCCCAGAACCAGTAGATGACGCCGGTCATGGCGAAGAACAGGGCCACGCCGATCATGATCAGCGCTTCGATCCTCATGACGTCCCTCCGGAGCTGTGGTCGTGGCGCACCGTCAGGGATTCAGGGTGGTGGAAGTCCCACACCGGCCGCTCGGACCGGATGGGTGGGAGCTTGGTGAAGTTGTGGTGGACCGGCGGTGAGGTGGCGAACCACTCGAGCGCGTGGGCGTCCCACGGGTTGTCGCCGGCCGGCACCGGCTTGCGCCAGGAGACCCACAGGTTCACCAGGAACACGGCGAAGGACAGGGCGATGATGAACGCCCCCACCGTGGACATGCGGTTCAGGAACTGCCATCCCAGGCCGGATGGGTAGGTGGCCACCCGCCGGGGCATGCCCTCCAGGCCGAGCTGGTACTGGGGCATGAAGGTCACCCAGAAGCCGATGAACATCAACCAGAAGTGGGCCTTGCCCAGGCTCTCGCGGTACATGCGGCCGGTGAACTTCGGATACCAGAAATAGAACCCAGAGAAGCCGGCGAAGACGGCGGTCCCGAACAGCACCTGGTGGAAGTGGGCCACTACGAAATAGGTGTCGTGGGTGACGAAGTCGATGGGCGGCGAGGCCAGCATCACGCCGGTCAGGCCTCCCATGAGGAAGGCGAAGAGGAACCCGACGCTGAAGAGCATGGGGGTGGCGAAGGTGATCTGGCCCCGCCACATGGTGCCGATCCAGTTGAAGAACTTGATGCCGGTGGGCACGGCGATGAGGAGCGACAACAGCGAGAAGAACGGCAGCAGCACCACACCGGTGGTGAACATGTGGTGCGCCCACACCCCGGTGGAGAGTGCCGCGATGGACATGGTGGCGAAGGTCATGCCCTTGTAGCCGAACAACGGCTTGCGGGAGAACACCGGGATCACGTCGGTGGCGATCCCGAAGTAGGGCAAGGCCAGGATGTACACCTCCGGGTGGCCGAAGAACCAGAAGAGGTTCTGATAAAGCACCGGTACCCCGCCGCCCTGGACGGTGTAGATGTGGGTCCCGAAGTGGCGGTCGGCGAACAGCAGCACCACGGCGGCGGTGAGGATGGGGAAGGCGATGAGGATCAGCAGGGCCGTGACCAGCATGTTCCAGGTGAAGATGGGCATCCGGAACATGGTCATGCCCGGGGCCCGCAGGTAGAAGATGGTGGTGATGAGGTTCACGCCGGTGAAGATGGCCGAGAACCCCGTCAGGGCCAGGGCCAGGATCCACAGATCGGGCCCCGACCCGGGGGAGAACGTCGGCTCCGACAGCGGGGCGTAGGCCACCCATCCGAAGGCGGCGGCCCCCCCGGCCACCATGAAGCCCATGAGCATGGTGATGGAGCCCGACAGGTACAACCAGTACGACAGGGCATTGAGCCGGGGGAAGGCCATGTCGGGCGCCCCCACCTGCAGGGGGACGATGTAGTTGGCCAGGCCGCCGAAGGCGAAGGGCCCGGCGAAGAGATAGAGCATCAGGCTGCCGTGCATGGTGAACAGCTCGTTGAACTGCTGGGGGCTGAGCACGGCGCCGCTCGGGCTGGTGAGTTGGGCCCGGATGAACAGAGCCATGATGCCGGCCAGGAAGAACATGACCAGCGAGGTGATCATGTAGTTCATGCCGATCACCTTGTGATCGGTGCTGGTCAGCCACTTGAGGATCCCGGTGGGGCCCTCGTGGTGCTCAGGGTGCTCGTGGGCGACCTGCGGGCGCTCGGCCAGAACGGTCATACGGGTGCCTTCGTCCGGTTGGTGGATCGACGTGACAGTGCCCCGCCGACTGGCGTGTACGGGCTGTTCTGTGTGGTGGCCACATTGGGGTAATTGCCGCCGCCGGTGTTCGCCGGCGAGGGCTGGTTTTTCGAGCGCTCGGCGCTCAACCAGGCCTGGAACTGAGCCGGGGCCATGGCCACCACGTGGAACAGCATGATCGAGTGGTAGAGCCCGCAGAACTGCGTGCACTGGGCCCGGTAGACGCCGGCGTTGGTGGGTGTGAAGTCGAACTGGTTGAGCACGCCAGGCTGGGCATAGCGCGAGAAGTTGAACTCCGGCACATAGAAGCCGTGGATCACGTCACGTGATCGCAAGTTGATCTGGGCCGTCTCCCCGGCCGGCAGCACCAGGCCGGGGCCGAGGCAGTCGATGGCCGGGGCGCACGGAGGCCCCGACGGGCCGGCCGGCCCCACCGGGTCGGGGTCAGTGGACGTTTCGCCCTGAATCGTCACCTGGGCACCGGGGTAGTCGAACTCCCAGCCCCACTGAAAGGCGTACACGTTGACCGTGACGTCGGGATGGTTGACCACGGCGTCCACCTTGTTCTCGTCGATCACGGTGAAGCCGAACAGCACCAGCACCATCAAGATCGGGACGATGGTGTAGGTGATCTCCAGGGGGATGTGGTACTGGAATTGGCGGGGCATCTCGTCGGAGCGCCGCCGGTAGCGCACCACGGCCCACAGGATGAGCAGCCCGGTGAAGGCCCCCACGGCAATGGCGGCGATGAAAGTTCCGGCGTAGAGCATGAACTCGTCATGCCCCTGCCGGGTGGCCCCCCGGTAGCCGTAGAACCGCGGGACCTGGCAACCGCCGAGCACCACGGGCAGGGCGATGGCGGCGACGACGGTCAGGAGACGTCGCTGCAGGCGCACGGGCGCGACCGTGCCGTTGGTCGGGTCGTTCACGGCGCCGACCTTAGCCAAGGTCACCCGAGGGGTAGTAGTTGGCCACGCACGGCTCAGCCGCCGGATGCGGACCCGGCGGCCGACTCCCGGGCCGCCCAGTTGAAGACCCCTTTGGCCATGGTGGATGTCGAGCCCTCGGCCCGTGCCGAGAAGACCCTGGCCCGCACCCGCTGGACGCCGGGGTCCCCGGGTGCGGCCAGTGAGGCCAGCTCGGCCAGATGTCCGGCCAGTCGCCACGCCTCGTCCTGGTCGGGCCGGTCCACTGCCTCGAGGAGGGCCAAGGCCCGGTCGGCCAGGGCCCCGGCCCCGCCGCACAGCCCGGCCAGCTCGACGGCCAGGGCCGACTCGGACGCCGGCTTCAAGGTGGCCGGGTTCCCGTCCCACCACCCCCCGTACAGACGCCAGATGTTGCGCACCACGAACTCCGGCTCGTCGTAGACCGGTTGCAGGTAGGGACGATCCAGGAGCTGGGCCGGGGCGCGCACGGCGTGGATGACCTCGTCTAGGCGGGCACCGGCGTTCATGAGGGCCAGGGCCTGGTCCACCAAGGAATCGAGTAGGTCAGCCGTGTCGGTCAAGGCCTGGCTGACCCGGTCGGAGCCGACCACCGGAAAGCCATGGCCCGGTAGCAGGACCTCGGGCTCGAGCACCAGCATCTGGCGCAAGGCGGCGGCCCACTGGCGCGGGTAGCGCTGGACCTTCTGGGGGTTGCCGGCATTGGGCGATGCCCAGATGAACAAGTCGCCGCAACACAGCGCCCGGTGCTCGGGCACCCAGGTCCAGGTGTGGTCGTCGGTCTCCCCCCGGGCGTGGTGCAGGGCGAAGGACATGGACCCGACCTCCAGGTCCAGGTGATCGTCGTAGGTGGTGTCGGGGTAGCGGTAGACGGTCGGCCACTCGAGGCCCGGGACCCCGAACTGGCGCTGGTTGATCACGGCGTTGTAGCCGGCGGTCAGGATGTAGCGGTCGAAGCGAGCCGGCAACGCCCGGTGGGCCACCACCACCGGGGCCGGCCACCCTCGCTCAGCCGACTCGGCTTCCCACACCGGGACCCCGAAGACGTGGTCCACGTGGCCGTGGGAGTAGATGGCGGTGTGCAGCGGCTCGCCGGACCAAGCCCGCACGCTGCGGTGGACGGATTGGGCCACGAACACCGACCCCGTGTCGACCAGGACCAGACCGTCACCGGTGGCGAAAGCGGAGACGTTGGCGAAGGAGGGCACGAAGCCGACACCGGTGTCGATCTCGGCCAGCTCCCCGCTATAGCCGCCCACGGGGTGCAGCGAGGCGATGTCGATCTCGCCGCGCCAGAGCTTGTCGGCCGTATCGAGCACGTCGTCGGGCATGGGGCCTCCACCTCGTCGGGTGCCGCCCAGCCTATGGACGTGGCCCGGGCTCCGGCGGTGGGTTCGGTCCTCCCCGGGCGCCACGCCAGGCTAGGCGGAGCCGGCCGGGGACCTCGCCGGTGAGCCTGGCCCCGGCCCGCAGCCGGCGTTCGGTGGATGACGGCCCGGTGGCCGCCGGGCCGGGGCGAGATATCGCCGCGCCGGCGGGGGTCGGCGCGGCGTAATCGGTGTGAGCCGTGAGCCGCATCCAGCCGAGGGCGGCCACCTCGACCACGGCGATGCCGGCCCCCGTCGGGCGCAGGGCCGGGACCACCGGGGCCAGGGCCAGAGCACCGGCCACGGTGAGGTCCACCCAGCGGTGCGATCGCCGCCCGCACAGGCGCAGCGCCCCCAACGGGCCTTTGGCGGTGGCTGCGGCCAGGGCCAAGGCCACCCCGCCGATCAGGAGCAGCAGCCCCCGGCCGAGGTGGACCGACAGTTCGACGAGCGCGCC
>Ga0307374_10008567_pt1 | contig 15239 bp, 16 predicted proteins | sample OX3MG_FD_202532 | JGI IMG/M metagenome (GOLD analysis project Ga0307374, IMG submission 202532) | Soil microbial communities from Risofladan, Vaasa, Finland - OX-3 | ecosystem: Environmental > Terrestrial > Soil > Coastal area > Acid sulfate soil | place: Finland: Risofladan, Vaasa | collected... | reverse complement strand
ACGATGCGCCCTCACACATCCACACCCGAACCGGCGACCCCCGAGCAGCTCCTGTACCTCTGGCTTCTCGCCCAGCAGACCGGCACCACGTTCAGGCCCGCAGACACACGGCAGCAGGCAAGACGCGAAATCCAGCTGCTCACCGAGCTAAAGGCAGGCCGCCAGAACGAGCCACCCCGAACTGACCGCGAACCGTTCGAGCTCGGGCGCTACCAAACCCACACGGGCGAGCAACGAGCGCTCTACGGCATCCACACCCAAGGCGCGCCGCGGATCGTCGACGCATCCGCAGACGGCCCCGGCCCCATGTACACGATGGACCAGAACCTCTGCGAGACCCACGGCCCTGAGCACCTCCAGCAGATTGCCGCCAGCTATATCGCCGAAGCCCAGCGGCTAGGACGCATTCCCCTAGCTCCCCTCAAGGCCTGATGCCCACACGCCTATCCCCCTGGCTCCCCGCCCCGCCTGACGATCCTCGATCAGGGGTTACGCTCGATACCCCGGTTCCGGCGGATCCTTCCGCTACTCATCCGTTTGGACATCAACGATCGCGTCGGAAGGAGCCTCGCGCAACCTACAGCGCGGTCAACCTGGATCGGGCACGGTCCGGCCGGCGTGAGCGAAGCGTTCCTCAGCCTCCGCCATCTTCGCCCCGTCATACCAGCGAGCAGCCCAGTATGAAGTTGGCTTCGCCAGCCGTATCGCGGCGACCAGCCAGACGAACGGAACGAAGAAACCCAAAAACAGTAAGCCCGGCTTGCCCTTCAGCCAACACACCACCAACAGACCGATCCCAACGATGCAGCCTGTGACGTAGCCCGCTTGCCGAGGCACAACAGCCCCAAGGAAGATCACGAGGATCAGCGCACCGAGCAGCACCGCCATGCGGACTGCCCGAGCCTCCACGCCTTCCATGCACATTGCATCGGCGCCATAACGCGCCGTCTTGAGCAGCCAATGGGGTAGTTCTATCCGACTGACAGCCCGGCTTGGACACACAACGCTGATAACTGCTCCATCGCCGCCTCCGGCTGCTCCGGCAGAGCGTCCAGTGCCGCGGCCGCTGTCTGGATGTCCTCCAGAGATGCCTCCTTCGCCTCAGCTGCGAACCGCAACAGCCACCTCACTGCTGCCGCGTCGTAGCGTTCGATGTCCTGGTCGCGGTACAGCAGGCACACCTTCAGCGCATCCTCAAGACCCATCCGTGGCATTTCCCTGGCGTGCCGGATCAGAAACCCCAGATCACCCTTCTCGATCGCCGCATGAACGCGCGCATACGGGATAGAACCAGATCCAGAAGGCATACGAACGCATGTTCCCATACGGACCGGCTGAACCACCGCCCGGTCCAACCCACTCCCCCCACCGCCGAGCGCGCCGCCGAGCGCCCTTACATCGGTTCCACGAAAGCGCCGCTAGGCAGTTGATCCCCCTAGTTGATCTTTGGCCGTGGCTCGCCCTCCCGCCAAAGATGGGTCTTGTGCTTCGGGGTTCGCCTCAGCTGGGCCAGCAGTACAGCCATCGCGAACTCAACGAGCTCAAAGACAGGCTCATTGAGCTCATCAGCCAGCTCAATCGCCTGCTCCTCTCTGCCTGTCAGGAACTGAAGCGCAACGGTATCCGCGAACGTCGCACGAAACGTCGCGTAGTGCCCACCATCTTCGATCCAGCCCTCGAGCTCCTTCGCATCAGTCAGAGCGTTTGCCAGCTCCTCGGCACCGGCTCTCTCCTTCTCAGGATGCATAGCGGGGTAGTGAAACAACGTGTTGCGGGAACGTCGCAGCGTCTCATGGAGCGGATGCTTCTTATCCGCGAAGGCGAGTAGGCGATCGCATCGGGCTTGTGAGTCCTCATCGAGAGATCGGATGAACTCATCTATCTCGGCCCACGTATGTCGGGTGTCTCCGATCCAGTCGACCGCCTCGATGAAGTGCGAGGCCACTAGCCGGAAGTAGTAGATGTTGAGCTCCGCTGGCAGGTCTCCCTCAATCATCCGGACGTTGAGATAGACCACGTCGTTAGCAGCCATCGCGAGAGCGGTCGTCCATCTCGCGATGGGGTCATCCGCCGGAAATGCATCGCCAATCTTGAACCCGATGCCGCGAGTGCGAGACTCCGGTTGAGTCTTGGATGGGTTAGCGGTCACCCACTCTCTCAACTCGCGTACAGCGGCCATGTAGCCGACGTCTCGTGGGTCGCCGGTCTCGTCGTGCAGCGTCATCTCGTCCAGCTTCTCCGCAAGCGAGGGAACCCGGTCAAGTGGGGCTGGATCGGTCGCGTCCGGTGACATCGGCTCTCGTCGATTCTATGTCTGGAGCTCTAACTACACTAATTGCCCTCATCGATGTACCGTCAGCGTCATCTCTACCTTCCTCGATCTGCTTCCGGCGGTTCGTCGCGCGCACGCCGCTACTCGGCTCGTGATCCCCACAACCGGCTGTCAACTGGGCGCCTCACTGCTGACGCTGGACCTCGGACGCCATGGCAAGTCGGCTGAGTATGTGCGGGGGCACTACCTTGAGGATGACGCAGCCGAGAGCGGACGCAACGAACACTGGTGGGTCGAGGTCGAGTCCCTGCTACTCGATCCGACCCGCGACCAGTTTCCGGGAGGAGATCCATTCTCCGAGACCTACACCGGGCGATATATGCCGAAGGACAGCAAGCCGACGACCGCAATGGAGCGTGAGGCCTACATCATGCTCAGGCTCCAGTGGCGCGTCCCGAGCCTCAAGGCGGCCGTTCGTTTAGTTGTAGATCAATATGAGCTCGACCTCCGCCAGCTGGACGAACCCGATCCGCCTGACGTTCGACAGGCAGTCCTGACTCTAAGGAAACCCGCGTAGCCCGCTGTCCAGTCACACGGCGCGTGGCATGATTCCCACGTGTCTGAAGAGCGCCACGCAGCGTTCTACTACCCAGGCGTCATCATGATCTTCCCGCCGGCGCCGTGATCGTGCGCGGGCGAAACTACCTCAAGGAGCCCGATGGATCAGGTTCAGATGCCTACCGTCTTGGTGTAGCTACAGCAAGTAGCTACACCGACTTTATCCGATAGTGCGTAAGCGCATTTGGCCAACAGCACGTTGGCCAATTACGACGCGGCGCTACGTGTCCGGAAGATCACCGTCGTTGTAGACGACGTTCGCTGCCTCGACGATGTCCGAGAGCTCGTTGGCCAAGGCAGGCAGATCGGGAAGGGCTGGCTTCAGTTCTGGCGGGGCGGTATCGGTCAGCGTGACGCCACCTGTTGTGTAGCGCGCTACCGCGACCGGCGCATCGATCGCCCGCAGCGCCCACTCGGTTACCGTCTTCTTGCGACCAGGGCATAGCACCAACCCGATCGACGGCTCGTCTCCCGCCTGACGCTCCAGCTCGTCGACGGCGGTCAGATAGAAGCCCATCTTGCCGGCGAACTCGGGCTTGAAGTCCTCGATCTTCAGATCGATCACCACGAAGCGCCGAAGCAGGTAGTTGTAGAAGAGCAGGTCAACAAAGAACTCTTCCTCCTCGCCTGTCTCCTCGTCGGTCACCCTCAACGGGAACTGTCTGCCGACCAGCGCGAAGCCGCGACCCATCTCCATGAGAAACGACTGCACGTCGTTCAGCAGCGCCAGCTCGAGGTCGCGCTCCTTGGCCTCTTTGGAGAGGCTGAGGAACTCGAAGTTGTACGGGTCCTTGATCGCGTCGCGGACCATCTCGGAGTCCGGCGCCGGCAAGGCTCGCTCGAAGCTGCTCAGCGCGTTGCCCTGGCGACCGCGTAGGTCGCTCGCAATTTGTGCCTCCAGCACCTTCCTCGACCACCCATGCTTGATCGCTTCGTGCGCGTACCAGGCACGCGCGTCGCGACTATCGAGCTTCGTCAGGAGCGCAATGTTCTGCCCCCAGGGCAATTGGCCAACGGGCTGTTGGCCAATTGCCCTATCGCTCTGCTCTGCTGGCCAAGCCTCAGCGAACGCGCGCATGTACTTGAGATTCGATCGCGAGAAGCCTGTGATGTTCGGGAACTCCCGACGAAGGTCGGTGGCCAGCCGGTTGATGACCCCGCTACCCCAACCCTCACGCTTCTCCCTCACCAGGATCTCGCTGCCGATCTCCCAGTAGAGGCTGATCAGCTCGCTGTTGACGGCGAGTACGGCGCGGGTGCGTGCCGCCACGATCCGTGCCTTGACCTCGGCAAGGAACTGTGGGTACTCAGTCGGCATCTCCTCGGTGCGGCGGGCAGGCGGTTGAGCCATGGTTTGAGCCTAGTCGCCCCGCCGGATCAAAGGCTGCCACGTCCCAATGCCTTGCGCCAAGCCTGGCAAGGATCACCGGGCCAACCGAGATCTAGGAGCTCTATTTGTGCAGGTGATGCGCGAGTAGCCTGAGCGATGGCGGGACGCTCGGGCTGCGACGTCCACCAGCAGATCGGGACCCCGAGAAGAGCTGTTACGTTCTAGATACCAATCTAAACTGGTTTGTGCTGACCACGACATCGCAGGGTAGCGGTCGCCGCAGGCCGTGGCGTTTGTGCCTGCCTGAGGCTCAAGCCGCGCGTACAGGGCGCCGATGCCCTCTTATGAGGCGACTTGGGCGCGAAAATGCCTTGTGCGCGTTCGTGGCGGGCGCAGGCAGCGCGACGATGGCGTGGCTAGGCCTCTACGGCTTCGCCTGGAACGACTATGACACCGAGGCGCGGCCAGCCTTCGACGCGCTCGTGCATGGCCACGTGCTCGACTTCTTGCGCCTCGCGCCCGCCTACGGCGGTTCGCTCGTGGAGCGCGCGCCGTTCGCGCTCGCTCCCCACCTGTGGGGCGGTGGTCAGCTCGCCGTGTACCGGATGGTGGCGCTGCCCTGCTTGCTTGCTGTTGCCGCACTTGGCGTGTGGCTGTGTGCGCAGATGAGGATGAAGTGCCCACCCACCCAACCAGTGCTTTGGCGGGCAGTGGCGCTGGGTGTATGCGTGGCCAATCCGCTGACGCTGCGCGCACTCGAAATCGGTCATCCGGAGGAGCTGCTCGGCGGCGCTCTGTGCGTGGCCGCCGTGCTGCTCGCGGCGCGTGAGCGTCCACTGTGGGCCGGTGTAGCTCTCGGCTTGGCGATCGCCAACAAGGAGTGGGCCCTGCTCGCTGCCGGGCCCGTCTTGCTGGCGCTCCCCGCCAGGCGGAGACTGCCATGCCTGGCGAGCGCTGGGGCGGTCGCCAGCGCCGTGCTGGCGCCACTGGCGCTCGTCTCCTCGGGCGGCTTCGTCGCCAGCGCCCGCGTGGCTGCCGCACCACCCGCGGTGATCTTCCAGCCGTGGCAGGCGTTTTGGTTCCTCGGCCACCACGGCGCTCTCGTGCACGGCCTGTTTGGTGCGCCGAAGCCCGGCTACCGCACCGGGCCCGCCTGGGCAAGCTCGGTTAGTCACCCACTCATCATTGCCCTCGGCGTCGTACTGACCGTGGCGCTGTGGTTCCAACGACGCCGCCACGCCAATGCTGTGCTCAGAGAACAGGACGCGCTGCTGGCACTCGCGCTGCTGCTTCTGCTGCGCTGTGTGCTTGACAGTTGGGACACTTCCTACTACCTGCTGCCGTTCGTCTTCGCCCTGCTCACCTGGGAGGTCAGCGGCCCATCCCGGCACCCGCCTGTGCTGGCGCTGTCGAGCACAGTGCTGATGTGGATCAGCTGCCAATGGCTGCCCGAACACGGGGCCTCCCCCGACATCCAGGCGGCTTTCTTCCTAGCCTGGTCGCTGCCACTCGCGGGCGCCCTTGGGTTGTGGCTGTACGCGCCGGGACTGCGCTCGCGACTCTCACGAACTCCTCATGAGACCACGGTGAGCTCCTTGCCCAGGCAGCTCAGGACCTCCTGACCGTCCTTCGTTATCACCACGAGATCCTCGATGCGCACGCCGAGCCGGCCGGGCAGGTAGACGCCAGGCTCGACCGTCACCACGTTCCCGATCAGCAACGGGTCCTCGCTTGCCAGACGCGACAGGCGCGGTCCCTCGTGAACCTCGAGCCCGACGCCGTGGCCAAGCCCGTGACCGAAATGATCGCCCTCCCCTGCCGCCTCGATCAGCTCGCGTGCGACCGCGTCGAGCTCTTTGCCATTCGGCCCTGCCCTGAGGGCGGCGAGCGCCTGCTCTTGGGCCGAGCGGACCAGCTCGTAGATCTCCCGTGCCCGCGCGGAGATCCGCTCGCCGGTGGCGTACGTGCGAGTGCAGTCCGAGCAGTAGCCCTCGTGCAGCGCGCCCCAGTCGATCGTCAGCAGTACATCCTTGTGAATCTCACGTGCCCGCGGTTCGGCGTGGGGCAGAGCACCCTGCGCGCCCGCGGCAACGATCGACGGAAAGCTCGGGGCCTGCGCGCCGAGACGGCGCATGCGCAGCTCCAGCTCGATCGCCACGTCTCGCTCGGTGCGATGAACAACACCCGCTTCCAGTACGCCCCGCAACGCCTCGTCGGCTAGCTCTGCGGACGCGCGGATACGGTCGATCTCCCAGGCATCCTTGACTGCCCGCAGCCGCTCGACGGCGCCAGCGCAGGGAACGAGCTCCCACTCCGCACCGAGCAGCTCGCCCAGGCGCGTGTGCTGCTTGACAGTGATGCTCAACTCGTCGAATCCCAAGCGCCCGCCTGCCGCCCTCCCGGCTGCGCAGAGCGCGCCGGCGGCCGCCTCAAGCAGATCGCCCGCGACGATCTCGCGGTCAAACTCCTCCGGCACCTGCGCGGCCGATTGGGTGGCATAGCGAAAGTCTGTGAAGAACCGGTGGGTGAGGGCTTTCTCGGCGAGGATCAATGCGAGCCCGTGGGTGCCGGTGAAGCCGGTGAGGTAGCGCACGTTCACTGGCGTCCCGACTAGCAACACGTCAACATCGCCCTCACGCAGCCTGGCGGCAAGGCGACCGGCGCGGCTTGTGACACCAGCGCCTACGGCACTGCTCACGTGTCGCCCCCCCCGAACTCCTCGTGCAGACGCCCAAGCGCGAGGCGGTAACCATCGGGGCCTTTTCCCGAGTATGTCGCGAGGCAGAGGTCGCCGATCACCGACAGCCGCCGCCATGGCTCACGCGCCTGAACATCAGAGAGGTGTACCTCAACGGCGAGTAGGCCGGTCAGCTCCAGTGCATCATGGATCGCGTACGCATAGTGCGTCCACGAGCCGGGGTTGAGGATGACGCCATCGGTCTGTCCGCGCAGTGAATGCAGGCGCTCGATGTACTCGGACTCGGCGTTGGTCTGGAAGAAGCTCGCATGCAGACCCAGCTCTTTCGCCCACTTGGCGATCTGCGCATCCAGGCCGGCAAGCGTGAGCGTGCCGTAGTGCAGGGGGTCGCGCTCGCCCAGCATGTTCAGGTTGACGCCGTGCAGGATCTCGACGCGGTAGGGCGCAGGACTCATCTCATGAGCTCCTCGACGGCCGCGCGCACGTCCCCCTCGGCCACCTCAGAGCCGTGGCTGACCTCGCCGGGCGCCTGCACCAGCACGAACGGCACACGATCGCCCACACGCTTCTTGTCGCGGGCGATCGCCCCGAGCAGCGCCTCGACCGGTGCCCCATCGAATGTCACGGGCAGGTCGCGCTCGATCAGCAGTTCACGCACCTGCGCGCGCAGGTGCTCCTGTCTGGACAGGCGCAGCGCAGCGAGCAGCCCCAAGCCAACGGCCTCGCCGTGGCGGTAGCGGGCGTAGCCGGTCGCTGTCTCGATCGCGTGGCCGACGGTGTGCCCGAGATTCAGCACCTGACGGTCGCCGGCGTCGCGCTCGTCCTCGGCGACGATCGCGAGCTTGGTGGCGGCGCAGTCAAGGATCGTGCTCTCGTTCACCTCACAGCCGGTCGTCTGCGAGACGCGCTCCCACAGCTCACCGCCGGCGATCAGCGCGGTCTTCAGCACCTCGACCCAGCCCGCGGCGAGCTCCGCGGGCGCCAGCGTGGCGAGCATGTCGGGGTCGACGAGCACGACCGCGGGCTGGTGGTAGGCGCCGACGTAGTTCTTGGCATCGGGCAGGTCGACACCGGTCTTGCCGCCGTAGGCGGAGTCGACCATCGCGACGAGCGTCGTGGGGACGTGCACGACGGGCACGCCGCGCTGGTAGGTGGCGGCGCAGAAGCCCGCGAGGTCTCCCACCACGCCACCGCCGAGCGCGACGAGATGGTCGGCGCGGGTCATGCCCGCTTGCGCGAGCTCGCGCCACACGCGGTCGGCGCTCGCCAGCGTCTTGGCCGACTCGCCCGGGGGGATCGCGATCGTCTTAGTCAGCCCGCCCAACTGCCCCCCGTACAGCTCGCCGACGGTCTCGTCGGTGACGCAGAAGGGCCGCGAGGCGAGGCGGTCGAAGGGCCACACGGCTGCGAGGCGCTCGCCGCCGAGCAGGCCGCGCCCCACCAGCACTGGGTACTCGCCGGAGGCCGACTCGGCCCACAGCAGATGGGCGTCGGCGACCTGTTCGTACAGACTGCGCCGCTGCACGTACAACGCCTCGAACGCGTCGCGGTCGCGCGCCAGCGGGCGCTCGGAGCCGTCGCGGTGTACGCGCTCCCACGCGACTTCCGGCGCGACCTCGATCAGCGCGGTCGTGTGTTCTGTAAGCGCCGTGCGCACGCGCGCGGAGAGCACGCTGCCGCCGCCGAGCGCGATCACGTCGCGGGCGCCGGCGCCCTCCAGCACCCCGCACATGACCTCCTCCTCCGCCGCGCGAAATGCCTGCTCTCCGTGAAGCTCGAACTCGCGGGCCACCGAGTGCCCGAAGCGCTCCACCAGCAGCGCGTCGCCGTCGATCGGCGCGCGCCCGCGTAGCTCGGCCAGGCGGCGGGCGAGCGTCGACTTGCCCGCGCCCATGAAGCCGATCAGGACGAGCGCCACCCGATCCGCTCCTGATAGGCGCGGAGCGCTTCGAGCACATCGTCGATGTGGTCGCCGCCGAACTTCGCCCGGTAGGCGCTGGCGAGCACGAACGCAACCATCGCCTCACCCACCACGCCTGCCGCGGGGACGGTGCACGAGTCGGTGCGCTCGCGCAGCGCCTGCGCGGGCTCGTGCGTCTCAGTGTCGACCGAGCGCAGCGGCTTGGTCAGCGTCGGCAGCGGCTTCATCGCGCCGCGCACGATCAAGGGCAGGCCGTTGGTCATGCCGCCCTCCAGGCCGCCCGCATGGTTCGTTTCGCGGTAGTACCCGCGCTCGGAGGAGTAGAAGATCTCGTCGTGGGCTTGCGAGCCCGGCACGCCAGCGACAGTGAAGGCATCGCCGATGGATGCACCCTTGATTGCCTGGATCGAGCAGATCGCCATCGCCAGGCGGCCGTCCAGACGCTCCTCCCAGGAGACGTGCGAACCGAGCCCGGGGACCAGCCCGAACGCCTGAACCTCGAAGACGCCGCCGAGCGACTCGTTCTCCTTGCGCTGGACGTCGATCTCGCGGACCATCTCCTTCGAGGCCTGCGCGTCGAGGCAGCGCACCGGCGAGCTGTCGACCTCATCGAAGTCGGCGTCCCTCAACGCCCGCTCACGCTCGGGTGCGTGCACGGAGGCGATCTGGATCACGTGCGAACGGATCGTCACGCCGACAGCTCGCAGAAACGCCTTGCAGACTCCGCCGCCGGCTACGCGGGCCGCGGTCTCACGCGCGGAGGCCCGCTCGAGGATGTTGCGCACGTCTGATTGCTTGTACTTCTGCGCGCCCACCAGGTCGGCGTGGCCGGGGCGCGGCAGGTGGACCTCATCGACGGGATGGGCGAGGTCCGATACGGGCCACGGGCTCATGCGCTCTTCCCAGTTGGCATAGTCGCGGTTTGTGACCTGGAGCGCGACCGGGCTGCCGAGCGTTCGCCCGTGACGAACGCCGGCCGTCACCTCGGCCGCGTCGCGCTCGATCTTCATGCGCCCACCGCGGCCGTGGCCGAGCTGGCGGCGCGCCATGTCGGCGTTGAGATCCTCCGGGCGCAACTGCAGCCCAGCAGGGAGACCCTCGACGATGCAGGTCAGGCCGGGGCCGTGCGACTCGCCGGCGGTTATCAGACGGAGCGTCATCGCCCCTAGCTTATTTGTTGGACGCTCAGCCGCTTGAGTCGAAGCGTCGCGCTGTGTGAGCACGCGCGGCGAAGGCCGGGTGGCCGGTGAACACGAGCCCGCCCCGCTCTGGTGAGTAGCGCAGCTCTGACGGCGCGTGCACGCCGTCGCGGCGCAACAGTTCACGCCCGGCCTTCGATGCTGTGTGGGCACGGGCGGCCGACGCGGTGCTCACGCTCTTGGTGATGGTAACGAGCTTCAGTTCGTAGGTCACCGGAGTGCCGTTCGCTTCGACGACTTCGAGCGTCTCCGACTGGCCGACCTGCAGCTCGATCGCCTGGCATTGCGTCGGGCTCGGCTTGCAGGTGGCACTCCCGTGCAGGATCGCCTCGCCGGTGAGGCCGAACACCACGTCCTTGCCGGTGCGCAGCACCACACCAAGGAAGATCAGTTGTGGATTGGCCTTGCCGGGGAGCGGTTCGTCGAGGGCCATGTCCTTGTAGGTCTTCAGCTGCGCGGGCTGCGGGGGCGTGCCTTCGAGCGAGGGCGGCACGACGCCGAGCTGCGCGGTCACGTGGTAGTGGACGTAGACCTTCTTGGGCTTCGCCGGGGTTGTTTCCTTGGGTGCCGCGGGAGTTGTTCCGCCTGCGCCCGGCGGGGATGTCGCCGAGCCCGAGGAGGATTTCGTCGTGGTGGAGGCAGTAGACGTGGTGCTCGCGGCGGCTGTCTTCGCCGCGGGCAGCGGCGTGAACGGGTTGCGAGTCGGACCGCCGCTCTGCTGGGCAGCGCCGCTGGTGATCTCCGCCACGGCCTTCTTGGCGTTCGCGGGGGCCTGACTCACGGCGACCGATGGGACAGCGGTGGGAGCGTGAGCCGCGGGGGCCGCGGCCTGCGGGACAGCAGCGGTCGAGCCACCGCCCGTTGCCGCATAGACGAGCGCCCCAGCCAGGGCGACTACGGCGAGAGCCAGGAACGGCAGCACCCGCCGGTTGAGCAGATCGGCCTTCAGGGAGTCGAGGAAGTCGGTCATGGGTTTGCCCTCACGATCGCGGGAGTGGTTGGGGAGCCCGACGCTCCGCTGCCCGCGGCGGCGGGCGAAGCCGCGCCACCTGGGGACGCGGGCGTCGCACCGCCGGTCAGCCCTTGCGAGGTGGGCAGCACGTAGGCGGTGGCCGTGATCGTGCCGGTGAGTCCTTCGGCGCTCTTGCCACCGGCTTTGCCAGCCCCCTGTTCGGCGCTCGTGCCCGGAGCCAGCTTGAGGCTCTGGATCGTGAGCAGGCGGCCGCTGACTTCAAGGCCCCCGGAGGCGGTGCGCAGGGTGTAGTGGTTGAGCTGCTGGAACAGGTGGTAGAGATCGAGGAAGCTGCCGTTGAAGACGAACGTGAACGGCATCTGGGTGAAGCCCGCAAGAGCCGCGCCGGGCGCGGCGGCCGTAGCGGCGCTCGCCGGGGACGCGCCCGCGCCGCCGGCAGAGCCGGAGGTGATCGAGTTGAATTCGACCTGCTTCTGATTTGATGCCTGGTCTAGCTGGTAGATCAGCGATGACACTTCCTGGCTGGGGGGCACGGCTTTGCCAAGGCTCACGACCGAGGCATATTCCGCGGTGTAGCGGGCCTGTGCGCCGCGGGCGCTCGCCACTGCGCTTTCGGCGGTCATAAGCTGCGCCTGCGCGGCGCTGACCTGCGTGGCGAGCTTGGTTGCCAGCTTGCGCTCGGGAGAGACGGCCAGCAGCCACACGGCCGCGAGCACGGCGAGCAACGCGAACACGATCAGGACGATGCGGTCGCGGCCGGTCATCGCGAGCCTCCAGCCGGTGTCGCGGACGGGACGGTCGCGGAGCTCTTCGCCGATGCTGTCTGGCGCAGAGAGGTGAGGGCCGCTGCCGCCGGCAGCGGAGCGAACGCGACCTGCACTGTGAAAACCGGGTCCTGGCTGGAACACCCACCGGCGCCCGAGCCACCGCTGCTGCCGCCCTTGGTGGAGCTCTGCAGCGTCACTTCGCTGACGCCGTCGATCAGGCGCAGGCGGTTGAGGGTCAGCGCGACCTCGGACTGGCTCGTGGCACAGCCGCTGAGCGTGAATGCCGGGACACTGCCCGGCGGGGTCGCCGAGGTGACCGCCGCGGCCGTGCTCGCTGCGCCGGAGGCCGCGGGCGCGGCGGGCGCCGGGGAGGCAGAGCCTGTGGCCGTTGCGCCGATCGTGCCAGTCAAGGAGGAGATCGAGGTGCCTTTGGGCAGTACGCGGCCAAGCTCGTGGACCGCATGCGCCCAGTCAAAGCGCGAGTCGACGAGATCGGAAACGGCTTTGGTACGCTGTTCGCGCAGCGCCGCGAAGCTCGTGTAGGGCGCGAGCTGGGCGGCCCGTGCTTGTGCCTGCTGCACCTGGACGGTGAGCGAGGAAACCTGGGCCTGACGGCTCGAGACCTGATGGTGGGCGACGCCGTAGAGCAGCGCGAAGACCGCCAGCACACCGAGCACACCGAGCACCGCGTAGGCGGCGCCCTGCGAGCGCCCTGCGCCGAGCGAGGCGCCGCCACTTCGCTGCTCCGCCGGGATCAGGTTGAAGGCCCTCATTGGGGCACCTCCTCCACGGCAAGGCCGGCAGCGATCGCCAGGCGATGCACGGAGACCCCGCCGAGGTCCTGCTCATCCATGTGCACAGACTCACGCTCGACCTGGACCCCCAACTGCTCCTGCAGGGAATCGGCGAAACCGGGGAGGTCGAGCGCTGAGCCGCTCAGCACGACACGCGACACCTCGCCACCGCCCTCTTGGGAGCGGTGGAAATCGAGCGAGTTGCGCACCTCGCCGGCGATCTCGCGGATGCCGTTATCCAGCACCGCACGCACGTCGGCTTCAGGTTCTGGGGAGGCCACCTCGGAGGGCGCCGCAGGCGAATACGCGGGGCCGGTTGTGGGGTCTGGCTGGGCGTCCTCTGCAGCGACGGTGGGCTGCTCGTCGCCGGCCACCGGCTCGGACTCAGAGACGGTCACCCCTGACTCGGGCTCGGGCGGCGTGGAGAGGTCGACCGAGATGATCAACTCACGTGCCTCGACCAGAGGGATCGACCGGCGCTCGGCGAGCTCGCTCGCCATCGCCTCGATGCCGCCCCCGACCACGCGGGTAAAGCGACAGGTCGTCCCCTCGGCGATCGCCATGTTCGTCAGCCCGTCGACGTTCAGGTACAGCACGCGGTCTGTGTGCTCGGGGTCAGGGCGGTAGAGCGAACGGATCAGCGCGAAGGCGGATAGGTCAATGCCCTCCGGGCGCAGGCCCGCGTTGCGCACGGCAGCGAGCAGGCGCTGAATCATGTCGCGCTGGGCGGCCACGAGCACGACCCGCTGGCGGGGGCCATCCGGCGTGTCGAAGACGCCAAGCGGGTGAAAGTCGAGCACCGCGTTACTCAGAGGCATCGGCACCTGATCCTGGGCTTGGAAGCGCACCGCCGCGGCGAGTTCCTTACGATCGGTGACCGGGGGCAGCTCGAGCGTGCGCAGGACCGTGCGCTGGTTGGCGACGCCGAGACGCACGCGCCGGCTCAGGCGGCTGTCACCGAAGAGGGCGCGCAGCGCTTCTGAGAGCACGCCCTCGTCGAGGACCTCGCCCTCGCGAACGGTGTCGGCGGGCAGCGGCGCGCCGGCCGCGTGCTTGACGACGATCGAGCCGTTCACGCGTGCCTGCACCGCGGCGACGTGTCCGGGCTGGATGTCCAGCCCGACGATGTCGGCGCCGGAACGGCGGCCGAGGTTGAGCCTGAGCGTGGGATTGGGTAGCGAGGGCATTGAGGATATGACGGGCCAGATCGGAGAGAGGCGGCCGCAGGAGTCCTATCGGCGCGCAGGCGCTGGCGCTTTAGGATTCGTGCAGGAGCTAGTGCAAGAAGTGATTGACGTACACCTCGACCAGCGGCTGCCCGGCGAATACGCCCACGAGCGCGCCCAGCGCCAGGAAGGGGCCGAAGGGGATCGCCGTCTTGCGTCCCTCGCCGGCCCCCGTGCGAGCGATCACGACGGCGCCGACGATCACGCCTGAGAGCAGCGCGACCAGGATCGCCGGGGCGACGGCGCGCCCGAGGAACAACCCCATCACGGCGGCGAGCTTCACGTCGCCCATGCCCATGCCGCCCGGGTAGGCCAGCAGGGCGATCAGCAGGAAGCCACCTGCCGCCGCGCCCGCTATCAATCGCTCCGGCTCGCCAGCCGGGTCCAGCGCGATGCCGAGCCCAAGCGCGAGCACAGCCCCGAGCGCGGTGATGCGATTAGGGATGATCCTGTGCTCGAGGTCGATCAGTGCGGCTGGCACGACGAGCAGGATCAGCACAACGCTGAGCGCAATCCCGGCCGCAGAATGGTGAGCGAGCACCGCGCCTACGCACAGCGCGGCGGTGGCCGCCTCGACGAGCGGGTAGCGCGGCGAGATCAGGGCCGAGCAGCTGCGGCAGTGGCCGCGCAGCAAGACCCAGGAGAGGATCGGGATGTTGTCGTAGGGCTTGACCGGCATGCCGCAGTTGGGGCAGTGCGAGGCCGGCGTCACCAGCGACTCGTGGCGCGGCAGGCGGTACGCCACGACATTTAAGAAAGAGCCGACGATTGCCCCAAGCACGCCCGCGAATGTGACTGCCTCCATTTCCTCCTCATCGTCACGGGACGCACGCCCCTTGAGCGCACCGGAGGGACGCAACGAAAAGAGGCGGCCCGGAGGCCGCCTCTTTTTCTCGCCCACCAGGGTGAACACTGACGCTCGACTGCTACCAGGTGCTGTTCTGACAGCCACCGCCAACGGATCCAGTCACGCCCGTGGGCGTGCATTCCCGTTTGACTTCTCCGTTGGCAAGCTTCTTAATCGTGAACGTGTGCCCACCGACTGCGGTCGCGGTCACTTCATAACCGCTTCCGGATTCGAGTTCTTTGGCACCACTCAGGTAGGCGTTGCTGTTACCAGCTGCGATCTGCAGCGATGACTCGTATTTCTGGAGGACGGTCGTCGAGATGTTTTTGTAGCTACCGCTGTTGTCGGTTGCATACGTCTCGGCAGTCGTCTGACCCGTACGAGCCACTTCCTTGGCCGACGCGTCTGTGGCCTTGCCTTTCTGGCTCAGGAAGGAGGGAATAGCGATCGCCGCGAGGATGCCGATGATCAGGATAACCACCAGAAGCTCGATCAGCGTAAAGCCCTGTTCATCCCCGGCGCGTCTTTTGATTGGGTTCATCATATATCTGGTTGTCGTCATATGGTTGCTTATCCTTGAGTGAGGATTCGCTA
>Ga0307374_10008566_pt1 | contig 15240 bp, 13 predicted proteins | sample OX3MG_FD_202532 | JGI IMG/M metagenome (GOLD analysis project Ga0307374, IMG submission 202532) | Soil microbial communities from Risofladan, Vaasa, Finland - OX-3 | ecosystem: Environmental > Terrestrial > Soil > Coastal area > Acid sulfate soil | place: Finland: Risofladan, Vaasa | collected... | reverse complement strand
AGCCGGATCGCCGCGATCAGGCTCTGCGGACGCGCCAGGCCCTTGCCGGCGATGTCGAAGGCGGTGCCGTGGTCGGGCGAGGTGCGCACGATCGGCAGGCCCAGCGTCACGTTCACCCCGCCCCAGAAATCCAGCATCTTCACCGGGATCAGCGCCTGGTCGTGATAGAGGCAGAGCGCCGCGTCATAGCTGCGCCGCGCCTCGCGGTGGAACAGGGTGTCGGCCGGCAGCGGGCCGCGGGCGTCGACGCCCCGCGCCCGCAGATCGGCCACCGCCGGGGCCACCGAGACGATCTCCTCGCGGCCGAGCGCGCCGCCCTCGCCGGCGTGCGGATTGAGCCCGGCCACCGCGATCCGCGGCGACGCCACGCCGAAGTCGCGCGCCAGGGCCTCGGCGGCGACGAGGCCGGCGTGCAGGATCCGCTCGCGGGTCGCCAGCGCCGGCGCCTGGGCCAGCGGCTCGTGCACGGTGACGAGCGCGACGCGCAGATCCTTGGCCGTGAGCATCATCACCGGTCCCCGGGACCCGCGATGGGCGACGGCCCGGGTGAGCTCGCCGATGAACTCGGTGTGCCCGGGGAAGCCGAAGCCGGCCTGGTAGAGCACCTGCTTGGCGACCGGCGCCGTCACCACGCCCGCGGCCTCGCCGGCGATGGCAAGGGCGACCGCCGACCTGATCCAGGCCACCACCTGGGAAGCGGCGGCGACCGAGGGCTGGCCGGGCGTCGCGGGCGCCTCGAGCGGCAGGTCGAGCACCGGCAGGGCCTCGGCGAAGAGGGCCGGCGCCGCCGCCGCGCAGGCGATCGCGCGCACCGGCCCCGCGCACGCGCCGGCGAGCGCGCCCAGATCGCCCACCACCACGAAGGCTGGACCCTCCCGGCGCAGCGCCGCCCAGGCCTTGCCGACGACCTCCGGCCCGATCCCGGCGGGGTCCCCGAGGGTGACGGCAAGCGGGGCCTGGGTCACCGGGTCTCGATGTCGGCCGAGTTCCTCAGATCGCGGACGTAGCGGCGCGAGATCATCGAGAGCTGCCGGCCGAAGAGCAGGTTCTCGATCTGGTCGTGGTCCATCCCCTGGGCCGCGTTGGTGCGCTTGTTGCAGACCGCGATCAGGTGCAGCCCCTCGTCGCTGCGCAGCGGCTGGGAAACGTCGCCGACGTTCATGGCGAGCGCGGCGGTGCGGAAGGCGGGGGCCAGATCCTTGGCTTCGGCTTCACCGAGGTCGCCGGCCACGATGCCGTCGACCTTGCCGGCGATGGCCAGGAAGTTCGTGCAGCCGTGCAGCCTGGCGCGCAGCCCCTCGAGCTTGGCCGTCGCGGCGTCCACCTGGGCCTGGGACGCGTTGGCGGCGAGCGGCACGGCCGCCTGCATCAGGCTGATCAACAGCGTGTTCGCGCCCGCCGCCTTGTTGCGCAGGTAGATGATGTAGATCCCGTCCTTCGTCGGGATCGGCGCCGAAAGCTGGCTCGGCCGCATCTGCTGCAGCGCCGCGTCCACCTGCGGCGGGAACTCGCCCGCCGTGACCCAGCCGGCGTCGCCGCCGTTGGCGGCGGTGGAGTCGGCCGAGAATTGCCGGGCGACGGCGCTGAACGGCGCGCCCTGGTGGATCTGGGCGACGAGCTGGTTGGCTTCCTTCATCGCCGGCGCCTCGCCGCCGGCGCGCTGCGGATCGATGAGCACCTCCGACACCTGGTAGCGCGGCTTGTCGGCCTCGGCCGCCTCGCGCGCCTCGAACGCCTTGATCTGGTCCTCGCCGATCTTCAGGCGCGATCCGTAGCGGCCGCGGATCCAGCGCTGCCAGCTGATCTCGGCGCGCAGCTGGTCGCGGAAGGTCTTGGCGCCGACGCCCTGCTGGGCGAGCGACGCCAGGAGTTGCTGGGGCGTGGTGTTGTTGTTCTTGGCGATGTTGGCGATCTCGTCGTCGATGTCGGCGTCGGTGGCGATGATGGAGAACTTCTGCTGCTTCTCCTCGCGCTTGAGTTCCTGCAGCTCCAGCCGCTCGTCGATGAGCGAACTCAGCGCCTCGCGCTCCAGCTGCGGCATGTTGTCGTTGGTGGGCTGGATGCCGGCCGTGACGATCAGCAGCCGGATGCGCTGGCCGAGGTCGTAGGTGGAGATGACGTCGTCGTTGACCGTGGCGATGACGCGCTCGTCGAGCGGCGCGGGGCCGGCCGGCGGCGCAGTCGCGGCCGCGGCGTCCGGCGGCGGCGGCGCCGCGGCGTCCTGGGCGGCGGCCGGTCCGGCCCTGAGACACGTCACAAACAGGAGACACGTCACAAACAGGAGACACGTCGCCAAGAGGCTGCACGCCGTTCCCCCGAGGGCGCGCGCGTGCTTGCTGAGCCACCGCATGCTGGACCTTTTCTTTACTTCCCTTGACCGCTGCAAGGCCGCATCTCAGGGCCCGGGTACGCTCGAAGTCGGGCTGTACCCTGAATTGCCCAATGTGGCGAGGGAAAGGCGCAGGAACACGCCCGAGGTCGGCCCCAGGGTGCGGTTGAAGATCTCGTCCTGACGGTACACCACCTCCACCCGGATGCAGTCGTCGCGATAGACGACGCCGAAGCCGCGCCGTCGCCACTCGCCGCTGAGGAAGTCGCGGTCTCCGTAGGCTGTGACGCCCCAGTGCTTCAGCAGATACACCTCGCCGCGGAAGTCGAGGTACTTCACCGGCGCGCCGCTGGGGTCCTGCGCCTCCTCCAGGTAGCGGATCGATCCGGACACCCGGCGCGAGACCAGGTCGACGCCCGTCTCCATCCGGTTGATCGAGAGGCTGCGCGAATCCAGCCGCCAGCGGCTGAAGAAGTCGAATCCCTTGATGGGCGAGCCTTCCACGCCCACCACCCAGTCCGAGGCCAGGCCCTCGAGTCCGGTGCGCGCCGGAAGGCTGGGGTCGGGCTCGGCGCGCAGGCTGCGCCCGAAGATGACGCTGGCGTTGCGGCCGTCGCCGAATTCGGCGCTCGCCTCGCCGCCGAGGTCGAGGATCTGGCCCGAATCGATGAGATCGAACCCGGGCGACTTGTTCACCTGGAAGAGGTTGGTGGTGTCGAACACGAAGTCGGCGCTGTCCTCGTTGGGAATGCGCGGATCCTGCTTCACCAGCGGCGCGATCGACAGCTGCGCGATCGGCTGGACGATGTAAGTCACCGGCCCGGCGGTCTTGTAGAACGGCCAGCTGGCGGTGAAGCCGGCCGCGCCGAAGCCGCGGGCGATGGTGGCGTTGCGGGCGAACGGCGCCGGCAGGTTGGCCAGGTTGTAGATGTCGACGCGGCCCTCCACGAAGGGGTCGATGCGGATGCCGTCCGCCAGGATGATCGAGCGGCGCCAATCGCCCTGAAGCGTGGCGCGGCGGCTGTCGACGCCGAGTTCGGTGGGATCGATCGGCGATTCGTCCCTGGTCAGCACCACGCCGCTGGCGTCGATGCGCAGGCGCCCGCCGAGGATCGGCTGGTCAGGCTCGTAGCGCGCCTCGATGAGCGGCGCGATCAGCGGGAAGGCGCCGTTGACGTCGGTGGGCCTCAGGCCCTGGATGTCGATGGCCGCCACCGAGATGTACGAGTTCTGCTTCTGCCGCACCGCGTAGAGCTGCGAGATCAGCCGCTGGTCCTCGGCGGCGTAGAGGCCGCGGTCGATGAAGACATCGCTGATCCCGTATTTCTGGAAGATCAGCGGATCGGAGGTGCGCTCCGCGGTGAAGCCCCATTGCCAGTCGTCCGGGCCGGCGAAGAGCCCCTTGGCCAGGATGTAGCTGCGCGACGTCAGTGGGCCAAAGCGGTGGCCGCTCGAGGTGAAGTCGCGCTCGTAGGTATAGCCGGCGCGGGCCTCGATGGCTCCGGACCAGAACCGCTTGCGCCAGTCGAGATTGAGGAACGGATTCACCTTGGTGTTGAGCTGCGGACTGATCACCAGGTCCTCGGAGGGCGAGATCACCTGCAGATACGGCTGTTCCCAGGAGAAGCCGCGCAGCCCGGAGTTCGAGACCTCGGGCGTCAGCAGCCCCGACTTGCGCGCCACCGACGGATCGGCCTCCCAGAACACCGGCAGATAGAACACCGGCAGGTCGTGGATCTCGATCACCGCGTCGCGGAAGTAGACGATCTGCTTCTTCTTGTCCTCGACCGCCGTCCGGGCGCGGATCGACCATGTCGGGGTCGGCTCCCTGGCGCAGACCGGGCAGGGGGTGAAGATCACCTCGTTGAGCTGCTGAAAGCTCGCCGAGCGCCTGACCGCGCTGGCGGCGGCGATGGTGACGTGCTGCTTCAGGCGCGTGGAGAAGGCGAACGCCACCCCTTGCGAGAAGGTCCCGTTCAGCACCGCCGAGCTGGCGAACTCGGCCGTGCCGTCCGGATTGACGATGGCGACGTGGCCCTTGGCCGCGACGATCCCGGTGGCGCTGTCGTAGGTCACCTGGTCGGCCCGCAGCACCCGGCCGCGGTAGCGCGCCTCGACGTGGCCCTGGGCAGTGACGGTGTGGTCGGCTTCGTTCTGGATGAGTCGGTCGGCCTGGATGAAGAACCCGCCGCCGGCCAGACCGTCGCCGGGGGGAGGGGGCCGGATCGTGGGAACCGCCGGCGCGGCCGGCCTGACCGGCGGCAGCGGCGACTCCCTCGGGCTCGCCAGAGCCAGCGCGGGCGCCAGCGCGACGGTCAACGTCCCCGCCAGCCAAGCGAGTTTCACCAGGCGCCCCCTCTGGCCATCGCTTCAGCCGTCCTCGGTATAGCAAAGCAAGGTCAGGCCGGCGAGCAGGGCCACGGCGGGCGGCGCCCAGGCGGCGAGCACGGGCGGCACGACTTCGGCCGCGCCCAGGGCGCCGCACAGCCGATCGAAGAAGAAGATCACGAAGCCGAGCGCGACTCCGGCGCCGGCGAGGCCCGCCAGGCCGCCCAGCCGCATCAGCCGCAGCGAGAACGCCGCGGCCAGCGCCGACATGCCGGCGAAGAGCAGCGGCGTGGCCATCAGCTGCTGCAGCCGCAGCCGGTAAGGCGCCGACGAGAAGCCGGCCGCGTCGGCGCGCCGGATGGTTTCGGGCAGGCGCCAGAAGCCCACCGCGTCCCTGGCCGCGAACCGCTCCATCGCGGTGCGGCGATCCAGCGACGATGGGATGGACAGGGTCTCCGAACTCACCGACCCCTCGCCGGGCGTCGCCTCGCGCACGTTGCTGAGCCGCCAGAATCCGGGTTCGAGCGTGGCTTCGGACGCCTCGATCCGCCGCGAGAACTGCAAGGCGCCGTTCGCCGTCACGTTCTGGAGGAACAGCGAGACGTGGTGCAGCCGCACCACGCCGCCGTGCATGTCGTGCGCGGTGGCGTGGATGACCACCTGGGTATGCTCGTCGCCCTGGCGCAGCCAGATGTCCGACGGGGCCGCCGCGCCGCGGCCTTCGCTGATCGCGGTCTTGATGTCCTCGAAGCGGCCGTTGAGGCCCGCGGCGATCGGATTGAGCACGGTGACGCTCAGGATCCCGAGCAGGAACGCCATGCCCGCGGCCGGAAAGATGAACCGCCAGGCCGAAACGCCCGCGGCGCGCATGGCCACGAGTTCGCTGCGGCGATTGAGGGCGACGAACGCGCCCATGGTCCCGAACAGGAAGACGAAGGGCAGGAGCAGCAGGATGATCGCCGGCGATTGCAGCGCCATCAACTCCACCAGGCGCGCGAAGCCGACGTCGGCGCGGCCGCCGAAGGTGCGCGAGAGTTCGACGAAGCAGATCAGCATGACGACGGACGAGACCACCGCCATCGCCACCCCCAGGCCCGCCAGGGTGCGCGTCAGCACATAGGCCTGCAGGCGACCGGCCATGCCCATCAGGCCGGCCGTCCGGTCGCCAGCATGGCGGCGGGCGCGGCCATGGCCGGACCGCGCGCCGGATGCTGGCGAAGCACGATGGCCAGGGACACCAGCACGCAGATCAGCGGCGCCGAATACTGCAGGATGTCGAGGCTCGGCTGGCTGGCGCTGGCCGCCGCGGCGACGAAGCCGAGCACCCGCACGCCCACCGCCGCGGCCGAGGCGGCGGCGATGCGCACGCCATAGCCCAGCCGGCTGAACGCGCCGCCGAGGACCGCGGCCAGCGCCAGGCTCATGAAGGCCAGGTTGTAGAGCGGCGAGGCCAGCCGGGCGTTGCCCTCGGCAAGCAGGGCCGCGCGGTTGTTCCGCTCCCAGCGATGGCGAAGATCCGGGAAGAACAGTTCGTGCAGGTAGCGATCCGACGCATGGTAGCGGATCTGCGTCTCCAGGGCCAGGAACGGCCGCAGGTCCAGGAGGTATTCGTCCCAGTAGAGCGTGTTCAGCACGCCCGTCTTCGAGAACTCCTGATTGGAGCCGTTGTGCAGGATCAGCACCGGTTCGCCGTCGCGCTCGGCGATCCGGCCCTCGCCGGCCATGAGGGTGGTGGAATCGCCGTGCCGCCGGGTCTGGTCGATGAAGATGTTCTTGATCGCGCCATCGGCGCCCACCGACTGGGCATAGACGGTGAGGCCGGGCGCGGGATGGGTGAATTGGCCAGGTTCGATCAAGGTCGCGGCGATGTCGGCGCGCACCGCGTCGAGAACGTGGCGCAGCTGCCTGAAGCACAGCGGCTGGATCCAGAGGTTGATGACGAGAGTGGCGATGGCGGCCATCAGCGACAGGCGGATGGCCGGCGAGGCCACGCGCCAGCGGCTCATGCCGCCGGCGAAGCAGATGACGATCTCCTGCTCGGTGTGCAGCCGATTGAGCGCCACCAGGCCGGCGACGAACACCGCCAGCGGCAGGATCATGGCGATGATCTGCGGCGTCGCCAGCAGCGTCACCTCGGCGAAGATCAGCGCGGTCTGGCGTTCGCTGACCATGAGGTCCAGCGCCGAGAGGCTGGACGTCAGCACCGCCACGCCGGTCAGGGCCGCCGTGGCGAGGACGGTGGGGCCGAGGAGCTGGCGGAAGAGGTAGCGGTCGATCAGTCGCATCGAAGCCCGGGAACCTGCGAGACCGAAGAGCCCTGTCGGGCGTTCGGCCCTCCTTTCACACGCCCCGCCCATGGCGACAATGCGCCCGAGCCGGGCCTGGCGCGGAACTCAGAGCGGCGGCGGCGCCGCGGCCACGGGGCCGAATACGCGCCGGAACGCAGCCTCGAGCGCCGCGTCCGTCTGCGCGAGCCCGGCGGTGCATCCGAGGTCGGCGAGGCTGGTCACCTGATGTCCGGCGAGGCCGCAAGGCACGATGCCGCCGAAATGCGCAAGGTCCGGATCGACGTTGAGGCTGACGCCATGGAAGCTGATCCAGCGGCGCAGCTTCACCCCGATGGCGGCGATCTTGGCTTCCCGGGCGATCCCGTCGCCGCGGTCGTGCTCGACCCACACGCCCACGCGGCCTTCGCGCACCTGGCCTTCGACGCCGAGCCCGGCCAGGCTTTCGATCATCCAGGTCTGCAGCGCCCGCACGAACCGGCCCACGTCGCGGCCGCGCCGCCCCAGATCCAGCATCACATACGCCACGCGCTGGCCGGGGCCGTGATAGGTGAACTGGCCGCCGCGTCCGCTGCGGAACACCGGAAACCGTTCGGGATCGAGGAGATCGCCGGGTCGGGCCGAGACGCCCGCGGTATAGAGCGGCGGATGCTCGAGCAGCCAGACCAGCTCGCCCGCGCGGCCCGCGGCGATCGCGGCCACTCGGGCCTCCATCGCCGCCACCGCCTCGGGATAGGCGACGGGGCTGGCCGACACCGCCCAGCCGGTGGCGGCGCCGTCGGCGCGCGGCATGGCGGCGTCCAGCGGCGCGCAGGTTAACGGGCGGTCAAGCATCGGCCTGCAATGTGGGGTGCGGCGCTCGCCTGTGAAAGCGCCCCTGCTGGGCGCTCCATTGAGTCAGGTCAACGCCGTCGACGTGGAAATTCTGGTGGTGCTGGGCCGCGCCAGCCTGCCCATGCAGCAGTTGCTGCGCATGGGGCGTGGAGCGGTGATTTCCCTCGACGCCAAGGCCACGGACGAGGTCTGGATCCTGGCCAACAACCATCCGGTGGCGCGCGGCGAGATCCAGATCAGCGAGGAGAGGATCTCGATCGCGGTCACCCGCGCCGCCGACGTCTACGACTTCATCGCTGGCGGCTGAGCCCGCGGGTCGGCCCACCCGTAGGAGCGGATCGGCCGAGCAGCGCCAGCACCGCCTGGATCGCCGCGCTCGCCGGAATCGCGCTCAGGTCCGCGCCGCCGCCGAAGTCCTTCGACGAGAGGACGAGGCTGCGCGGGGCCACCGGCGCCCAGCGGGCCGGATCGGTGGGGCCGAAGAGGCTCACCACCGCGGTTCCGGCGCCGCCTAGGAGGTGGCCGACGCCGTTGTCGTTGGCGAGCAGCGCCGCCAGCCGCTGGCCTCGGGCGATAAGCAGGTCCAGCGCCGCGCCGGCCGCGGCGTCGGCCTCGGCCCGAAGCACGATCGCCTCGGGGACCGCCGCTTCGAGATCGGCGCCGGCGAGGCTCTCCATCGGTCCCAGCAGGAACACCGGCGTGACGCCGTCTCCGGCCAGGGCGCGCGCGGTCTCGACGAAGCGCGGCATCGGCCAGTTCTTGCGGGCCTCGCGGCTGCCCGGGGCAAGGCCCACGTAGGTGCGCCCGTCCGGCAGGGACCGGCGGGCCGCCGCCTGCGCCGCTGGCGTGGCCTCGAGCCTGCCCGACCCGTCCGGCGCGGCCCCGGTGGCGCAGGCCACCAGCGAGAGCATGCGTTCGGAGATGCGCCGAGGACGGGTGCGGCTGGGCGGGCGGCCGTCGCAGAGCAGATATCCCGGCAGGCAGCAATGGAAGGCGCGATGCTTCAGGCCCAGCCGCGCCAGCGCCACGGTGGAGATCTTGGTGCGCGCATCGAACACCCGCTCGAACGGCGGCAGCGCGCGCAGGCGCGCCAGCAGCGGCCCGGCCGGGCCATCCAGGCCCGCATGGGCGATGACCTTGGCGACCTCCGGCCTGAACAGGGTGCGCAGCTCGTCCGCCATCGAGGTCTGATGCGTGGCGATCCACCAGACCTCGTGCGCGGGAAAGGCGCGGCGCAGAGCGCGCAGGAACGGCGCCTTCAGCATGACGTCGCCCAGCCCTTCGCGGTCCACGATGACGGCGATCGGCCTGGCGGGCTCGGACCTCTTCGACCGCTCCGCCGTCATCGGGAACCGGGCGCTTTGCGGCGCCCGCAGGCAAATGCGCCGGCCGGCGTCGGGGGCGCGGACCGCCGCGCCGGCGCGTGCTTCACAAAGCCTGGCCCCTCTGCTAACCCCCGCGCCTCACCACAGGCGGTCGTGGCGGAATTGGTAGACGCGCAGCGTTGAGGTCGCTGTGGGGCAACCCGTGGAAGTTCGAGTCTTCTCGACCGCACCAGTGGAACCAACGCGAGGACCGTCCGCGGGCTGAACGCAAGGCCATCGTCGTCGAGGGGAGGGGGCATGGCCCGGGAACCCGCAGATCTGTCCGGCGACGCCCTGGCCAAGCCGCGGGATCGGCAGGCCGCGCCGCTCGCCCTCGACGGGGACTACGCCCTCAGCGCCGCCTTTGTCGACAGGGTGATCCGCGCCGCCGACCGTGGCGACGGCGCCCGCCTCGGCGAACTGGTGCAGGGGCTGCGGCCCGCCGACGTCGCCGATCTGATGGGATTTCTGAGCGCCGACTACCGCAGCCAGATCGTGCCGCTGATCGCGGCGGACGACCTCGCCGAGATCCTCGCCGAACTCGACACCAACATCCGCGAGGAGGTGCTGGAGGCCGTGGCGCCGGCGGCGCTCGCCAAGGCGCTCGCCGGCCTCGATTCCGACGATGCGGCCGACGTGGTCGACGACCTCGACGAGACCAAGCGCCGCAGCGTGCTCGCCGCGATGCCGGCGATCGACCGGTCCGCCATCGAAGCCAGCCTCGCCTACGCGGACGACAGCGCCGGGCGCCTGATGCAGCGCGAGGTGGTCTATGCGCCGCAGTTCTGGACCGTGGGCCAGACCATGGACCACATGGGCCGGGAAGGCGAGGATCTGCCCGAGCTCTTCTTCGACGTCTATGTCGTCGATCCGACCATGCGCCCGGTCGGCGCCGCGCCGGTGAGCCGGCTGGTGCGCGTCGCGCGCCAGACGCCGCTCGTCGAGGTGATGGAGGCGGTGACCGAGATCCCGGTCGACATGGACCAGGAGGAGGTCGCCTACATCTTCGACAAGTACCACCTGATCTCGGCGCCGGTGGTCGACCTCGGCGGGCGCCTCGTCGGCCAGATCACCGTCGACGACGTGGTCGGCGTCATCCAGGAGGAGAGCGAGGAGGACATGCTCGCCCTCGCCAACGTCTCCGACGCCGGGCGCGACGCCAGCACCGGGGGCATCGTCCGCACCCGCCTGCCCTGGCTGGTGGTGAATCTCGTCACCGAGACCGTCGCCGTCAGCGCCATCGCCATCTTCCAGAACGAGGTGGCCAGGATCGTCGCGCTCGCGGTGCTGCTGCCGATCATCTCGTCGCTCGGCAACAACGCTAGCGTCCAGACCCTGGCCGTCGCGGTGCGCTCCCTGGCCGCGCGCGAACTCAACGCCGCCAACGCCTGGCGGGTGATCTGGCGCGAGGTCGTCGCCGGCCTGTTCAACGGCGTGGCGCTGTCGCTGATCATGGGCGCGGCGGTCATGGCCTTCTACCACGACTGGAAGCTCGCCCTCACCGCCGCCCTGGCGCTGATGGCCGACATCCTCATCGCCGCCATCGTCGGCATCGTCGCGCCGCTGACCCTCGAGAAGCTGGGCCGCGATCCGGCCGTCTCCTCGCCGATCATAGTCACCTTCACCACCGATTTCGTCGGCTTCTTCGCCCTGCTCGCCATCGCCGCCTGGATTCTCGTCTAGTCGCCCCCCCGGCCAAATCGAAGCGGCATCGCTGCCACGGCAAAGAGTTCGGGCTGACGAGACGCTCATCATCGCCGTCACCGCGGCCAAGCGAAGCGCGAGCCGGGGCCGGACGGGCCGCGGCCAGGCTGGAATTCGTCTTGGAAGCGGCGGGTCCGGCCCCGGATCGCCCTTTCAGGCCGTCCGGAGTGACGGCGATGATGGTCAAACCTCCGCGAATTAGCCCTTTCGCAATCCGACCGCATCGCCGTGGCGCCGCTGCCGATTGGTCGGAACGCGCCCCTTCCACCCCCGCGCCTGGCGGCGCGGCGGTCCCCCGCCTGCGGGGAAGGAGCGAGGGTGCCTCAGGTCGCCTCGTGCTCTAGAACGGCCCCGTTCTTGCGCCGCCGCGCCTGGCCGGGCAGGCCCGGTTCCATTGTGGGTCAGGAAAGCTTGATGCGACCAAGGCTCGCCGTTTCCCGCGCCGCCGTCGAGATGATCAAGGCGTTCGAGGGCTTCCGCTCGAAGGCCGCGCAGCTCGACGACGGCCGCTGGACCATCGGCTACGGCCATACGGCGACGGCGCGGGCCGGCGCGCAGATTTCCGAGCCGGATGGCGAGGCGCTGCTGCTCTACGACCTGATCGGGGCCGCCCACGCGGTGAACGAGCATGTGTTCGCGCCGCTTGGCCAGAACCAGTTCGACGCCCTCGTCGCCTTCGTCTTCAACATCGGGGTGCGCAACTTCCGCGGCTCGACGACGCTGCGCCGGCTCAACGAAGGCCGCGCCCTGGAAGCGGCGATCGCCATGGACATGTGGCGCAAGGCCGATGTCGAGGGCGAGCGCATCGTCGTCGACGCCCTGGTGCGCCGCCGCGCCGCCGAAAAGGCGCTGTTCCTGAAGCCCGTCGAGGGCTGGACGCCGGTTCCGACGCCGGTCCTGCCGCCCAAGGTGGACTACGACGCCGCGGGCGCCCTGCCGTTGCAGACGCCCATCGCCGCGCGCGCCTCGATGGCCGGCGAGCGCGTCAGCGCCGAGCGGGCGCCGGCGTCGCCGTTCGAGCCGCCGCAGCCGCCCTCCGCCGCCGAGGCGGCCGCCGAGGCCGTCTTCGAGCGCCTAGAGGCGCTGCTGGTGGAAGCCCCGCCGGCTGCGGGCGCCGCTGCAACGGCCGAACCGGCCGACGCCGACGCCGCGGGCGCCAAGGACGAGCTGCTGCTCCAGCGCCAGGCCGGCGCGAGCGGGCCTGGCCGGCCGATCGTCCGATCCCTGGTTCTGCTGGCGCTGGGCGCCGCGGGGATCGGGCTCTTCATTCTGGCGTCGGTCTGGCTGTTTGCGGCGCCGGACACCCGCGTCGTCGGCCTGCCGGCGCAGCCGGCGGGGCTTGGCGTCGGCGCCCTCGGCGTCGTGGTGTTTGCGATCGCCGTCTATTTCCTGCTCGAGCGCCTCGGCCTGCCGCGGCCCGCGGGCGAGCGGCAGGACGGCCCGGCCGACGCGGCCTGAGCCTGGCCGGCGCGGGCGGCGGCCTCGCCGGCCCGCCGCTCCCGTGATAGGGCTGGCGCGATGATCCCCCACCACGGCCCGACGCTGGACTTTGGCCTGGGCGAGACCGCCGAGGCGATCCGCGAGACCACCGCCCGCTTCGCCGCCGCCGAGATCGCCCCGCGGGCGGCCCGGATCGATCGCGACGACAGCTTCCCGCGCGACCTGTGGCCGCGCCTGGGCGCGCTCGGCCTGCACGGGATCACCGTCGAGGAAGCCGATGGCGGCCTCGGCCTGGGCTATCTCGAGCACGTGGTGGCGATGGAGGAGATCTCCCGGGCGTCGGCCTCGGTGGGGCTCTCCTACGGCGCCCATTCCAACCTCTGCATCAACCAGATCCGCCGCTGGGGCACGCCGGCGCAGAAGGCGCGCCATCTGCCCCGCCTGATCAGCGGCGAGCATCTGGGGGCGCTGGCGATGAGCGAATCCGGCGCGGGCTCGGACGTGATCTCGATGCAGCTGCGCGCCGAGCGGCGCGGCGACCGCTATGTGCTGAACGGGACCAAGTTCTGGATCACCAACGGCCCGGGCGCCGACGTGCTGGTGGTCTACGCCAAGACCGATGCACTGGCCGGCTCGCGCGGCGTCTCGGCCTTCATCGTCGAGAAGGGCTTCGCCGGATTCCGCTGCGCCCAGAAGCTCGACAAGCTGGGCATGCGCGGCTCGGACACGGGCGAGCTGGTGTTCGAGGCGTGCGAGGTCCCGGCCGAGAACCTGCTGGGCGCCGAGGGCGGCGGCGCGGCGGTGCTGATGAGCGGCCTCGACTACGAGCGCACCGTGCTCGCCGGCGGGCCGCTCGGGATCATGCAGGCATGCCTGGACGCGGTGCTCCCCTACGTGCGCGAGCGGCGCCAGTTCGGCCGGCCGATCGGCAGCTTCCAGCTGATGCAGGGCAAGGTCGCCGACATCTACGTGGCCCTGAACTCGGCCCGCGCCTACGTCTACGCCGTCGCCCGGGCCTGCGACGCCGGCCGCGCCACGCGCTTCGACGCCGCCGGCGCGATCCTCTACGCCTCGGAAAACGCGGTGAAGACGGCGCTGGAATCGATCCAGGCGCTCGGCGGCGCGGGCTATCTGAAGGATTATCCGGTCGAGCGCTGCCTGCGCGACGCCAAGCTCTACGACATCGGCGCCGGCACCAACGAGATCCGCCGCTTCCTCATCGGCCGCGAACTCGTCGGCGAGGGGTGAGGGGCGCCGGCCGCGCGCCAGCGTCGGCGGGAGGGCCCCGGCTATGACGGCAACCTCGCCTCGGACGGGACGCGCAGCTTCACCTACGACGTGGAGAACCGGCTGCTTTCCGCCTCGGCGCCCACCGCGGTCAGCCTCGCCTACGATCCCCTGGGCCGGCTTCAGGCGAGCACCGCCGCCGGAGCGACCACGACCTTCCTCTACGATGGTTCCAGCCTCGTGGCCGAGTACGCGGGCGCGGCGGTGCTGCGCCGGTACGTGCCCTCGGGCCTCGGCGCCGATGCGCCGCTCCTCTGGTACGAGGGCGCGGCCGAGGCGAGCCCGCGCTGGCTCGAGGCCGATGCGCAAGGCTCGATCATCGCCTGGTTGGATTCCAGCGGCGACGCCGGCGCCCAGTATGGCTATGATCCCTTCGGCCTGCCGGACCCCGCCAGCGGCTGGTCGGGCGCCAGATACCGCTACACCGGCCAGATCATGATCCCCGAGGCCCAGATCTACGAGTACAAGGCCCGCGTCTACGATCCCTCTGCCCTCCCTGCGTTCCGAGCCGAGCACGGCGAAACACAACCGGCGGCGATTCCACTTATCCGACGCCGATTCCTGTCCCGACGATCCAGGCCAGCTCTCCTGGTCCCATGCCTGGAAGTCGTCGTCGTCGGTTCCGTCGGTCAGATGTGACTGCCTTGTCTGGATGCGCGTGCGGGAGCGTCGTCGTGGAGGCGCCGGATTCGACGCGCAGGACGGGCGCGGGCCCTTCGCGTCGGTCGAGATGGTAGTCGTCAAGACCTAGGCGGCGAAACTCGCGGGGCATGCGCCCGAGCGTGCCGGGGTAGAACGACAGGATGCGGCCGGAGGCGTTCTTGTAGAAGGTCTGGCAGTCTCCGGCCCAGCTCATGGTCTGCAGTTCCGGCTGGATCAGGTCGTTGTAACGCTGCGTCATTTCTGACTTAACCTCCAGTGACGACAGCCGCATCGCAGCGAGATCCTTGATGCGCTTCGACGGGCCGCCCGCGCGTCGAGACGACTCCGGTTTCCGTTATCTCGCCGACGCCCTCGGCAATCAGTTCGACATGATCCTGAGCCAGGGCCGGATAGTAGTCGTCGGACACCAGCAGGCGCTTGCAGCCCGGGTCGTACGTCGGTGTGAAGGCAGCGAGCATCGCCGGGTCACTGATGTGCGTGCGCACGTTCGCCAGGGCGATCTTCCGCAGCCGCTCCACGGCGCGGGGGTTTCTGCGAAACACCCGGTAGGTCCCTCCAGAGCGTTGCGGTACAGCATCCGGCGGTGGTTCGCGATGGCTCGCTATCCTCGCCGGCGGAGGTAGCCTTTGCGCTCGCGTCGTAGCCGACATTCCGTCTCGGCATGACCCAGGTGGGAGTCGCGGAATCTCTCTTGGCGGCGTATATGTGATCAGCGATAAGCTATGCCAACGGAATAGTGAAGGAGCGCTCGGCTCGCAGAAGAACGACACCGCGGGAAGGCAAAAAACCAATGGAAGGAAACGCCAATATGCAACTCCGCTATTCGTCCGAGGAGATACTTGCCGATCACCCCTATGTGCGGCCCAATCTGTTCGGGAAGCGTCAGCTGCACGGCGGCTATGGCGCCGACGGGGTCTATCACTCGCCGCGCACCTTCAAGCGCTGGCCGGCCATCCAAGCTTGGCGGGCGAATTTCCTCAAAAAGGGCGGCGAGCTGATCGACGCC
>Ga0307374_10008565_pt1 | contig 15242 bp, 14 predicted proteins | sample OX3MG_FD_202532 | JGI IMG/M metagenome (GOLD analysis project Ga0307374, IMG submission 202532) | Soil microbial communities from Risofladan, Vaasa, Finland - OX-3 | ecosystem: Environmental > Terrestrial > Soil > Coastal area > Acid sulfate soil | place: Finland: Risofladan, Vaasa | collected... | reverse complement strand
CTCGGGTCCCGTGATGTAACCGTCAACTGACGTCGTGATGGCCGCACAGACCATGCTCATTGGGTTACCTCCTTGCCTGGTGCTGGTGGCACAGCGTCATCATGGGGTGGACGGGAGCACCGGTCAGATCTCATCGCCACGGTCGCTCACCACGTCCGGGGCTTGTACCCTTGCCCCGTCTGAGGAGGGGAGATTCATGAAGGCTCGACTGGCACGGAGCGGGAGCATTGTCATGGTCGTGGCGACGGCGGTGGCGTCCGGTGCCCTGCCCGTTCTCAACGCACCGGACGTGGGGGCAGCCAGCTCGAAGACCGCCAGCCTGGTCGTCCAGGCGAAGAGATCGCTCTTTGCCCTCTCCGACATGCCAAAAGGCTGGACATCCTCGAAGTCCTCCAACAACAACTCGTCGTTTCCCGGTGCCGACCAGCTGGCTTCCTGTCTGGGCATCCCGGTCAGTGTTGTGAACAGCCACCCTCCCTCGGCCGACAGCCCCGATTACAACAGCGCGGATCAGCTCCAGACCGTGAGCGATACCGTGTCGATCTACCCGTCCGCGAAGGCGGCACGAAAGGTCTTTGCCGCAGAGGCCAACCCCCGGACGCCATCGTGCCTCACCACGGTGCTCAACGGAACCTCCAAGGCGACGCTGGAGTCCGGTTTCGGGGCCGGGACAAGCGTCGGAACCATCGCCGTGACGAGGAGCCCGGCCTCAAAATTCGCTCCGCACGCGACGAACTTCACGGCGTTGCTCCCGGTGACCAGCCAGGGTGTCACGCTCAACGTCCAGCTCACCGTCGTCACCTTCGTCAAGGGGAAAGTGGAACAGTCGGTCACGCTGATTTCGGTGCAGGGGTCGTTCCCGGCGACACTGGCCCGACGCCTGACCGCCCTTGCCGCAAGCAGGATCTGAACCGCTTGACCGGCCTCAGACGGTTCGGAAGCGTGGCATCACTTCTTCACCGAACAGCCGGAGGCTCGCCATGATCTCCTCATGCGGGATGCGGCCGGCCTGCACGAGGCAGATGATCTGGTCAGCACCGATGTCGACATAGGCCTGGACGCCCTGTGCGACCTTGTCTGGTGTACCGATCAGGGAGTACTCGTCGTTCATCGCGTCTTCCAGCGGCCGCAGGAAGCGAGCGACAAAGGCTGGATCATTGGCGAGCTGGCCGTAGTACTCGTAGCCGGCGATCTCCTTCCCCGCCCAGGGGGCGAAGAGCTTGGCGGTCTGGGCGCCGTACCACAGCGCGGCTACCGCTCCCATGTCCAGCGCCTTGCGCGCGTCGTCCGCGCAGTACATCAGCGTGGCGGGTGCGACCGCGTTCGTGACCACCTTGCCCACCTGATGCTGCGGGTTGACGATCCGCTCCTTGTACCGCTTGAGGGAGTCGACCACGTCACCGGGGGCGCCGACCCCGAACGCGAGGACCCCGATGCCGAAATCGGCCGCCACATCGAACGACGCCGGCTGCGTGCAGGCCATCCAGATCGGCGGGTGGGGCTCCTGGACGGGCTTGGGCAGCACCGGCCGCTCGGGCATTGAGAAGTACTTGCCCGTGAAGCCGGGATACGGGTTCTCCGTCCACATCCGGACGATTTCGGGGAGCACCTCGTTGAGCATGGGCCGTGAGTCCTCGGGGTCGATGCCGAAGCCGCCGAGTTCCGCTTCGGTGATTGAGCGGCCCACGCCGAAGTCGTAGCGACCCTTGCTCATGATGTCGAGCACGGCTGCCATTTCGGCGGACCGTGCTGGGTGATTGAAGGGCGGAGGGAGGAGCCTGACCCCGTTCCCCACGCGGATGCGCGTCGTGTTCTGCGCCACCGCAGACAGGAACACCTCTGGCGCGGAAGAGATGGAGTACCCCTCCAGGAAATGATGTTCCACCTCCCACACATGCTCGAATCCGAGCTCGTCGGCCAGGCAGATCTGCTCGAGTGCTTGCCAATACGCGTCCGATTCCGATGAGAACCCGTCGAACGGCTCCGGCCGGCAGATCTCGTACACCAACCCGAACTTGATCATGGGCGTCTCACCTTCTTCGCTTGGGACGATAAGGGTCAGTCTGTCCGATAAGCCTCCACGGTGCACTCCGGTTGCGCATACGCGAACGGGGGATGGACCTCCGCCTCGAACACGTCGGCGGTGTGCGTCGCGCCGATGAATTCGCGGAGCCGGATCCGTCCCTCTTTCAGCGTTGGTCCGAAAGAGAGGTCGCAATCATGTCGGTATCCATACGGGAAGAGATGGTGAAGTGTCGCCAGGACGACTTGAGGCGGGCGGCTCCAGGTTCACGAAGCGCACGAACGCACGCACCCCGCCTTCGCCATAGCCTCGCGGCTGGTCAAGAGGAATCGGCCCCGCCGACTCGGCGGATCGGTCCGATCGCTCTCCACCGCGTAGCGGCGCCACCGGCCCGTGCCCATAGGGGACCCGTGCCAAAATGCGACCATGACTACTGAGCGCATTGAAGTTGAGCGGACGATTCCGGTGGACCCTTCGACCATTTTCCGCTTGCTGTGCGATCCCATGGGCCATGTGACGATCGACAGCTCAGGCATGCTCATGAGTGCCACCGGCGATCCCGTGACTGCTGTCGGTGACAGCTTCGTCGTCCACATGGATCGCGAGGCGCTGAACGACTATCCACTCGGTCGTTACGACGTGACGGTGACGATCACCGCGTTCGAAGCCGACCGCGAAATCGCGTGGACCATCATCGGTCAGATCAAGCCGCAGATCGGTCACGTCTACGGCTACACGCTGGCTCCCGCCGACGGTGGCACGCTCGTCACCTCGTACTACGACTGGTCGTCCATCGACCCGGCATGGAAGGAGGCTTCCATCTTTCCTGTCATGTCCGAGGGTGCGCTGCGGGCCACCCTCGGCATTCTGGAGCGCACCCTGACACAGTCGGGCACGACCAAGAAGAAGGGCTGATCGCTCAGCCCGTTGGCGGTGCCATGCCGGCCCCCACGTCGTGCAGGTGGTGGATCGGGTCGTGAATCATGTAACGGCCGAACGTCTCGACGGTGAAACTGGCGCCATCGCTCCGCCTCCCGGCGCGGTTCCAGGCATCCCTGTCCACGCCTTCGAAGGCAGCAGCGAGATTCTCTCCAGCCAGCTGCAACGCTGACCACACCGTCCCCGGGTCCTGATCGCCGTAGCGCTCAGCGACGGCGGTCTCGTCCTGATCCCAGTTCGGGAAGGTGGGGTTGTCCTCGCTCAGCATCAACCCCAGGCGGAATGCGTACAGGCTGAAGACGTCGCGCACATGGCAGGCGTACTCCAGCGGCGACCACCTGTCGGGGTGCGGTCGCCGCTGGAGGCCCGGACCCGGTCCGCGCAGGACCGTTCCCCACGCCAGCGCGCAGGTTCGAATGAGCGGGGCGATGTCGCGAGCCGGGAGCGACGCGGCGTCGAACCCGCACTCGAAACATCGTTGGTGCAGCACCCATGTCCAGTCCTTGTCGTCCGGAACGATGGGCACCGAGCGATCAGTTGAGCCGCTCGACGATCATCGCCATGCCCTGACCACCGCCTACGCACATCGACTCGAGACCGAACGTCTTGCCGGTGTCCTCGAGCGCGTTGAGGAGGGTCGTCATGATGCGGGCGCCGGTCTGGCCGAACGGGTGACCCAGCGCGATCGCGCCACCCTTGACGTTCAATTTGTCCCACCCGATGCCGAGGTGCCTGGCCGACGGGATCACCTGGGCGGCGAATGCCTCGTTGATCTCGACCAGATCGATGTCGTCAATCGTCATGTTCGCCCGGCCCAGCGCCTGACGGCAGGCCTCAACGGGACCGAGGCCCATGATTTCGGGATTCAAACCGGTCACGCCGCTGGCGACAATGCGGGCAAGCGGTGTGATGCCGAGCTGCCGCGCCTTCGTGTCGCTCATCACGATCACCGCGGCAGCGCCGTCGTTCAGCGGGCACGCGTTGCCGGCCGTCACGGTGCCACCTTCGCGGAAGACCGGCTTCAGATTGGCCAGGCCCTCCAAGGTGGTGCCGGGACGGGGGCCGTCGTCCTTGGTGACGACCGTGCCGTCGGCCAGGGTGACGGGGATGATTTCGCGCTCGAAGAACCCGTTCTCCTGCGACTCCACGGCACGGTTCTGCGACAGGACGGCGAACTCGTCCATCTCCTCCCGGGTGATCTTCTCGTACTCGGCCACGTTCTCAGCGGTCTGGCCCATGGCGATGTAGATGTCGGGGAAACCCTTCGGCGGTGCCCACGGTTCCGTCACCGCGGGCGTCCGGGCCTTCGTCCGATCCTCGGCCTCGGCGAAGAGCGCGTTATGGGGCCCGACGTCGGCCGCGCCGTGCATGTAGCGGCTGACGGTCTCCACGCCGGCGGCAATGAAGATGTCGCCCTCGCCGGCCCGGATGGCATGCGCTGCCATCCGGATGGTTTGCAGCGACGAGGAGCAGTAGCGGTTGACCGTGACACCGGGCACGTCGTCCAGCCCGGCCAGCACGGCGGCCACCCGCGCCACGTTGTACCCCGCCTCGCCGGCGGGTTGGCCGTTGCCGAGGATCACGTCTTCCACCTCGGCCGGGTTGAGTCGGGGCACCTTGTCCAGGACGGCCTTGATCACGAGGGCGGCGAGGTCGTCAGGCCGGCACTCGACCAACGACCCCTTGTTCGCCCGACCGATCGGGGTCCGGCCGGTGGCGACGATGACTGCTTCAGGCATGGTGACGAGCTCCTCAGTTCGCGTTTCGTGCTCGGGACCCGCCCGAGGCCGACAGCAGGTTACCGGGTGGTACACCAGGGGCCGCCGCCCGCCCATTGGCCGTTCGCCGGAACCGGACTGTAACGTGTTCTATTGCGAGTCGGGCCGGTCCCCGGCCGGGGAGGGTCATCAATGGAGATCTCGTACACCGCGGAGCAGCAGGCGCTGAAGAGCGAGCTCCGCGCCTACTACGAAAACCTGCTCACGCCGGAACTCGAGCACGAGCTCTCGCAATCCCACGGCATCGGACCGACGGTGCGCAAAGTGGTCAAGCAGATGGCGACCGATGGTTGGTTGGGCATCGGGTGGCCCAAGGAGTGGGGCGGTCAGGGCCGTTCCGCCATTGAGCAGTTCATCTTCTTCGACGAGTCGATGCGCAGCGGGGCGCCGGTGCCGATGCTGACGATCAACACCGTCGGGCCGACCATCATGAACTTCGGCACGCAGGAGCAGAAGGAGTTCTTCCTCCCCAAGATCCTGGCGGGGGAGATCCACTTCTGCATCGGCTACACCGAACCCAACTCGGGCACCGACCTCGCATCGCTGACGACGCGGGCCGTCAGAGACGGTGACGAGTACGTCATCAACGGATCTAAAATCTTCACCAGCCTCGCCGGCGATGCCGACTACATCTGGTTGGCCACCCGGACGGATCCGAACGCGTCCAAACACAAGGGCATCTCCATGTTCGTCATCCCGATGGACACGCCCGGCATTCGTGTGGTCCCCATGAAGCTTCTGGGTGACCACGACATCAACTACACGTTCTACGAGGATGTCCGCGTCCCCGCCACCAGCCTCGTCGGTGGTGAGAACCAGGGGTGGACGCTCATCACCAACCAGCTCAACCACGAGCGGGTGACGCTCTGTTCGCCTGGAATCGTTGAGCGGGTTCTCACCGACGTCCGTGCCTGGGCGCAAGCCACGAAGCTGCCGGACGGGCGCCGCGTCATCGACCAGGAATGGGTGCAGGAGCACCTGGCACGGGTCCACGCCGAACTCGAGTTCCTCCGCCTCATCAACTGGAAGGTGGCTTGGCAGGGCACCCAGGGTCACCTCGACGTGGCCGATGCTTCCTCCATCAAGGTGTTCGGCACCGAGTTCTACCTGAGAGCTTTCCGTGCCCTGATGGAGATTCTCGGGCAGGCCGGATATCTCACCAGGGGATCACCCGCTGCGGTGATCGCAGGGCGCCTGGAGATGTACGCCCGCTCCATGATCATTCTCACCTTCGGCGGCGGCACCAACGAAATTCAGCGCGACCTCATCGCCATCTTCGGCCTCGGCATGCCGCGGTCCCTCCGCTAAAGAAAGGGCGGCGACATGGACTTTACGTACAGCGACGAGCAGGAAGCCGTGCGCGAGCTCGCCGGCAGGATCTTCGGTGAGCGCGTCACCCACGAGCGGCTCAAGGAGATTGAGGCGAACGTCTCGGACGAGGGACCCATCGATCGCGACCTCTGGCGCGAGCTGGCCAACGCCGGGTTGATCGGGATCCACTTGAGTGAGGATGTGGGTGGGGCCGGCCTCGACTTCGTTGCCGCTTGCCTGGTTGTCGAGGCGGCAGGGCGCACCGCCGCGTATGTCCCCGTCGTGGAGACGATGGTCTACGGCGCGCAGCCGATCGCCAACTTCGGGACCGAGACACAGAAGAAGGAGTGGCTCTCGGGTGTTTGCAGCGGCGACACCATCCTGACGGCGGCTCTGGCCGAGTTGTCCGGAGAAGTCATCCTCCCGGGGGAGACCAGCCCGGCAACCACCGCAACGGAGCAAGCCGACGGCTCATGGGTCCTCCATGGGACCAAGGCATGCGTGCCGGCCGCATTCTTGGCCGACGCCATCCTCGTCCCGGCCACGCGCCGCAATGCGGATGGGACATCGACGGGCTGCGGCGTGTTCATCGTTCCGGCGGACTCCGATGGACTCAGCTTCGTCCGGCAGACCACGACGACCGGACGACCGGAGGCCATCATGGAGCTCGCTGGTGTGAATGTCCGTCCCGAGGGTCAAGTCGGGGGGGATGGTGCAGACGGTGAGGCCATCGTCACCTCGCTGACCGAGCACGCGACGACGGCCCTGTGCGTGCAGGAGGCGGGGGCGTGTGCCGCTGCTTTGGCGCTCACCGCGGAATACACGAAGACGCGCGTCCAGTTCGAGAAGCCCATCGCCACGTTCCAGGCTGTAGGACAGCGGGCGGCCGACGCTTACGTCGACACCGAGGCGATCCGACTGACGGCGTGGCAGGCCGCTTCCCGCCTGGCAGCCGGCCTGCCGGCTGCGTCAGAGGTGGCGGTGGCCAAATTCTGGGCGGCCGACGGCGGCCAGCGCGTGGTGCACGCCGCAGTCCACCTTCATGGTGGTGTCGGCGTCGACCGCGATTACCCGCTCCATCGCTTCTTCCTCCTCACCCGCCAAATAGAGCTCACGCTCGGCGGAGCCAGCGAGAGCCTTCGACGTCTCGGGCGCATGCTGGCGGCCGAGCCGGTCTGAGCCTCACGCGTCGCCCCCGTCGGGGTCGGCGAGGCCCAAGCCATAGCCGGCGAGGAAGATGCCTGCTTCCTGATGGCGCGGGTAGCCATCGGCCAAACGATGGAACGCCGGCGAGTGATCCGGATGCACCAGGTGGGCGAGTTCGTGCACCAACACCGAGTCGAGCACCCAGGGCGGCACCGGACGCAAGCGATCGGAGAGCCGGATCTCACCGGTGTGGAATGAGCACGAGCCCCAACGTGTGGTCTGGTTGGTCACCCAACGAACCGAGTTCGGCACGGCACCGATCCGGTAGCGAGTGCTGAGCATGATGGCGCGGGCCATGAGCTCGTCGTCGCTGACCGCGAAGCGCCTCTGGTGCTTGCTGACCAAACGGTCCACCAACCACGCGATCGTCTTCTCCTTCGCATCGGCTGAAAGGTGGGCCGGCAGCGACACGATGATCCGGCCACCCACCCACTTGGCCTCGGAGGTCTTGCGGCGGCGGGTGCTTGTCCGCACTTCCACTTCGGGCCAGTTCGACGGTGCGCGTCCGGTTGCATCAATGACGTCAGCGCGGCCGGTCTCCTGTTCGGGGAGGCCATGGTCGTCGTCTTCGAAGAGGCTGAAGAGGGTCACCCCAGCATTGTGATGCAGCGCCGTGACAGATCGGTGAACCCCTGGTCAACCGCCTGTGAGGGTGTCGGGTCGGTCCCCCGTCGATCCAACCTTTCGGTCCCTCCGAGCGATAGCCTGCGCGCATGACCACAGTTCAGGCGGCACCTGTGTTTCCCCTCCAGCTCGAACTGGACTCCCCACTCCAGGTGGCCCGGTGGAGGCCCCTGGTCCACTGGCTCTTGGTCATCCCCCATTTCGTCGTGGTCTACGCCATCGGGGCGGTCCAGAGCATCGTCTGGTTCATCGGGTGGTTCGCCATCCTCTTCACGGGCAAGATGCCTGAGGGCTTCACCGGGGTCCTCGTGATGACGCTGCGGTACCAGTGGCGGGTGACGTCGTTCATGCTCTTCATGCGAGAGAGCTATCCGCCGTTCGAGTTCCCGACGGTCGCCGCCGATCCGGGCAACGACCCGGCGCGCCTTTCCGTCCAACCGGCGCCCACCCTCAGCCGGGGCCTCATCTTCATCAAGTGGTGGTTGCTGGCCATCCCCCACTACTTCGCCCTCCTCTTCCTTGGACTCGGTGCCTACTTCGCGATCCTGATCGGCTTCTTCGCCGTCCTCTTCACGGGAGCATGGCCGGAGGGGCTCCGCACCTACATCATCGGCGTCATGCGATGGTCGAATCGGGTGAACGCGTACGTCCTCAACCTGACCGATGAGTACCCGCCCTTCAGCCTGAGCTGAGCAACGGAGGGGGCCTCCGGCTCCAAGCCGGTGTCCGCCGTCAACGACGGCCGGGGCCGGGTGGGCGAGCAACCGGTAGGCAACCAACGTGCAACCACCGGTGAGTACGCTGGACGGGTGCTAACCGGCTCTCCGGCCGCGAAGAGGGGGATCATCATGCGCAGGCGTCGGACACTGGTGGGAGTGCTCTCGGGTGTCCTGTCGGTCGCAGCCGTGATCACCCTCCCGGCCGCTGCCGCCCTCGCTGACGGGTCATCGAGCGGGGGGACCCCGACCCGGGGTTCGGGCGGGGGCCAGTGGAGCAGCGAAGGGCCCCAACGTCCGAGCCCGGCCAACGGCACCAGTTCGTCGGTGTGCGCGAACGCCGTCGCCCCGGGTCAGGCTGCGTGTCAGTCTCGACGCCGGACCGACAGCAGCGCGACGACGGCCGCGCCGTCCACGCCCGGGAGCGTTGCACCATCCGCCGCCGCGGCAGCGACGCTCGGCAACAGTGGTGCCTACGACCCGTCCTATCTGCAGTCGGCGTACAACGCACCGTCCGCAACAGGGGGATCCGGCCAGACGGTGGCCATCGTCGATGCCTATGACGACCCGCATGCAGAAGCCGATATGGGTTCGTACCGCTCCTTCTTCGGCTTGTCGGCCTGCACCACGGCGAACGGTTGCTTCCGCAAGATCAACGAGACCGGTGGTACCTCCTACCCGACGGGCAACTCGGGCTGGGGCCAGGAGATCTCCCTCGACCTCGACATGGTGAGCGCGCTCTGCCCCAATTGCCACATCCTTCTGGTGGAGGCGAGCACCGCGTCCATTGCCGACCTCGGCACCGCGGTGAACGAGGCGGTGGCGCTCGGGGCCAACGTGGTGAGCAACAGCTACGGGGGACCTGAATTCAGCGGCGAGGCGACGTACAGCACGAAGTACTACAACCATCCTGGAGTCGCCATCACGGTGTCGGCGGGCGACAGTGGGTACGGCGCCCAGTTCCCCGCCACGTCCAACACGGTGATCTCGGTTGGCGGTACCTCGCTGCTGCAGGCGACCAACACCGGCAGCCGGAACGCCACCGAAACCGTGTGGAACGGCAGCGGGAGCGGATGTAGCGCCTATATGACAAAGCCCGCGTGGCAAACGGATACAGGTTGCAGCGCTCGCACGAGCAACGACGTCGCTGCCGTGGCCGATCCCAACACCGGAGTCTGGGTCTACGACACCTACGGTGGCGGGTCGTGGGGAGTGTTCGGGGGGACGAGCGTGGCCGCGCCGATCATCGGCGCCGTGTACGCGCTGGCCAACAACGCACCGGGATCCTCCACCCAGATGAACTCGTTGCCATACGCCCATGCCGGTGCGTTGAACGACGTCACCTCGGGCAGCAATGGGTCATGCAGTGTCGCCTACCTGTGCACCGGCGAGACAGGCTACGACGGCCCGACCGGTCTCGGCACACCGAACGGCGCCGCAGCGTTCACCGGGACGCCGATCGTCGCCACGGCGCCGAATCCTCCGACGAACCTGTCCGCCACCGGTGCCAACGCCGCAGTGAATCTGACCTGGACGGCCCCGTCGAGTGGCGGTTCCCCCATCACGGGCTACAACCTGTACCGCAGCACGTCATCGGGGACCGAGACGCTCCTCGTCAAGCTCGGCGTGACGACCAGTTACAGCGACACCGCTGTGACCAACGGCAAAAAGTACTTCTACGAGATCACCGCGGTCAACAACATCGGGGAGAGCACGATATCGGCTGAAGCATCGGCCACGCCTTCGGTCCCGACCGTGACCGTCCCTAGCGCACCGCAAAGCCTGTCGGCACGTACCGCGAGCCGGAGGGGGGTCGTACTGTATTGGTCGGCACCGTTGTCGAACGGCGGTTCGGCCATCACCGGGTACCGCGTGTACCGGAGCACCAGCTCGGGTCAGGAGACCTCCTACACGACCGTCGCCTGCACCTTGAGTAGCTGCCAATGGCAAGACACTGGCGCCAGCCGCCAGACCTACTACTACGAGGTTGCCGCGACCAACAGCATGGGCACCGGACCATTGTCGAACCAGGCATCGGCCTACGGCCGGTAACCTGCGGTTGTGCGCCGCCGCGCCGTCTTCCTGCTCGCCCTGACCGCATCACTGGCTGCATGCGGTAGTACGACTCGCGGTCACGGCACGGCAGGCGGAACCCCCCATCGGTCGTCAACCACGACGACGCGTTCCCCTTCGGGCGCCGTCCCGGGTTCCTCGCCACTGCCGTCGTCTCCCGGTGTCACGACCACGACACGCGCGACTTCGACCTCGACCGCTCCGCCGCGGACAACCCCCGGCACAAGCCCGGCCACGACGCCGACCGCCGCGACCGTGTCAGCAACGGGATCCGAAGGCGGTTTGTCGATTGCGTTCTCGGCGTCTCCATCGCAGGGTCCGCCAGGTTCACCCGTGACCTTCACCATCACCGCAACGGAGACCCACGCTCCCGGCGAGCTCCACTACCAGCTCACGTACGGCGACGGCTCCCAGGATGCCAATGTGACCAATTCGCTGTGCACACAGGGTCCGGGTGGCCCACTCAGCCAGACGTGGACGTTGACGCACCAGTACGCCGCGGCGGGGACCTACACGGTGGTCCTGAATGTCGGGGCCAACTGCACGCCCGACAAAGCCACGGCGACGCTCGTTGTGCGCGAAGGGAGCTAGTCGTTCACGCCGACGGTCGTTCCTGGTAACAAGAAGGGATGACCGGAACGCTTGACCCGGGCCTGGTGCAGCAACTGCGCACCATCGTCGGGGACGGACACGTCCTCGTGGGACGCGAGATGACGGCGTCGTTCGCCGTGGACTGGACCGGGCGCTTCTCGGGCGACGCGAGTGCGGTGGTCCGCCCAGGCGATGCCGTCGAGGTGGCGGCGGTGGTCAAGTCGTGCAAGGACTCGGGGATCCCGCTGGTTCCCCAGGGCGGGAACACCGGCTTGGTAGGCGGCGGGGTTCCCCTCAACGGCGAAATCGTGCTCAGCCTGCGACGCCTGTCAGACATCACCGACGTCGATCAGGCCGGAGGCCAGCTCACGGCCGGCGCCGGGTCGACGGTGTCCGACGTCCGACGCGCTGCGACCACGGCCGGCTGGGACTACGGCGTCGACCTCGGAAGCCGGGACAGCGCAACAATCGGGGGCACCGTGGCGACCAACGCCGGCGGGCTCCACGTGCTGCGGTACGGAGCGACCCGGGGGCAACTGCTCGGTACCGAAGCGGTCCTCGGGACCGGTGAGGCGGTGTCGCACCTCGCCGAGTTGATCAAGGACAACACCGGCTACGACATCGCCGGGCTTCTGTGCGGCAGCGAGGGAACGCTCGGCGTGGTGACAGCGGCTCGCCTACGGCTGGTGCCGCCCTCCCCTGAGCGGGCGGTGGCGCTTCTCGCCTTCTCTTCCACGGAAGCAGCCGTGGCCGCGGCCTCACACCTGCGCCGGTCCGTGTCAGATCTCAACGCACTCGAACTGTTCCTCCAGGCCGGTCTGGCGCTCGTCTGCCGAGTCTCGGGGGTACCCCTTCCGTTCACCAAGACCCACGTCGCCTACCTGCTCGTGGAGGTGGCCGGCCAGGATGACCGCGTCCCGGAGCTGGGGCGGGCGATTGCAGCTCTGGAGAGCGTCGCCGAGGTTGCGGTCGCGACCGACACACCCCGGCGGGAACAGCTCTGGCGGTACCGCGAGGGGCACACTGAAGCGATCAACACGCTTGGGGCACCGCACAAACTCGACGTCACGCTCCCCGCGCCCGTCCTGGCCCACTTCATCAACCGTGTGCCCCACGTCGTGATGGAGGCTGATCCACGTGCGACAACCTGGCTGTTCGGCCACGCCGGCGACGGCAACGTCCACGTGAACGTCACCGGAGTCGCTCCGGACGACTTGACGGTTGACGAACGCGTTCTGGCCTATGCAGCAGACCTCGGGGGCAGCATCAGCTCAGAGCACGGGATTGGAACGGCCAAGCGTCCATGGCTCCATTTGAATCGGAGCGATGCAGAGATCGCCGTGTTTCGCCGGATCAAAATCGCTTTCGACCCGGCGGGGATCCTGAACCCGAACGTCCTCCTGCCACCGGCTTGAGCCCGGTGGCAGGTCGGCCCGAGGTCAACCCGTGCAGGAGGTCATTCGGGTCATCACACCGGCCAATGTGATCTGGACCGGTCCCGTGTTCTTGGCGTACCACGTCTGGAAATTCAGCTCCTTCCTGAAGGTGGGTTCGAGGGCCGCGTTGAAGGACTTGGCGGCGCTGGGGAGGGCGTTCTTCACCTCCACATGACCGAGCGAGGTGGACACCTCGAGCACGTTGTGGAAGGTGCCCAGCGGCACCGTGAGCGTCGGGACCAGGCGCCCTCTTTCCCGAAGGGCGAGGGCGATCTGCAGTGATGTCTGCCCAGGCTTCAACGCGCTGCGCACCTGGCTCAATTGCGCCGCCGACAGCGGGACGATCTCGTGCAGAGAGGCCGTGAACGACCTACCGGACAACAGCTGACCGACGCTCGGCAAGACGGTGTTGCCGACTAATTGCGCTGTTTGACCTCCGAACATCCCGGCGGAGGGGCTGCTGACCAGGCTGCCCTCGCGGGTGATGGTGTAGTGCAGGGCGGCGTTGGTCGGGATGTCCTTCCCGGCGACCTGTGTCGCGCTGCTCTCCTCGACAGTGACCCTCGTTCCCAGAGAAGAGGTACTCACCGCGGTGACCCGCAGGGTCTCGTCGCCGCTGAGCCCGTTGGATGCGAACGATTCGCGGCAGGTCAGGCCGATCCGTGTGGGAAAGAAATAGGAGATCCAGGTCGGTTGATGAGACGCCGAGAGGTTGCGTTGCGCCGCGCCAGCCTGACCCAACGCGGAGACAAGGAGCGTCAATGCGAGTGGCACCGCACCAGCGACGAGCAGCCTGCGGTTCACATGTCCCCCGATCATGAGGGTGTCATGGTAACCGGCGGACCCTCCTGCGAGCGGCACGCGTCCCGGTACGGTGTCGTCAGCGCGGCACGGGCACGCTCTTGCGCGCAACCGGCGCCTATCCCAGGACGAGGTTTGCCATCGTTCGCAGCGTTGCGATGTCCCCGTTGATCAGAAGGGTGGTTGCCCGGGACTCCCGCCACGCTTCCAGATCGTCGCGGATCTTCTCGACGGGACCGACCAGCGCGATGTCCTCCACCATGGACGTGGGGACCGCCGCCGCGGCGTCGTCCTTGCGGCCGTCGAGGTAAGCGTCCTGAATTTTGGTGGCGGCCTCCTCGTAGCCCATGCGGGCGAACACGTCGAAGTGGAAGTTCATCTCCTTCGCCCCCATGCCGCCGATGTAGAGGGCGAGGTAGGGGCGGAACCCGTCCGCCGCGGCATCGGTGTCGTCGGCAATGACCGTCGGAGCGAAGGCCAGGACTTCGAAGCTCTCCGCCGAACGCCGCGCCGTGGGGCGCGCGAACCCTTCGTCCATCGACTTCTCGAAGGACGACATGGCCTTGGGGGAGAAGAAGATGGGGAACCAGCCGTCAGCGATTTCAGCGGCCAGAGCCACGTTCTTCGGCCCTTCGGCGCCGAGGATGATGGGGATGTCGGCCCGCAGCGGGTGGACGATGGGCTTGAGAGGCTTGCCGAGCCCGGTGCCTCCCGGATACGGCAGCGGGTAGTGGGGGCCGTTGTTGGTGACGGGCTGCTCGCGGGCGAGCACCTGGCGCACCACGTCGACGTACTCCCGCGTGCGGGCCAGGGGCGCGGGGAAGGGCTGTCCGTACCAACCCTCGACGACTTGGGGCCCCGACACGCCGAGACCGAGCACGAAACGGCCGCCCGACAGGTGATCGATGGTCAGCGCCGCCATGCCCATGGCGGTCGGGGTGCGGGCGGACAACTGGCACAGCGAGGTGCCGAGGCGAACCTTCTCGGTCCGTGAGCCCCACCAGGCCAGGGGGGTCAGGGCATCGGAACCGTAGGACTCCGCCGTCCAGACCGAGTCATAACCCAGGCGGTCGGCTTCCTGCACGAGCTCCAGCGCGCCGGGGGGAGGTCCCGATCCCCAGTACCCAAGCTGCAAGCCGATCTTCATGTCCTTCATCGCACACCTCTCAGACTTTGGCCACAATCTCGTCGGCGAACCACCGGACCGCCCCCAGCCGCTCCGCCAACGCCTTGTCGTCGGGTGCAGCCGGGTCCACGGTCACGAACATCCACGGCGCGCAGACGAAGTCCGTCACCCCCACATCGGCGAAGCGGCGGTACATGTCGACATCGGGCCGCTCGTTCAGCGAAAGATAGATGGTGAAGTCCTCGTCATTGCGACCGGCGGCGGCCAGCGCCGCACGTAACGACTTGAGGTGGGTCCACGCCTCCTCCTCGCTGTACGCACCGGCGGCGATCCAGCCGTCGCAGAGATCGGCCGTGCGGCGCAGGGCGACCGGTGAGTGCCCTCCGCCGATAATGGGCACGGGCGCCGTCGGAGCGGGTTCCATCTGGCATTCCGGCACGTCGTAATACTCCCCGTGGAACTCGACCCAGCCCCCCTTCCACAGTGCTCGCAGCGCGACGATCATCTCGTTGAGCCGCTTGCCCCGTGAAGCGAAATCCTGGCCCGTCTGGTCGAACTCCTCCTTGCACCATCCGACCCCCACGCCCAGACGGACGCGGTTGTCGGAAAGGACGGCGG
>Ga0307374_10008564_pt1 | contig 15243 bp, 13 predicted proteins | sample OX3MG_FD_202532 | JGI IMG/M metagenome (GOLD analysis project Ga0307374, IMG submission 202532) | Soil microbial communities from Risofladan, Vaasa, Finland - OX-3 | ecosystem: Environmental > Terrestrial > Soil > Coastal area > Acid sulfate soil | place: Finland: Risofladan, Vaasa | collected... | reverse complement strand
GCGCCGGAGAACTGGCGGCATGGGCTGCGGTCAACGACGGTCCGACGCGGGCCGCGGAGCTGATCGAGGAGCTGCCCACCTAAGTGACGACGGCCGGCTGTGCGCCCGACCGTCTGGGCGCCCGACAGTCTGGCGAATTAGCTGCGGCGGCGACGCCAGCACCGGCACGAATTGTGCAGACTCTTTTGGTAACGCCATTTGCTGCCGATGGTTGGGTATGCGCTCTAGGGTTCAGGCAGCCCACTCGCATTACCTGATGGCCGAGACGCGCTTCTCCCGCAGCGCCTGGTGGCTGTATCTGGTGGTGATGCTGCCGATCGCGGTTCTGTACCTCGCGGGGCCGCTCAACGCCGGGCCGGTCTTCAATCTGATCGGATTGAGCGCTGTCATCGCAATTGTCGTCGGGGTGCGCACGCACAAGCCCACCGCTCGATTGGCGTGGCATCTGATCGCGGCCGGCATGGCTTTCTTCGTTGCGGGGAACGTGCTCTCGTACAACTACGCGGCGCTCTTCGGGGGAGCGCTGCCGTACCCCTCGGTCGCGGACGTGGTGTACCTGGTCGGCGTCTACCCGTGCACGGTCGCCGGACTGCTGCTCCTGATCCGCCGGCGCAACCCGGGTCGGGACTCGGTGGGCCTGGTGGACGCGATGATCGTGACGATCGGTCTGGCGCTGCTGTCGTGGGTCTTCCTGATCTCGCCATACGCCCACGACACAACGCTTCACCTGGGAACCAAGCTGGTCTCGATGGCATACCCGCTCGGCGACATCCTGCTTCTAGGGGTTGCGGTGCGGATGGCGGTCGGAGGTGGACACCGCGATTCTGCGTACTACCTGATGGTCAGCGCGATCGCAGCGGTGCTCGTGACCAACTCCATCTACGGTTGGATTCAGCTGCACGGCTCGTACACACCGGGTGGTCCGCTGGACGGTGGGTGGCTCTTGTACTACGTCCTGTTTGGCGCAGCTGCGCTACACCCGTCGATGAAGAACGTCGCGGACGCGGCCGCGAAGAAGGCCGAAATCACGCGCGCGCGAATCATTGGCATCTCTGTCGCCGCGCTGATCGCGCCCGTTGTGGAGATGCTCAAGCACTCAACGACGCAAGGTGACTCCGATGCGATCGTCATCGGTGCCGCCACGATCGTGATGTTCGGGCTGGTGGTGGTCCGGATGATCGGGCTTCTACGGGCCCAGGAGACAGCCGGGACGCGTGAACGCGTGCTGCGGGAGACCGTGTTGCGTAACGCGAGCGAGGTCCGCCTGGGCGCGCTGGTCGAGCATTCCAGCGAGATCATCCTTCTGCTCGAGTTTGATACGACCGTGGAATACGCAAGCCCTGCGGTCCGGCAGGTCCTCGGCTATGAGGTTGCGGAGTTCATCGGTCGCCGATTCCTGGATAACGTCGCCAGCGAGGACCGGACGCTCGTGCAGTCGGCGCTCCGCCGAGTGCCTGCAAGTACCTCAGCGCCGTCCGAGGTGTTCGAGTTTCGTATCCGCCACCGCGATGGTCGTCTGCTGCACACGGAGTGTCAGTTCACCAACCTGTTGGCGCATGCCGCGGTCGGCGCGATCGTGGTGAACCTGCGCGACGTCTCCGAACGTAAGCAGATTGAGGAACAGCTCATCCATCAGGCCTTTCACGATCCAATGACCGGCCTCGCGAACCGCCCGCTGTTTCGAGATCGCGTCGTACACGCGCTCACCCGCCGGGGCAACGCCAACCGGTGTCTCGCCGTGCTGTTCCTTGACCTCGACGATTTCAAGGCCATCAACGACACGTTCGGGCACGATGCAGGCGACCGCGTGTTGCAGACCATATCGGCGCGTCTCCTTTCTGCACTGCGGGAGAGCGATACCGCGGCCCGACTGGGCGGCGACGAGTTTGCGGTTCTCCTCGAGGACGTCGCGAACGAGACGGACGTGTCGGACATCGTGGCTGACCTGCTCGGCGTCATCAGCGCTCCACTGTGGCTCGACGGCAAAGAGGTCTCTGTCGACTGCAGTATCGGGATCGCCGTCGTGAACTCAACTGGCTCCACCCGGCACTCCACGGCGGTCGACGAGCTTCTCCGCAACGCCGATGCCGCGATGTACCAGGCAAAGGCCGCCGACGGCAATGCGTTCCGCCATTTCAGGCCCGGGATGCAGGAAGCCGTGGTCGCGCAGCTCGAGCTGCGCGCGGATCTCAAAGCAGCGATCGCGGCTAACGAGCTGACACTTGCCTACCAGCCGATCTTTGATCTCGAGGTGGACGAGATCACAGGTTATGAGGCGCTCCTGCGTTGGGAGCATGCGGTGCGAGGCAGCGTGCCGCCGGCCACGTTCATACCTGTTGCGGAGGATTCGGGCCTGATTATCCCGCTTGCCAACTGGGTCCTCGAGCGTGCATGCGAGGACGCCGTGTCGTTCCAGAAGGATGATCCCGGTCCACACAGGCGCGTCATGTCGATCAACGTCTCGGCGCAGCAGCTGGCGCGCACGGAGCTCGTTGGCGAGGTGCGCAGCGCACTACGCTCGAGCGGCCTCGATCCCCATTGTCTGATGCTCGAAATCACTGAGAGCGTGCTGATCTCCGACGTACAGCTCGCGATCCAGCGTCTCAGCGCACTGCGCAAGCTCGGCATCCGGATCGCGCTCGACGACTTCGGCACCGGGTACTCGTCGCTGAGCTACATCCTCCAGCTGCCGATCGACATCCTCAAGATCGACAAGCGGTTTATCGACAGCGTTGACTGCGACGATCGGGAGAGCAGGCTAACAGCGGCGATCATCGGTCTGGCTCGCACGCTCGACCTCCGCTGCGTCGCCGAGGGGATCGAACGGCCCACGCAGCAAGAGCGGCTCAAGGAGCTCGGCTGCGACTATGCGCAGGGCGTCCTGCTGGCCCACCCAATGAGTTCCGATGCGCTGCAGGAGCTTCTGTCGGCGACCGCGCCACAGTTGGCTTCCGCCGGTTCGGACACCGGCCTCTAGAGCTTTGGTCACCACTTGGTCAACACGAAGGCCCGGAACCTTCTCGATTCCGGGCCCTTTTGAAGCTGGGGAGGTGGGACTCGAACCCACAAGTCTTTCGACGCCTGATTAACAGTCAGGTGCGGCTGCCAGTTTCGCCACTCCCCAAAGGGGACCCCGGCTCAGCCAGTTGACTCAGCCGTTCGCTGGGCCAAGTGTATCGGCACCGCGGCCAGGCCAGCCTCTACCTCCGCATGGCAGTTGTGGCATAACAGCACGCACTTCTTCGCCTCCTCGCGCAGCGTCGCGATCGCCAGCGCTCTCCCTCGCTGGGCGAGCCCGGTGACCTTCGTGGCACGATCGAGGTGGTGAAACGCGAGGCCGCCAACGTAGCGGTCATACCCGCAGATCACACACCGTCCGCCAGCCTCTTCGACCAGGATCTGCTTCACACGCTGTCGGCGCCGTATGACGGCCGCAGCCCGACACCGCTTGCACCGCGTGCCGCCATCGGAGCGCAGCACAAACTCGGTCTCGCCATGAATCGGGCACACGAGCATCGTCGTCTGCAGCCAGCGGCCACGCGGCAACTGCTCTGAGCTTGTTGATCGGTTTCGCATCGATTGATCTCCGCGCCCGATCTCCTGGGCGCACACGAACGTATGTTCGCACTACGGCCGGACGGAAAGTGGAGCTAGACCGGGCGCTCGAGCCTCGTCACGACGGTCCTGATCGTCCTGATCACTTCCTGGTATTCGGCTGACAGCTGCGGCAGCGAACCCGCGCCACCACCGTGCTCGCGCAGGTACTTGATCTCGCGCCGGAGCCGGTCGCGCTCGAGCACAAGCCGAGCGTGCTCGAGCTCGTCGGCGTCCACGTGCCGGCCGCGGCCGGCGCGGGCGACGAGGTCGTCGAGCGCGAGCATGAGCTCGGGATCGTCTCCGGGCGGATCCGGAAGCGGTCCCGGGAGATACGCTCTGAGAAAGCGCGCCGCGCGGCGCAGCACATCCTCCAACAGCAGCGCGTCGGGATCGACCTGCGAGAGGACGGACGCGCCGAGGTCCGGTGAGGCGACACACATCGCCAGGAACGATCGCTCGCCCTGCGGACCGCGCGAGAGCACTCCCTGCGCCCGCGTTGCCGATCCCAACCGCCCGACCGGCTCGTACGTGCCGGCGCCCACCAGTTCCAGGATGCCGGCGGCTGCCGGCCGCCCCTGACCGAGCAGGGTCACTAGCCGTGCCTCCGGCACCGCCAGCGCGGTGGCGCTGCGACGCACCAGGTCGTCGCGCAGCACGCTAGCCGGTACCGGAGCGAGCACCGGTCGCAGCTCCGCGATCGCGCGATCCTTGCCCTCGGCGCTGCTCGGATCGGCACCCTCCAGCACACGCCCCACTTGAAACACGACGTACGGTGCCGAGGCGGCGATCCGCTCGCGCAGGGCGTCGGCGCCCTCGCGCTGGATCAGCTCGCCCGGGTCGGCGCCCGGTGGCAGGGGCACGACACGCAGCTCGAGCCCCGAGTCCGCGCAGACCTTCGCCGCCCGCTCCATCGCGCGTTGCCCAGCGCTGTCAGCGTCAAGACACAGCTCAAGCACCTTCACGACCCGCACGAGCTCGGCCACCTGCTCGTCCGTCAGCGAGGTGCCCATGATCCCGACCGCGTTGCGCACCCCCGCCTCGTGGAGGGCGAGCACGTCCGTGTAGCCCTCGCACAGGATCATCCGCCCGCTCTTTGCACCCTCAACGCGGGCCGCGGCGATCCCGTAGAGCACCTCGCGCTTGCGGTAGACCTCCCCCTCCGCCGTGTTGAGATACTTCGGTCCGTCATCGTTGCCCATCGTGCGCGCGCCGAAACCTCGCACGCGACCGCGCGCGTCTGCGGTGGGAAACATGATGCGGCCGCGAAAACGGTCGACCAGCTCATCGGGACGGGCCTTCTTGCGCCGGCCAAGGTCGGCGGCGAGGATCTCATCCGCGCTGTAGCCGGCCTTACGGGACGCGCCAACGACCCGATCCCACCCGTGCGGCGCGTAGCCGACACGGAACTCACGCAGGATCTGCTCGTCGAAGCCGCGCTCCTTCAGGTAGTCGCGGGCCGGCTGCGCCTCCCCCGCCTCCCACAGGAACCGCTCGTAGAAGGTGGCGGTACGGTCGAGCAGCGCGTACAACCGCTCGCGCCGTTGGCGTCGGGCGGCAGCCTCAGGCGCCTCGTCCTCGGTCTCGAGCTTGACACCGAAGCGGTCGGCCAGCGACTCGAGCGCGCCCTTGAAGTCGAGCCCCTCGGTGAGCATCACGAAGGTGAAGGGGTCGCCGGACTCCGAACAGCCGAAGCAGTGGTAACGCTTCTCGTCGGGGCGCACGTGAAAGGACGGCGTGCGCTCGTCGTGGAACGGGCAGCAGCCGAAGTAGCTGTCGACGCCACGGCGCGTCAGTTCCACCTTTGAGCCGACGAGCGCCAGCATGTCGACCGCGTCGCGCACGTGGTCGCGTGAATCGGCCGTGTAGCGACTCACGGCGTGAACGCCGTCGGAACGGCGAGCGCCTCGAACACCGCAACAGCAAAGCGATCGGTCATACCCGCGATGTAATCGGTCACGCGGCGCGACAGCTCGCCGTCCGGGATCGAGGCTGGTATCTGCTCAGGGTGATCGCAGAAATGGTTGAAGAGCGTGCGCACGGCAGCTCGGATCTTCTCACGCTCGTGTGTGACCTCCGGCCCGAGGTATAGGCGCGCGAACATGAAGTCGCGAAGATCGGACATCGCTTTGCCGATCGTCTCGCTCTGCACGATCGCGCCGGCAAGCGCCGACTGCTCGACCAGGTCGTGCACCAAGGTGTCGATCCGCTGCGAGCCCGTGTCGCCGAGCACGCCAATCGGGCCGCTCGGCAGCTCCTCGGCATCGAGCACGCCACCGCGCACCGCATCGTCGATGTCGTGGTTGATATAAGCGATGCGGTCGACGAAGCGGATGATGTGGCCCTCCAGCGTCGCCGGCGCGACCGCGCGCCACGAGTGCGCCGCGATCCCGTCACGCACCGGCGCTGTCAGGTTCAGCCCACGACCGTCACGCTCGAGCACCTCGACCACGCGCACCGAGTGCAGGTTGTGCCAGAACGTCTGGCCGAAGCGCTCGGTCAAGCGCTCGTCGAGCGCCTCCTCACCGATGTGACCAAACGGCGGGTGACCGAGGTCATGCCCGAGGCCGATCGCCTCCACGAGATCCTCGTTGAGCGCGAGCGCCCGCGCCACCGTCCTGGAGATCTGGGTTACCTCGAGCGTGTGCGTCAAGCGCGTGCGGTAGTGGTCCCCGACCGGCAGCACGAACACCTGGGTCTTGTGCTTGAGCCGCCGGAAGGCCTTGCAGTGCACGATCCGGTCGCGGTCACGCTGAAACGGCGTCCGCAGCCCGCAATCGGGCTCCGCGAACTCCCGGACGGCCGGATACGAGCGCGTGGCGAGCGGCGAGAGGTCGGCCTCCTCACGAGCTCGGATACGCGCCGCGAAAGCGTCGGCGACAGCGCCGCTCGGATGCTCGTAGACCTTGTTCACATAACCATTCTGTCAAGCCGCCGGGATGGCGTCAGGCACGTCTGAGACGTGTCAGCCACGCCCGGACGCCGTCGACAGCGGGCGCAGTCGCACCTGCGCGTGGTGCTCGGCGGTCTCGCGAATCGCGCGCTCGGCGGTATGCAGCGCCCGCTGGGAGGCGTGCGGCGCGCTCGCCAACGGTTGCCCGAGCGCCCCGACGAGGAACTCGTACGCGTCCTCCTCCAACGGGAACGACGCCGACTCGCATGAGCTGCACACCACCCCGCCGGCCGCGGCCGAGAAGCCAGTCAGGTGCTCACGCTCGCCGCAGTTCGCGCACGATCCGAGCTGCGGCACGATGCCGGCGGCGAGCAGCAGCTTCAGGCGGAACGCCAGCGCGTTCTCAGGTCGCGCCGCTGCTGGCCCGCTGGCCAGCAGCGTCAGCTCGTTCGCGAGCAGCGCGAACACGTCCGGATGCGGATCGTCGGTCTCGAACAGCCGAGCGACCGCGTCGCACGCGCGTGCGGCGGCATCGAGGGCGTGGGCGCTGTCACGCAGCCCCGGCCGCGCGTCGACCGTGTCGACGGCCGTCACCGTGTGCAGGTCGCCGCGTCCCTCGTGGAGGACCAGCTTGATCTGAAAGAACGGCTCGAGCCGGGCGCCGAAGCGGCTGCGCGAGCGCCTTGCACCCTTCGCGATCGCACCCACACGGCCGTGGTTCGGCGTGTACAGGTGCAGGATCCGGTCGGCCTCGCCGTAGCGGATCGAGCGCAGCACGATCGCCTCGGTCTTCAGCGAGCCGGGCACTGCGACGCCTCCACTACTGGCGCTACACTTTTTGAAGTCATGAAGCTTGTCATCATGTACACCACCGACTTCTGTCCGTTCTGCCGGAGCGCCAAGGCGCTTCTGGAGAAGCGCGGTATCGCCTACGAGGAGATCAATCTCGCACGCGACCCGGACAGCCGCAACCAGCTCGAGGAGGTCACGGGCATGTTCACATTCCCCCAGATCCTGATCGGTGACCAGGTGATCGGCGGCTTCGAGGAGCTGCTGGCGGCGGACCGCGCCGGGCACTTGCCCGAGCTGCTGGCGGCCTAGGTTCCGTCCGCGAGGGTAGGCCTCCGTCATGTGGCGCGCCGGCATCCTGAGCACAGTGCTGGTCTGCGCGGTCGCGAGCATATGTGCTGCGACCGCCGCCTCAGCGGTGCCACGCGGCTTCCTCACCAGGGCCGAATACCAGCAACTGCGGTCTGCGGAGATGCGGATCAAGTCGATCTCGGCGAGGGACACTCGCGGCATTCGGCAGGTGCGCGCGGTCTGTAGCCGCCTGCGCCGCGTGAGCCCGCTGATAGCGGCGGTGCGATCGGGCTGCCTCGATCTGATCGCCCTCGGCGGCGACAACGCCAAGCTCAACGCCACGGCGACGAAGTGCGGCATCGACCCGGGGTCGGAGGCTGCGATCCTCACCTGCCTGATTCCGACGGTTCGTGGGTACTACATGAACGCCGAGTCCTTCTACCGCGCGGAGAGCCGCGTCAACCGGCTCGCCCGAGCCCGCGGCTTCAGCAGCATGTGCGTGGCGGTGATCGGTGACTCACCCCGCAACATCTCAGCCGAGGGGCGCGTCGCCGGGGACCTCAAGGCCGCGGTCAGCGCGCTCAGGACCCAGAACCCTGGCGCGCTGCAGACGCTGTCGGGCCAGCTCGACCGCGACGTGAGCTTGATCAAGCGGGGGCCGAGTTCGCTGTCGGTCTGCCCGCACAGCTGAGCCGGCGGCAAAGCCCGCCGCCGGCGAAATTCACAGCTCAGCCGCGCCGAGCCCGCGGCCGCGGCTGGCACCGCTCACACACGTACGTCCCGCGCCCGCCAACGACGAGTTTGCGGATCGGCCGGCCGCACGTGACGCAGGGCTCACCCTCCCGCATGTGCACCAGGAATCGGTCCTGGAAGCTGCCGCGGGCGCCGTCCACGTGGCGGAAGTCGTCGATCGATGCGCCCTTCGCGTCGATGCCGGCCGCGAGCGCGATCTCGATCGCGTCCTTGACCGCGGTCCACTGTTCGAGCTTCAGCGATCCAGCCGGGCGCAGCGGATGCACTCCGGCTCGGTGCAGCGCCTCGTCGGCGTAGATGTTGCCGACTCCGGCAATGCGCCGCTGATCGAGGATGAAGGACTTGACAGGCGCTGTGCGACCGCGCGCCTGCGCACGCAGGTAGGCGGGCGTGAACTCGGAGGTCAACGGCTCGGCGCCGAGCCTGGCGTTGAGGTAGGCATCGCGAGCCGAGGTCGAGAGCATCAGATGCCCGGTGCCGAAGCGACGCGGGTCCACGTACACGAGCGCGTGCCCGTCGTCCAGCTCGAAGCGCGCATGCGCGTGTGGCGGCTCCTGGGCGGGGTCCACCAGCAATGAACCGGTCATGCGCAGATGCACGAGCAGGTGCCGGTCTTGGTCGAGTTCCCAGATCAGGTACTTGCCGCGGCGCCCGAGCTTCTGCACCCGCGCGCCCGTCAGCTCGGCGGCGATCAGCTCCGGAGGCGCCGGCTGCGTCCAGCGAAAATCACGGAGCTCGACCGACGTCAGCGTGCGCCGCTCCAGATGTGGGGCGAGTTGGCGTCTGATCGTCTCTACCTCTGGAAGCTCGGGCATGCGCGTACCGGATCATAGGAACGTGGTCCCCCGGGGATCGCGTCGCACCCACCGAGAGCGGCCGCGCGACCGGTACCGCTAAGCGTCGTCGCGACGCGCGATCTTTGCGCGCGGGTGCGCGTCGAAGTAGACCTCGCGGAGCCGCTCAGGTGACAGGTGCGTGTAGACCTGCGTGGTGCCGATGTCAGCATGGCCGAGCATCTCCTGCAGCGAGCGCAGGTCGCAGCCGCCGGCCAACAGGTGCGTGGCGAATGTGTGGCGCAGCGTGTGCGGACTCATGCGAGAGTCGAGCCCGGCCGCTCGCGCATGGCGCTGCACGATTTTGTAGAGGCCCTGGCGCGACAGCCCCTGTCCGCGCATGTTGACGAACACGTGCGGCTCGTCGCGCAGACCGATGAGCGCTGGGCGCGCCCGGTCCAGGTACTGGCGCAGCGTCTCGAGCGCCTTCGAACCGACCGGCACGATCCGCTCCTTGGAGCCCTTGCCGTGGGCGATCAGCACGCCGGCCTCGAGGTCGAGCTCGCGAAGCTCCAGCGTGATCGCCTCGGACGCGCGCAGGCCACAGGCATACATCGTTTCGAGCAGCGCGCGATCGCGCAGCGCCGCATTGCCCATGCCCTGCGGTTGGGCGAGCAGGCTGTTGACTTGATCGCGGCTCAGCACGCGCGGAAGCCGCGCACGTGAGCGTGGCGGGCGCAGCTCCGCGGTCGGATCGCTGTCCAGGAGGCCCTCACGCCGCAGATGCCGATAGAACGAGCGTAGGCAGGCGATCTTTCGTTGAAGCGTCGCGGCGGCTGCAGGCTTGCGGTCCTCGCGACCCTCCGCGAGCTCGCTGACGAACTCCGACAGCAGGCGCCCATCAACCACCAGCGGATCTGTCTGACGGCGGTCGAGAAACGCGCCCAGCTGCTGCAGGTCGGAGCGATACGCCTCCAGCGTGTTACGCGACAGGCCGCGCTCCAGTTCGAGGTAGGCGAGGAAATCGAGCGTCAGCTCGGTCAGGCGTTGCGCGGGACCGGCGGCAACCGTGGCCATGTCGGTTCAGTTCGCCCCGGCCGGCCCCACTCCTCTGTGAGCCCGGCGTGGCTAGCGGCGCTCCAGCTCACGCGCGAGCCAGAGCAGTCCGACCAGCGTCTTGGCGTCAGTGGTCGACGCGATCGCACTGTCGAGGTCCGAGAGTGGCCAGGGAACGACCTCGATGTGCTCGTCGTCCTCGGGCTCGGGGCCCCCGTGTGCATCGGAAAGATCCGACGCCACGAACATCGTCATCTGCTCATCGCAGAAGCCGGGGGTCGGATGGAAGCTGAGGACCTCACGCCACTGGACGGCGTGTTTGCCGATCTCCTCGACCAGCTCGCGTCGGGCGAGCTCCAGCAGCGATTCGCCCGGGCGGTCACGCTTGCCGGCCGGGATCTCAAGTGAGTCGTCGACCCGTGCGGCTTCGCGTGGCTGGCGCACCAGCCACACGTGCGTGGTGTCGATCGCGATCACCGTGACCGCCCCCGGGTGCCAGACCTTGTCGAACGTGTTCTGGCTGCCGTCGGCGTAGCGGTAGGTCTCGGTACCGGCCTTCAGCAACCTCCCGTGCCACTGGACCGTCTCGGCCACCACCTCGAATTCCGTCACGCAGCCTCCTCACCGGCTTCGACGACGAGTGCCAGCACCAGGTCGAGATTCCCCTCGAGCGCCGCGAAGCTGACGCGTTCTGTGCGCTGATGAGCGCGCTCGGTCCCGTTGGCGAGGTTGGTGCACGGGAAGCCGTTCAGGCGCAGCGCGTTCGCGTCCGCGCCACCGCCGCTCGAGCGGAAGCGCGGCTCGTAGCCGAGGCTGCGAAGCGCCCGCCCGGCGAGCGCGACGGAGTGCTCACGCGGGCCGAGCCGATAGCCGGTGAACATCTGCTGGAGGTGCAGATCGAGGTCACAACCGGCCGTGTCGGCCGCGTCCTCGAGGGCGTCGATAGCTGCGGTCACGTAGCGGTCGACCTGCTCCTGCTCTACGGCGCGCACCTCCGCGCTGATCGAACAGCGGTCGGCAACGACATTCGTGGCGGTACCGCCGGAAACGGTGCCGACGTTGGCCGTCGTCTCATCATCGAAGCGTCCCTGGGGCATCTTCGCGATCGCGTGTGCCGCGGCGACGATCGCGTTGACCCCCTCCTCCGGTTGCACCCCGGCATGCGCCGCCCTGCCCCGGATCTCGGCATCGATACGCATGTGCGTCGGTGAGGCTGTGATGATCTCGCCGAGCGGCGAAGCATGATCGAGGACATAGCCGAAGTCGCTGCGCAGTCGGTGCACATCGAATTGCTTCGCGCCGTTCAAGCCCGTCTCCTCCGCGACGGTGAACAGCAACTCGACGCCGATCTCTGGTCGCGGTGAGGCGGTGGCGAGCATCCGGGCCAGCTCGATGATCGCCGCGACGGCCGCCTTGTTGTCGGCGCCGAGGATCCCCTCATTGGCGTTCTCCCAGCCGCTGTCGAGCCGCACAGGGTCGACCGGCGCCGTCAACGGCACCGTGTCCATGTGCGCGCACAGCAGCAGCGCACGCGAGCCGCTGCCCGGGATCGCCGCCAGCAAGTTGCCGGCGCTCGAGCCGATCGACGCGCCAGCGTCATCCTCCTCGACCGCCAGGCCCAAACCGGTCAGCTCACGGGTGATCCAGTCCGCGACGCCGCGTTCGTCGCCGGTGGGGCTCGGAATGCGGCAGAGCGCCTCGAAGGTGGCGTGCAGTCGCTCGCGCTCCGCCTGACCGGCAAGCAGCGTCACCCGCGGCGCTCCGCCTCACCGGCAAGCAACGTCACCCGCAACGCTCCGCGCTAGCCGAGGCGCGTCGCGGTGACTTCGCCCTCGTGCTCGGGCGGCGCCACGAAGTGATCGTGACCCCGATGGGCGTAGGCGGCGCCCACGAACTCCCTGAACAGCGGCGAGGGACGGTCGGGGCGGGACTTGAACTCCGGGTGGAACTGCGACGCGACGTAGAACGGGTGCAGTTCCCGCGGCAACTCGACGATTTCGACCAGACGCTCATCCGGGGTCGTCCCGGAGAACACGAGGCCTGCCGACTCCAGTTGCTTGCGAAGGTGGTTGTTGACCTCGTAGCGATGACGGTGGCGCTCGTAGACGACGCTCTCACCGTAGGCCTCGTGGGCCCGCGTACCGTCGTGGACCTTTACCGGATCGGCGCCGAGCCGCATCGTCCCGCCCATGTCGGCGATCTCACGCTGCTCCGGGAGCAGATCGATGACCGGATACGGCGTCTCGGGATCCATCTCGGTCGAGTTGGCGCCTGGCATATCTGCGACGTGTCTCGCGAACTCGCTCACAGCCACGTGCATGCCCAGGCACACACCCAGATACGGGATGCCGGATTCGCGCGCGATTCTCGCAGCGGCGATCTTGCCCTCGAATCCGCGGCCGCCGAATCCGCCGGGGATGAGGATGCCGTCAACACGCTGCAGCAGCGCGTCGACCTCGGGCTCGCCGACCGTCTCCGAATCAACCCACTCGATCTTCACGCGGCAGCCGTGGAGAATGCCGCTGTGCCGGAGCGCCTCGGCCACCGACAGATACGCGTCCTCGAGCTGGACGTACTTGCCGACCAAGGCCACGCTGATCTCGTCGGTCAACGCTGCGGCCCGGTCGACGATCGCCTTCCAGCTGTCGAGATCCGGGGACGGCGTCTCCAACCCGAAGTGCTCGGAGAGGATGTAGTCATCGACGCCCTCCTCATGGAAGGTGAGCGGGCAGCTGTAGACATCGGGCACGTCATAGGCGGAGATGACCGCATCGACGGGGAGACTCGCGAACAACGCGATCTTCTTGCGAATTTCGGTCGAGAGCACCGATTCCGAGCGGCACATGACCATGTCGGGGTTGATGCCGATGCGGCGCAACTCGTTGACCGAATGCTGGGTCGGCTTGGTCTTGAGCTCGCCAGCGTGGCCGATGTAGGGGACAAGCGTGAGGTGGATGAACATGCAGCGTCGCCGGCCCACCTCCACGGGGAACTGACGGATCGCCTCCAGGAACGGCAGCGACTCGATGTCGCCGACGGTGCCGCCGATCTCCGTGATCACGAAGTCGACGTCAGAGGAGTCGGCCATCACGTGGATCCGCTGCTTGATCTCGTCGGTGATGTGCGGAACGACCTGCACGGTCGCGCCGAGGTAGTCGCCGCGACGCTCACGCCGAATCACCGTGTTGTAGATGCCGCCGGCGGTCACATTCGAGGCGCGGCTCGAGTTGGCATCGGTGAAGCGCTCGTAGTGTCCGAGATCCAGATCGGTCTCGGCGCCGTCCTCGGTCACGAACACCTCGCCGTGCTGGTACGGCGACATCGTCCCGGGGTCGACGTTGATGTAGGGATCGAACTTCTGGATCTGAACCGACAGTCCCCGGGAGCGCAACAGCCGCCCGATTGAGGCGGCTGCGATGCCCTTGCCGAGCGACGACACCACACCGCCCGTGATGAAGATGAATCGCGTCTCGGCCTGGCTCATTGCTCGATCCTTGGTCCCGTGCTCACCGGTCGTCGAAGGTAGCGTCCGGGGCGGACGCACGCGGCCAGTGGCTGATGCTTGCGGCGCCCTTGCTCAGAGTAGCGGCAGCACTCGGCTTTTTCGGCCGTCAGCACGACGGAACCCACGGATCCGGTGGACCGTTCAATCCAAATAGCGGGATGCATGCCTCGAGTCCGCTGATCCGAACCGAGATCCGCTCGCGGTCGATCCACCGGTCCCGCGTCAGACGCAGTTGACGGTCGAGTTGCCGCTCGCCGCGTACCTCGACCCAGGACTCGCCGGCGTCAACATATCCGAGTTTCTCAGAAACGCGCGCCGACGCACCGGCTCCCTCGAGCACAGAAGACGTCACCGCCTGGGCACCGAGCCCACGGAAGGCGAGCTCGAGGATCGCCGCCCGCATCTCGGTGCCGTAGCCCCGCCCGTGTGATCGCTGCGCGAGCCAGGAGCCGCTCTTCAGCTCCCACCCGGCGGCGAAGCCGCGTCCGCCGAGGCCTTGTACGCCGATCGGGTAGTCGGCGGCCCAGACGCCGAGCTCCAGACTCCAGTCCTCAGCGCCCCAGCTCCGCCGCAACCCCATGTGGTGGTCCACAAAAGCTTCGATGAATCCGGGCTCACCTATGCCATCGGTCCACGGCACGACAAACGGCATCTCCCCAGGATCGTGGACGCCGCCGTCGGCGACGCGTGCAAGCTCGACGAGCTCGTCCTCGGTCGGCCAGCGCAGCTCCAGCCGGTCGGTCCGCAGGCGCAGTCCGTACAGCGACGTCAGGTCCATCAGCGCACGATGTCAAACCGTCGTGCGCCGAGACCGCGCGACCGCCGCGGATCCCGCGGTCGGGACCCGCCGCGGGATCCGCGGACCAGACTAGTAAACCTCGTAGGGTTCTCTAGCCGCCGGCGGACGCTGCGTGCGAGTGACGATCACACGCCCTTCGCCGTACGTTTCGTCCATGTAAAGCTGAGCTGCCCCGGGGTCGCTCGCCACCCGCATCTGCACGACGCCAGCCGTGCGATCCGGTGTCCAGCCTCGAACTTCGATCCCGGCCGCTCGGATGTGCAGCTGATCCTCGAAGATCTGACTCGTTAGTGCAGCTAGACGCTGGAACGCCCCAACCGTCTCAGTCGTATTTTCCATCGATCTGGGCCTTTCCGGGACTCATTCAACCCTACGGCCGACGCTCCGGGCATGAGGCGGCGACCGTGCGTATCAAAGGATATTCGCATAAGGATATCTACTCGGCGGACGTCGCGGTAGTCACTGCAATTACCCGCGCGATGCGCGCCGCGCCCCGACAACGCGGCGCCTCACACCTATGGCCCGGTTTCGCGGACATCAGGCCGGTTCACAGATACCCGTGCCGCAGTCGCAAATTCACGGCCGCCTCGCGAATTTCCGACCCACGACACTAGGCGGCTTTGAGGAGCTCCCGTGCGTGCCCACGGGCCGCGCGGTCATCAACGTCGGCGCCGAGCATTCGCACCAGCTCACCAACCACCGCGTCGCCCTCAAGCGCGGTCACCGTCGTCACGGCCGGCGAGTGTGACCCGTCCTTGACGATGGTGAAATGGCTGTTGGCCATCGCCGC
>Ga0307374_10008563_pt1 | contig 15243 bp, 14 predicted proteins | sample OX3MG_FD_202532 | JGI IMG/M metagenome (GOLD analysis project Ga0307374, IMG submission 202532) | Soil microbial communities from Risofladan, Vaasa, Finland - OX-3 | ecosystem: Environmental > Terrestrial > Soil > Coastal area > Acid sulfate soil | place: Finland: Risofladan, Vaasa | collected... | reverse complement strand
CCAATACGTTCAATACCGTCATCGGAGAGGTGACTTTCGGCAAAGACGGTGAGTGGGCAAAGGAACGTACTGTTGCCGTTCAATATCGGGATGTGCTGCCGAACAATCTCGATCAGTTCAGGGACACGGCTCACGAACCCATCCTCTGGCCCCCGGAGTTCAAGTCCGGAGACATCATCTATCCGTATTCGGAGGCGCGAAAAAAACATTAGCCGCCCGGACGAATGCTGGGCCCTTCTTCGAGATTACACATGGTTGACCAGGCCACCCTTGCGAAGGCAGGAACAATGATTCGGATAGGCTGCTTATTGAGGAACGAAGACATGGGCTTTGCGCGCATCTGTTTCCTTATCGGCCTGTTCGCTGTATTTGCGAATGCCGTATCCGCCGAGCCGTTGTCGGGGATGGAAATCATTAAAACGAAGCTCGGCTATTCGATCCTCGTCGCGCGAACCGAGGGCGCGATCAAGGCAAATGGCATGCTGCTCGTTTCCAAGGCGAGTGCGAGCGATGGCGCGGCTGCTCGTGGCATAAAGATTCCAGGCAATGCCGTCCTGATGGTCTTTCGTAATGACTATGCGGTCCGCATGTTGGAAGCGAGCGTGCCCGCCGGCATCGAGGCACCGATCCGCCTTTATGTGACCGAGAATAGCGACAGCACGGCGACGCTAACCTATCGGGAGCCGAGCGCGATCTTTGCGCCCTACGGTTCTCCAGCTCTTGATGCAATGGCACGCGAGCTCGACGGGGTGTTCGCTAAAATCGCAGCCGATGCAATCGACCATTGAGGTTTCTCGAAAGCGTGGCGCGAGAAGCGATTCGTCTGTCGCCGAGAGTTTGCCCCAGCGAGGGATGATAGGAAATCAGATGCGTCAGGACCAGATCGATTTGACTTCGCGAACACCGCGTGAACTAATCGAAGCAACCCACAATCAGAAAGGATGGACAGAATCATGAGCGACAAGCTGACCGTCGACCAACGGGCCATGCAGGGTGTCCAGATGAACCCCGAGGAACGTAAGAAGATGTGGCTTTCGATCTCTCCCGACATCACCGAGGAAGAGTTCGATCTGCATCAGGCCGAAGAGAAGGCTCGCCAATCGCAGGTGCCGCAACCCGGCATATCGGCGCCTGACTTCGAGATCGAGGTGCTTACGCGCGGCCGCAAATCGACTGGCGAACAAGTTCGACTGTCGTCTCTTCGCGGCAAGCCGGTCGGGTTGATTTTCGGATCCTATTCTTGACCGCCATTTCGTAATTGGGCCGTGCGCCTGAACGAAATTTACGAGACGTACAAGGATAAGGTCGAGTTCCTCGTAATCTACACGAGGGAAGCGCATCCGGATGACGGATGGCGCGTTCCCGAAAATCTCAAGGCGGGCATCCATTTCAGAGAGCCGAAGAGTGAAGCCGAACGCACAGCGGTGGCAACGGTGTGCCAGATCAATCTTGACCTCCAAATGCCGATGCTGATCGACTCGATCGACAACGACGTGGAGAGGAAATACGTCTCGCTCCCGATGCGGCTCTATCTCGTGGGGAAGGACGGCAGGATCGCTTATGCCGGCGACCGGGGGCCGTTCGGATTCAATCCGGACACCTGGGAAGCGGCGATCAAAACTGAGCTTGGCGTCGGTTCCACGAAGTAATAGAGGTTCACTGCCATTGCAGCGTTCCGTCGTCTTGCCAGCGCGGGGAGGGGGCCGGCTGGCACGGCGCCGGCCGGCTTCGCTTGCGCATCGATGAAACGGCTAGCGCGGCGTACGGCAGAATCCTTGTGCAGGCACGTCCAGCGCAGCGTTGAATTTGGATGACAGGTTTTGAAAAGAGATCAGCGCTGTGAGTTCGACGACCGCGTCATCATTCCAGTTATGCGTGAGGCGCCGGCGCAGTGCATCGTCGACTTGATTGAGGGTCATCGCTTCTGCGTAGTCCAGCGCCAGCCGCTCCTCGTCATCGAAGATTGTGCTGACCCGCCAGTCAGAGAGGGCATCAATCTTTTCCATCGACACGCCGCGCGCCACGAGAGTTGCCGAATTGATGTCGACGCAGAAGGCGCAGTGGTTTATCTGCGAGACGCGCACTGTGACAAGTGACCGCAAGGCGGGCGCGAGCGGCGAGGATCGGCGATCCAGTGCGCCGTAAAGCAAGGCCACGCTGGCGAACGCCCAGGGCGAGCGGCCCCATAGCAATCCGGGATCGAGGATGCGGCCGTAGGTTCGCCGTTGCTTCCAGAAAAACAGCCGAACGAACCAAGGATAATCCGCGAGCTGTTTAGCCGCGACGGTGGTCATGAAGGACTCCCCAGTTGGGGTGACGGGCCAGCGCTGCGCCATCGTCGACATCCGACAGTGATCGCAGCAACGCGACATTCTTCTCGGCGAGATTGGCCAGCGTGTCGCCGAGCGCGTGTTCGCTCGACCATCGCACATTGACAAAGGGATCGAAAAAGCGCGGACGACGACGCAGGCCGACAAGCCAGTAGCCGCCGTCGGTTGCCGGGCCGAATACGGCGTCCCGCCAACCGAGCTCATGGAAGGCTCGCGCGATGTCGCTCTTGGCGATCCCGGGAATGTCGCTGCCGATAATCACGATGGGTCCAGGCGGCAAATTACGGGCGACGGCGGCCATGCGATGCCCGAGATTGCCCTGCCCCTGCGGCAGTGTCCGAAACCTCTGCGGCCAAGGTCCCGAACGATCGGGCGTCACGGCGAGCCAAATGAGCCAGCGGCGATCGCTTCCCAATCGACGCAATATCAGCGAGAGCATGACACGCTGAAAGCGTAGAGCTCCGACCTCGCCAATGTCCCTCGCCAAGCGGCGCTTGCCGGTGCCAAGCCGCGGCTTTCTCGTGAACACGACTAGATGCCGTGCAAACCGTGTCATCAGCCGTACAACCTGGCAATGAGCCGTGGCGGCACGCCGACAAAGTAGAGCGTCAGGCAAGTGATGTTCCGGAGGCTGCGTCGCTTCCAGCCATCCTGGCGCCAGCGTTCGGCCGAGGTACGAGCCGCCGATCGAAAGACGGTCACCCTGTGATGGCCGATCCGGCGGATGAAATCGACATCCTCCATCAGCGGCCATGGTCGGAAGCCCCCAAGAGACTGGTAGAACTCGCGATGGATGAGCAGCCCCTGGTCGCCATAGGGCAATCCCAGCATTGTGACTCGCCAGGCCACCAGCGCCTCTAGCCGGCGGGCCTCACGCGACTCGTCATCGAGCGCGAAGCGGAATGTTGCCGCCCTCGTGGAATTGGCAGGGTCGGACATGAAGCCTCCGACCTCGTCGCGCCAGCCCGCTTCCAAGATAGTGTCCGCATGCAGGAACAGCAGCCACGGACCATGCGCAATCGCTTCTCCAGCGATCAGTTGCAAACCTCGACCAGCCGCCGCTCCGACGGTGCGCGCACCGAGTGCAATCGCGACCTCGAGGGTGTCATCCGTCGAGCCACCGTCCGCCACAACGATGTCGCCGGCCTCTCCGAGCGCGGCAAGCGTCGCAGGCAGCGACCGTGCGGCGTTGAGGGTTGGAATGATGACCGAAAGGCTCACGGATTCCATCGCTTCCGTGCCCAACGGACGGCGATCGGCAACAACGCAAGAATGGCAAGACCAACCCGTATGGTGATCATCTCCGGGCTGAACACCGCGCTCAAAGGGGTGCCCGATCCCGCTTCAAAATAAAGGCCAAATCCGTCGCCCACGGAGGCATAGGCCAGGGTTCCAGGGATGATGCCGATCACCGTTGCCGCCGCGAAGGACCGCAGCCGCATGCCCACGAGGGCAGGCACGAGATTGACCGCCCAGAAGGGGAAGGCCGGGACCAGACGCAAGAACAGCAGATAGGCAAATGCGTTCCGCTCGAAGCCATCGGCCATTCGATTGAGAAAGGGACCGGCACGGGCGCGCAGAGCATCGCCGACCATGAACCGCGCAATCAAGAAGAGGATCGTGGCACCCAGCGTGGCGCCGACAAGAGCAAGCGCCGCCCCTATCCAGAGACCAAAGAGCCATCCGCCAGTTACCGTCATCACCGCTCCCCCAGGCACGGACAGCGCCACCACCAGGGCATAGGCCGCAACATAGGTTGCGGGGGAAAGCAACGGGTGCCGAGTGACGAAGGCGCGGAGCGCGTCGTCGTTGTCGTGCAGGGCTTGCAACGTGAGATAACGGTTGAGACCGAAAGCGAAGAACGCCACGACCAGCCCCACGATGACGACAAGGGGGAATAGGCGCTTCAGAGCTCCCGACCTGCTCAACCGAACAAACCCAAGAGCCGCACGAGGGCGCGGGTCCGCCGGCTGAAGAGCTTCGGGGCATAAAAATCGCCGGCGGCACGCTTGCAGATTTCACTGAAGGTTGGATATGGCGCGATAGCAGTGGCCATTGCGCCGATCCCCAATCCGCGTGACAGGGAGAGTACCCATGGCAGCGCGAGTTCGCCGGCGTGCCGGCCGACGACCGTGGCTCCAAGCACGCGGCCGCGCTTGGAAACCATGACCTTGATCATTCCTTGTGTCGCACTTTCCGTTTGCGCGCGGTCGTTGTCGGTAAGTTCGGCGTGCAGGACGCGCACACGATCACCGTGGGCCTGGCGAGCTTGCGCCTCGGTCACGCCCACTTGCGCCAGCTCCGGGTCGGTATAGGTAACCCACGGCAGCGCACGAAGATCCGTCCTGGCCGGCAACCGAAAAAAGGCGTTGCGCAAGATTATCCCGGCGTGATAGCTGGCGAGATGTGTGAATTGATAGCTGCCCGCGACATCGCCCGCTGCATAGACACGCCGGTTGCTCGAGCGCAGTCGTGCATCCACATCAATGCCCTTAGGACCGAAGCGGATTCCAGCGGCCTCCAGCCCGAGGCCCTCGACCGTGGGAGCGCGGCCGGCCGCGACCAGGAGATGCGAACCTTCGATCCAGCGCTCGCCACCGTCGTCGGCCAATGCCACGGCAATGCCGTGGGCGCGCTTTTCAATACGCAGGATCTTCACCCTCTCCGCCACGAGGATGCCCTCGGCAGCAAACGCAGTGCGGATCACCGCCACCGCGTCCGGATCGTCCTTGGGCAGCATCTGGCCTAGATCGAGAACCGTCACTTGCGATCCAAGCCGCCGATGAGCTTGAGCCATTTCGCAGCCGATCGGCCCGGCGCCGATGACCACGAGATGCCGAGGCAACACGGCATTGTCGAACAGCGTCTCGTTGGTCAGGTAGGGAACGTCGGAGAGCCCGGGAATCGATGGCACTGCCGCGCGGCTTCCTGTCGCGATCACGAAGCGACGGGCACGGATACGCGTGCCGCCCGCCTCGACCGTGCTGCCATCGAGAAAGCGGCCGCGGGCCTTGATGACGGTGCAGCCAAGCGCGGTGAAGCGCTCGACTGAATCATGCGGGGCTATGTTGGAGATGACCCCGTGAACGTAATCACGCACCTTCGTGAAATCCACGTCCGGCGCCGCCAGGAGAACCCCAAACCGCGTCGCTTCCTTCGCGGCGTGGGCGGCCTTTGCTGCCGCGAGAAGGGATTTCGAGGGCACGCAACCGGTGTTGAGGCAGTCGCCGCCCATGCGATCGGCCTCGATAAGCACCGTGCGCGCGCCCATCTGCGCGGCACCGCTCGCTACCGACAAACCGGCCGAACCGGCACCGATGACGCAGATATCCGCCCGGATCGTGCCGGGGTAGACGGCGCTAATGCCGCGCATTAGGCGCTCGCGTTTTGGCCTGTAAGGCACCGCCCGTGTTGGTTCGTCCCCAAGTATGCGTCTTTTCTCGTTTCATCTTGACTCCGCAGCTTGGCGGGCTGGGCCGGCTCAGCCGGGTCCATGCGAACTGCAGGATGCCCCGCCAAGCACGCAGAAGCTGGCACAATACCGATGGTTCAGCTTCACCGGCTGAGTGGCTTCGGCAAGGCTTGAGCCCAGCTCGAAGGCGCCTTCGTAGGGCAGGAGAGTGCATGAAACGACCGCCGGCCGATCCGAGCCCTTGCGCTTTATGACCATGCGCGAGGTGGCGCACATCACCGAATCAGGGCGTTTGCCAAGAATGGCCCAGCACTGCTCGGTGATCTCGGGCACATCCTCGTCCGCCGTCATTTCCGGGAACAGCACCAGATGGCCGGGATCTTGCGCATCGATCTTCAGATTGAGTTCGGCGAATAGCGCGCCAAATCCGGCGCGCATGGTCGCTTCGGTCTCACCCCAAACCGTGCGGCCGGCAACGGACACGTCGAATCGGTTGCTCGCGAGCCACAGTAGGCCATCGATCGTACGCTGCCAGCTTCGAGGCCCGCGCAGCCTTTCGTGGCCCGCCGCCTCATAATGATCGAGCGATACCCGGAGGGTCAGCCGACCGGGAAACCGCCTGTTGAGGGCGAGGAGCGGTGCCTTCAGCCGCTGCATCGGCTTCATCGCGTTGGTCAATGCCAGCACTTGAAACCCTGAAGCGAGACTATCCTCGATCATGCCGAGGACATCGGGGTTCATGAAGGGCTCACCCCCCGTGAAGCCGATCTCGGCGGGACGAGGATTAATTCCCTGCGCCTCGACCAGGAACTTCCGCACCTCGGCTCGCGTCAGATAAGCCAGCCGGTCGTTCGTGGGACTCGATTCGATGTAGCAGTTCTCACAAGTAAGGTTGCACAGTGTGCCTGTGTTGAACCAGAGCGTCTCGAGCGTCTTGAGCTTGACGCTGGCGCGACGCTCGCCCTTCGCCGTGACTTCCGGGTCGCTGAATTTGGGGCGTGGCCAATTTCGCTCGCGGCCTTCGTCTGGCCAGAAATCGGGCTCGCCGTTCCAAAGCAGGGAGCCGGGAGGAATCGTCACGCCACGGCGCGCCAGTTCTGCAGCCGGCAAGACATCGCAGCTTGGCCATAGACCGGTCTCCAGCGCTGCGGCATAGCCTTCGGGCAGGCTGCGGTCGCGCATTTTCCGTGCTGCTGCTTCGGCATCGTATTCGAGAGGCAGCGAACGGACCTCGATAGCACCATCGATGGGCACCAAAAGGCTGTACCAAACGCACCGCGTGCCGTCATTGGCGGGCATGCCGATTGCGCCGGCGTTGTGCCAGAGCTTGCCGGCAACCGTCTGCGTGAAGGGGATGCCGCTATGCCCGCCGATGACGCCATCGCAGCCGGCGAGCCCGATTTGGCGCTCCTTCTCCGACCAGGGCGTCGAAGCAAAGACGAAGCGATTGATGCTGTCGACCGATCCGTGGACCACGGCAAGCCGGCGGTCACCGATTAGAATGTCAATGCGCCGCGGCAGCGATCGCATCCACTCCCGCTGCTCTGGGGAAAGTGCGACGTTGGCATAAGCGTACCAAGCGCTGGAAAGCTGGTCGCATGCGGTACCCTCGGCAAAGCCACAGCCGCAATCGTCTTTGCTCCACGCCAATGACTCCTCGCAGTTGCCCATGACCACGTGGACGCCCCAGTCGCGAATCAGGGCAACGGTTGCCGCGGCATCAGCGCAATAGGCCACCACGTCGCCGGTACAGACCGTATGCTCCGGTCGGATTCCTAACCGCGCCGCCTCGGCGCGGAGTGCCGTCGTCGCCTCCAGATTGCCGTAGCAGCCGCCAAAGACCAAAACGGGCCCATTGATGTCGAGGGTCGGCCACGGTGGAAGGGGAAGCTCGGCGGCAAGCCCGGGCATTTTGATCTCGGTTGCGTGCCCGCGCTCTCGATCCATGATCATGATGCTTCCCAAGACGGCGAGACACCTTATGTTCGCTCGGAACCTCCAAAAGGTTTCGTTCCTCTGGGCCTCCGAGGCGAATTTGTAACCTTTAATGGCGTTCGAACGAAATTTCCTGAATATCGGCGCGCCGAGCGCCATCGCCGGCGGAACGACGAGCTGACGGCGACTTTCCCGATAACCGGAGACTAGGATCTGATGCGATCGACCGACTCACAAGTCGCCTCCGTCCTGGATGGGCTGCCGTGGAAGCCGATCCACACGCGTATCACGCTCGTGCTCGGGCTCGGCTGGATGCTAGATGCATTCGAGGTCAACATCGTTGGCAGCGTGCTCGGCGTCCTGCAGAAACTTTGGCAGGTCACAACGGAGCAAGCCTCGTTGCTCGTCTCGGTGTGGCTAATCGGGATTATGGTCGGCGCCCTTGCCTTTGGCTACTGCGCCGATCGCTTCGGCCGCCGACGGCTCTTCATTGTGACGCTGCTATTCTATTCAGGCTTTACCGTCGTCTCGGCGCTTTCGCCAGGCTACTACGCCTTTCTGATTTTTCGGTTTCTCACGGCGATCGGCGTGGGCGCGGAATACTCGGCGGTCAACGCCGCCATCGGAGAGCTTATCCCGGCGCGCTATCGCGGGCGCGCCGCCGCTGCGGTGATGAATTTCTGGCCGGCGGGCTCGATCCTCGCCGGCGTCGTCACGCTCTTTTTTATCAACGTTTTGCCGGCATCGATCGGCTGGCGCTTCGCCTTCGCATTGGGAGCTATCATCGCGCTCTTCAGCGTTTGGGCGCGCAAGACACTGCCGGAATCGCCCCGCTGGCTCGCCGGACGCGGACACGGCGAAGAGGCGGCAGCGGTCTCGGCGAGGATCGCGGGTGGCGCACGTGATTTCAGATCTCGTGGCCTGCCCGGGGAGCGTTTCACTGCCAGCGCCGGCGGCTTCATCGCACAGCTCCGCGAGCTCGTGGGACAGCATTTCGGCCGGCTGGCGCTCGGCTGCATGCTCGATTTCTCAGAAGCCGCCGGCTATTACGGACTCTTCGCGCTCATGCCACTCGTGGTCTTGCCACATCTTCACGTGGCTGACGAAGCCGTTCCCTGGTTCTTCATCATCGGTAATTTCGGCGCTGCTGCGGGCGGTCTCATCGCCGCGGTGATGCTCGACAAAGCGGGGCGCAAGGTGACCGTGACGGGCTTCTATCTCCTCGCAGCCTTGTCCATGCTCGTCATGGGCAACGCCGCGATGAGTGAAAACGTGTCTGGCGTTCTACTTGCCTTCACCCTCGCCAATCTCTGCGCGACAGGAAGCTGGATCGCTGCCTATGCCACGTTCTCGGAACTGTTCCCGACGCGGATGCGCGCGACCGGCATCGGCTTCTCGGTCGCATTCGGCCGAATTGGCGCCGCCATTGCGCCGCCGCTGTTGGTCATCGTCGCGCAGCAATTCTCGATAACGGCTGCTTTTGGTGTTCTCGTTAGCTTTTGGCTGCTCGGCGTCGTTGCCATGATTCCTTGGTCGATCTGGGGCCTGGAAGGGAATAACCGGTCGCTCGAGGCCCTTGTTCGAGAGTGACGAACCAGGGCTCAGTCGTTGTTTGCGCCAAGGCGATCTTGTTCCCGGTCAGGTTTGAGCCCTTGCGCTACCACCTTTCGCCAGAGAAGGTTGCGGTGCGGGTCTAGAGCTTCAACGTGCGCAAGCGCAACGCGTTCATGATCACCGACACCGAACTAAACGACATCGCAAGCGCGGCGACGATCGGACTGAGAAGGAGGCCGAAGGACGGGTAGAGAACGCCTGCGGCAATCGGGATGCCGAGCGCGTTGTACGCGAATGCAAATACCAGATTTTGGCGGATGTTACGCATCGTCGCCCGGCTCAAGACGATGGCGCGCGCGATGCCGGCGAGATCACCTTTCACCAGAGTAATCCCGGCGCTCTGAATTGCGACTTCGGTCCCGGTTCCCATGGCAACGCCAACCGCGGCCTCGGCCAAAGCCGGGGCGTCGTTCACCCCGTCGCCAGCCATGGCGACAATGCGTCCCTCGGCAGTTAGTTTTTTGACTATGCGGTTCTTGTCCTGCGGCAGAACGTCGGCTTCGACTTCCTTGATGCCAAGCTTGCGTGCGACGGCCTCGGCGGTCGTCTTGTTGTCGCCGGTCAGCATCACGATCCGTATGTCGTCTTTTCGCAGGCTGTCGAGGGCGGCCCGCGTCGATGATTTGATTGGATCAGCAATGGCGATGACGCCGCCTGGTTTCCCATTCATCGCGAGAAACAGGGCTGTCGCCCCGTCGCTGCGAAGCTCTTCGGCCTTGTGCTCGAGATCGCCAAGCGTGATGCCGAGATTCGCCATCAGCTTCGCGTTGCCCAATGCCACCGACCTGCCGCCGATCTTGCCCGTAACACCCTTGCCCGTGAAAGAAGCGAAGTCCGTCGCCTGCTGGATCGAAGCACTGCGTTCCCGAGCGGCGGCAACGATGGCTGCGGCGAGAGGGTGCTCACTGGACTGCTCAAGACTGGCTGCTAACGGCAGTATCTCGGCCTCCGATAGTCCCGCTGCCGGAACGATGGCCGTGACCTTGGGCTTGCCTTCTGTGAGCGTGCCGGTCTTGTCCACGACCAGAGTGTCCACCTTCTCCATGCGCTCAAGGGCCTCGGCCGACTTGATCAGGACACCGGCACCGGCGCCCTTGCCGACGCCCACGCCGATCGACATCGGGGTGGCCAGGCCGAGCGCACAGGGGCAAGCGATGATGAGGACAGAGACCGCCGCAATGAGCGCGTAAGACAATGCCGGAGGGGGACCCCAGAGAGCCCATGCAATGAACGTAATGACAGACGCGCCAAGTACCGCCGGGACGAAGTAGCCCGACACGGTGTCCGCCATGCGCTGAATTGGCGCACGGCTCCGCTGTGCCTCGGCGACCATAGTGACAATGCGCGCGAGCATGGTGTCGGCGCCTACTTTATCGGCGCGCATAACCAGAGAGCCGGTGCCGTTAACCGTTCCGCCGATGAGTTTGTCGCCGGGTTGCTTGGCCGCCGGCATCGACTCGCCCGTGACCATGGACTCATCCACGGCGCCCTTGCCTTCAAGCACGTCGCCGTCAACCGGCACGCCGTCGCCGGGCCTTACGCGGAGACGATCACCGACCTGAACCACCTCAAGCGCCACTTCCTCATCCTCGCCGCCATCCTTCAAGCGGCGCGCGGTTTTTGGTGCCAGTTTGAGCAAGGCGCGGATTGCGCCGCCAGTCTGCTCGCGCGCGCGCAGCTCCAGCACCTGGCCCAGCAAGACGAGCACAGTGATCACTGCGGCGGCTTCGAAGTAAACGGAGACGGTGCCGCCCATACCACGGAATCCGGCAGGAAACAGTCCCGGCGCAAAGGTTGCGAAGAGGCTGTAGAGGTACGCGGTACCCGTCCCGAGGGCGATAAGGCTGAACATGTTAAGGCTCCGGTGCACGACCGACGCCCACGCGCGTTGGAAGAAAGGCCACCCCGCCCACAACACGACGGGCGTGGACAGCGCGAATTGAATCCAGGTGGAGATCCGCGGCGGGACGAGATCAGGCAGGCCGAGAGCGGGGATGTGGCCCCCCATTTCCAGGATAAAGACCGGAAACGCTAGAACCAGCCCGACCCAGAAGCGCCGCGTCATGTCGGCGAGTTCGGGGTTCGGTGCGACATCTGCCGGTGCAGTGACCGGCTCCAGTGTCATTCCGCAAATAGGGCAATTGCCTGGACCCGCCCGGCGGATTTGCGGGTGCATCGGGCAAGTGTAGATGGCGGCGCCCTTGATCGAGGCAGGCGGCACCGTTGATATTGCGTCGCGGGTGTGAACGTCAGCCATAAGCTCCCCTGACTTACCGAGGAAAGGTGAGGTTCCCACGGCAGATGAACGCAACCGGTGCCCGGTAATGACCATATCCAATTCGAAATTTAGGTGCCTTGTGCATCGGGATCCATCGGTGTTTGCCCTTCGCAGGGGTCGCCGCGTTTGCAGAATCCTCAGTAGGTAATTCCTACGGCAGGAATCGTGCCGACGACAGGCTCGGGAACTACTTAGGTCACGGTCCGGTGCATTTTCATACAGACGCGGCGAAGCTCACGCGATAGTGACGTGTCGCGGCCGGCGGCGCGGCGCGATCACGCCCAGGCGCGCGAGCTGGGAGCGCAGCACGTTGCGGCTGATGCCAAGCAGGCGGGCCGTTTGCACCTGGTTGCCGCCGCAGCGCTCGAGCGCCGCGCGGACGAGCCGGCTCGTAACGTGATCGTAAGCCGCGGGCGAGCCGTCGTCGAACAGGCGGCCGATTGCGGCATCGAGCGATTCCTCGTGCGGCTCGCTCGCTTCCGCCGGCTCGGGTCCGAGACGTGACAAGTTGAGATCGCCGGGCGTGATCGCGGAACCGTGCGCCACGAGGACGGCGTGGTGCATGACGTTCTCGATCTCGCGGATGTTGCCTGGCCAGTGGTAGGACAACAGCATGCGAACCACGTCGTTCGCGAGCTGCAAGCCGGGACGCTCATGCTGCTGTCCGTAAAGATCAAGGAAAAAGCGGGCGAGAGGCAGGATGTCCCCGGTCCGTTCACGCAGCGGCTTGAGATCAATCCGCGCGACATTGAGGCGGTAGAACAGATCCTGCGGAACCGGCCCAGGCGAACCGCTTCCTCGGGGTCGATGTTGGTGGCGGCGATGAGTCGGACATCGACCGGCGTGCGCTTGCGAGCGCCGACCCGGACGACCTCGCGCTCCTGCAGCACGCGCAGCAGCCTCACCTGCAGCGACAACGGCAGGTCGCCGACCTCGTCGAGAAAGATGCTGCCGCCGTTCGCCACCTCGAACCACCTGCCCGCGCGTCGATGGCGCCCGTAAAGGCGCCGCGCTCGTGACCGAACAGCTCGGCCTCGATCAGCGACTCGACAAAGGCGCCGCAATTGAGCGCGACGAAGGGGAGGCTCCGGCGCGGGCTGGCGTCATGGATGAAGCGGGCCGCCAGTTCCTTGCCGGTCCCGGTCTCGCCAACGATCAAGACATTGGCGGTGCTGGGCGCAATGCGGTTGAGCCGCGCTTCGAGCTCGCGCGATGCAGCGTCCTCGAAAACGAGGGCGATAGCCCGGATCGTCGGCCGGCTTACCTCCTCCGTCAGCGATGCCAGCGTCAACACGTGGGCGCGATCCGGACATCAGACGGATTGCCAACAAATTTCGGCAAACCACCCGTTGCTGCCATTCGACATCAATCAGATGCCTAGCCCCCGCTTCCGCCCAAAATTCCAATCAACCCCGCCAGCGTGAGACATAACGCCCGCGACTTGTCTCCCGAGTTGCTGCTCCAAAGCGGGTCGCCAGGGCACCAACTGGAAGCCGAGGCCATCGTCAATCATGGCGAATCGCCCCGACGCGAGTGTGATGCGCTGACGATAGACGCCGGCGACGTGCTCGCCGTCGGCCGATGGGCGGTGCACGAGGCCCGTTTCAGCTGACAGTCTGGCGACCGCGTCGTCCAGTTCGCGCCGCCGCAGGGTTTTGAGGAGATCGCGAGCAAAAATGACCCGCTGGCCTTGCCGACGCGCCAGACCTTCCTCGACGAGGTGATCGACACGACGGTCCATTGTCTCGCGCACCTCGGCGCCGAACCCTCCGCAGCTGGTCGTAGGCTCGCGAGAGAGGAGTTGGCGATCAATCCAGGTCGCGCCCGGCGCGTCCATCTGCGCCTCGATCGTTAGGTCAGAGCGCGTGGCGAGCGACAGGCGATTGCGGCCGCTCGCATCCTCATAGGCCCGGGCCTCGACGATCGCGCCCGGCTTGGCGTCGCCGGTCATTTCCAGGTCCGAGAAGCGCAGATGGTGGGTACGCCCATCGATGCCCTCGACGATCGCATAGGCCGTTCCCTTGAGCTCATCATGTAGTCCGCGCGCGACCAGCCGGCCGAGCACGGGCTCGGCAGCGCCATCGCCGTGCAAGGCGAAGCCTGAAACGTCAGGTTCACGACCGGCGCCGGTCATCGCGCGGTGCATCGTCTTGATGATGTCGCCGCGGATCGACAGGTCACGCAAGGTCTGCTCGATGCCCGGCTTCAGCGTCCAACGGCCCGATCCGACCTGCTCGACGAGACCCAGACGGTCAAGCTTCGCGGCGCGTCCAACCAACAGCCGGCGCAGCTCGGGATCATGGTCCGTCCCTCCTGGACGTAGGTCGACGATACCGCCGCCCTCGTCGACGGCGATCCGGAGCGCGACATCGAGCCCGGTCCAGCGCTCCGCCTCGACCTCGTGGGTGAGTGCCGCGCTGATCTCATGTTCGCTGCGAGGCCCCAACTCCAGTGAGACCCGCGTCTGGGCGCGATCGCGAAGTCCGCTGCGGATATAGTCGGGATTGATCACCAGATCGTGCCCGTCCTCCTGCTTCCCGCGGAGCAGAACATGGATGTGCGGATTGTCGGTATTCCAATGGTCGACCGCCACCCAGTCGAGACGCGTTCCGAGATCGCGTTCGGCGTCGGCCATCAGCTCTCGGGTGAAGACCCGCAGGTCGGCCATCTCGCCGGCGTCCTCCGGTGAGATGATGAACCGGAAATGGTGGCGATCGTCCTCGCACCTTTCCGCGAAGGCGCGCTCGTCAGCGCTGTCCGAGTTCGCGTCGAACATCCGCGCGTCTGCGCCGTCGCGGGTGACGCCCTCGCGTTCGAGATAGGCGATGTGCCTGGCCAACGGCGCTGCCCGAAACCGCGCGCCATGATGACGGACAACCCGCGCCTTGACGATCACGCGCCGCGAGGGAGAGCGCAAACTCCGGGCGAGCGCAGCGCTGCGGCCTCGGCCGAAGCGGGCACCGCCGCCCGCCCGGCGCGCGCCGAAGCCGCGAGCGCCCTGAGCCGCCTTCCTCGCGGCCCGCTCGACCTGTCCGATGAAGCTACGCGCGTCGCCGTCCCGAACCCGTCCCGGCCGGATGCGAAAATCATCGTCGCGACTGGTCATCGGGGTCCAGCCCCCGTGAAAATAGTCGCCGACGGCGGGCCGAGGATTGTTTTTGTTAGAGTTATCGTGTCGAGAGCCAGCAGGGCACGTGCGGGAGCCGACAGAAAACTCCAATCCAACCAACCACATGCACCCCGGCCGACGGCGGTGCTTTTATCTCGCCGTCCGTTGGTCGGGTTCCTGTGCCGACCGTCACTCCCATCTAAACTTCCGCCACAGCCCTCCACAGCACGCTTGCCGCCGATCGCACTCATTGCGGCCGTTCCCGGTTCGACAGAGCGACGAAGAGCCCGTCGGATTGCGGCGCGAGGCCGGTCCAACCCTGCGCCGGGCGACCGTTCGACGGCTTTAGCGATTGCGGCGAGGATGCTGCGGGAGTGTCACCCGGAGGACGCGACGCGCGTCTAGGAAACAACGACGCCTCGGTCCAGGATTTCGCCACGGCGAGTATGACCGTGTCGTCGGTTGAACTTCCGCCGACGATTGCGGCGAGACGGGAGAGATAGGCGCGCGTCTCCGCAGGCAGCGGCCGGCCGGTTGCGAGATGGTCTTCCCAGCGCGCGGGACC
>Ga0307374_10008561_pt1 | contig 15248 bp, 11 predicted proteins | sample OX3MG_FD_202532 | JGI IMG/M metagenome (GOLD analysis project Ga0307374, IMG submission 202532) | Soil microbial communities from Risofladan, Vaasa, Finland - OX-3 | ecosystem: Environmental > Terrestrial > Soil > Coastal area > Acid sulfate soil | place: Finland: Risofladan, Vaasa | collected... | reverse complement strand
CTATATCGGTCCGGGGCTGGCCACGTGGGATTTTTCGGTGCTGAAAGAAACGCGCCTCTTCGAGGGATTGAATCTGCAGTTTCGCGCGGAGATTTTCAATCTTCTGAACCGCGCCAATTTCAATACGCCGAATCTCATCACGGCCGTATTGCTGCCCGGATCTACCACGCCGGTGGCATCGCCCTCCGCCGGAGCCATCACCGGCACATCCACCACTTCCAGACAAATTCAATTCGGGTTGAAATTGCTCTGGTAACACGCGCGCGCCGTCAGCGGTTGCGCAAATGATCCCGGCGATTCGGGGCCTTGGCCTGTTGCCCGGGAACGCCGGCTCGCGGCAAACTCAAGTGACGATGGCGGGATACAGTTTTGTCGCTATCGTGACGAGCACGGCAAACGCGACGAACAGCATCAGGAAATCCCATCCCAGGCTGAACGTAGTGGTGCTGCCCCGGATCATCAGCGTTCGGAGGGCGTCCACCTGATACGAGAGCGGATTGATCCTGGACAGGACGCGCAGCCATGACGGCATCAGGCTCAGCGGGTAGATCGCATTGCTCGCGAAGAATAACGGCATCGTGAGGACCTGCCCGATCCCCATGAACCGCTCGCGCGATTTCACCAGGCACGCAACGATCAGAGAGAACGTCGAAAAAATCGCCGCCCCCAGCATCACCGCCAGCACCACGCCGGCCAGCGCAAGAACCCCGAAGCGAAGCTGTATGTGCAGCAGGTAAGACAACAGATACACAAAAATCATCTGGCACAGGGCGCGCGCGGTCGAGGAAATGGCTCTTCCCAGCACCAGCGTGCTGCGCGGCGCGGGACTTACCAGGAATTTCTGGACGATGCCCAGATCCCTTTCCCAGATCAGCGAAATTCCGTAAAAAATCGCGCCAAACAGGACGCTTTGCGCGAGAATGCCGGGGGCCATGAAATCCAGATAGCTGATTCCGCCGGTGGGGATCGCGTGCGTGCGGTTAAAAACCTGGCCGAAAATCAACAGCCAGAGAACGGGCTGAACCATCCGCGTGAACAGTTCGACCGGATCGTGGATCAGCTTGCGAACGTCCGCTTCGGCCACGGCAAAGGTCTGTCGCAGAAAGTTGGCGCCGGGAAACGGCTCAGCCCAGGCGTTGAGATGTGAGTCGTGTGCGGGCGACATCCCTGAGTTCCCCTCCTTCGGAAATCGTGGCGCCGGTGAAATGAATGAACACATCGTCCAGAGAGGCGCCGCTTCCCACCTGCCCCTTCAGCGCCTCCGGCGCGTCCATGGCGGCGAGCACGCCATGATGCATGACGGCGACCATGTCGCAAAGCTGGTCGGCTTCTTCCATGTCGTGCGTGGTCATCAGGATCGTGGTGCCAAATTCGCGGCGCAGTTCGCGGATGCGCTCCCAGACCGAGCGTTTCGCGGAGGGATCCAGGCCCACCGACGGCTCATCCATGAACAACACGCTGGGCCGGTGCAGCATGGATTGCGCAATTTCCAGACGCCGGATCATACCGCCGGAATACTGCCGCACCAGCTTGCCGCCCACGTGCGCTAGGTCCATGAATTCCAGGCCCTGGGCAATCCGGCGCGCCCGTTCGGTTCGCGGGATGCCGTACATCTTTGCGGCAATCAGCAGATTCTCGTATCCGGTCAGATCCCCGTCGGCCGAGAGCATCTGCGAAACATAGCCAATCTTCCCGCGCACCTCCTCGGGATGCCGCACCAGATCAAAGCCGGCAATCTTCGCTGTGCCCTCGCTGGGAGGCAGCAGCGTCGTCAGCATTTTGATGAGCGTGCTCTTGCCCGCGCCGTTGGGTCCCAGCAATCCGAAGGTCGCCCCGGGCGCGCAGGAAAAAGTCAGATGGTTGACCGCGACGAGCGCGCCAAACCGGCGCGTCAGCGAAGAAACTTCTATGGCGTTTCCGCCGGAATCGTTTTCCATGGGAGTAAGAGTTTACCTTTAAGAGCAATTTGATGCGACGGTTCCCTGCAAGGTCACGCCCCGGGTCATGAAACAAGCCCCATCAAATCCAGCTTCGCGGGATTCCGAACCCGGCGGGAAACTTTTGCTGTCGGCACTACGGCGATTTCTGCCGTCCGGCGCTTTACGGAAACCAAGGGGATCAATTCGACGGGGGCAATGCGGTAAAGAAATTGATGCTGACGGTGGCCAGGTCGGAGGGCGGAAACCGGCATTGATACCGCGGATCGGTTTGCAATCCGGCTTTGCGGGCGCAATCCAGGAATACCGGCAGTTCCACCAGGTATTGATCCGAAAAACCGTGCGTTCCGTCGTAAGCCACTGCGGGAGTCTTATCCAAATTCGCGGCGGTAAGTTCCGGCGGCAGGGTATGCAGTTCGAGGATCAGCAGTCCGAAGCGTCCCACGTAGGGCGCCCAGCGATGCAGGTGCCGCACCAGGTTCTCTTCCAGTTCGTCGGGCGGAATTTCCTCTCCCAGATGGGCAAATGCGCCGGTGGAATGTCCGATGGCCGTGCCGCTCTCGTAATTCGCCGGGCTTGAGTAAGGCCGGTTGTGATCCAAAAATGAACGGACATGAAGCAGGTTGTGCACGTCATAGCCAAGCCCCTCAAGATCGCCCGCCAGTTGAGCCGGGCGGTTGATATCTCCGGCAATGACAAAATGGGTTTGAATTCCGGCCTTGCGCAGCCTCTGCTTGGTGACGCGGCGAGCGACTTTATTGAAGTCCGCTCCGACCAGCAGCAGGGGATGCTGGTCCAACACCGTTCCCCGGGCGGTGCGCGTGCGGATCACCCAATACAGGTGCTCGAGCAGCGTGCCGTCGCCACACCCCATATCGCAGATGCCCTGGGGTTGCTGCTCGATCGGACGGTTAAAAATTTCCACGATGATTTCGTCCACTTTTTTGAAATACGTTTTATGGGCGCCGCCGCTTCCCCAGACGTTCATGCCGCGATTGACCAGCAGTTCGGAGCCGCTCTCATCGATCCTCGGAATGCGCGGATTGCCGAACAGAAGCGTATCGAGAACATTGAAAAGCGGGAGATACGATATCGTAACGCCATAGGATGTCGCGACGCGAGCCGCATACGTTCCAACCGGCGTGAGGGAAACCTGATTCTGCGCGCGCGCCATCCATCCCTGAGCGGCCAGCAGGTCGAATATCAGGCCAAGGCTGGCCTGGTTGCCCGGCAAAGTATCTGATTGCAGTGGCCCTTGCGCGAGTTTGTCCAAAACTCCGCCCCGGGCCAGGGACACCATGGCGGATCCCACAAGGATGCCGTCGAGATATTGGCGGACTTGCCGGCATACCTCCGCCTCGGGAGAATTCTCCGCAACTTGCAGGCCCCAACCGGCCTTGGAGCGTTGGACGAGCGCGTCCAGAGATGGAAGCGCGGCCTCATTGGATTTTCCGAACAAAAAATCTTCCAGAAAAATTGCCTTGGGAAGGAAGGAGACCACTTCCCCGCAAAATGGCACAGCCATTTTTATGGCGATCTTGCCCTTGTCGGTCAGCGAGTAGATTCGGCTGCGGTTGGTTTTTCCAGATTGTTCCTTCATCCATCCGCAGGAAATCAGGAGGCGGAAAGCGACTCGCAAGTAACCCGGATTGCCGTGGGTCTGCTCCACGACTTGTTCGAGTTCCACCCGGTTGGACAAACTGTCGAACAGATGGAAGACCTTGCGGTCGAGCAGCGCCTTGACAGTCGGAATCATTACGATTCCGGCCAGATGATGGAATAAAGTCGCTCGAACCCCGGCCTTGTCCTCAGCGGTGAGATTGCTATCCACCATGGGCGCAGTCCTGTTTGCCAGTAGTTTCGTCACAAGCGTCCCTCGAACAGGTCTCTTCCCTCCACCAAAGCCCGCATCTTACGATCCGCAACGCTGCGCTGCAACATCCAGAATCCGCAGTCCGGATGAACGTACCGCAAGCGGTCAGGCCCGAGCGTTTTCACAGTATGTTCAATGCGTGATGCGATCAGTTCGGGGCTTTCCACTTCGTTGTCTTTGATGTCGAGCAGGCCAATGCCCAGCTTGATCTTCGGATCCAGATCGGAAAAAAATGACAGTTCGTCGTAACCACGCCGGGCAAACTCCAGCACCAGATGGTCCACGCGCAGCGCATTCAGAAAGGGGATAAGATCCCGCCAGAACCCCCGCAACATTGACTGGCCACCGTAGTTGCCAAAGCAGATGTGCACGGCTTTTTCATTCAAAATGCCGTCCAGAACGTGATTGATGGCCTCGGCCGCCCACGGAGCATCCTGGGGAAAGCCGACAATACAAGCCTCGTCAATCTGCACCACATCCGCCTCGATCAGTTCGACCTGGCGGCGAAGCACCTCCGCCAGATCCATCGCCAGATCGGCTGTATCGTTGTAATAACAATTGGTGAGGACCCGGGACAGCATGTGGGGACCGGTACAGGTAAATTTCAGGGGCGACTTCGTCAGAGAGCGGACAAACTCATAATCGCGCGGCAGGTTGAGCTTCCCCTCCTGGATCTTGCCCACAGCCATCCCGGCGGTGAGCAGCCGATAGCCGGAGGCGCGATCGGTTCGGAACCGGTCGAAGTCCGACAGGGTGAACTCTTTTCGAATGCCATCCATCTGCGAAGCGAAATAATCCACCATCCCGTTCGTTTCCGGATGGCTGGGATCAAATCGCATGAGTTCCCCGTCGGAAATCAGGTCCAGGCCGGCCAGTTCCTGCGTTTTCAGGACGGCCATCACGGCATCGCGCAGAACCAGGCGAGATGTGCTCCCAACCAGCCAGGAAGGTACCGGATAGCTGCCGACGACCGTCGTCTTAATCTGTGGAGGCATCGCTCTCTCTTACTCCCAGGCCGACCCAGGGTTCCTCGTAACGCCATGTCGCGTCACAAGTTATTATGAATTAGCAAGCCATCCCAACGCCAAAGATAAAATCAGGCATTGAAAGCTTGCTTGGTTTTTGCCCGGTACAGGTATCCAAGCACCAGCGCGTCCACGACCAGCAGTGAGATGTTCCACGCCAATCCGACATGGCTGTAACGCAACAGAGTCGCGATCAATCCCAGGCAAGCGCCCGCCCCGATCAGCAGAAACAGAAAAATCGTCAAAATGCGCGCGATATTTCGCATCTTCAGAATGCCAACGGCGAGGGCAACATGCAACCCTCCAAAAAGCAGAAAAATCACTCCCGCGGCAGCCCCCAGTGCCGCCAGCAAAGCGGCCCCAAGGCCGCTTGCCGACGCGGTGGTCATTGCTCCCGTCGATCCCATGAAGAAAAAAATGAAACCCGCGGCCGCGAATCCGATACCCGCGGCAATCATCAAAACGCCGAGGATTGTGACTCCGATTGGACGCCCCATGTGCTCACCTCATCTGCCAGGCTCGCGAAACTGGACAGGCTGCCTTTGCGCTTTGAGACTGACACTATGCGAGCCGAAGGCAGCCGTCAAGCGCGACGCGGCGATGCAGATGGCCTTCGGCAATACGCGAACAGAATGATTCCGGCAATCACCGAGACTACGCTCGCCGCCTGCGCGTTCGTCAAGCCATAAAACGACCGCGGATTGATGCGGATAATCTCCACCAGAAATCTGGCGATTCCGGTCAGCACGAGATACGCGGCAAAGACAATTCCGTTTGGCGCGTGTGTTTTCAAGCTGCGCGCACCCAGCCGCCAAAGAAACCAGAAGATGACGAGAGCAACAAAGAATTCATAAATCGGAGTGGGCTGAACCCGGACAATCGCGTCGAGCGGCAACCCCCCGACCGTCCTTCCGTAACTGGGTACCAGGGCGCCGTGGTCGATCCGGAGGAAGTGAAGAATCAGGGAGCCGGGTTTCAACGGGTGAAAGGCCATCCCCCAGGGAAGATTCGTGGCGATGCCGTAATCGCCATCGCCCGAGAGCAGGCACCCGATGCGTCCAATCCCGTAGCCCAGCGCCGCCGCAGGCGAAGCGACATCCAGCATGAGCAGGGGCGAGATGCGAAATTTCCTGGCCAGGTACATTAGGGCGATGAATCCACCGATCACCGCGCCGAAATAGGCAAAACCCATGGTGCTGAACAGCTGCGGCCACGGATCGGCAAAAAATTCCGCGGGAGTTTCCAGCAAATGATAGAGCCGGGAGCCAACCAGGCCGGCCAGTCCCGTAATACCGATAATCGCTTCGGCGTCGGCGGAAACACCGCGCCGCGCAAAATCAGCGCGCAGAATGACAAACGCGCAGATCAAACCGGTGGCCACCATCAAACCGTAGGTGCCCAGCGTCACGGGACCCAGATGTATGAAGGGATACAACGAAACTCCTATCCTCGCGCGCCTTCCCTGTTGCGGCCTGCACGAACCGCGTCCCGACCGGGCGGCAGTTTTTCAGCGATTCAGCTTTTCATCTATTCCATCAAGAAGCACTTAATGACCCAGCCAAGCGCTCGATGGCCGGTGCGCGGATGTTGGCAAAACATTCGCCGCACTTCGGAGTGTGTTTTCCGGCAGATCGTCCGCTTTCACCTGCGTACCCAGACTCTTTTCAACCGCTCTGCAATATACATGGCGGTTCCTGCGCGTGCAACCAGCCGGCCCAAGCTCTTTGGTCGCTGTCCTGACACAACTTGGGCAGCACGAATCAGCGAGTCTCATTGAACTGCGGACTTGAGCGCCTGTGTAAGAACTCGAAATTGTTGTTTTTTGTAGCGCCACCCTTCCGGGTGGCAATTTGGACTCGCGTAGATGCCCGCCGCAGCGGACAGGGTCCTCTACTTTATCCAAACTTGGGGGACCACGGACATGCCGGGCCGCAAACGGTCCAGGCCCTTCTGCCCGGGCTTCAGCCGGATGCGAACCGGCAGGCGCTGGACGACTTTGACGTAATTCCCCGTAGCGTTCTCCGGAGGCAGCAAACTCATGACGGAACCGGTGGCGCCCGGCATGGCTTCGACGGTGCCTTGGAATTTCTGGTCAAAGGCGTCGACCGAGACGGTTACCGATTGCCCCACGTGCATATACCTGAGCTGATTTTCCTTGAAGTTTGCCGTCACCCACAAATCGCTCAGATCGGCGACCGTGAACAGCGTTTGCCCCTGGCTCACGTGCTGGCCAACTTCCACCGAGCGCTTGGTGATTACCCCGGCGACCGGTGAAATGATCCTGCAGTAGCTGAGGTCGAGCCGCGCGCGGTCCACCTGGGCCTGCATCTCCATCTCTTCGGCCTGCTTGGACTGCAGATTCGCTTTGGAAATTGCAATCTGATTGGGCGCATCGACGTGAGCCAGCGCCATACGGCTGCGCGCCTGATCGAGCTGCGCGCGGCGCTGCTCCACAACCTTTTGCGCGGCTTCACTGGAGGAACGCGCCGAATCGACCGCGGCGGCCAGCGATTTCGCCGCCGCAACCACTCCGTCATACTGCGAACGCGAAACCTCGTCCTTATCCACAAGGGATTTGTACCGCTCCACGTCGGCTTGCGCCTTGGCGTTATTCGCCTGCACTTCCTGCAGACGGGACAACGCCGCCTCCCGGTCCCGTTCGGCCACCGCGACGCCCGCTTCGGCGTTCATGACTTCGGACTGGCTGGTCGAAATGGTGGTCTGCGAGGTGCTCCTGGCAATCGGAAGATTCGGATCCTCCGCCCGAACATCGGCTTTCGCTTTCAGCAGCTGCGCTTGCGCCTTCTCCAGGGCAATGTTGATACCGCTCGGGTCCAGCTCGACGAGCAGTTGCCCGGCCTGCACGGCCTGGTTCTCTTCCCCGTGAACCGCCTTCACCGTGCCATCGATTCGCGCGGAAACTTCGTTGAGATGGCCGTCCACTTGCGCATCGTCGGTGGATTCATACGTTCTGGAATACAGCCAGAAGGCCAGGGCGCCGATCACGAGCAAAGAACCGACAACCGCCGCTAAAATCAGGCTCCTGCGTTTTCCCTGCGAATTGTTGCCCGTGGGCGCATCTCCGGTACTCCCCCCGGATGAGGCTTCAGGCCGCGACGAGCCGGATTGTTTTTCAGGGTCCACAGGCATGATTATCGACTCCTCAGAAGCGTTCGAATTATTTTTTCAGCCTGGCCGGTGGCCCGCGCCACACTGGCCTTGGCAAGATTGTGCGCGCTCAAGCTCTGGATGTAATTCTGTTCCGCGCTGGACACCACTTCCTGGGCTTGCACAACCTCCACGGTGTCGGCGACACCGGAGGCGAAGCGGTCCCGGGCCTGCTTGAGTTCGTCTTCGGCCAGCTTGCGCCGGCTTTGCGCCACGCGAACCTGGTCGGCTGCGGCATTTAGATCCAGGTAGGCGGTCCTGACCTCCGCCTCCACTTTGGCTCGCAGATCGTCATATTCGGCGCGGCGGCGCTGCAGGGTCGCGTCCGCCTGCTCGATGTCGCCTCGAATGCGCCCGCCCTGCCAGAGGGGAAACTGCAGCTGACCGGTCACGGAAAACGTGCCGTGTGAATTTGCCGGGTTGATCCCGATAACTCCGTAATCCGCGCCGATGCCAAGCGTCGGATACCGTTCCGCGCTCGCCGCCTTGCGCGCCAGTTCCGCCGCATGCACTTGCGCTTCCGCAGCCTGCAAATCCGCCCGGTTTTGCGATGCCAGAGCAATGGCCTGCTCCAGGGTGAGGTTTTCCAGCGGGGCGTAGGGCATCTTGTCGGTCAAAATCAACTGTTGCCCGGAAGGCACGCCGATCAGGCGCGCCAGGATGATTTTTTGCTTCGCGAGCTCGCCTTGTTCAGCCGTCAGCCGCCCTTGCTGGGTTTGCAGCTCCACCTGGCTTCGTGTCACATCTATTTTGGCGCTCAGGCCGGAGTCGAAGCGGTCAGAGGCCTGTTGATAAATCGCCTGAGCGCTCTGCACCTGCGCCTTCGCGGAATCCACGCGAGCCGATTCGGCCAGCACGCGCAGATATCCGGCGGTCACCACGTAGACCACCGTGTCCCGCGCGTCCGCGACGCTCAGAACGGCGGCGCGTTGCGCCGCGCGGGCGGACTGATACGTCCGGATCGCCTGCACATCCGCCAGCCGCTGCGTCAGAAACCCGCGCAAGTCGAAATAATTATAGGGGCCCACGACACTCGGAAAGGAAACGCCAAAACTGGACGGCAGATTGAACTTGAAGCCATAGACGGCCAGATCGTTTTGTTGAACGACTTCGCGCAGGTTGCCGTTGAGGTTCGGCAGCAGCGCGCTGCGGGCGGCGATGCTTTCTCCCCGCGCCCGCTGCAGGAACAGCCGGGAATCCATCGCGCCCAGGTTATATCGAAGGCCTCTTTGCAGGGCATCGTTCAGAGATAACGAAAGCGGCTGGTCCGCGGGAACGCTCGAATGCACGCTGCCCTGGAATGCGTCTGTTTGCGCGTATCCAGGAGCGGCGAGCAAGAGCGCACTCGAAGCCAGAAAAAGGAAATGGAACCAAGAGTATCGCATGAGGGCCACTCGATTCTTCGGGACTTGCCTGCTGCCTCCACCCGCTCCCGCGGCGCTCATCCCTGCGGAAGGCCGGATGGCTGTCCGATCCGATTCATGAAAATGCTTGCGGGGCCGACGCCCCCCATGTAAGATACATACACGTATGTATAATGTCAAGCAAAGCGGCCCGTCGGAATCGGAATAGGGAAACTTTCCTGGCCCGCGAACAGCGGCAAGAGGAACAAGAAGAACAAGATGCGCGCACCCAGAAGCACCCGGCCTCTCTCCCGCCAGGCACAGCGAACCCTGGCCACCAAGCGCAAGCTGCTGGCCGCCTCCAAGCGCGTCTTCGCGCGGAACGGTTTCGAGGCCGCGCGCCTGGAAGACATCGCCGCCGGCGCCGGCTACACACGCGGCGCTTTTTATGCCCATTTCAAAAGCAAGGAAGACATCTTCTTTGCCCTGCTTGAGGAATGGGTTCGGGAACGGATCGACTCTCTCACGGCAGCCCTGTCCCAGCACGACGATCCGCTGGAAAAACTTGCCGCCCTGCGCCGGCATTACGCGGCAATCGCCAGCGACCGCCGATTGGTCCTGATCTCCCTGGAATTCAAACTCTACGCGCTGCGCCACCCGGAAGCCCATGCGCGGCTGCGCAGCCGGCACCGCCGCATCCGCACGTCGTTCAGCGAGCTGTTTTCGGAGTTATTGCGCCCGTTGGGCCACACGCTCCCCATTGACAATCTGGCGGCCTCGACCTGCCTGGGAGTGGTTGCCCAGGGCTTGCTGCTGGAACATCTCGTGGACCCCAAAATGCTTTCGGAGAACAACGTGCGGCACGTCCTGGGCCTGTTTTTCGACACCATTTTTCAGATGGCGCCGGGATAGATTCGCCGTGAAACCTGGAATATTTCTCCAATCTTTATCATTATTTGTAACGGACTTTCACGCTCCCGCATCTCAGGGTATGACAGAAAGCGTGCCTCGGCGAGGTGTTTGCATTGCGCCCTGGCCGTCAAGAAAGCTTGGATGAGCATCAAACTTCAGAGCCGCCCGCGAAGACCGGGTGCCGCGCGCAAGAAATCGGACTGAAAATGCGAGGGCCGGCTGTGCAAGCCTTATTCAAAGGTTTTTGTGTTGGTGTCGGCGGGCGTTTCAGCCTCGCCGGTGACTAGGAGCCAGGATCCTGTATGTGGATTGTTCGGCTAGCCCTGCGGCGACCATACACCTTTGTGGTGATGGCCCTGCTCATCGTGATTCTCGGGTCGCTGGCGGTATACAGCACCCCGACGGACATTTTTCCGGACATCAATATCCCGGTCATCAGCGTCATCTGGACCTATCGTGGACTTTCGGCCGAGGAAATGTCCCAGCGCATCGTCGTCGCTTACGAGCGGGGCCTCACGACGACGGTCAATGACATCGAGCATATCGAATCGCAATCGGTGGACGGGCTCGCCGTCATTAAGATTTATTTTCATCCCGACGTAAAAATCGAAATGGCCCTCGCGCAAGTCACCGCGCTGGCGCAGTCCGCCGTCCGGAACGATCCCCCGGGAACGACCCCGCCGTTCATCCTCAGCTACAACGCGTCCTCGGTGCCCATCCTTCAATTGGCGCTTTCGGGAAAGGGTCTTTCCGAGCAGCAATTGAACGATATGGCGTCCAACTTTCTTCGCGTGCAATTGGCGACCGTGCAGGGCGCGGTTTTCCCGAATCCCTATGGAGGGAAACAGCGCCAGATCGTGGTGGATCTGAACACCACGGCAATGCAGGCGAGAGGAATTTCCCCCAGCGAAGTGGTGACGGCGGTCGGCTCCCAGAACCTGATCCTCCCCGCCGGAACCATCAAGATCGGTTCCCTGGAAAACGACGTCGATCTCAACGGAAGCACGCAAACCATCGATGAACTGAACAATCTGCCGATCAAGACGGTCGGGACGAATACGATTTACGTCCGCGATGTCGCGCACGTGCGCGACGGCTATCCCCCGCAGACCAACATCGTGCTTGTAAACGGGCAGCGTGCGACGCTGATGACCGTCATGAAGTCGGGAAAGTCCTCGACCCTGGACATCATCAACCGGGTCAAGCAGCGATTGCCCGTCGTCCTGGCAGGACTCCCGCCAGCGCTGCGCGTGCGGCCCTTCGCCGACCAGTCCGTATTTGTGCGCGCCTCGATCAACGGGGTTGTCCGGGAAGCGGTCCTGGCCGCCTGCTTTACCGGGCTCATGATTCTGATCTTTTTGGGGAGCTGGCGCAGCACCCTCATTATCGCCATTTCGATTCCCCTCTCGATTCTGACGTCCATCATCGTCCTGAGCGCCATCGGGCAGACCATCAACATCATGACCCTTGGTGGACTCGCGCTGGCCGTGGGCATATTGGTCGACGATGCCACCGTCACCATCGAGAACATCAACCGGAACCTGGCGATGGGGAAAGAACCCATTCAGGCCATTCTGGACGGTTCTCAGGAAATTGCCGTTCCCGCGTTTGTTTCCACGCTTTCCATCTGCATTGTTTTCGTGCCCATGTTCTTCCTCACCGGCGTGGCACGCTATCTGTTCGTGCCGCTGGCCGAAGCCGTGGTTTTCGCCATGCTGGCGTCCTACCTGCTTTCCCGGACCCTGGTGCCGACCATGGCGCGTTTCCTGTTGAAAGCTCACGAAAGTGAGTCCGCTCAGAAATCACTGGAAAGCAGGAACCCGCTGGTGCGCCTGCAGGGACATTTCGAACTGTGGTTTGAAAAATTCCGGGACGCGTATCGAGGAGTCCTGCGGCAATGCCTGGCGCACCGAGTGCTTTTCCCGATGCTTTTCCTGGCTGTCTGCGTGGGTTCTTTCGCACTGTTTCCCTGGCTGGGTCAGGATTTCTTCCCGAATGTCGACTCAGGACAAATCAAGCTGCACCTGCGGGCGCCAACCGGAACGCGCATAGAAGAAACGGCCGCTCTGTGCGAAGAAGTCGAAAACGCCATCAAGCAGCAGATTCCCCAACGGGAAATCGGCAGCATGATCGACAACATCGGGCTGCCCAACAGCGCGCTGAATTACACCTACAGCACTTCGGCCCCCATCGGTCCAGAAGACGCCGACATCATGGTTTCGCTCAATGAGAATCATCGGCCAACCCGTGAGTACGTTCACGATTTGCGCTTGAAGTTGAACAAGGAATTCCCCGGAGTGATTTTCTACTTCCCTCCGGCGGATATCGTAAGCCAGATTCTCAACTACGGTCTGCCGGCTCCCATCGATATCCAAGTGGTGGGGCGGAATGTCGAGGCGAACCACGAGTTTGCAAACAATCTGATGAAGCAGTTGAGTTCGGTCACGGGCATTGCCGACCTGCGCATTCAGCAACCCTTCAACCAGCCGAAACTGCACATCAAGGTGGATCGCACCAAGGCCATGCAGACCGGCCTCACGCAACGCGACGTTGCCGGAAATATTCTGGTTTCCTTGAGCGGCAGTTTCCAGACCACACCGTCGTTCTGGCTCGATCCCAAAACGGGAGTCAACTATTCGGTCGCGACGATCTCTCCGGAATACGACTTCGAATCCCTCCAAGACCTCCAGAATATTCCCATAACCGGCAGCGGCCACGCACCCTGGCAAATGCTTGGAAACCTGGGCACCATCACGCGAGGCGAAGGCATGGCCACGGTTTCCCACTATGACGCGCAGACCGTGCTCGACATTTTCGGGTCCACCCAGGGACGCGATCTGGGCGGAGTGGCTCACGATGTGGAATCCATTGTCAATCGCAATCGCAGCCGACTGCCTCGCGGATCTCAAGTGATCGTCCGGGGGCAGATCGAAACGATGGAGTCTTCTTTCCTGGGTTTGCTGGCCGGTTTGGGTTTCGCGGTCCTTCTGATTTATCTGCTGATTGTCGTGAACTTCCAGTCCTGGCTCGATCCATTGATCATCATTTCGGCGCTGCCCGCGGCACTGGCCGGGATCGTCTGGATGCTGTTCCTGACGCACACGACCATCAGCGTGCCCGCATTGACCGGCTCGATCATGTGCATGGGCGTGGCAACCGCAAACAGCATTCTGGTGGTCAGTTTTTCAAAGGACCGGGTCCAGGAAGGACTGAGCCCGCTGCAAGCCGCGGAAGAATCCGGATTCACGAGGTTTCGTCCCGTCCTGATGACAGCCCTGGCGATGATCATCGGCATGGTGCCGATGGCGCTGGGACTGGGCGACGGCGGCGAACAGAACGCCCCGTTAGGACGCGCGGTCATTGGCGGATTGCTCTTTGCCACCGTGGCCACGCTGCTGTTTGTCCCAGCGGTCTACAGCTTGATTCACGGATTGCGCAAGGACGCACGCAAATCCGCAGTCCTGGAGCTTCCGGGCGACTAGGCTGGCCCGGCTTTTCGGCTGACTTTTCGCCCGACGTTTCGCCAGAAGTTTTGGAGGATCAGATGGTGGTGGTTGCAAATCGCAAGGACCCGGCAGAAACACCCGAGCAAGGGTGCCGTGAACGGCGTGCCGCGACATTTTCCGGCAACGCGTTCGGCAGTGCGGCAGGCAGTGCGGCTACGCGCGCCGTGTTTTCCCTGCTCGTGGTGATTATCGTTGCCATGGCCGTGATCTGGGGAATTTCCAGCCGCCAGGAAGCAAATGCACAACTGGCCCGGGAAACACAGGAACTCGCGATTCCCACCGTGGCGGTCATCCACCCAAAGCTGGGACCTCCTCTACAGGAGATCGTCCTACCCGGGGACATGCAGGCGTTCACGGACACTCCCATTTATGCACGGACCAACGGATATCTGAAAAAGTGGTACGTCGATATCGGAGCGCACGTCAAGACCGGTGAATTGCTGGCGACGATCAATTCGCCTGAAGTCGATCAGCAACTCCAACAGGCGCGCGCCGATCTGGCAACGGCAGAGGCCAACCTTAGCCTCGCCGCAATCACCGCGACCCGCTACAAGGACTTGCTGAAGAGCGACTCGGTTTCGCAACAGGATGCCGACAATGCGGCCGGAAACTACAGTGCGCGCAAGGCCACGGTGGCTTCGGCGCAATCCAACGTAAAACGCCTGCAAGAACTGCAATCGTTCGAAAAAATCTACGCGCCCTTTGACGGGGTGATCACGGCGCGCAACACCGATATTGGGGACCTGATTGATTCGGGCAGCAGTGGGGGCACGGCCCGCGAATTATTCCACCTCGCCGCCGTCAACCGCCTGCGGGTGTACGTGAATGTTCCGCAGATTTATTCACCGCGGATCCGAACCGGATTGCACGCGAAGCTGATTCTGAATGAATTTCCGGGCCGACAATTCGACGGCATCGTGGTGCGAAATTCTGGGGCCATCGACACCACAACCCGGACATTGCTCACGGAAATTGACGTCAATAATTCGTCGGGCATTCTGAAACCGGGGGCCTACGTCGAGGTTCATCTCCAGTTGCCCACCTCCGCGACAACCTATACGATTCCGGTCAATGCGACGATTTTCAAATCGGCGGGCCTGCAAGTGGCCATCGTGAAAGGCGGGAAAACCATTTCCCTGATTCCAATCACTCCGGGTCGAGATTTTGGCGCTGAAATCGAAGTCGTCGCGGGACTCAAAGGCGACGAATCGGTGGTGATTAACCCTCCGGACTCACTGACCGACGGTGAGACGGTCAATCTGGCGCCACAAACTCAAGCACCCGAACAGGGGAACCCATGAAGCCAGGTTACATGATCGAACGCTGCCCCCAACAGACCCGCGGGAAGCTTTTCTGCCCCGCCATCACGAGCCTCTTTCTCGGATTGCTCCTGATGCAGGGGTGTGCCATCGGCCCGAAATATACAAAGCCGGTAACGCAAATTCCTCCCGCCTACAAGGAAACGGGCAATTGGAAACCCGCCG
>Ga0307374_10008560_pt1 | contig 15248 bp, 13 predicted proteins | sample OX3MG_FD_202532 | JGI IMG/M metagenome (GOLD analysis project Ga0307374, IMG submission 202532) | Soil microbial communities from Risofladan, Vaasa, Finland - OX-3 | ecosystem: Environmental > Terrestrial > Soil > Coastal area > Acid sulfate soil | place: Finland: Risofladan, Vaasa | collected... | reverse complement strand
CGGCTGCGATCGCGCCCCAGCTCGCGCCGGTTCGTGACCCGCTCGTCCCGTCGCGCCTTGTCGAAGGCTTGACGAAAGATTTCACGCCATCCCGGACGAGCTCGAACGGCTGTTTCATCGATCAGCGGCTCTTCTGCTGGGACAGCTTCCGGCACTCCCGGGGTCTTGTTCTCAATTTCCGCTGCCATTTTGGCCCTCCCGCGATGTACTCACCCCAAACCCAATCGGCGCCAGCGCAGGACGGTCCACCGCTCCCGCCTGAGCCACTTGCAACAGAAGCGTTTCATTCGATTGCTTGTAGGGCGGGCGCTCGAACAGTACAACTCCGTCCGCGCGCTCGCCGGGACCTAACCGTCGCCTGCTCAACCGAAAATCCAAAACGGGCAACTGTTCCGATGTCGCCCACTTCTTGTGGCGGATGAGTTTCCCCGAGGTTGTTCTTCCCCCCAGTTGCACCTGGGGCGGCATCAACAAGATCGCGCGTTTGGTCGGATTCACGACCGAAAACAACACGGCAACTTCTTGGCCTCCGTCAATCACGCGGCTGACGCCAGCGCGCACCTGGTCTCCGCCTTCGGATTCTTCACGGACATGCTCGCCGTACAGGATCGGCAGCGGGGCGGTTTCTTGCTGTTCGAGAAGCTTGTCCAGGCCACTACTCTGGACATCGCCTGGCGTAGCATTGTGCTGAATTGCCGAGGAATCTCGCGCGATCGAAGATTCTCGCGTCCTGCTCTCAGAAACTTCTTCTGCTTTGACCAAAGGAACAGTTTCTCCGACCAACGCGGAAGGAAAGCCCCACGGCGCAACAAAAAATCCGCTGGCTGGCTCGTATCTCACGAGGAAGTCGACCGGTGCCTGGTTCCGTGATGCAACCGCTCCTCGATTGACCAGCAACAGGCTGACCTCGCGTCCGTTAGTCATCGAGATCAGCAGATTCGTCTCGCTTGGCTTCGTGGAAAGTGCTTTGACGAAAACGAGTCTGGGCTCCCGTTCCGAGTGCTCGACCTCGAACTCAGACGGATCCCCGACTACGATGGAGTTGACCGTCTCAGGCAAACGGATGGTCGTGACAAACCTGGTTGCCACCTCGACCATGGTGACTTTTCCCTCGAAGACCGTCTTGGTAAGTATCTGCGGCTCGACGTGGGGGACCTGTGCAAACGCCGCACCAGCCCCAAGAGAGAAACTTAAAAGGCAAAGTGCACGAATTAGTCTCATTGTCCTCCTCATGGTCTCGTCGCGGAGCCGTATCTGGCGAGCCTCTGTACAGAATCACGCCGCAACGCGCGGTAAAGTTGGGCCACACGACTGACGTACTCAAACACTTCCCGGGAAGAGTATGCTAGGCCCCGCGAAAGGATCTGTGACTCGCCCACCTGGTAGGCCGCAACAGCCAGCCGCAGGTCGCCCTTGAACAAGCGGATCAACCAAGCCAGGTACGCGACTCCGCCTCGAATGTTCTCTTGGATGTTGAATCGGTCTCGCACTCCGAACCGAATTGCTGTGGCGGGCATGAGCTGCATCAGGCCCGCCGCGCCCTTTTTCGAAACCGCGTTTGGGTTCCAGCCTGACTCCACCTGGATGACTGCATCGACAAGTTCCACAGGAACGCCGAAGGCCGACGCGTAAAACGCCGCGCATCGCGTGGAGGATTCCTGCACACTCGTCGGCTCCGCAGCCCAAGTGGCAGGCGCGGTGAACAGAACCAGGAAACCAAACGCCTTGGCAATCGTCGTCATCAGTCCAACTCTCAGGCCGCCGCGCAAGCCAAAGTGCCAGCTCGATGCAGCTTGTCTCTGTACATCTTTGAATCCACAATGAGGCCCTCGAAGCCCTCGCGCAGCAGCAGTCTTCCCCGGTCTCCTTCCGTCTTGGCCAGCAAAGGCAAGAGAACGTCCCTCTGTTCCGGCAGGATCTCTTTGACTCCGAGAATTTCGAGCGCCTGCGCCAAGTCCAGCATTTCAGCGATCGAGGGCGGCTTTTCCATGTTCCAGCCGCGCAGCGCGTGGGCTAAACCGGCCATTTGACCGAGCAGCACCGTCTCCTGGTTTGCGCAGCGCGCGGCAAGAATTTCGATTTCCCGCTCGACCGGGGGATACTCAAACCGCAAATAGAGGCATCTTCGGCGCAACGGGTCGCCCAAGCGCCGCTCCTCGTTCGAACTCAAGACGACGAAAGGAACCGTATCTGCGTCTGCTTTGACCGTCCCCAGTTTCGGGACGGTGACCTGCCACGCGCTCAGGATTTCTAGAAGGAGCGCCTCGAAGGCGTGGTCGGCTTTGTCGAGCTCGTCGATCAGCAGTACGCATGGCTTCGACTTGCGCTGAAGCGCGCGCAACAGGGGGCCTTCGGCGAAGAAATCAAGCGAGTGCAGCCGCTTTCGGAGGCCATCCCAGTCATGACCCAAGTGCTCCTTCTGAGTTTCCAGAAAGAGTCTCTGCAAAGACTCATCAAATTTGCCGATGGCCTTCTCCTCGGTGATTCCTTCGTAGCATTGCAGGCGCTCTACAGAGGTGTCTGCGGCAGCAGCGACGGCATAAGCTAGTTCTGTCTTCCCGCACCCAGGCGGACCCTCTACCAGGAGCGGCTTTTGCATCCTCGCCGCCAGATACACCACTTGCAGCGTGACGCGGTCGATTACGTACTGCGCCTCACGCAGCCCGCCCGCGAGTTCTTCGGCCGACGCAAACACAGCTTCTGCCTCCTCGGTGCGGGCGGAACATAGCCCAGAAATCTCGGCCACGCACTTGAGCCACAGGTCCCGTCTTGACGAGCCATGTGGGATACACATCGCTCTCGAGTCGGTATTGGGATCCAGTCTTGTGCTTGCCGTGAAGGACCAAGGCCGTTGAAAAACAAGGCGATGTGGCGCTAAGAAGAGTATGCCAAGGCACGCCCCCAAGTCATGGGAACGTCACCTCGAAAAAAATTTGGCCAATTGAATCATTCATAGCTAACTTTCCGCGGCTGTTCTTGGTCATGCATACAGACATCGCTCGTGCGATACCGGCTCCCTCTTGGCATCTCACCCCCGCCTGTCGGCAAGGGTGGGAATCAAGGAATTTCGTCAATCAGGTCTTTCATAGCTAACTTTGACCTCAGCCTCTGCATATGCCCTTCGGGAACATCCCTCAGCACACTCACTCTTGCTGGCTGCCATCAATGAGTGGCGACGCAGGAGTGGGGAAAATAATTTCGCCAATCGAACACTTTATGGCTAACCTTTGCGAGAAACATTCCACCAAGAATCCATCACCGCATAGCATCGCCTGTAGTGAAGTTCACTTCCGTTTCTCCTCTGGTGGGCCGGCCCGGAGGTTTTTTCGCTAATCGAATCTTTTATAGCTACCTTTTGCCACGCTTCCTCGCGCCAGTCTCCGCGCAAATTTGACAATCACGCAGTTGTCGCCTAGAACCCGAGGCGTGCGGAACGCGCAACAGGTCGAGTTCGCTTGTGTTCAGGCACTCGTCGAGCGCCAACTGCCCGAAGGCGGATGGCCATTCGCTGGGAATGCAAAACAGATGGCCGTCGAACCCACCGCTCTGGCTCTTCTGGCGTTGCCATCAACCCTCACGCGCAAAAGATATGCCGCTATCGAGTCCCTACTTCACACGCAGAATCCCAACGGTAGCTGGTCGGCTTTCTACGGCGATGACGAGCATGGGTCGGGATACACGGGATTAGCCGTCTATGCTCTCGGCCGATGCAGCGAACAAGGAATGCCAACCAGCCGAGCGGCCAACTGGCTTCTGCGCTCCCGAGGCTGCGAGTCCCATTGGCTATGGAAATGGAAGTTCCGCACCACGGACCGCCACGTGCGTTTCGATCCAGCCAAGTTCGGCTGGCCGTGGATGCCGGAGACGGTCAGTTGGGTGTTTCCTACCGCATATTCACTCCTCGCCTTGAAACGCGCGCATGCAGCTTCACAACAGAAATTGCTGGAGTTTCGCATCCGGCGCGGCGTGGAGATGTTGTACGACCGAATTTGTCCCGGCGGAGGCTGGAATGCAGGCAACGGCGTCGTTTACGGCTCCCCCCTCACTCCGCATCCCGATGCGACGGCTGTAGCCCTGCTCGCTCTCTTGGGAGAGCCTCCCAAGGATTCCATAACTGCGAGCCTCGACTGGCTGGAGTGTCGCGCCGAAAGGCTATCCGCTCCTTGGAGCCTTGCCTGGACCAGCCTGGCTCTCCACGCATTCCAGCGCCCCACACAATCTTTGATCGACCGCCTCTGTGTTGTCGTCGAGCCTGCTGAAATCAGGGATTGTGCAACCCTGGCTGCCGTTTGCTTGGCCCTGCGTTGTGCCAGTGGTCCAAACGTATTCGGAGCAGAGGCATGACGGTTGACCGGAGAACTTTTGTCGCCGGTTCGCTCCGGCTCGCTGCAAGCGCGGCTACAACCGCGCTGCTGAACAAACCCAGATACCGCATCGTCCGCAGACAGCCGCAGTCCCGCGTGGCCATCGTTCGCGCTGAATCCTACTCGCAGGACTTGGGTGAAGTTCTGCGCGACGGTCTCGACCTCTTCCACCTGGAAGTCCGCGGGAAAACCGTTCTGCTGAAACCCAACTTGGTGGATTACATTCCTGGAAACCACGTCAATACCCACCCCCTTCTGGTTTCCGCCGCCATCGAATGTTTTCGCCAGTTGGGGGCCGCAGCTTTGATCGTAGGCGAAGGACCAGGACACCAACGCGACACGGAACTCGTTCTCTTCGAAAGCGGCATGGCACACGCGCTCGGCCAGCAGAGAGTGCGCTTCGTCGATCTAAATCGGGACGAGCTGGTTAAGACACCGCTGCTCGCTGACTATACGGGTCTGAAGCATCTCTGGTTGCCCCGCACAATTCTTGCAGCCGATTTCGTCGTCTCCATGCCTAAGGTAAAGGCTCATCACTGGTCTGGCGTCAGCCTCAGCATGAAAAACATGTTTGGCGTTGTCCCGGGGACAAAGTACGGCTGGCCGAAGAATATTCTTCACTGGAAAGGAATCACGCGGAGCATTTTGGACGTTTGCGCAACGGTGCCCATTCATTTCGTTATCGCTGATGCGATTGTCGCTATGGAAGGGAACGGACCGTTGAACGGATCGCCACGGTCGCTTAATCGCATCATTCTCGCCGACGATCCTGTAGCCGCGGACGCTACGTGCGCGCGGCTGATGGGCCTCAACCCGGAGATGATTACCCACATTCGGGCCGGCGCACAATTTCTCGGCAATTCTTCAATCGAGCGAATCGAACAGTTTGGAGAACCGGTTCGTGCCCCTGTAGCAGCGTTTCAGTTGCTCCCTGAGTTTGAATACCTGCGCGAGATGAATTCTCTCGAGCACAAATCCTGAGATCGGAGTGAACGGAGGATTTAGGCAACTGTTACGAACCAGGCTTCTTTGCCCACAGGTCTGCCAAAATCGACTTCCGCATGCAAGTTCTCGCGCGTAATTCCCTTTAGAAGTTCAGCAAGATCGTATTCCCTGCGCCGCACTGGTTCGATGACAATGCGACCGGACTCCTTGCGCACGTCCACGGGCTCATCCAGACGCAAATCGGCTGCTTGCAGGACAGCGGTGGGAATTCGCATCAAAGCGCTCTTGCCCCATTTCTTGACTACCGCCCTCATAATCTCAACGACCTCCTTGTATCTACATTGTATCTACTTATCATGGGCCTGGGCACGGCTCAATAAGGTGACGCGATTTGTCGACCAGTCGAATCCCGTCAAAATCTCGCAGAGCTATGAACCATTGATCCCTCGTACAAGAATCCACTCGATCTTTCAACAAGCGAATGAAGAATGGCGCGCCCAAAGCGACGACTTTAGAACTTTTCTCGGAGAGTTTGTGTCAAGCTTGTCACAGGTTGAAGTTTTGCGTTTGACAACCTGACTTGGCCCGCTCGGGCTTGCAATTTCTCTCTAGCCGCTGTCTTTTGTTTTCTTGAAGTTAACGCCGAGCGCCGGAAGTTAACCGCCAGCGCCGGAGATTTCCTAACTCGCGTGGCGCAAACACGTTAACTAAGAGTGCCGCGCGGCGCTTTGCAGCAACCACTTTGTGGGTGACGTGTCCCTACCCCTCCCCATGCCGAAGGCATGGCTCTTCGGGCGTTCTACGGCGTTGGCCGGTTAACCGCCAGCAACCGAGGCCGATGCTTCCGACGCGAGAACGAAATCCTTGGCGAGGATGTCGATTATGCCCCCCGGCGGACACAGGCTAATTCGAAAATGCAAATACCCCTCAAGGTGGCGGTCGCCCCGGATAACGTCGTAGGGACCCGGGTTGGACACGCCCTTCTTCCAGTCAGAAGAGCGATTGCACTCCGCGTCCGCGATGTCGTCAGAGCACATGCGCTTGGCCTCTAGATACACTTTTGCCTCAACGTAGGCGCACTCTCTGAAAGTGACCTCGGCTGGGGTCAGGGCACCACTCTCGTCTGACAGTTCCAGAGAGATTTTGACCTGCTCCTCTTCGCCTGCCCTATAAAAGCTAAAGCCAACGAGTTTCGAGTCGTGCCATGGCATTGCATTGAATCGTTGCATAGCCGAGTCTTTGGTCTGAGTACTCATGGTTGCCTCACGGTACGGGTACAAGGTTGCGAGGGGGAAAGGCGATCCTCGATCCCTCGCTTACGATCCAATAGGTAACAACGCCAACCGTTCCCCAGAAGCCCACTTTTTTGGCGGTGTTCTGTATCTGCTGTTTCTCTTCTGGAGTGAGTGGACGTCCGGGCTGTCGTGGTCGGGCCTTGGTCCAGTCCCAATCGTGTGCGTGCGGGTCGCCCTTCCCATGATCGTGGCCGTAATCCACGTCCTTAACCGCCTTGCCATCCGGCCCGTAGGTACGATCCGTATGACTCCCCGGCTTATCGCCGGGTATTCTCACAGTTGAGTCAGGATCGCCAGAGGATGGGCTGTTTACCCTGCCGGAGTTTGAAGAGGATTGCTGATTCGACTGGTTTTGATCTGTGTTCTGCTGTTGGGCCGAAGGCCGTCACGACAGCAGCATTACTGTCCGTGTGTCACCGAAATAACGCACCCCTTGCTCTTGGATATTTTTATCTCAGCCACACCGCCAAAACGTTGTCCCTTTGGGAAAGTGCCTGTCACAGTCCAGACCCCGTTCTTTAGCTTGGCAGAAAATGGGCGTTCTGATGCGATTTGCTTTTCTCCGTAAATTGTTTCAAGTACTGCCTCGCCCACGCGTACGGCTGTTTTCTCGTCAGGGATGAACCCATTCTTTGGCTTGAACGAACCTGACTGACCAAACGCCAAATTTCCGGAAAGGGCTAAAAGAAGCGCACTAGCCGCAACTAGGACGTACTTATTCATAGCTAGTTACCATCCTTTCTTAGAACGGTCACTCGATTCGTCACCGGGTCGTACTTGAGGATTCGAGTTGGAGTGCCCAGATATCCGGGTAAATGCTCCTGCCTATTGCCTGCTTTATCTTGGGGAGAGAAATGCTGATTATCATATCCTGGGACGACCGGGTGGGTGTGATAATCCGCAGCCGCTGAAGACGGTTCGGGGCCCGGATCTGAGGTAACTGGCGTACCCGCACGCGGAGCGCCGATGGAATAGGTGCCGTCCGGGTTCGTGACAATCCAGCCCGCGTATTCTGTTTTTTCCGTTTGAGATATTGGATTGATTCGTTGCTCAGCTTCAATTCCGGCTGCGTCCGCGGTCTTAAATTCCGTCGGTTGCATCGCATTGGCCGGAGGTTGCGGAGGTTGGAGGGCTGGTGGCTGAGTCGAACCGGGTATAGTGCTCTGCTGTTGCGCCTTCTTTGGAGGAGGGGTGGAACCTTTCTGGGTGGATTCGTTGTTTGCCTCGTTTGCTTGTGTCTGCTCCCTCGTGTCATTCCAGTAGGACTGGAGGTTGAGCAAGCACATTTTGTCGGAGGAGGAAGCGTCCTCAGCCGTGACACCACAAGCGCCACCGATCGCGGAGTTCATCACGTCGATACTTATACTGGCCGCCGTATGCCCGTCCAGATCCGCAAAGGTTTCCGGGTTGTCGCTGACCATCGCGTACAGGTTTAGCGTCTGCGGATTCGTCAGATTCGCATACGGCACGGGAGCGGGCACCGCGCTCCAGTCCGCCGAGAGCCATCGCCCCAGCCGCGAAGTGTAATACCGCGCCCCAAAATCATCGTTGCCCGTCTCTGTGTCCCGTTCTTTGCCCTCGAACTTGTAGTTCTGCGTGCAGGTGTTGGTGACGATCCGCTCGCCGCCAAACGGATAAAAATCCCCGTCATAGCAGGGCGAAGTCTGCCCCGCCTGCACCATCGTCCGCGCGCTCCCCAGCATGTCGTCTTCATAATAATAAATCGTTCCGCTCGACACATTGCGCATGGCGATACGCTTCCCGCCGAAGAACACATATTCGTTGGTGATGTTCCCGCTCAGGTCTGATTCATCGAGGACTTCCGTCCCTGCCCCGTACCAATAAGCCTTCCCGCTCGACTTCTCGATGCGATTCCCGTCCCCGTCGTAAGTGTAATTTACACCCGCCGCCGACTTGATTTCGCTCTCCGCATTGTAAGCGTAAGCATGCGCGCCGTCGTTCAGCATGTTCCCCGAAGTATCGTAGGAAAAGCCCGTCGAAGACAGCTGATTCTTCGTTGTAGCTGTCACGCTCAGGTTCTCCTGCGTGCATCCCGTATATCCACTGACCGCCCCAATCGCCGTCAGATTGGCCCACTCATCAATCGTGTACGTTTCGCCCCAGCAGTTGGAACCGCTGGTCGCGCTCGTCTTCGCTGTCACGACGCGATTCAACTGGTCGTAGGTGAAGCTTTGTGTTCGAGTCGAATCGCGCTTATTAGTGATGCCGACAACGTTGCCGTTGTCGCCAGCGCCCAGATTGAAATTGTATTGCAGGTCGAGAATATTTCCGGGGCCTGGGTCGCCCGCCGTGCACGTTGTAGTCGTCGCCAGCGCCGTGCCGGTCGTGCCGTACATCCAGCAGGGTTGGAATCTCTTGTTGTAAATATAGGTCGAAACGAGATTCGCCCCATTCTTCACCTGCGTGACAGCGCCGTTCGGCGCGTAGCAAACCCCGGTGCTTGAGATTCCATTCTGGCACGTCCCAATCGCGTAATTGATATTATTAGCTATGTCTTGTGCGTCGCTGGGCCGGCCAGCCGAGTCATATGTATAAGTAATCGTCCGCCCACTGGGGTAAGTCAAAGAAGTCATATCCCCCGCTAGATCGTAGGCATACGATGTGGTTTTCGAAGCAGTTCCAGTAAAGCGCTCTTCCGCGATTTCGCGGCCCATTTTGTCGTAGGCGAATACTTCCGCGCCGCCCACATCGTCAATCCGCGTGCGATGGCCGATGTTGTAGCAAGCAGGCTGTCCGAGACACGCCGACTGGTCGTACGCGTAGCCGATCGACCGATCGCCGTTCGAATAGGCCATCAGTGTCACCCGGTTCAGCGCGTCGTGCGTATACGTCGTCGTAATGCCGCGTGCATCCGTCTTCGTTGCGACGTTGCCGTTAGGATCGTAAGTGTAGCTGACGGTACCGGACTCGGGATTCGTTGCGTGAGTCAACTGGGAGAGCGAATTGTAGGTGAAGCAACGGGAGTACCAAATAGCGCCGATCTGGCAGAACTGCTGTGTCCCTTGTGCCACTGAAAGCAAATTGTCGAGGGCATCGTAGGTATAATTGGTCGCGTAGTTCAATACGCCTGGATTCTCGATAACGCTTGTCAATCGCCCAAGAGCGTCCGAGCAGCTCTCGCGGTTCTTGCCAGCCTCGTCCGTAACCGTCGTGCAATTGGCAGAGTACTGGGTGAACACATCGCCTGCTGGCGGCGTGCTTGGGCAGCTTGACTCCGCCGTGCCGTCGGGCGGAATCTCAAGGCATTTTCGGCCCAGAGCGTCGTAGAGGTATTCCGTCGAGCCGTAAGTGGGATCGCTCGTGCTGCGGTAGGGATTCGTCACCGTATGCGGGTGGCCTAGGCCGTCGTAGCTCGTAACAGTGTAATCGACGCCCTGCGGATCGGACGTGAGCTCAGAATCGGTGACGTGGCCCATGCCGTCCATCACGTTGACCATCGTGATGTACTGGCCCGACCTAATGAGCTTCTCTGTAGTGATACTCGGCGTTGGAGGTGTGTCGTTGTATGAGATCAGAGTTTGGCCGCCATCCGGATAGTCAGTTTCCGTGAGCCTGTCCAGGCTGTCGGTGTAGGAGTAGGTCGTTGTCTGGCTATTTTCGCTCGTCGATGACCTTACTTGCCCGTCGTTGAAACCGTATGAGAAACTGACCACATGCGCAACACTGCTCGTTGAAGGATAGGTGACTTGCGTCAAATACGCGTCTGTGCTACCCGGAGGCGTGCCTGTCCCGCTGGCGTAATTATCGGCGTGAGAGTAAAGCGTTGTGTTGCCATTTGGATCCTTCACCGAGGCTGTCTGCCCCGTCTCATCGTAGGTATACGTCGTGACCGTATTCGTACAGCCGAAGCACTTTCGCGTCACCGTCGTGGCATTTCCGCGAGGAGCAGTCGAACTTGCCCCGTAATTGGTCTCGTCATGCTCGACGGCCGAAGCCGAAGCAACCGACGTTTGATCGTAGGAATAGTCCGTCTCCGCCACGTTATTCCCATTCGAATCCTTGGTAATCACGCTGGATGGACGGTCGAAAATTGAGGGCGCGTTCGCATAGATCGGTGTGATGGAAAAGCTCGCGTAGTTGGTTACGATCTCGCGGGTTGGCGGGGAACTGGGAAGCGCACAGCCGCCTGATCGAACCGTTCCATAATCGTATTCCTTCTTGTCCGTGATCTGGCTGGAGGCGCTGTAGGTGTAAAACGTTCCTGAACTCAGATTGTTGTCTAAGGTTTCGCATTCACTACCCAGCAAGGAGAGACTAGCCCAGACCTTGTTCACTGTTCTGAGGACGGAACCGTTGGGCGCTTTGTAGACAATGGATTGTTCTAGGGGGATTTGCGCCGCAAAACTGGAGTGATCGTTTGGCGGCGTCGGCTGATTCCCTGACGAATAATTGTATACGGTCTGGTAGGTAATTCCGGCAACCAGGTCGTGAGTGGTGACGGTGGTTTGCTTGCTGTCCCATATGAAAGGAGCACTTGTGTCCCAAGTCGTGGAGTACGAGAAATCCTGCTGGAGGGCAATCGTCGTGCCGTCGTAACTCACATAGCGGTGAATAACAGCAACTGTGTCATATCTATCCTCGCAAAGAGGTCCCGTGACGGGATTTACCTGTGAGCTAGGAAACATCACAACGTCTGACAGGCGATTCGGCCCCCAGACGTATTGCACCCATCCACCCGTAGGATAGATGATTTTTCCGACCCGGCCGGAAGTTGAATCATACAAGATCTGGTAGCTGTGGCCATTCGGAAGCGTGATGGATGTAACAGCAGAGACACCGCTGCCGCTACCTGCCGCCGGATCCGCCAGAGAGGTCGGGCAGGCCGACAACGTGTCGATCTTTTGTGTGCCGAGCGTGTAGGACGGGGAATCACTGAAAGGGTTCGTACCCCAATTAACGGTATACGGACTCGAAATACCGGAGACTGTAATCGTATTTCCGTTGGCCCCAAATCCAGAGGTGCTAACTGCGGTCCGACCAGCCGAATCAGTGTAAGCGAGGGGAAACCAGATAGGCGTATCGGTTGCGTCATAATTCGTGTTCGGACCGGAGGCTACAACGGTGGTCAGGTTGCCGTTTCGGTCTTCGATCGAGGGAAGCGAATATGCCGCAGCCGGGGGGCCTGCTGGGGTGCCGTCGCCGTTTAACCCCGGCATGTTGAAGGTATTCACCTGGAAAACGTAAACAGTCCCGTCCGGGGAGGCAACGTACACCTGTCCAGAAGAACCGTTAGCGATCACCATATAGGCCTGATATCCACCCTCGACCCCCGTATCCGAGAGGTAACTCGAAGTGGGAGTTGTCGCCTGATTGCAAAAGTTTGTTTGATTGGGGAGAAGATACGCGAGATAAAGCGAATGGCGCCCACCTGACGGATCGGCGAAAATGAAATCCCCGAGGTACTCGCAGGTGCTGTAGATCTGGATACCATTTTGCACCTTCCACTTCGCAGAATTATACGTATTGTAATAACTCAAGAGAGGTGCGCTGTACGACCAGCCGTTTGACGACACGTATGATGCATCAGTGGCTCCATACACACCGCCCGGCGGATTGGTGTCTTGAATATGGAAGTTTCCATTGGAGCCGTAGGCTACACTGAAAGGAATCGAAAAACTTCGGGAGGTAGGAACGGGAAACTGAATCCCTACGCTCAGAGACCCATTGGCAGGATTCACCGTCTCTGACAAGAAATGTAAATAATCATGGCCTACCCCAGGCTGGGGCGTCGATTCACTGTTGTTAACGCTCGTCGCGGTTTGTCCACTGGCGAGGGAGGGCAGAAGCAAAGCAAGCAAAGTTATCAGGAACACGTCAAAACGCAGGCGGGATAAGCGCATGAGGTCCGTCGCAGCGACCTTGGCGATTCCCTGAAGCGCGATACAGGTGGAAATTTGTTCCCCCTCAGAACGGCGCATCGCACACCCTCCATGAGCAAAATTGAACAGCTTGTATACTTCGCGTGTAGGTCTGTCAATAGGAAATATTTTCGTAGTACTTTGCCCGAGCCGTGAATGCGACTGGCAAGGGCAACAAGGTGGGGTTAAATCTCAAGTCTTAAGACAACGCGCAGACCTGCAAGCCAACAAGATCGCTCAGGCGCGCCGGTTGAGCGGGGCCTCTTTCTCTATTGAGACGACATTCTACTGCCGAATACCGTGCGACACCGTGCAGAATCCCGCTATAAGGTCACAAACCCGCTACTATCGTGCGGGATCCGTTGTAGCAACTATTAAATTATTTTTCAATCGTCAGGAAACCTTTGGACGCCCTCTTGCGTCTACCGAGTAGATGGGGTGAGCTTCTTGCGACGCAACCATAAATCCGTCTCTCGGCTTTCCGGGCCACACACGAACCGACGAAGCAAATTGCGAGGATCAGGAGTTTCGTATTCTCGCCTTCAGGGTTCTGAGGCATGCCGGACGAGTCCCTACCACTTGAAGACGGTCCCCGCGTCCGGCTCATTCCACACACGGGCAGCCGCAGTCTGAAGTAAGGCCGTCCGCAAATCCTTGCTTGGAGCTAGCCTCCATGTCGCGCGGATACGACTTTTTCGATTTGGACGATTTCCGATATTTTCTGCCCGACTCCTCACGTGAAAAGCTGCAGCGCCGAGAATATCCCGAAGAACGGGAACCCGGTCGCGGCAGCGGAGCTCCGACTCCCGAAGAGGCTCGTGACCTGCCGACGTCATCTCCCGCCGGTGATCTGCGCGACTCAACTCGTAACGTCTACCGCGACCGAGAGCGCACCTACTCGCTGCGCAATTCCGAAATTCACACACTCACCGAAGTTGGGAAATTTCGCGTTGTGGACACCGACGACCTCGCCAAGTTTGCTTATGCCAATGATCGTTCTCAAATGGAGAACGACATTCGCAATCTCGTCCGGCAAGAACTGGCCGAGCAGCGAGGCACCAGCGCCATTTATCACGGTTTCGTCAAGCCGAAGGAAGCCAATCACGATGCCGATCTGTATCGCCTCTATCAGAAAATTGATGGCGACATCGAACGTAAGGGCGGACGTGTGCTCCACGTCGCACTCGACTATGAACTGAAAGAAAAGCTCTACAAAAAGCTGGGCGAAGCGCAGGCGCGCAACGATAAGCGCCTCGATTTGCAGAAACAGACGTTTGCCCGCGAGCTTCAGTTGCCCGTGGTTCAGGGCAAAGTCGTCCTGCCCGACATGCGCATCGAGTACGAAACCCAGGACGGTGATCGCAGTCGCGTGGATGTGGAACTGGCCACGAGCCACTATCACGGCAATCATCTCGCCGAGAAAGCGTGCGCGGGATTCCAAATCTATGCCCGTTCGCAGGACGCCTCTGGCTTGCGACGCATCCGCGATGAGCGAGAGATCACCACCGCAATTCTGAGCTTTTGACCATGAAATTCCCTGAGACCAGTATCGAAAACGTTCGCGGCCTCGGTTACACCGAGGATGAAGCCCGATTCCTCTATGTTGTCGCCACGCACTCCGGGTATTTCTCGACGCGCCAATTCCTGAACTTCACCGGAGCCAAGAGCGGCGATAGGAGCGTGGGTTTCACTCAAAAAGTACTCGGCAAGGGCCATGCTATCGCCCGGCTGCTTCTCCGCAATGGGCGCGTCTACCACCTGTTCTCCCGCATCGTGTATCGCGCCATCGGACGCGAAAACCTCTGCAATCGCCGCGAGCATGGCCTTGAGCACATTCGCTCTCGGCTGATGATTCTGGATTTCGTGCTAGCGCATCTCGATTGCAACTACCTCGAAACTGAACGGGAAAAGATCCGCTACTTCTGCGAGCAACTAAGTGTCCCGAGACAGTTCTTGCCGACGAAACGCTACACCGGAGCGATACACAAGAAGGCGACGGAACGGTATTTCGTGGATAAGTTCCCGATGTTCTCCCGTCCCGATTCGAGCGCAGTCAACTTCACATTTATTGATCCTGGCTGGGGGACTCTCAAGAGTTTCGAGAATCATCTGCTCGCTTATGGGAAACTTTTCGAGACACTTCAGAATGTGCACATGGTCTATGTCGCAACGCGTCCAACTCACTTTGAAGCTGCCCGAAAACTTCTTCTTGCGATAGTGGATCGCGCTCCCAAAACCGACCCGGGCGAGGAGATCCTGCACTATTTCCGGCTGCGCGAAGCGTGGGAAGCAAAAAAATACGCCCTCTTTTCAAATGACGACATCGAGCGCTTGAACGAATTGACGCAGCGATTCGGCAAGCATCCTTGCCAAGAGAGATACCCGGCATGGAGAGATGGACAGGTGTCGAGTGAGATGGTGCGCTCGCAGTTTCGCGACCTCGCCCCGCAACGGAAAGTAACCTTCGACGCGGAATTGGTGGACGGACAGGCCGCTCTGTTTGAAGCAAACCCAAACAGAAAAGCCAATCCTGAAACAGCGATGAAGGTGAAGGCCGTCTCGGACAGCACTTTCAGTTCACCTTTCAGGCCAGTTTTCGCCGGAGAACAAAAGGAAGCCTCAGAGGAATAAACCAGATGCGTCAACGGAAGGCGCAAACCGGAACGCGGCCAAGACTTCCACTTCGGGCGGGAGCGACCCCATGAGTTCGGCTTTCAGCCGCCCAAAGTCTCATGGGGTCGCTCCCGCCCTGCCACGCATTCTGC
>Ga0307374_10008559_pt1 | contig 15248 bp, 19 predicted proteins | sample OX3MG_FD_202532 | JGI IMG/M metagenome (GOLD analysis project Ga0307374, IMG submission 202532) | Soil microbial communities from Risofladan, Vaasa, Finland - OX-3 | ecosystem: Environmental > Terrestrial > Soil > Coastal area > Acid sulfate soil | place: Finland: Risofladan, Vaasa | collected... | reverse complement strand
TAAAGCTTACCAATCCGTACAGTTCCAACAATGAATTTTGTAGAGGAGTTGCTGTGAGCAATATTTTGCTGCGTCCAGCTAGCGCCTTTTTCAAGGTATTGGCAATGATATTGGCGGGCTTATATACATTTCTGAGTCGATGCGCCTCATCGATGACAACCAAATCCCACGGCTGTGCATGCACATCTGCTGCCTTGCTGCGGGCAAACTGATAGGAACAGATAACAACTTCCGGAACCTCAAAAGGACGAAATTGTCCAGCTCTGATTTCAGCGTTGTATGACTTGGATTCCAAAATACGGCAGGGTAAAAAAAACTTCTCAGTTAATTCCTGCAACCATTGTTTACGCAGACTGGATGGCGTGATAACCAAGATTCGATGTTTTCTTTCTGCCCATTTTTGCGATATTACCAAGCCTGCTTCGATGGTCTTGCCAAGACCGACTTCGTCAGCCAATAACGCGCCCTTTGAAAGAGGTGATTGGAATGCAAATAACGCCGCATCTACCTGATGGGGATTAAGGTCTAATTGTGCACTGGCAACGGTGCTTGCCAATTTATCGGCGCTATCCGATGGATAGCGTCTTGTTAGCTCGTATGCGAGGTATTTGGCCTGGTAATCGGTGATGTCTGTTGTTTGCAACGTTCTGTCCGCCATGACGTTTATTAACGGTTACCCAGTCGGGGATTCATGCGCTTGCTCTTTATCACCGCACCTTGAAATATTGCCGCTTCGGATCATTCTGCCAACTTTGCTATGGCTTCGACCACGGGAGTGATTGAAAGTATGTTGTGACCACGCCAAAGAGGGCATCGAACTCTGGAAGCGGTTCGCTAATTTCGCTCGTAAGGGTCTTATATTGCGCTACGGATTGCGTTCTAATTGCCGGCTCCAGAATCATTTCTCTTGTGACGGTGATTCCGCGAGAGGTGCAACTCTGTATTAAAGAGACCAGTATGTCGTGTTTATCTTCTTTAGTGGCTATCAGACCCATTTCAATAATTTTATAAATATCGTATGCATCCTGGCGGCGTTGGCGGTTTCGACGATAGAGCGGTTGCTGGATTAGAGCCCTATATTTTTCGGCGACTTGATCAACAAGGCTGTATGCAAGTAACTCTTGATTACCGTCTACAATCAATTTATCTACTGTTCCGGTTTTTTCATTGAAGCTGTAGTCTATTTCGACGACATTCGGACAGATCCCGCTATTGAGTTTTTTATAAGAATTTGTTCCTGTGTAGGCATATGCGATTTTCAATTTTAGTGTTTGATAGCTTGAATCAGTACTCTTAGGTCTAACTTCGTGAGATTGAATTATGCAAACTAATCCTGGATACTTTTCAGAAGCAACGGTCGCTAATCGTTCGTTGAACTCTTTAATGAATTGAACTTCATCGAAATCTTTATATTTCTGAAAAGTGGAAAAATCTATATCTTCCGTAAACCTTCCTGTGTGATAGCGTATGTCGAGCAAAACGCCGCCTTTCATGCGCATTTGTTGTTTTAGGTGGGCAGATGTCGCGATGGCAAGCAATATGACATGCATTGCTTTCCGCATTTCGGTAAGGGACGGCTGACCGGCTGATACGACCCAGGTCTCAACATCGATGGAATTATTGTCAGTCATTAATCGATAAAGACCATCGTGCATCGTAGTGATCGGAATACTCTGCCTGCGGATCCAGTTTCCTTGACCCACCTCGAGATGCGTCGTTTTTGGCCCAAGAATCAATTATAGGACTGGAAACGCCGGCTTGTTCCATTAAATAACCCGCGCGCACTTTTTCAATCTTGCTTCCGTAAGTGTCTAATTCTTGAATAATCAGATCCTTATATGAATTTGAATACTGCATATAAATATCGCGAACATAGCTCATTCCACCACAAAGACCTGGTTCACGCACCATGTCTAGAAATGTACGCCCAATTGTTGCGATTCTTACGCCACGATCACTTAAATGTTTGTATGCCGCATAAAACGTTTTACCTACGAGACTACTTGTCCATGTATTGATAGGACGGGTTTGTATTTTGTTAATTTTTGGATAGCGATATGTTGGCATTTTGGCACCGTGAAATAGTGCAATATCCCTCTTCAGTGCTGCCTTAATTTTCTCGTCCGCAAATTTTCGCCAAGTTTGGTGGTCTGGATGCGATATAAAAACGGTGTTCGGAATCCTGTTGGCAAGGCCATGCCAATGCATGGCTGACTGGTGCGAGAGATAAGAAAATGGATCCAAGCAGCAATAAACTTGCTCTGCATCCAGTTTGCCGGTTAGCGTGATTTGATACGCGTCAATAGAGTCGAAGCGCAATTTTTCTAACCCGCCGAAGTCTACTAGTAATTGTACGTGGCGGCGGAAGGCTGTCTTTAATTTTTTGATTTCATCTTCTTTTTGGTGGTGCAGCTCGTTTTCAGCACGCAGTGTTTCAAAGAAGGCGATAGCGAGGTCGGTTTCTAGGAGTAGGGGGCTGTTTATAGCTTTTAGCTTGGCCACGAATAGCTTTAAACGCTTGCTGTTTTGTCGCATAGTTGTTAACCTGTAATGTCCTTAGGACATTACAGGTTAACAACTATGAAGTCAACTGAGGGGTTTAAGAAGATAGATTGTAGAGTGTCTGTGGAGCTTGACAATGATCCAAGTATCCTTTACCTTTGTCCTCAGGACAAAGGTAAAGGATACTTGGAGATCGACTCTCCTGATGAACCTCGCGATGCTCTCGAGCGCACTCCTATAACCAGCAGCCTTGTAGCATTGAGGGAGGGGATAAGAGCAAGGGGCCGCACGAAGCACCCCCCGTGGCACTAAAAGGCGTAGAGGGGGCTATAGCAGCCCGCGCTCCGCGAAGCTCACGGCTTCCACGCCGCCGATCACGAAGTGATCTAGCGTGCGGATATCGAGGAGGGAGAGGGCGTCTTTCAGCCTCCGGGTGAGTTGCCGGTCGGCATCGGAAGGTTCGGGGACGCCTGACGGGTGGTTGTGTACCAGGATGACCGCCGCCGCGTTGTGACTAAGTGCCTGCTTGGCTACCTCGCGGGAATGTACCGAGGTGCCGTCGATGGTACCGCGGAACAGCTCCTCGAAGGCGATGACGCGGTGGCGATTGTCGAGATAGAGCACGCAGAAGACCTCGTGCGGCCGGTCCGAAAGTCTGGTGATGAGCCAGCGGCGCGTCAGGGCAGGATCGGTAAGCGGTTCGCCGCGGTCTACCCGCTCGCGCAGGATGGTTTCCGCGAGCATGATAATCTCTTCAGCCCGGGCTGGACGGTTCATCCGGTAATTGCCTTCCGCATCCTGGAGGAACGTTTCGGCGGGTTGCATTTTGGTTTTCATGTGACGGTCTCCGTCGTGGTGAATGACGGGGCCGAAAAAGCCGGGGACCGGCCAGTGTCACAGGCCGCAACGCGCTGCAGGGTAGCCTTGACACGATGAGGTCGGGAGTCGGCTAGGAACCAGGACTATTCATTCAACTGAGGAGACTGGCAGAGGCATCAACCGCCGATCGTCCTTCGCTGGATGCGGATCTACGGATGTTTACGAGCAGTCAGGAGCTAAGAAAATGCCAAAACAAGCATGGAATACATTTGTATCCCAACAACAGAACTGGTTTGCATTTGAAGCGCTTGTTTCCGCAACTTTAAAATCGAGAACAGTATTCGATCGAAACAAAAAGAAACTACCGACACCGTTTGGTCTCTTTCAGGAATGGGCGAATAGCTCACTCACTGGACAATGCAAAAAGTAAAAGGCGGGTTTTATATTGCTGTGTCTACACAGCAAGACGCGCATACAATCATAAATACATTCATGCAAGTCGCTCCTCCTCATGAAAGTCAAGTACACAACAAAACAATTCGGATTGGATATCGGGACGACAACTATGCGGCATTAGCCCGCAATCTTGGTTACAACATTTAACCGATAAGTTGAGCGCAGACTGTGTCAAAAATACACTACTTCCAGCGCTATGGGATAGAGAAAGGTTGCCGATTCTTTTGCGGGAAATCCACGGAAACGAACTACATTAAGTCTTCGCCCGGCGGTTTATATGGGACGCGTTTTATAGATTTGCGAGAAGAACTTGGCCCCATAACGGGCGTTCAAGATGTCACCACGCGGTTAAGCGGGAAGTCCTGGGAATGAGTATCTGCCATCGGGTTATCCCCTCTGAACGGTTCAACGAGAATCTATCTCGCCGTGTCATCCTTCTATCGATTTCGCACAATTGACGCGTTGCTCGGTGAGCGTCAGGAGCTCAAAAAGCAGGAGATATATTTCGCGCCACCTGCACAACTGAATGATCCGATGGAGGGATACAAAGAACTGTTTTGGCGTGGTGACCAGATCGTCTGGCATAACCTCATAAGACACTACTTGCTGTGCCTAATGCAGACGATGGTCATCGCGATGATTGCTGGGAAGGACTATCAGCCGATATTCGCGCGTGGATTCGTTTTCAGCACTCAGCTTGCCCTCCCAACCGATACGCTCAAAGCGATCTATCAGCGTATTTGTGCGATTTTCTTTGCGGCGCACAATCTGGATTCGCTCCCTACTTTATTGGCGAGTCGGAAACATCCGGTCCGCCGCGATGAGCTTGAATTCTATCTGCGGGGATTGCATCCAATGGCACTCCAGTCAGCCATTGCAGTTTTCCGCGAAGAGAAGCTTATACCGGCTGTAAACGCAACTAAGCCACTCGCACCCGAATTCAGGGTCGAGAATATCGCCAAGAAACTCACTAAGGTACTGAATGCTATAAAAAGACAGCGAAGATCAGGTAGACGCAGAGGCTTTTCGGGCTGCATTCTCAGCGGCTCGTCACATACACTCACAAATGGATTTGATCACATATCTTGGCACTACAAACGAGCTGGCACAGGCGTGGCACTCTATCTTCGCTTCATTCCCTGAGCGCTATATCGATAGTCTTGGCGATCTCGTGTACTTCGACTGGTACGCTGCGTGTTTTATCTCTGATCCGACTCATGCTGCTATGTGGGGGAATTATGGAGATGGCCACAAAGGGATCTGTCTTAAGTTCCGTGCGGAAGAGAAGCCTGGTCAGTCACCCATTATAAAAATGCGCGGTATCGTTGGCTCGTATATAGGCCCGACAGGCCAAGGCTCAACCTACGGCGATCTCTCCCTGCAATTCCAGAAGATGAATTATGTGGATAAATTAGCGGAGATAGATTTTTTTCGATCGATAGGACGGGTCACAGTAGGAGCGTTGAAATCGGAGTGGTACAGAGATTATCAGGGGCGGATCAGTAGTTGCGCAGATGATGTCTTCGGAAAAAAGGACGACTGGCATCAGCGCTATTGGGCAGCTTTCCATGAAATGACCGCAACAAAGTTGAGCGATTGGCGGCACGAGGAAGAATACCGTCTGATGCTGACATCTGTGCTCGGAACGTTCCAGGAAGCCAAGGATCGCAAGCTAGTCTACGGCTTCACCGATCTTGAAGGACTTATATTCGGCATAAGGACTCCACTGGAAGACAAAGTGCGAATCGTCAACATTATCGCCAATAAGTGCGCAGAGCAAGGTCGCAAGTCGTTCGAGTTTAGTCAAGCGAGCTACAACGCGCGAAGTGGCAAAATCGAACTATGAAGCCTTGACCTTTTGAAAGTTAATACTGCTTGAATATATTTAAACATAGACTTGGACTTCTGGGATGAGTAAGGGAATTATCTGTGGCTAAGCCTCTTCGGGTCGTTTTTGATTCGAACGTATTCACTCCGGATGGCTTCGATATCCTGGACAATAGCCACATGCGTCAACGGTGCAAGGAACGATATATTATTCCCGTGTACGGTAGCACCTTCCTCGAAGAGACGTACAAAGCATATAAGATTAAGGGCAAGCGCGAGGATCTTGTCAAACGCTGGATGCCGTTCATTGCTGACACAGTTGAGAGGTATTGCACCGATTACCTAACGATTTGGCACCGGGAACTCGTACAGGGCCGTGGTGTGCATGCTGACATTTACATGACTCGACAGGATCAGGCGAAACTGAGCCAACGCTTCCGAAATATCCCGCTCGATGGGTCGTGGCCTGCATGGGTACGCGCTCAACCTCAAATAACCGTCGAGGAAGCCAAGAGAGCTGCTCAGCATGAGACATCAAGGGATGTAAGAGAGGAATTTTCAAGGTGGCGAAAGAGGACGGGCTACAACACTAAGAAGCATGGTGTCGTTAAGTTTGGTCAATATGCGGCGGGCGAGCGCGACTTTGCTGGGCGTGCATTCCTAATAGCCAACGTGAAATGCGTTAGACCCCATGCTGTGGCGGATCGGTGGGCTAAGTATTGGTGGATGTACCCCTATTTTACGAGCTTCGTGAACAACATGTTGTACATCGCGCATCACGCAATGATCAAGAACAATGACAAAATTGACCTCAATGCGCAGGCAGACTTGGACGTAATGACACACCTGCTACGTGCCGACGCCCTTGTTTCTAACGAAAAGGGATTTTTGAAGACTGCGTTCGATGATTTGTGGCGTCCAAAAAAGAAGATACTGTTCACGACGGAACAGTTTTGTAACTACTTAGAATAGATGGACCATTTGAGTTGACAAATCTGGTCGGGGCTAGTTTTGCGACTATTTAGAGTGTAAATGGCTGATCTCAAAGGTTTCGTAAACGCCTGAGTCTTGCGGGATTTTTGCGGGATTGGGTTCTGCACAGTCCTGCAAAACCCTGCAAATTGCAACGAGCACCTACTTAAAATCCAACCTGATGACAGTAACCGGCCAAGTTGATATCAAGTTACAACTTTTATCTGGCACCCTTTTTGATGGCTGGGTCTGGTGGGTATCAGCCCAGTAGGATTAATAATGTTCCGCAAAGGTCCAAGGCGGCGCGCTGTCCGGGAACGGGTGATTATCGGAAGGGGGGGAGATTCAAGTGGCAAACCTGTATTACTGCGCGTGGATTATGACGCGGGGCATGGCCCAGGCTCCATGCGCTCACAGATCGAAGACGAGATCGTCGATGTGCTATCCTTTGCGCTTTGGCAAACAGGTAACCCAGATTTTCAGCCACCCGCTTCCAAGTAAAAGGAAATAGCCGAAGCAACCAGTAATCCAGACCAGCCAGGGTGTAATACGCGTCCTGTAACAATAGTATTGAAATAAGCGCAGGGTTATTTACATGAGCTATACGAGAACAGAGGATGGCCCAGAGGGGCCGGCCGCCGCTGGATGCCTGATCATTATCGCCCTATGTATTGCAGGCTGGGCTATTTACCACTTCCACTGGTTTCATGGTCTGCTGAATTGGATGGGATGGAAGAGCTGGACCGTCGTCATCGTTTATTTGGTGTTATTGGTCTTCGGGTCGTTGATTGCCCCTGTCGTACGAATCCTGGCTGTTATAGCTGGCGTTCTTGCGCTCACCTACGCAGCTTATGTGCTATTCGAACATGGTCATTGGATATGGGGTTTAGTGTGTCTCACACCATGGCCGATTCTGGCGATGGGGTTATTCAGACTCGGAGGTAATAATGAAGACGAAAAGCCCTCATCGACGGAATCAACCAGCAAACAAGCTGGACATACGAGCACATCAGAAACCGCGCAGCAGCATACAAGCGACCTAGAAAGGAACACACAGGCCGCTGATCAAGGCGAGCCAGCGGCGCAACAAAAACTCGCCATGATCTACATGCAAGGGGATGGCGTACCACAAAACTATATAGAAGCCTGCAAGTGGCTGATACTGGCTAAATCAAGGTCAAAGGCAGGCAGCAATATCCATGAATCGGTAAGTTCTGCCTTGGAAAGTATAGAAACCAAGATGACCAAATCACAGGTCGCACAAGCCCAGCGCGCAGCCACCGACTGGTTTAATGACCACAGCTGAAGATCGTCTTAAATCCATTCTGTCTTTGAAACTCATTCAAATAATTCCATAACGGGTCGTTAGCTCAGCGTAGAGCACCCGGCCTTTAACCGGGGTGTCACAGACTCAATCCCTGCATGACCCACCAATTACAGCCAATTAGCTCAATGGCAGAGCTCCGTACCTACACCACGGATACGGCGGTTCGATCCCGTCATTGGCTACCAGCCTGTCTCCATCGTCTATCAGCGGATAGAATCTCGTACTACGAATACGGGGGTCGGAAGTTCGATTCATCCCAGGCGCGCCATTTAAATCAATGAGTTAGATGCGATTCGACGCAGCCCGTAAAGTGGCTGTGTCCAAATTGTGTCCGCGATTTGTCCAAGTTTTCCAACCTAGCAAGCAGGATGTTAGCAAGTCAGCGTGGTACATGTGAGCGAGTCTCTCCGCACACTGCAAGTAGAGATGAGATACACAACACCATTCTCGACACCGGAGGCCTCCAATCCGCAGTCTCGAACGGGAACGGGTGATTATCGGGTGGGGGAGTTCCAGCACGTCGCCGGCAGGCGGTTGACAGCACCTTGCCAATGCATGTGGCGATGTCGTGCAGCGTGTCTTGGTCCTGGCTGTCGGTGTCCGAGTAGGCGTCCAACAACCGATGCACCGTGATGATGACGTCCGGGTTCGCGTGTTTGGCAAAATCCAGCACCGGGGTGTAACTGAAACAGCGGCTCGTCTGGGCCACGTCTTCCAGGTCCTCAATTAGCCGCGCTGATATTTTCCACATACACCACGCCATCCGTTGGTCCGTGAGCCAGCTTAATAATTAGTCGTGATGTTCAGCCTAGAGACCTGCTACAACGCCGCAAACCAGGCCACCAGGAAGACAGCCAAGCTGTGTGCCATAATTCTTTGGCCAGTACCTGAGTGGATCCATGTATCACCCCGAGACCATCAAGCGGCGGGAAGTTGCGCGCAACCTTGGCGAAAGCCTCGCCGCGCTAGTGAAGCGCGGTCACGAGTCGCCCACACACGCAGCCCAGGTGAAGGCTCAGGTATTGGGCCTTGTGCTTGCCGAGACACAGAGCGCTGAGCAGTTGGCTCGCGACTATGAGAAGGCATGCAAGCGCTACCTGAAGACCGTCATCCAGGTTCGTGGAATACCTTTCGGAACGGTCGTGAGCATCAGGGACGGGCCGGAGGAGCCCGGCCTGGTCAGTTGCACGGGCGATCTCAGCAAAAAAGAATTCAACGTATTGTTGCCTCATCTCAAAGCAACCGTCACTGGATCAACCAGCCGATATCTCGACCAGGCATCGCGTTATCGCGCGTATCAGGTGACCCAGTTCACCCAGCTGCTGGAAGATTTCATCCAGCGCATCCCGCCCCAGGGCACGCGCGACAAAGAGTTCTCGAAGCAGATCACCGTAATCAAGACTGCGGCGAAAGACCTGATGCAGTGGGATAGGTTATTCGGCATCCTCAAACAGACATCTTTGGTATCGGATATCGATTATCTGTTCAAGCTGAGGGATAACCCGATCGCCGCCATCTGGCATTACAACCAGATGGATGAGGATGTGGAGCCCCCATTCACCAGTAAGCACCGGGAGTTGGACCATAAAATCTTTACGGTCCGGGGCAACGTGTGCATCGAACGTGGCTTGATGAACACCGGGGCGGGGTTCATCGACGCCAGCCCCAGGCCTAAGCAGGAACTCGGCTGTCTGTGCGATTTCCAATATCTTTACAACCTGAGGGATTTGCCGGAAGCGCTGTTGACCGAGAAGGGCAAGCGTGAGTTGCGCGGGGCGAATCGTGGCTGGCGCCGCTGGTTTGGAGCCGCATCCTGACAGCCAACACCGTTAGGTTTTCTCGTCAGGCTTAAGTGGCACCAGCAATCGGAAAGATGCTTCGCCCATGAGGCATTTATAATGGACGCCATGAACAAAGCTAGCGGCCGGTACCAATCCATCATTCATTAGTTCATATAGTGGCTGATATGAAAGTATTTAAAACGCAGCCGAACATCATAGGCGCCTGTTTGATTCTGATTGTGGGGACGCTATTGTCGCTGCCAGCCTCCGCGGGTGTTCAACATGACTTGAAGACCATCGCAGCGGATATCGATACATTAAAAGCAACATTATCAAAACTTTCCTACGATTGTGAACCTGTGCACACAGTAGACACTGACAATCCATGTGATGACCACGACAGGACTCTTGCAGCCTTCAACAAAAATTATATGGACATCCCCATACATTATGCCGACATGGCAGCAAGTATCGACGCATCAAGTTCTAAAAATGATATTTTTAATAAAGCCAATTCGTTATACGAAGACGCCAGCCTGCTTAATTCCTACTGCATACTTGATACAGGCTATATTAGCAATTTCTGCAGTAACGAAAAGGAACTTACAAAAGATGTCATTAAATTAAACAAGGATGTCGGCAGGCTCTATCAGATCTATTTAAGATAGAGACACACCGAAGTTATCAGCGCAATAGATAGCTTTCCATAAGAAGCTCATGCCAACTGGACCGGAATTCTTCGAGCGAGCAGTCAACCCATTCAAGCGTGGAGTAGGGGACAAACCGGCAGACACCGGCTTCGAGTGCGTTCGCATGATGTGGCTTGATCTTCTCCGTTGCTACCAAACCCACCATGAAGTTGCGCGGGTGGTCTATGTCGAATTGCTTGGCGATGTGGTATTTGAAATACTGTTCCACTACCACCACTTCGCCAGCGCCGTGGTTGCGGCCGCTAACCGTAACAAGTCCGCGTTCAAACGCGGCGCTCATGTCTTCTCCGTAGATGCCGTCCTGTCCGCGAGACGCTAGTACACCGTCTTCATCGCACCAGGCGAGACCGTCAACTTTAGGGGTGATGCGGATATGTACTTGGCCAATCGATATGTCGGCTTGGTGGGCGGCATCCGAGACTTTTGGGCCAAAAATGACATCCGTTGTCAGTTCAAGCCGGCCTACCGGTAAGACCAATCCAGTCGATTCCTAGGTCCCACAGGGGCTACAGGTCTCTGGCATCCGATTTGCTTGAATAGCTGTGAAGGATGAACTTCTGGCCATCGGCCAGGAAGAGCCAGCGTGGGGTCTCAGAAGTGCCAGGAAGGCCAAGGGAACACGGCCGTTGGGCAAGGAGGTCTGGCGGCCATACTAAATCATGCAACTACCTAAATGCCAAGACGGGCGTTGGATTGGAGGTCAAGCGTGTTGAAAAACATTTATAACGTAATTCGGGCCTACGCACCTATTTTCATGTTGGCGTTCTTTTGCACAGCAGTCTTCCTTGCTATGTGCCTGATGCTCATCATCCTGGTGAGAGCATCCCGATCATTGGATCAAGACAGCCAACGCATGGCCGTGTATTGAAGCGCGCTGATTGCACAGGTTAACTCATGGGAGGCATTGAATATGAGCACTGACACGTTCAAATGGAAGGACAAGACCCCAGCCCAGAAGAAATTTTGGGTGATTGTGGGATTTATTTCAATCATTCCCACACTCTACGGTTTCATGTGTATCTATGATTTTATCAAAGACGCGACCAGCCAACCAACTTATATCAGTGCCCAGGCAGATAGTCAGACGGGCAGTGCGCCGGACAATGCTGCTGCAAAAATGCAAGAACAAGATCAGCAGGCTCAGCTCGAGCAACAGAAAAAACAGCATGAGATAAATTGTAATGTTTTCGAAACAGAGGTCGGTAGAAAAGTTGCTGAAGGTGATACCGAAGGAGCGAATGCAATATCAATTATTGCTATCAATTATGGCTGCGTAAACAAATAATGCACAGAATAATTTATGGGAGGCATTGAATATGAGCACTGATACAGTCAAATGGAATGACAAGACACCCGCTCAGAAATTATGGGTGATTGTGGGGTTCATTTCTATAATTCCCATTGTAATTGGCTTCTTGTATGTAAAAGATCACATCAATGACACTACCAGCCAATCCGCCTATAGCAGCACACAGACAGATACTCAGGCGACCAGCGCGCCGTACAAATCGGCATGCGAGCAGGCGAGGGGCGCTGCCGAAGGTGAGCGGTTGATTTATAACGAGATGCTAAATGGTATGAATCCGCAAGAAGCCATGAGTAATGCGGCGGCGATGGACGTTTCCTATTCGGATTATATTCAAGGACTTTCCGTGGATCTCAACGAAGCGGCCGAGAATCTTGCCATAGCCTCAGCCCAGGTTTCACAGGTCTGTGGGCAGTGATTACAACAATTTTAAATAACGTGTATTCGGAGCGTGTGGATTTTGACACCTAATAGCTGAGCAATTCCAGCGGCGCTTGTATTTATGAGCACAAGCTGATAGCGAGCCCACCTGCCTATGCCTGGTTGAAGCTGGGGGAGGAAGTTGACAATAGCGTCAAGACTATCCGTCGGCTGTGAAGACACTCGTGTCGCCAGCGCGCCATACCTGGATTACGTAGATGCCCAAGTCATGAAAACGTTATTAGGAGTTCTTGAATGGCTGAACCCAATGTCACAACTTATTCATGGATCATTGCCAGGGTATCCAGTGTCGCGCTCGTTGTAGCGCTTGCCAGCGGCTGCAGCCTCATGGCTGAACAACAGGCCAGCCAAGATTACCAGAATGCGTATGGCGTGAAATATAGCTGCCGTTACTGGGGGTCTTCGGATAACACCTCATTTGTCTACATGCAGGATGCCGCCGAGTTGGGGAATGCGCAAGCGCAGTACGAAATCACCAAAGATTATCTGTATGGCAAGGCGTTGACAGATGCAGATTTAGCCACCGCCAAAAATGACCTGAAAACCTACGCGTGCGTGCAGGCCAAAGTTGCCAATTACTATAAATCAATCGATGCCGCGTTTGGTTGGTATCAAAAACTGGCTGCGAATGATTACACTCCGCAGAATGTTGACGATTTCTGCCGGACATCACAGGATCTAATCAATAACAGCCAGAATCATCAACAAGTCGTCATAGCGTATGCCGGCAAATATTGCAAGGATATCGGACCTGCTCCAGTGTTTTCGGCCAGCAACAATAATTCTGCAATATTAAGCGGCATATTAGGTAGTTCCAACTCACAACTGACATCCACGGTATCTGAATCAGTCGTGAGGAAACAGGAACAACAACAAGCCGCGGCCGACAGGCAAGCAGCCGCACTGGAACAAAAGCGACACCAGCAACGTGTTGCGTATCTCGCGGATTACCAGAAAGCTATCACCGGCACCATCCATCTTGCATCGACTTTGGGTACCGCGGGCGCAGGGGGCATCCAAGACTTGGACATGAGCCAGATGGCGGCTGATTACCAGCAGATCCTGCAATCAACCCCGGGGGCCAGCGTCACCGACGCGGTAAGTAAAATGCTGGCTCCCTTTGCCAACTCATTCTCAGTGGAAGTGACCAGCTATGATCGGTTAAATGTGCTATTTGACGCTCAATCAATCGCGACTTTAGCCATGTCAATGTCTCCATATCAGGTGTCAGCGTTGATGCGCGGCGGTGACGGCTATAAGCCGCAGATACTCTTCAACACAGAAGGTGATACGACCTCGCCGGTGCTGCAGGTAACCGGGCTATTGTTCAGTGATGGGTCGCATTTGTTCATAACCAATAAGATTTTGCCGGGGGCATCCCGTATTGAGCTTAGCCAAGCTGCCGCGCAGCGCTACATTAATTACCAGGCGCAACAGAAACAGGAAGAACAACAGGCACAGCAAGCGCGTCGCGAGACACAGTGTAATGATATTTTAAAACTCATGGCCAGGGTGCAAGCGGTTGGCGGTGATACAAGCAGTCTTGAGTGGGACTACAGTTATTTTAATTGCCAGAATTGAAACTAGCAAACAACACCTGTTTGATACAGAGTCAGGGAGACATCGCATGAATACTAACGCTCTTAGAAAAAATATCTCTGCATCCGCAATAGTCGCCAAGGACTGGTTCTTTAAGAATGCCACTGAGAAAGAGCATGACGAATGGAATGCGAGAGGTCAGTTGGAAGATAAGAGTATTGGCGCCGTCTATGCGTTCTTTAATGCTAATGGTAGGTGCTTGTACATCGGACAAACCACGCAAACGCTCAAACAGCGTGCAAATGTGCAAACAGCATTTCACTACCAAGCTGATTGGTGGGAAAACTGGCGGTGCCTTCGCTTTGTGAATATACCAAATCAAACAGACCAGCTTGTATTAGAGACACTTCTCATTCTCGCACTACACCCACCGCACAATAGGAGACCGGCAGCGCGTCGAATTGGTCAGATGTTTCAGCTATAAAAAGGCGCTCCTAGTAGATGCCATAAATGATGTGCCGATTGACACATCAGCGCATTTTGCGAGCATCTGAATGGGAAGCTGTCTGCAATACTTGCAGTGAACGCTGAATAATTAAAGAGAGCTTCATTAAGGAGAATGTGCATGAATACTAAAACGGAGCGAGTTATTCCTGCCCAGCACGGACTTATTAACAGATCAGTTCTGCGGCTTGTATGTGCAGCCGCTATGGCAGCGTTTTTAGCGGGTCTCAGCGCTTGTGGCAGCTCGAGCGATATCGTCAGCGTACAAAATTCAATTCTTGGCAGCTGGAACTGCAGTCATGGAGGGGGGGTCGAGTTCTTTCCAAATGGCACATTCAAGGAGACGGATGGCTACGGAACTGAGCTAAACGGCAACTATCAAATCGTGATATGGACATTCAGTGGTGGAGATCTGCCAGACGCCACCTATCCGGTTATCAACAAGATGTACACGCAATGGCAGTGGTCCCCTGAAACGGTTGCTGGATTCAATCAGCTGGATGTAGTGAACGGCAACCCCGTTGGCACGATTGCGAACCAGACGCCCTCGGTAGACCGTGCGGATGCCATTGTGAGCGTTAATGGCGACCAAGCCGTTTTTTCACAGTTAGATTATGGCGGGCCTGATACTACGCCTGGGCTCGAATTGGATCCGACACATTACCGGTACATCCCAAATAATAATCAAACATGCACCCGATAGCTGTCCAAACAACGGATATCGGATATTAAGCGTTTCTTTCGCCGCTGGAAACAGCTATTGGCTAATGAATAATCACATAACTCCAAAGCGGTTTATCAGGTGTTCAGTACGACTTTCATTTTGCGGGACTTTTGCGGGGTTCAGTGCTGCATCGTTGTGCACTGTCCTGCAATTTGCAACGGGCGTCCCGATTCAGTTGTTAATGAAAACAAACACTTAACGATTCGCTGCTTAACTACGAACCAGGGGGTCGGGAGTTCGAATCTCTCCAGGCGCGCCATTTAAATCAATGAGTTAGATGCATTTGGAAACTGCTAACAAAACGGCTGTGTCCAAATTGTGTCCACGCTGTGTCCAAGCT
>Ga0307374_10008558_pt1 | contig 15249 bp, 10 predicted proteins | sample OX3MG_FD_202532 | JGI IMG/M metagenome (GOLD analysis project Ga0307374, IMG submission 202532) | Soil microbial communities from Risofladan, Vaasa, Finland - OX-3 | ecosystem: Environmental > Terrestrial > Soil > Coastal area > Acid sulfate soil | place: Finland: Risofladan, Vaasa | collected... | reverse complement strand
CGGGCATCGCGGAGATTTTCGTCCCGCGCCCGGCGCCCGGCGCCCTGCCGGTTCCTTCGCCCGCTTACGCCTGACGCTTAAAGCGCCTCCTCCGGCGGCCCATTGCGCCCCAGGCTCGGGCTTTTGCACAATGGGTTTAGGAGCGCATGGACGACGCTGGGGCGTGCCAAGACGAAAAGCTCCGCCGGCAGGAGTGGCTTGAAACCGACGGGCGCGGGGGCTTTGCCTGCGGCACGGCCTCGGGCCTGCGCACCCGGCGCTACCACGGCCTGCTCGTCGCCGCGACAAAGCCCCCGGCCGGCCGCTTTGTCCTAGTCAACGGCTTCGACGCGTGGGTCCGCACCTCCGAAGGGCTTCACGCCGTTTCCAGCCAGCTCTACCCCCCCGACGTCGTCCAACCCGACGGCCTGAAGCGCTTGAAGCGCTTCGGGCACAAGCCCTGGCCGCGGTGGAATTTCTTGCTGGACGACGGCACGGAAGTGGGCCAGGAAGTCTTCATCGCCGGTGACGCGGGCGCGACCGTGGTGTCCTGGCGCCTACTCAAGCCTAAGGAGGGCGTCTCGCTGAGCCTCCGCCCGTTTTTCTCCGGCCGCGGATACCACGAGCTGCACCGGGAAAATCCGGCCTTCCGCTTCGATCCGCAAATTCAAGGCCAGGAGCTTCGCTGGCGGCCCTATGAGGGCGTCTGCGGCATCGCGGTCCTCTCCAACGCCGCCTATTCTCACGCGCCCCTGTGGTACCGACAGTTCCTTTACGAAGAGGAGAAAAGCCGGGGCCTGGACTGCGTGGAGGACCTGGCCTCGCCGGGCGTTTTCCGCTGGGATTTGTCCGCCGGACCGGCGTTTTGGATTTTGGCCCCCGACATCGAGGGCCGCTGCGCCCTCCCCGCGGGCGCCGACGCGGCGCGCTGGGGCAAGGAGTTGCGGGACGCCGAAAGCCTGCGCCGACAGAAGGGTTCGCCGCTCAAGCAGGCGGCCGAGGCCTACGTGGTGCGGCGCGGCGAAGGCTTAAGCGTCATCGCGGGATACCCGTGGTTCGCGGATTGGGGCCGGGACACCTTCATCGCCCTGCGCGGGCTCTGCCTGGCCACGCGGCGCTTGGACGAGGCTAAGTCCATTCTCCTGGAATGGTGCCGAACGCTTTTCCGTGGCCTGGCGCCCAACCGCTTCCCGGACGACGGCGGCGCCCCCGAGTACTCTTCGGTGGACGCATCCTTGTGGCTGTGCGTGGCCATTTACGAGTTTCTCCAGGCCGCGGACAAGGATGGATTTCCATTGACCGCCGAGGAGCGCGGCCGGCTGGAGCAGGCCGCCCAGGACGTGGTCTCGGGCTACGCCGAGGGTTCGCTCGCGGGCATTAAGGCGGACGAGGACGGCCTCTTGCGCTGCGGCACGCCGGAAACGTCGCTGACCTGGATGGACGCGCGCGTCGACGGCGCTCCCGTCACCGGCCGCGCGGGCAAGCCGGTCGAGGTCCAAGCGCTTTGGTTGAACGCCCTGCGCGTCGCGAGCCAGAAAGATCCGGCCTGGAACGCCCTGCGCGAGAAGGCCCAGAACTCGTTTTCCGCGCGCTTCTGGAATCCGGACAAAAACTGCCTTTACGACGTGGCCGACGCCGGCGGCGATGCCGGGCGAATGGACGCGCGCGTGCGCCCCAACCAGATTTTCGCGGTGGGCGGCCTGCCTTGGCCGGTCTTGGACGGCGAGCGGGCCCGGGCCGTGGTGGACGCGGTCGAGCAAAAACTTTGGACTCCCCTGGGCCTGCGCACGCTGGCGCAAGACGAATCGGGGTATTGCCCGCATTACGAAGGCGGCCAAGCCGAGCGCGACCGCGCCTACCATCAAGGCATCGCGTGGCCCTGGCTTGTGGGCCCCTTCGCCGAAGCCTGGGTGCGCGTGCGCAACAGCAGCAAGGAGGCCAAGCTGCGCGCGCGGCAAAAATTTTTGGCGCCGCTTCTGCGGCATCTGGAGGACGCGGGGCTTGGGCACGTGTCGGAAATCGCGGACGGGGCGGCGCCTTTTACGCCGCGGGGATGCCCGTTCCAGGCCTGGTCCGTGGGCGAGGCGCTGCGCTTGGATTTGTCGGTTTTATCCCTCAATGAACGCCGCAATTAATTACAAGGAGATTATCGCATGCAAATCGGAATCGTCGGACTGGGCCGGATGGGCGCCAACATGGCGCGGCGGCTCATGCGCGCGGGACACCAAGTCGTGGGCTTCGATCGCGACGCCAAGAACGTCCAGGCCCTGGCCAAGGACGGCGCCTCCGCCGCTTCGTCGCTGAAGGATTTGGCCGGCAAATTGAAGAAGCCGCGGGCCGTGTGGATGATGGTCCCCTCGGGCGCGCCCACGGAGGACACTGCCGCGGAGCTGGGCCAGCTGCTTGAGCCAGGCGACGCGGTCATCGATGGGGGCAACTCATATTATAAGGACAGCGTGCGGCGCGGACAAAGCCTCAAAGCCAAGGGGATTTTCTACTTGGACGCCGGCACCAGCGGCGGCGTGTGGGGCGCCGAGCGCGGCTACTGCCTCATGATCGGCGGCGAGAAAGAAGCCGTCGTGCGCCTCGATCCGATTTTCAAGGCCCTGGCCCCGGGCCAAGCCGCGGCGCCCAAAACCCCCGGCGCGGACAAGCTCGGCGGCACATCGCAAGAGGGCTACCTCCACTGCGGACCCTCGGGCGCCGGACATTTCGTCAAGATGGTGCACAACGGCGTGGAGTACGGCATCATGCAGGCCTACGCCGAGGGCTTCGACATCTTGAAGACCTCGGAGAACGCCAAGCTCGCGGCCGAACTGCGCTACCAAATCCCGGTGGCCGAGGTGGCCGAGCTCTGGCGGCGCGGCAGCGTGGTGGGCTCCTGGCTGCTCGATTTGACCGCCATGGCCATGTCCGAGGACCGCGAGCTCTCCGAGTACACCGGCTACGTGCAGGACTCGGGCGAGGGCCGCTGGACCGTGGAGGCCGCGCTGGCCCAGGCCGCGCCCGCGCCCGTGCTCTCGGCCGCGCTTTACGCGCGCTTTCGCTCCCGCGAGGAGCATACCTTCGGGGAGAAGGTCCTCTCCGCCATGCGGGAAAAATTCGGCGGCCACGCGGAGAAGTCCTCCAACCGGGCCGACGGGCTTTAGGAGATTGCCATGAACGGAAAAAACGGCCTGCACCCCGAGCCCTGCGCCTTCGTCATCTTCGGCGCCTCGGGAGACCTGACCAAGCGCAAGCTCATTCCCGCGCTCTACAACCTGGCCTCGGAGGGCTGGCTGCCCGATCCCTTCGCCATCCTTGGCCTGGCCGTGGACAAGCTCACGACCGAGTCCTACCGCGCGGAGCTAAGCGAGTCCATAGCAGGATTTTTAGGCGCCAAGCCGGATCCGGCAATCTGGAACAAACTTGCCTCCCGCATCGAGTACACCCAGGGCGATTTCAAGGACCCGGCGGTCGGCCAAAAGCTCGCGCAGACGCTAAAAGCCAAGGGGTTCAAGAACGCCATATTCTACTTCGCGGTGCCGCCGTCCCTCATCGGCCCCATCGCCGAGAACCTGGGCCACGCCGGCCTCGTGGACGAGTCCCAGGGTTTTCGCCGCGTAGTCGTGGAGAAGCCCTTCGGGCACGATTTGCCCTCGGCCAAGGTCTTGAACGCCGAGCTCTTGAAAATTTTCCAGGAGCCCCAGGTCTACCGCATCGATCACTACCTGGGCAAGGAAACCGTGCAGAACCTGATGGCGCTGCGCTTCGCCAACGGCATCTTTGAACCCTTGTGGAACCAGCGCTACGTGGACCACGTGCAAATCACCGTCGCCGAGGAGCTGGGCGTGGAGCAGCGCGGCGGCTATTACGAGCAGGCGGGAGCCTTGCGCGATATGATCGTCAACCATCTCTTTCAGCTCCTGACCCTGACCGCCATGGAGCCGCCGGTGTCTTTCTCCGCGGACGCCGTGCGCAACGAGCAGGTCAAGGTCCTAAGCGCCCTGCGCAGCTTCACCGAGGAAGACGCGGGCAAGCGCTGCGTGCGCGGCCAATACGGCCCGGGAGCCCTCGATGGCGCCGCGGTGCCGGGCTACCGGCACGAGCCCATGGTCGCCCCCGAGTCCAGCACCGAGACCTTCGTCGCGCTCAAGGTCTTTATCGACAGCTGGCGCTGGTCGGGCGTGCCTTTCTATCTGCGCACCGGCAAGCGCCTGGCGCGCCGCGCCGCGGAAATTTGCGTTGAGTTCAAGGCGCCGCCCATGCTCCTGTTCCAAAAAACGGGCGTGGACTTTCTCTCGCCCAACCGCCTGGTCATCCGCATCCAGCCCAGCGAGGGCGCGTCCTTGAGCTTCGGCGCGAAGGTACCCGGCCCCGCCATGCAAATCGGCCAAGTGGACATGAACTTCCGCTACGAAGACTACTTCGGCAAGACGCTGGTCACCGGCTACGAGCGGCTCATCCATGACGTGCTCATCGGCGATGCCACGCTCTTCAAGCGCGCGGACATGGTCGAGGCCGGCTGGAGCGTGGTCGACCCCATCCTGGAGCGCTGGGCCAGCGAAAAGCCCCGTTTTCCCAACTATAACGCGGGCACTTGGGGGCCGCGCGAAGCGGACGAACTCTTGGCCAAAGACGGCCGGGCTTGGCGCGAGTGCGGCGAGAGCCCCGCGGAATAGGGGCACGCATGACGCCCTATATTGAAATCGCTGAGAATCCCGAAGATCTGTTCCGGCGCGCGGCCAAGCGGTTCGCTGACGCGGCCAAGGACGCGGCGCGCCAAAACGGCCGGTTCGCGGTGGCGCTCTCCGGCGGAAGCACGCCCAAGGGCTTCTACGAACTTTTGGGCCAAGAGCCGCTCGCATGCGACATTCCTTGGGACAAGTGCCGGTTTTTCTGGGGCGACGAGCGCGCGGTGCCTCCGGACGACGCGCGCAGCAACTTCCGCATGGCGCGGGAAGCCTTCTTGTCCCATGTGCCGGTTCCGGAAGCCGACGTCCACCGCTTCGAGGCCGAGCTGCCCGACTTGGAGGAGGCCGCGCGGCGCTACGAAGGGGTCTTGAGCCGGGAGTTCGGCCTGGAGGACGACGGCCGGCCGCGCTTCGATCAAATTTGGCTGGGCGTGGGGCAAGACGGGCACACGGCGTCCCTATTTCCCGGCAGCCGCGCCTTGGACGAAACCGAGCGCCTGGCCTGCGCCAACTGGGCCCCGTCGCAGAACGCCTGGCGGCTTACCCTGACCTATCCGGTCTTGAACCGCGCGGCGGAGGTGGTTTTTTTGGCCGCGGGCGCGGAAAAAGCGGGGGTTTTGGGCCGTATTATAAAGGAAGGCGACCGGCGCCTGCCGGCCGCGAGGGTGAGTCCCGATGGCGGGCGGCTTGTCTGGCTCATCGATCGCGACGCGGCTAAATTTCTAGCTTAAGGAGGCAGCGCATGAAAATAAAAACAACCACGGCCCTCGCGGCCGTTTTGGCTGCGGCCGTCCTCGCGGCGGCCTGCGGCAAAAAATCCGCGCCGAAGTCGGCCGCTTCAAAAACGGTTTATTCCACCGCCGGCACGGTCGAGCAGGTGCGCCCGAGCCGCCTGCAGGTCATCATCAACGCGGACGCCGTCCCGGGCTTCATGGATGCGATGACCATGGGTTATTCAGTCAAGGACGCCTCGCTCTTGAAAGGCCTCAAGTCCGGCGAGCGGATTTCCTTTAAATTGGTCGTCACGCCCCAGGAAGACTACATCCGGAGCCTCTCCAAAATCAGGGGCGCCGCCGCCAAGCTTTCGCCACTGGTCACGCCCCGGCCCGATAACGCGGCTTTCATCCATCTTCCGAAAATCGGAGACCGGGCGCCGGATATCCCGCTCATCGACCAGGACGGACGCCCTTGGCGGATGTCGGAGGAGCGCGGCAAGGTCGCGGCCTTCACCTTCATCTACACCTCCTGCCCGTTCGCGTCCTACTGCCCGCGCTCGATGCACGAATTTGCGCTCTTAAAGCGCGGCTTAGGATCCTTGGTCGGCCGCCGAGTGGATTTATTCTCCGTGTCGTTTGATTCCAGGCGCGACACCCCCGCGGTGCTCAAGCGCTACGGCAAGCACTTCGGCGCGGGCGTGCCGGGCTGGCGGCTTTTGACCGGCAAGCCGCTGAGCCTGGAAAAATTCGTCTCTTTCTTCGACGTCAACTATTGGAGCGGCCCAAACGGCGACATTAACAACCACAGCCTCTCCACGGTCCTCATCGGCCCCAACGGCCGCGTGGCCTTCTTCCAGGCCGGCAACGGCTTTACCGGAAAGGAGCTGGCCCAAGCCGTCCGTAAGCTGCTCAAGTCCTCCGTCCCTAAATCATGACGCGCGCGACGGATCCCGAATCCAAGCGCCTCGAGGACCTAGCCTCGGACCGCGGCGACTGGAGCCTGTGGGGCCCCTATCTTTCCGAGCGGCAATGGGGCACGGTGCGCGAGGACTATTCCGCGGGTGGGGCGTGCTGGGACTATTTCCCCCACGACCACGCGCGCAGCCGGGCCTACCGCTGGGGCGAGGACGGCCTTTTGGGCTGGACCGACCGAGAGTGCCGGCTGTGCTTCGCCCCAACCCTGTGGAACGGCAAGGACCCCATCTTGAAGGAGCGGCTCTTCGGCCTCGCCAACGCCGAGGGCAACCACGGCGAGGACGTCAAGGAGTGCTACTTTTACTTGGACGGCACGCCGACCCATTCCTACATGAAGGCGCTCTACCGCTACCCGCAGGCCGAGTTCCCCTATGCCCGGCTCGTCGCGGAAAACCGCGCGCGGGGCCTGGACCAGCCCGAGTTCGAGCTGGAAGACGCCGGCGTCTTCGCCGAGAGCCGCTACTTCGACGTGAGAGTTGAGTACGCCAAGGCCGCGCCGGACGATGTCCTTATCCGACTGACGCTGGCCAATCTTGGGCCCGAGGCCGCGCCGCTCTGGGTCTTGCCCACGCTGTGGTTTCGCAACACATGGTCCTGGGGCGATCTGCAGGACGAGGACATCCCGCAAAAGCCGCGCATTTCCCTGGCCGCGGCGCCGTCCCTGCAAGCCCTGGCCGAGCACGAGACCTTGGGCCGCTGGCGGCTTTTTTTAAGCCACGATCCTGACGGCCGCCTGCCCGCGGCGCTCTTCACCGAGAACGACACCAATTTCAAGCGTCTCTTCGGGGCGCAAAACAGTGCGACGCGGGTCAAGGACGCCTTCCACGACGCCGTCATCGCGGACGCCAAGGACGCGGCCAGCCCCGAAGGGCCTGGCACCAAGTTCGCGGGCCTCTACCGCTTGAACTTGGCGCCGGGGCAAACCCAGGTGCTGCGCCTGCGCCTGTGCGCCGAGGGCTCGGCTCCAGCCGCTCCCTTCTCGGAGGAATTCGACAAGATTTTCGCCAAGCGCCAGGCCGAGGCCGACGCCTTTTACGCCCGGCGCATTCCCCGGGAACTTCCGGCCGAGGAAAAGACCGTCGCGCGCCGGGCCTACGCGGGCTTGTGCTGGTCCAAGCAGTTCTATTTCTACGTCATCAAAAATTGGCTGGAAGGCGACCCGGCCCAGCCGACGCCGCCGGCTTCGCGGCTTAAGGGCCGCAACGCGGACTGGCCGCACGTCTTCGCGCGCGACGTCTTGTCCATGCCGGACAAGTGGGAATACCCCTGGTTCGCGTCGTGGGACTTGGCCTTTCACTGCGTGGCCCTGGCCGAAGTGGACCCCGACTTAGCCAAGGGCCAGCTCATCCGGCTTTTGCGCGAGTGGTACATGCACCCCAACGGGCAGATGCCCGCCTACGAGTTCGCCTTCTCTGACGCCAACCCACCGGTGCACGCCTGGGCCTGCTGGCGGGTCTACCAGGCTACCGTCAAAAACGGCCGCGGCGATCGGCTATTCTTGTCCCGTGTCTTCCAGAAGCTCCTGCTCAACTTCACCTGGTGGATCAATCGCAAGGACGTGCGCGGCCGCAACATCTTCTCCGGCGGATTTTTGGGCCTCGACAACATCAGCCCCTTCGACCGCTCGCAGCCCCTGCCCGGCGGCGGCTACTTCGAGGAGGCCGACGGCACGGCGTGGATGGCGTTTTACTGCTCGACCATGCTGACCATGGCCTTGGAGCTGGCCAAGGACAATCCCGCCTACGAGGACATGGCCTCCAAGTTCTTTGAGCACTTCATCGCGATTGCCGACGCCATGAACACGCTCTCCGGCCACGGGCTCTGGGACGAGACGGATGGCTTCTACTACAGCCACATCCACGCGCAAGGCCGGGAGATGCCGGTCAGGCTGCGCTCCATCGTAGGCTTGATTCCGCTTTTCGCCGCGCACGTGCTCGAGCCCGAGGAGGTCGACGGCCACCCGGGATTCGCCAAGCGCCTGAACTGGTTCCTGGAGCATCGCCAGGACCTTCGCGGCCAGATTTCCTTCCTGCACGGCTGCGAGACGCCGCGGAACCTGCGCCTTCTGGCCGTGCCCTCGCGGGAGCGCTTGGCGCGTGTGCTCGCGCGCGTCTTCGACGAGCGGGAGTTTTTGTCCCCCTACGGCGTGCGCTCGCTCTCTAAAATTTATCAGGACAAGCCTTTCTCGGGCGACTTCATAGGTCAAACGCGCGCGGTGCGCTACACGCCGGGAGAGAGCGACTCGCGGCTCTTCGGCGGCAACTCCAACTGGCGCGGCCCGGTGTGGTTCCCCTTGAACTATCTGCTGGTCATGTCCTTGAAGCGCTACCACCGCTTCTACGGCGACTCGTTCACCGTGGAATTCCCAACCGGCTCGGGCCGCAAAGTTACCTTGGGCCAAGCGGCCGATGAGCTCTCAAAACGGCTAACGCGGCTCTTCGTGCCCGACCAAGCGGGTGCGCGGCCCTTCTATGGAAAAGGCTCGCCCCTAGCCGCGGATCCGGGCTGGAAGGACCACGTGCTTTTTCACGAATACTTCCACGGCGACACGGGGAAGGGCCTCGGCGCGTCGCACCAGACCGGCTGGACCGCGCTCGCGGCGTCGCTTCTGGCGGACTTGACCGCCGAGCGTCCGGCTTAGGCCGAGACCCTTCGGGCTCGGCACAGATGCGATTGGGGAAATTCCCGCAGCATCTAGTAGCGGTAGTTTTCCGGCTTGTAGGGCCCGTCCACGCTCAAGCCCAGGTAGTCGGCCTGGGTCTTGGTCAGCTTGGTGAGCTTGGCGCCCAACTTTCCCAGGTGCAGCCGCGCGACCTTCTCGTCCAGAGACTTGGGCAGCGTGTAGACCTTGTTCTGGTATTTCTTGGACGCGCGCGCCGTCCAGAGCTCGATTTGCGCCATGACCTGATTGGTGAACGACGAGGACATGACGAAGGACGGGTGGCCCTCGCCGCAGCCAAGATTCACCAGGCGGCCTTCGGCCAAGACGGTCAGAACCTTGCCGTTGGGCCAGACCCACTGGTCAACCTGCGGCTTGACGTTGACCTTCTTCAACTTGCGATCGCCGGTCAAAGACGCGATATCGATTTCCAAGTCGAAGTGCCCGATGTTGCACACGATGGCCTGGGACTTCATGGCGTCCATGTGCTTGCGGGTGATGATGTCGCGGCAGCCCGTGGCGGTGACGAAGATGTCGCCCTGGGAGGCGGCCTCGTCCATGGTGACGACCTGGTAGCCTTCCATGCAGGCCTGCAAGGCGATGATGGGGTCGATTTCGGTGACGAGCACGCGCGCACCCAAGCCGCGCATGGCTTGCGCGCAGCCCTTGCCCACGTCGCCGTAGCCGCAGACGACCGCCGTTTTGCCCGCGACCATCACGCCCGTGGCGCGCTTGATGCCGTCCATAAGGGACTCGCGGCAGCCGTAGAGATTGTCGAACTTGGACTTGGTCACCGAGTCGTTCACGTTGATGGCCGGACACTTCAAGGTGCCCTTGGCCGCTCGCTCGTAGAGCCGGTGCACGCCGGTGGTGGTCTCCTCGGAAAGCCCCACGACGTCCTTTAAAAGCTCGGGGTACTTGTCGTGGACCATGTTGGTCAAGTCGCCGCCGTCGTCCAGGAGAATCGTGGGGCCGCTGCCGTCGGGCCAGCGCAGGGTCTGCTCCACGCACCAGTCGTACTCCTCGTTGGTCTCGCCCTTCCAGGCGAAGACCGGAACGCCGGCCTTGGCCACGGCCGCGGCGGCCTGGTCCTGCGTCGAGAAGATGTTGCAGGAACTCCAGCGCACGTCGGCGCCGAGCTTGACCAAGGTTTCGATCAAGACCGCGGTCTCGATGGTCATGTGGAGACACCCGGCGATGCGCGCGCCCTTCAAGGGGTTCTTGCCCGCGTATTCCTCGCGCAGGGCCATCAGGCCCGGCATCTCGCTCTCGGCGATCTCGATTTCCTTGCGGCCCCAGTCGGCCAGCGAAATGTCCTTGACTTTATAATCCATGGTGGCGGTCGGCATTTTAATGTCCCCTGTGGAAAAAATCCGGCTTTTGTCGCCGGGAGTAGATTATAGCAAAGGCGGCGCGCGGCCCGAGGGGCCGGTTGGGGCGCTTTGGCGTAGGCCTAAAAGCGCGGTCCCGCCGGGACCATGGGCCCCTGATTATTTTTCCGGGGCGCGCTACAATCCCTGGAACGCCGATGAAAAACCCTCGCGCCCGCCGCAAGCGGACGCTCTTTGCTTTTTTAACCGCCGCGCTCTTCGCGCGGGCGCTGTCCGTTCGGCCGGTCTTCGCTGGCGCGGACGAGGCCACCCCCGGCGGCGCCGACGCGCTCGTCCTTCCCGTCGGCGCGGGCAATTCCGCGCTGAACAGTCCGGCCGGACTCATCCAGACGGACGAACTCGCCAATCTTTCCCGAAATCCGACGCCCCGGCTGGGAGCGCTGCCGCCATCCGCCGCGCCAACGATTGAAGCCGCGCCGGGCCAATCCGCTCCGGCCGCCGCGCGGATTTCCGCCGCCATCGCGCCGCCCGCGGCCGCGGAAAATTCCATTTTGCTGGCGCCGGGGACCGACGAAGCTTTATCCCAACCCGCCATCGGACAGGCTTCCGGTTCGTCGCCCGCCGCGCCCGCGTCCTTCGCGGCCAAGAATCGCGGCCGGATCTCGGCCGCCTATCGCTTCCACCGCTCGGCCTTGAAAGCCTACCGCTGGTACAACATGATTCACACCCAAGGCCTCTGGACCGACTACCGCCAAAAAATAGCGGCCTTGGCGTCGGCGGGAAGCGCGCCCGCGGTCAAGCGCCCGCGCGCCTTTTTCACCAACTTGCGCACCTTCGCCTCCACCGGCGAGCGCCCCGACATGGGCTACACCTCCGCCACGGCGGAGAAAGGCCGGGTGATCGCTGAGGCCCAGCGCGTGGCCGCGCGCCATCTGCGCGGCGGGAAAAGCGCCGAGGTCCAAGGCGCCCTGCGCGGCTTTTTGGACGCCGCCGCGGCTTCGGACGACCCGCGGCACAGCAACTCGCATTTCCGCAAGGTCGCGCGCAACGCGCTCTCCGAGGCGTCGTTCAAGCCCGCGGCGGAGCTAGCCTCTTATTTCCAGAATCTCAGGCCCGGGCCCGCCGGCCGCGCCCTGTCCTCGGACGCCCAGGACGCGGTGCTCGCGCGGCTGCGCCACGCGGTGATGGAGACCTTGGCCGAGGAAGGCCCGCGCGCCAAGGACCGCATCGTGGCCGTGGTGATCTTCGGCAGCTTCGCCAACGGCGCGGCCTCGGAGGAAAGCGACCTCGATTTGGCCGCGGTCAGCGCCGACGGCGGCAGCGCCCGGGTTAAGAATTTCGCCGCGCGCCTGGAGCGGCGCTGGAACGACGCCCGGCATCCCGTGGCCTTCAAGGACGACGCGCGCATCGCGGACGACCCCAGCGCGGCCTACCTGCGGCGCTACTACCGCATCGCCTACCGCGTCATCGCGCCCTCGGCCCGGCTGGAGCAATATCTCTCGCCCGCGCCCGAAGACGCGCCCGCGCCGCCGCCGTCCACGAAGCTCTCGCTTAGCGCCCGGGTGCAGCGCGTCTTGATGTACTCAAGCATTTACGGCGCGACGCTCTATGCCGACGCGTCTCGCGCGGCGCGCTCCCTCGCCGCCCGAATGGGACTTCCGCGCTAGAACCGGCGGCCGGCGTCCTTACTGCGGCAGGTTTTTCGGCGCGGACATCTGGTCCTGGTCGCCGTTTAAAGCGTCCAGGAAAGCCACCAACTCCGTCTGCTCCGCCGAATCCAAGTTCAGCGGGTGCATTTGCGGGTCGAGCCACTTGTTTTTCTCGCCGCCCTGGTTGTAGAACTTGATGACCTCGGCCAAAGTCTTGACCGAGCCGTCGTGCATATAAGGAAAGGTCTCGGGCAGATCGCGCAGGGTCGGGGTCTTGAACTTGCCGCGGTCGGCGTCCTGCTTGGTGACCAAGTAGCGGCCCCAGTCGGGATGCTTGGACGCCATGCCCACGCCGATGTTGTGATAGTCCCCGTCCGAGAAGTTCTTGCCGCTGTGGCAGGCGTCGCAGTTGGCCTTGCCGAAGAAAAGAGCCATCCCCTTGGCCGCCTCGGGGCTCAAGGCGTCGGCGTCGCCCGCCACGTAGCGATCATAAGGAGAGTTTCCGCTCAGGATGGTGCGTTCGAAGCCGGCGATGGCCTGCTCGATGCGCTCGAAGCTGACCGTGGGCTCGCCGAACGCGGCCTTAAAGAGCGGCGCGTAGCCTTTGATGGAGCCGACGCGCTTGGCGGCGCCCGCGAGGCTAAAGCCCATCTCCACGGGGTTGGACACGGGGCCCTCGATCTGTTTTTCCAGGCTGGGCGCGCGGCCGTCCCAGAACTGGGACGGGTTGTAGGCGGAGTTCAAAACCGTGGGCGCGTTCCTTGTGCCGCGCTGGCCGCGGATGCCGTTCGAGACCGGCTTGTGGTCGGTCCAGCCCATCATGGGGTTGTGGCAAGTCTCGCAGCTCACCGTCTTATCCTTGGAGAGCCGCTTGTCGAAGTAAAGGTCCTTGCCCAGCGCCACCTTGGCGTCGGTCATCGCGTTGTCGGCGGGCACGGGCGGGGCGTCCAGGCCCAGCGGCACGTGGTAAGGATAGCTTGAGCCCGATTCATCGAAGTCGCCGCCGAACTGGGCCTGGGCCGAGGCGGCCGCCATCAGAACGCCCAGCAGAAGCCAGGAAAATTTTTTCATGCCCTTATTGTGGAGCGCCTTCGCGGTTTCGTCAAGAGGGGCACGGCGCGCGCCCTGGGCCTTTTCTCCCAGGCCCAAGGAGGTCCGATGCCTCAGGCGCTTGGGGCGCGGCTTTCCTTATAATAGGGACGCCCAGATGAAAAATAGAACGAACGTCCTGCGGGGAACCGTCTGCGCGGCCGCGGCCCTCGTCTGTGCGGCTGCCCCGGCTTTCGCGGACCAAGCCTCCGACGCCCGAACCGTCGCGGCCTACGAGGCCCAAATCGCGGCGCTTGCGCCCTCTCCCGCCGCCTGCGCGGCCAAGAGCCCCACGCACCTTTGCTACGGCGAGAACCTGCCCTTTTTGATGATCCACCGGCCCGGGCAAAAAGCCGCGCGCTCCATCCTCATGATCCACGGGCTGAGCGACTCGCCTTATTCGATGAAGACGCTCGCGGACCTCTTTTATTCCTACGGCTACAACGTGGTGGGCGTCCTGCTACCCGGCCACGGCCGCGCGTCCGAGGACCTGCTCCACGTCAAGCTCTCGCAGTGGCAGCAAGCGGCCGCGCGGGGCCTGAAGGTCGCCTCGGCCATCGGAGAGCGCGTGTCCGTCGCGGGGTTCTCGACCGGCGGCGCCCTCGCGCTCAACGCCGTGCGCCAAAACTACAAGAGCGCCCATCCCCTGGACCTGCAGGACCTCTTCCTGTTTTCCCCCGCCATCCAGATTCACGACCGCAAGGCGCCGGTCATCTGCAGCCTCTCGCCGCTCGATTTGGCGGCCTTCGAGGCCGTCCACCCCTGGGCCTCGGTCGCGCCGTGGGCCAAGGCCGCGGCCGCTGGCGGCGGCGGGCCCTACCAGGACTACTATCACGGCCGCTACGCCAAGCTGGCCCTAAACGGCGTCTGCCAGCTCCAGGAGCAAATCGAGGAGAACTCCGCGACCGGGCGGCTCCCGCGCCTGCCCGTCGGCATCGGCCTGCCCGATGTCACGCCCGCGCTCATCGCCTCCTTGGTCCGGTACAAATCCACGGTCCGCGTCTCGCCGGAAATCATCTCGGACATCAAGAGCCACGGCCTGGGCGTCTTCGCGGTCGAGTCCGACTCGGACACGACCGTCAACCCGGATGCGGTCGTCCAATTCATGCGGGATTTATCCGGAGCCCGCGCCCAATTTATCCTCTACCCCAAGGCGGACGGCATCGCCCACGCCGACGTGACCCGGCCGGATTCCCCCACCAACGACGCCGCGCACTTCGCCGCAATCGAAAACGGCATTCCCGCGTTTCTGAGCGCCGAGACGGCGTCCGTGGCCTCGGCCTCGCAGCCGGTCCGGCTCAACAAAAGCGCGAGCCTTCAGTCCTTGGGCCTTTCGCCTTTCGGCAACCGGCCTTAGCGGCGCGGTTTAGGAAAGGCAACTGCGAGCAAGCCGCCGCAGCTTATCCCGTGATTGAGAACACGCCGCACCATGTCGCGTCGTAGGTTTTTGCGCCCGGGACGGCAGGAAATGCGCGCTTGACTAGGAATATCTGCTTAAGATGGTGACCCGCGAAATTCAAATAAACATGCGTCTCCGCTTTTGTCATCGGTTCTTGAAAAGGCCCATGATCGGATGCGATGCGGGCGAAGTTGAACATCATGTCCGTGAATCCGGCTTTCCGGAGCTTCTGGAACAATTCGTCTCCCGTGCGGCTTTGCCTGATCATCTCTAGAAATGGATTTTCGTCATAAACAGTCGAAGCCTGGTAGTCGCGCCGGCAGTAAAATCCCTGCGGCTCATCCACGAACATGATACGGGAATCCTTGGGCAATTTGGTGTTGATAAACTCCATCGCGGGATAAGAGGGCGAACCGTAGCTCGTGTGGGGATCGCTCAGCCAGCTCTGCGTCGGTTCTAATCCCAGGATGACGCCGTTCGCGTCGTAGCGCTTAAGCCAAAACATTGTCCACAGCGCGTTCGAGCAAACCGCAAAAATCACCGCGGCATAGGCAATGGATTTGATGTTATTTTTGAAGTTCAACTCGCATCCGGCTGCAAAAAGAATCGCGGCCAAGGGAATAGCCGGAAGAAAGAAGCGCGGCGTTGTCGTTGTTAAGCTCCAGTCAAGCCAGAAGAGAATGAGGGACCAATAGATGATTCTGTAACCGGGTTCTCGAAAACGAGATAAAATAAAAATCGGCAGGCCGATTAAAAACAATCCTCCCAAACAGGTGGTG
>Ga0307374_10008557_pt1 | contig 15250 bp, 7 predicted proteins | sample OX3MG_FD_202532 | JGI IMG/M metagenome (GOLD analysis project Ga0307374, IMG submission 202532) | Soil microbial communities from Risofladan, Vaasa, Finland - OX-3 | ecosystem: Environmental > Terrestrial > Soil > Coastal area > Acid sulfate soil | place: Finland: Risofladan, Vaasa | collected... | reverse complement strand
CCGCGGCCAGGGGCACGCCGAAGGACACGGCCAAGCCGGCCGCGGCGCCGGAAGCCGCGAGCATCTTCAGGTTGTGTGTGGACACCTCGAGCTTCTGCCCGATCCAGGAGCCGACTGAACCGCCGATTTGGATGACCGGCCCCTCAGGTCCAGCGCTGCCGCCGAAGCCGATGGTCAAGGCCGAAGCCAAGAGCTTGATCACGGCCACTTTGCCCGGGATGCGCCCATCTTTTTCCTTGATCGCCTTGTAGACCTCGTTGACGCCGTGGCCCTTGGCCTCTTGGCAAAGATGGTGGATGAGGCGGGCGGCTAAAAACGCGCCCAGGGCGGGGAAAAATATCAGGCCCGCGGAGCGCCACATCCAGTTCAGGTGCTCGATGCGATCCAAGCTGACCGCCGCCGCCCAATTCGTCAACTCTTCGAAGAGGAAGGCGGCCAAGCCCGCCGCGCCGCCGACCAAAACACCCGAGAGGATGAGCTGCTGGTGGGTGGTCAGGTTGAGGACGAAATTTGAAACGTCCTGGACAATCGGCTCGAAGTATCGCTTGAAAACGGAAGATTTATCCATGCCGCGGGCTATTTTACCTTATTAGAACTCCGCGGGAAGCCGTTTTTTTAAAATCCCAAGGTGAGGGAGTAGAGATAGGTGTCGCCCAGATCGCCGAAAGGCACGAAGGCGAAGTCGAAGCCGAAATTCTCGTACTTCAAGCCCGCTCCGAATGTCGCGCCGGAAAATCCGCCCGCGTCCGTGTTCCGGCTGGCGTAGCCCGCGCGCACCGAGGCGCCCAGATTATCCGTGAACATCAGCGAATACTCCGTTCCCAACGCGTAGGAAGTGCCGTTATCCCGCGGCAAATCCAACTCCGCCGTCGCCGCCCATTGAGGGATGATGTAGTATGCCGCGCCCGCGTACCACGTCATGGGCAAGGGATCGCCTTGACCCGCGAAGCCGTACTTGGGCCCCAGATTCCTCGCTCCGCCGCCAACGGAGAATTGGTTTTCGTAGCGGTAAAGCGCGCCTAAATCCGCCGCGTAGCTCGACGCCCCGTAGCCGTCCAGGTTGGACGTGATGTATTTCCCCGTCGCGCCCAACGAAAGCCCAATGCGGGGAATTTGATAGCCGTAGCTGAGCGCGTAGGCGAAATCCTGCGAGCTGAAGTTTCCGGTGGGATTTTCCGATTTATCGTATCCTTGAATGCTTCCCACGGACAAATTATAGACCGCCGCGCCCAACGTCCCGAACTCGTTCTTGGGCCCGGTCGATTTCTTGTCCCAGGACAAGAGCGGCACGGCCAACGCTCCGAAGTCGTAATTCGCGCCCTGGAAATACTGATCCTCCATCCCTTCCGCCTGCACGTTCTTGATGGCGCCCAAGCCTGCGGGATTGTAGTAAACCGCGTTGACGTCGTCCGCCAGGCCCGCGAAGGCTCCGGCCATGCCCGAGGGCCGCGCGCCGGGCTCGATTTCCAGGAACTGCGCGCCGCTGGTGCCCTTTTGCGATGTTCCGAAGCTCCACGCTGGGGTCCACGCGCAAGCCAGGAAAAGAGCCGCCGGCCAGACTCGGTCTAGGCGCCGCGTCATAAGCCGGACCCCTTGATGACGGCCATCTTGAAGAACGCCTTTTGACCGCCCACCTTGAGTTCGCCGAAATAGACCCCGCTGGCCACGTCCCGCCCGGCGTCGTTGGTCCCGTCCCAATTCTGGTAGTAGTAGTTCCCGCCGGAAACATCTCCCAAATCGATGTGGCGCACCTTGGTCCCGACGACGTTGTAGATGTCGATGGAGGCGGCGCCGGACATGCCGGGCGGAATCGAAACGGCGATCATCGTTCCGCGGATAGTGCACTGAGAGCCGCAGGAGCCTCCGGTATGCTGCGGCGTCACCGTCTTCTCCGTTAGATCAAAAGGATTGGGGAAGTTGTGCGCCGAGAAATCGGCCGCGCCCGCCGAACCGCTGATCAGCGACTGGTTGCTGTCGAAAAGGACGTAGGTCGAGAAATGATTCACGCTGATGGTGATGGTGTGATTGACCGTGTCGATGACGGGCGGAGAGCCCGTCACATCCTGCTGGAGCACGTAGGCGTTGGCCAGCGTGTTATACCAGTAGACGTTGAGTGACGATGGGTCCGTCACGCTCGTCGAATAGGCGACGGTGAGCTGCGCCGGGCTTGAAAGAAGCGTGCTGATGCCTAGGGGGAGAAAGATGTTGTAGAAGGAAGAAAGCGGATTGACGCTGGGCGGCACCGCTGCGACCGCGTCCACGAGCTCCGCGGGATAGGACGCGGGCGAATGGCTCAAGGATTCGATTCTTTCCGCGCCCGCGGAAATTCCTGAGGGAGACGCGCCCGACGTCAGCGACTCCTGGGCCAGCTGCAGAGTCACCTGGACCGAGGAGGCGACGTTCACGTTGAAAGCGTTGGCCGGCAGCGTGACGCGCCCGGCCTCGCCCTGGGCGATGACGTTGCCGCCGATATAGTTCTGGATGTTGGACTGGCTCAGGCCTCCGATGCCAACGTAGAACGTGACCGTGCTTTGCGCGACAAATTGCGGATTGTTTTGATCCAGCGAGGAAGGATTGGCCACGTTGCTGTAGCCTTGCAGGCGCAGCGTGAAGCTCGATTCCGAGACGCCCGGAACATAAAATGCCGTGACCTCGGTCCGGTCCTGAGCAATGGCCACGTCGCTCAAAGTCCCCTGGGCCGAAACCGTGCTGAGGACGAGGCCAGCGTCGTCATCGGCGGCCGTCTCGTCGCGCAAGGGCTGGCTCAAGTCGAACTCAATGTCGAAGCCGTTGCCCTGACGGAAGTCCTTGGCCATGACCAGCGGCGGCGAAGGACGATAGACGATGTTGAGCGTCATGGGCGCGGTCGAAGAGAAGACGATATTCCGGGCCTCTTCGGGCGTCACCATGTTGCCGTTGGAATCAAGCAAAAGTATTTCATAAGGTGTTCCGGCCTGAAATCCGCTCACCGAATAGCCAGTGACCGTCTGAGCCTGAGCGTTGGTCTGCAGTGATCCCACCAGTACGCTGCTCAAATTCGGCGTCGCCGCCACAATGGTTTGGATTTGGTTCGTGCTGGGGCTGCCGCCATTGGAAGTCGTCAAGGTTCCAGACAAGGTCGAGCCCTCGGACAAAGTCAGGGAGCCGATGTTGACGGAGGCTGAGGAAATCGAAATATTCTTCTGGAAGGACGAGTAGCCTTGGGAAACGACCGTCATGCGGTAGGTCCCGGTCGTCAAGCTTGGAATAGAGAAGTTCCCGTTCAAGTCCGTGTCTAATTGGATGTCTCCCAAGGGCGTCCGCGTCGGCGGAACGCCGACTTTCTGGAGAAAAACTGCCGCTCCAGGCTGGGACACTTGGACGCCGTTGTTGCCTCCGTTGTTGAAGGGGATAATCAGCGACGGCCCGCCCGCCGGCGCGAGAGCTTGGCCGCTGATGGAATAAGCGGCCCGGGCCAGGGAAAAATTCAGCGTCGTCACGCTGCTGATGTCCACGGAGGACTCAATTTGCTGCTCGTAGGGCGGCAGGAACTCTCCTTGATGCTCTTCGTCGCCGCGATATGCGGCGTAAATATCGTAGTAGCGCGCATTAGGATCAAGGCCGTTCAAGGCGTAATAGCCGTTGCCATCGGTGACGGCTGAAATCTCCTGGGATCCGACGCCGGCGCTTCTCTGAGAGATTCTGGCGATCATGTTGATGTTGGCCAGGGGATTTCCGTTCGAATCCGCGACGCGTCCGGAGATCTGATCGCCCAAGAGAGCGTTGATGGTTCCCACGTCCGTGACCACGCTGCCAACGACTTTGACGCCGGAAATGCTCGACGCGACCAATCCTGCGCCGCTGACGGAGGGGCCGTTCTGGAGCGACATGTCGACGTCGTATGTTCCGGGCAAGAGGCCTGTGATGGAACATTGGCCGTTGCCGTCGAAAACCAACGCCCCGTTTTGCGACTGCGCGAAACCGTAGCCGCCGTTGAACCACGGATCGGCCGCGGCCTGGATTTGGAACGATGGGGGCAAAACATTGGCGTTGTTCTGAGTGACCTGCAGGAATTGCTGGCCGCCGGAAGGCGTTTTTTGTTCGATGGCCAACCTGAACTTGATGGTTCCGCTGGGAACGAGTTGAATGGATTGATTGGAAAGGTTTTGGCCGTTGATTTGCGCAGACAGAGGCGCGGCCGCGTAGGCCTGCGGATAATCGCCGTCCTGCACCTCAATAAGATAATTGCCTGGAGGGACCTGAGAGAAAAGGAACGGGGCCGAAGCGGAATTATTGAAGGAAACCACCAGCTGAGGTCCTACTTCGTTATTATTTTGATCCGTCAGGCGCAGGTAAAATTGCCGGTTTAGAGAAGTCTGCGCGGGAGCCAGAATATTCCCCGAAACCGAATACCCGCTGCCGATGGGGAAAGAAATTCCCGACACCGGCCCGGTGACCAAAACGACCTCGGAGAACTCAGCGATGGAGTCTCCGGACGGGTCCATCTGGGAATTATTGCGCAGCTGGTAGAGCCCCGGAGGAACTCCGGAGAAGTCAAATGTGCCGTCGGCATTGACCGTCGCTAAGTAGACTCGATAGGGATTGGCGTTGCCCTGATTATTGGAGCCGCCCGTCATCATGTCGGTGCAGTTGGGCGGCGCGAAAAGAACGCCGCCGTAGAAACCTCCATTGTTGGGACCGGCCGGCAAAAGCTGCATCTGCGCGGCGGAAAGAGTGACGTTGGAAGAACCCATCACGCAGTAAGTCATCGTGGAGGTTTGCGACATCCAGCCGGCCGCGGAGCTTACCATGACGGAGAATCCGCCGAGCTCCGGCAGGCTCAAGGAACCCGCGAAGGAAAGCGCGCCGCTCACGGAATACGTCGAGCCAAACATGTTGAGCGTCACGACCGAAGACGCGCTCGCGGCCACCGCAGCGGGGGCGCGCTGAAAAATCCCGTTTAACTTGTCGAATGCATTGACCGTATAGAGGCCGGGATTAATTCCCGGGAACAGGACAGTCGCGCTCGACGGGAAATATTGGATGGTCGTGCCTTGGGTCAGGTCGTCGAAGGAGCGCGCGTCGCCTTGATTGTCCGTATATCCCAGGGAAACAGATTTAAAATCTGAGGATGAAAGGCCGACACCGGGCAGGATGACCGAGACGGAGAGGCCGTTGTCGGCCGCGGTCATGGTCAAGGCCGCGCTGCCGTGGCCTCCGGAAACAAGCGCGTTTTGCGTTCCGCCGATAAAGCCGGCCAGCGACGACTTCAGGAAATACGCCCCGTCGGGCAACCCGGAAATAGTGAAAGTGCTCGAAGTCTGCGTCGTGCTGGTGGCCAAATGAATCAGGAGGCCTTGTCCGGAAACGGCGGCGGGCCCGTAAGCTCCGATTTGAACGCAAAACCCGCCGCCCGCCGCGCCGCAAGTGCTTGACGCCGACTCCTGCGACGTGTCGCCTGAAACCGTCATTGTTCCAAAAATAACTCCGCCCGTTTGCAGAGTTAAATCAAAGCCTCCGTCCGCGAAAGTGCCTATGTCCACGTCGCTGGAAATGAAAACCTCGCTCGAAACGCCCACATAGCCGCGGCTCTGGGCCGTGACGGTCCAGCTTCCGGGCGCCAAGCCGAAAAGCGAGTAGACTCCGCTTGAGGATCCCGGGGGAACGAAAACTCCTCCATAAACTCCGCCCTGACCATTCGGCGCCCCGCTAGGAGCGGCTTGGACGGAAATTTGCGTGCCGGTGGAGACCGCCGTCGGCAAAATCGCATAGCCGTAAACATTCGCCTGCTTGCTCAAGGCCAGCGGGAGTTCGACGACGGAGCCGGAAGACAAATTCACGTTGAGCACGCGCGTGGAAACATTGATGGAAGGCAAATTAACGTCGACCTCATAGCTGCCCGGCGGCAGAAACAACTGGGTCCACGTGCTGGCGGACACGCCGAAGCTCTGGGCGCCGTTGTCCGACTGCGCGCTGCCCTGCGCGAAATGCAGCACCGCGTTGGCGGTGTTGGAATAGCTCGCGTCATGCGCGGAAACACCTCCCCATATCTCGCTGGGCGCCGCTTGGGAAAGCGAGGCGGAGACCGCTATATAGGAAGGCACGGGCAGGGTCAAAGAGCCTATGTTGGTTCCCGCGGCGGTAGCCACGATATTTGAGGTCCCGGTGGCGATATTGACCGGCGCTCCGGAAACCAGCAGGGTGGAACTGACTTGGACATTGTAAATCCCTCCGGTTTGCAAACCGGGAATGACAAAATTGCCGTTGGCGTCGGCCGCCGCGGAATTGCCCGGTCCGACGTTTGGTCCCATGACGGACACGTAGGCTCCGGCACCGTTGGTCACCGTCCCGAAAATCGAGGCGCCGGCGGACACAGAGATGGAGAGCGCCGTGTTCACCGCGGCGCCGCCGCCCGCGATGATTTCAACGTAATAAGTGCCGGAAGAGACGAAGCTGTTGGGATAAACCATGTCGTTTAGCCCGTTCCAAGCGAGAGTTCTTCCCGGATTGCCGGAACCGAATAAATCAGCCGCTTTCGGTGAAAAAGAAACCGGATTGCTGGAAATAACGACTTCCCACCCCAGCGCGGAGTTAGACAGGTTGAAGTTTATGAAAGCGGTTCCGCCGGCAGGACTGTTCTGGGTGATAACCGCATTAAGAGAACTTCCCAAAGTTCCCGTATCAACCGAAACTCCCGAGATGGCCGCGCTGGAGGCCAAAAGTTGGACGGGGCGGTACGCATACGCGCCGGCTCCCATCACGGTGGCGGAGGCCGCCAAATTTTCATACGCCGCCGAGGTCGAGGTCTCAAAAGAGAATCCGGAGCTCTGCGAAGCGCCCGGAGGAATAGTAACCTGAGAACCGGAAGAGAAAATCGCGCTTAAATCCGGCGCGCCGTTGACGCTGCCGGAAAGCGACGCGGTCACGGCCGAAGCGGCCGTCGTGGACACCCCGCAGGCGTCGGTCACAGCCAAGTACATGGTCGGCGAGTTTTGCAGCGGTCCAAGCGCCAGCGGATTATTTGGAACAAACGTCAGATTTGCGGCCGGGCCCGGCACGAGGCTGATAGATGGGAACCCCGCGATGGGCCGCAGATTCCCTCCCGGGCCGCCCTGGACTTGCACCGCGAAGACCTGCGGTCCTTGCGCCAAGGGTCCCGCCGCAGGATAACCCTCGTATATGAACTGGACCGTGTCGCCCACATTCAGCGCGGCCGAAGCGGTGTAAACCATCCAGTTCGTTCCTAAAACGGTGTTGCCTATCTGGCTTGGATTAAACTTCATGCCGTAGGAAACGGACGAGACGACATGAACATACCCGGCGTTTAGCGGCGGATCATTGGCCGAATCCTCGCCTTGCGGCTCGCTCCAACCGGACGGGATATTCACGGCGATCATGCCGCCTTGCTGCAGTCCGCCGGTGCCACCGACAACGAAAGAAATTGTAGCTGTCAGCACCTGGCAGCCGGGCGCCGCGGTGGGGGATACGGACGCCGAACCCTGCCCGTCGCCGGGATTCCCGACGGAACCGCCGTTGAAGGTAAACGTGTTGGAACTCGTGCCGACCGGAAAGGAATTCTGCGCGTTTCCGGCGACGTCAGTCGCGCTGCTCACGATAAGGTACTGGTGCCCTGCAGTCCAAGCAATGCCGCCGTAGGACCAAACTCCGGTTGAAACCGGCACTGGGAAGAACCTGGGACAAGCCGCGTTGAAACTGCCTCCCGAACCATAACAGTTAGGAGAAGCTATGCTCATATCCTGAATATCGAGGTAAACCGTTGTAACGGCGGCAAAACCCGCAACATCCGCTGCCGTTCCTGAAATGTTCGGCAGAGCCGGAACCTGGCTGCCGTTGCCCGGCACCCCGATCCCGGATGTAGGCGGCGTGCTGTCGAAAGTAAAATTTGAAACGGCCGATGGATACTGCGTTCCTCCCAACGAGTCCACCGCTTGGGAAACAATTTTATAGGAAACGCCGCTTTGGAATCCCGGCAAGCCCACCGACCAATTCCAAGTTCCTGAATCGACTCCGATAAAGTTAGCCGAATTCCAATATTGAGTCGACTGCCATCCGCTCCCGCTGTTCCACCAAGTATTGAATCCTGGACCGGAACTAATCGCGACAAGCACGGACGTGATGGTTGAAGAATCCGTGCTCGCGGCCGTGCCGGAGATGGCGGCAAGGCTGTTAAGGATCGCGTTATTGGCCGGGAAGGTGATCGTCGAGATGGGCAGTCCGGGCCATAAAACGACGTGATTGAGGTCATTGGCTAAGCCGGGTCCGGACCTGGGCCCGAAGCTCCCGCTCATCACGATGGAGGACGGCGCCGCCAGCGGGGCTGCGCTCACATTAATCACGATGTTTGTGCTCGCAAAATCGATGTTGGAGAACGTGCTGCTAAAGACGCCGCCCGAGAAATTAATCGCCGTCGCTCCAGGAAGCAAAGATGCGAAGGTAATGGAGGATACGGATAGCGAGGTCGAGGAAGCCTGCGCGGAAATCATCAAGCCATTGGCGGACCCGCTAATTATTGCGGAGGAAATGACGATGGGACCGGAGTTCCCAGGCATGAGGTTGATCCCAATTGAGCCGCCGTTGCCGGCAACGGTTTGGACGGCGTCGTTCAGCAAGGTGACGTCCGAACTGCCGCCTGAAACGTGAACGACTGCGGACGTGCTTTGTCCCACAAGAGCGCTGCCGGTGATGATCGTGCCGCTCGATCCGGAAATCCCGGCGGCGGATACCCCGGATACATAGGAGCCGCTCAGCGTGCCGGAGGACGCGTCGTAGGCATCAAAAGCGTCCGACCCGCTGCTCGTCACAGTGCTTTGTCTGATGGTATTATTGACGCTTCCCGTCCACAATTCGACGCCGGATAATTGGGCCGAAATGACGATCTGGCTGATGGTATTGCCGGAGGCCGTATTGTGAAAATACGCGCCCGTTCCACCTGGAGCAGAGATGTAGCTGCGCGCGACCAAGCTTCCACTCCCGTAAAAGTCCACGCCGGAGCCTCCGGAAGCGTTGGAAACGAGACGGCATGAATCGACGTCGTTGCCGGAGCCGTTAAGAATCAGGGCCGAGGCGACCTTTACCGAAACGGTGGAATTTTGCACCGTGTCGAAGCCGCCCAGGGAGATGCCCGCGCCGTTGATGAGGCCTCCCGCATCCGCTATGGTGATGCTGTCGAGGACGACGTCCGGGGAAGAGACAAAAATCCCGTTTTGCAGGCCTATCACCGGGGATATATTAAGCCCCTGGATGGTTACGCTGGCTTGCACGACATTAATGGCGGCGACGGCGGCTGAGGACGGCGCGATTGTCGGCTGGCCCACCAAGGCTGGATCCGCCATAATGGTGATGCTGGAGCCGTTGTTTGTGAAGCCGGAGATGTTCACGGATCCGCTGTATGTCGCGCTATCCTCGATGATAATGCACGCCGGGCCAGTCAGAACTGCCGGCAACGCGTTAATGGCCGCCTGAATCGAGGCGGTTGAAGTGCTACCCGCGACACACGTGGTGGCGACGAATTCTCCGCTTGCGCACCATCCGGGTAAAATGGGGGAGGGACAAGCCGGCAACGCGGAGGCAAGGGGTGAGAAGGCGCACGCCAAGGCCGCCGCTGCAAGCAGCGTCCGTGTCCTTTTAACGTTAATAGTCATAGCTCACGCCGAACATATAGGTCGCCGTCGTGAACGCGTACTGATAAAACTCCTGGAATTGGTCGTTGCTGGTCCCGCGGCCGTACTGCACGTTGAAAACCAGGCCGAAATGCGGCGCCATGGGGTAGCTCAAGGTCGTTTGCAGCATCCAATTATTGGTATAGAGGTCCCGGCCTAGATAGGTGCCGCTCGCGTCTTGAATGGAACGGTGGGGATAGCGATCGTACCACCAAGTTCCGGAAATCTCCCAAGAGATCGGATTGGCGTCCGGACCGATGAAAAGCTTGAAGCCGGGAGTCAAAGTGAGTTGCCCATAATTGTAGAAGAGCGGGATGTACTGCGACTGGGACGCGTCGAAGCTGTTCTGGTTGGAACTGTCGTAGAGATAATTCACGCCGAAAGAAGCAAGGGCCTTTACGCCGGCCTCGATTTGCCACGGATATTGGAGGCTGCCGCCCAAAATGGTGGTAACGTCGGTCCGCAAAGGACTGCCTAAATTACCTGACGCGTCCACGAGATGCTGCTGGGGATAATCAGCGTAAAGCAGGCCCGCTTGCCCCTGCGCTATGAACTTCCCTAAAACAGGAGCGTCGGCCGACACAGTCAGGAGCACGTTCCGACTGTCCAAGACGTAGTTGCCGACCAGTTCGCGGGCCAAGCTTTGCCCCTGGAACTCGGTCGCCGCCTGGGACTCAAGCGAGGTGTAATTTGGGAAATGGACGTCGTAATAGTCCACGCCGAAGCGGATGGAAAAGGGATCTTTGTAAACGTACTCCGCGGAAACGCCGGCGTCCCATTGATAGTAGTCGTAAAGCCCCTGGCCCAACTGTTCCTGGGTGCTTTGCTGCAGGAACTCATACTTGAAATCCGAGTAAGGCTTGATGCGCCAGTTGCTGTCCGTAGGCGTGTAGATGACCTTCACCGCCGCCTCATTGTCCCACTGGGACTGAAAGAAAGTTCCGCCGCCGACCAAATCGACCACTTGGCGGGTGCCGTTATAGGAGGTCATCAAAGACGGCAGGACGGACCAATTGTCGTTTAATTTGACCGCCGGAGCGACAAGGCCGTTAATGTCCGTGGACAGTGAGCTGTTTTCGCCGGTATAAAAATTTTGGCCGCCCAAAAATTCAAAATCGTAAAGAGGGCTCACGACTACGCGCGGCGGCCGTTTGATGGGCTCCGCTAACGGCAGCGACAAGATGTCCGGACTCATGAGCATCTGGGCCCCTCCCCAAATCGCGCAACAGCACAGCGCCGCACCCGCGCACAGAAAACGCCGCACGGCCCTTCTCACTGAATCAAACCAGATTGCACGAAAATCTTGGGCGAAACCACGAGATCAATCGAGCGCCCATGGAACTCCGAAGCCGTAATCACCTGCTCGAAATTGTAATTAAGAAGATTCCGGGTAAACGACGTGCCGGATGTGGAGCCGAATGCGGAATTGGAGGCGATGTCTCCCTGGTTGTTGATGATGTAGTTGTCAAACTTAAGGAACGTTCCGTCGGTGTAGGAATTATAAATCGTCTGGTGGATTTGCCCGGGATCGGGGAAGGTCGAACTGGTCGTGACCCCGGGCAGGGACGCGGAGAGCGTCGCCCCGGTGATGGGATCCGTGTTGGTCGCGAGCGTCGGGCTGTACGAGCCGTAGCCCGTGTGGTAGGTCTCGATGCCGCTTCCGCTCCACCCGGACTTCAAAGCGCCGTCCACGTAGAGCCCCTCGTTATCAAAAAGCGTTCCGTAAAACGCCTCGCCGGAGGCGACCGTCTTATAAGAACTGGTCAGCGGATCGAAGTACGCGGTCACGGCCTCACCCGTGTCGCCGCTGGAGTTGTTGTTGAGATTGACCAGATGCCCGCCGCTGGTGATTTCCTGCACCGAGTCCGTCCCGTTGGACCAGACCGAGTGGTAGCCGGTCAAATAATACGCGGGGGGAACGTCGGGAGTTCCCGGAAGCTCGCGCAGCGCCAAGCTGATGTCCGAAGGCAGATTCGTGTTGAACGTTCCCAGATAATAAAAATAATTGAGGCTGTTTTGCCGCTGATCCAGGACCACCATCTTGACCTGGTCGGGCGCGGGCTGGATGATGTACTGCTCGACGCGGACCACGTGGCCGGAAACGTCGATAAGAGTTTTTCCCTGCTGATAGTCGGCCAACCGCAGTTCTCGCTGGGCCTGCGCCTGAATTTGCCCGCGCGAAATCTCGAAATTCATCTCGCGCTTCATCTTCGCGTGGAACCGGGCCGCGGCCAAGCGCGCGCCCGCGCGACCCGGCAGGCCGCCCAGGCGCGGCAACCCTTTCAAGCCCACGCGCGTGCCCTCGTTAGGATGCAGAAGAAGCTGTTGCCCTTTGCGGTCGGTGACGGCCAAAAGCCCGCGATAAAGATGGACGAAGGTCGTTCCGCCCGCCTGCACTTGAATGCGAAACCGCGTGCCGCGCACGGCGCAGACGGTGGTGGGGGTCCTCACTTGGAAGCTGCGCGCCGGATTGTGCGTGACCTCGGCCCGCAAAACGCCCAAGAGCAGGGACATGAGCGCCAGGCCCGGCTTGGTCACGTCGAGAGTAAACGTGGAGCTGCCGCCGAGCCGCACCTTGGAGCCGTCCTTGAAAATAACCGTCGCCCGCGCCAAGAAGCCCGTGCTCAGCTCGTCTCCCACGCTAAGCACCGCCGGAGCCTGATCCACCTTGACCCAATTTTGAGTGCCGGCCTTGAGCACCCGGACGCTGCCGAAGTAGTCGGCGATGGTCGCGGAAGCGTGCGCGGACGCGCAGGAAAAAACAAGAACGCCCGCGGCGGCGATCATTTTTGCCGCGAGCTCGCGCCGATGCCCAATCCAAATATGGCTTGATTCCATTCGGTGAAACGTCTGAGAAGTTTAACAGAAATGCGGACAGAGTCAATAGCGACTTTGGTCACATTTGTTTCATAAATTTGCGATAATTTCGGGAGCAACCATGGCTTTTATCGACCTCAGATCCGACACGGTCACGGTTCCGACGCCGGCCATGCGCCGCGTCATGGCCGAGGCCGAGGTTGGGGACGACGTCATGCGGGAGGACCCCACCGTCAACGAGTTGGAACGGACCGCGGCCAAGCTCCTGGGCAAGGACGCGGCACTCTTCGTTCCCTCGGGAACTTTCGCCAACCAATGCGCCATTTTGACCCATACGAACTCGGGCGACGAGGTCGTGCTGGCCGAAAACTGCCATGTGGTCCAGCACGAAGCGGGGGCGGCCGCGCTGATTTCCCGCGTCCAACTGCGCCCGGCGAGCCCGGGAAGCCCGCATCTTTTACCGCAAGACTTGGCCGAGCGCATCCGGGAGCCGGGCGACATCCACTATCCGCGCACGGGCCTGGTGTGCATCGAGCAGGCGACCAGTTCCGGCACGGTCATTCCCATGAAAACCCTGGCCGAGATCCATGCGCTCGCCTCGGGACGCGGCATCCCCGTCCACATGGACGGCGCGCGCTTCTTCAACGCCTGCGAGGCCATGAATGCGGCGCCGGAAGAAATGGCGCGGCACGCCGATTCCGTGGCGTTCTGTCTGTCCAAAGGCTTGTGCGCGCCGGTGGGCTCCGTGCTCGTTGGGAATCAAAAGTTTATTGAGCGCGCCCGCGTCAACAGGAAACGCATGGGCGGCGGCTTGCGCCAAGCCGGAATCTTAGCCGCGGCGGGCCTGGTGGGCCTGCGGGATATCCGCCCGCGATTAAAAGAGGATCACGCCAAGGCCAAGCTGCTGGCCGATCTCTTGCGCGAAATTTCGGGCATAGAGGTCGCGCGCGAACCGGAAATCAACATGGTTTTCGCCCGAATCAAGACGCGGATTTCAGCCGAAGAACTCGTCCGCCGCTTGGGAAAAAGCAGCGTCCGCATTTTCCCGCCCGAGGGGGGGATCTTTCGGTTCGTGACGCACCAACAAATCGACGAAACCGGCATGCGAAAAGCCGCCGCCGCGATCGCCGAAGCCTTGCGCGCCTAGCTTTTAAGCCCGGCTGGTGATTTCGATGAGGTGGTAGCCGAACTGGGTCTTGACCGGCCCCTGGACCTTGCCCACTTCCGCGCTGAAGACCACCGTGTCGAACTCGGGAACCATCTCGCCGGGTCCGAACTCGCCTAGGCTGCCGCCTTGCCGGCTCGACGGACAGGTGGAATGCTTCTTGGCCATCTCGGCGAAATCCGCGCCGCCTTCGATTTCCTTCTTGATTTTCTCGCACTCCGCCTGGCTCTTGACCAGGATGTGTCGGGCTTTGGCTCTGGGCATGGATTCCTCCTCGAACGGCCAATTTGAACGCGGCCTTAGTCTAGCAAATTGACTGGGCCGCCCGTTTAAAGACAAAATGAGGGCCATGGTCAAATCAACGACCGTTTACGCGGGACAACTGCACTGCGAACTCACGCACGAACCGTCCCGCTCCCGCATCGAAACCGACGCGCCCAAGGACAATCAAGGAAGGGGGGAGAAGTTCTCGCCCACCGACTTGGTGGGCGCCGCCCTGGCCAGCTGCATCCTGACCACCATGGCCATCGTGGCCGAGCGAAACGGCGTTTCGATTAAGGGCGCCAAGGCCGAAGTCGAGAAGGAAATGGTTTCGACCCCGAGCCGCCGCATCGGCTCCTTGCGCGCGCGGGTAAATTTTCCCGCGGGCGTTCCCAAAGATCAGCGCGCCAAGCTAGAGCACGCCGCGCGGCACTGCCCGGTGCACAAGAGCCTGCATCCTGACGTCGATGCCCCCATCATTTTCACGTATCCGGACTAATCCTTGGACATCGAAGGCTGCCTCGAAGTCCTTAAAGCCGTCCTTGAGGATCGCGGGCTTTTGGCGCAGGTCCCCGAGGAAACGCGCATCGCGTTTTTGACCGCCGCGGGACGGGTCGCCCACCCGACCCGCCTTGAATCCATCAAGCTCTCCCGCCAAATCCGCGCCCAGAACCGCCAGCAACTGGAAGTCCAAGATCGCCGGACCCGCGCCGCCACCGCCATCCGCCGGACCCGCGCGGCCGAAGTCTTCGTCGCTCCCGCGCGCATTTCCCCGGATGAAGCGCCGCAGGAAGAGCGGGAACTGCGCCGCCCGCGTTTTTGCTACGTCTGCAAGGCCGAATTCAGGCGCCTGCATTTCTTCTACGACTCCATGTGCCCGTCCTGCGCGGAGTTCAACTACGCCAAGCGCCACCAAAGCGCGCCCTTGGCGGGGCGCACGGCCCTGGTCACCGGCGCGCGCATTAAAATCGGCTACCAGACGGCGCTCATGCTGCTGCGCGCGGGCGCCCGAGTCATCGTCACCACCCGCTTTCCGCGCGACGCGGCCCAGCGCTACTGCCGCGAACCCGATTTCGAGGCGTGGCGCGAACGTCTCCAAATTCACGGCTTGGACCTGCGGCATTTCCCCAGCGTCGAAATTTTTGCCCGCTATCTCTCAAGTTCCACTGATCGGCTCGACATCCTCATCAACAACGCGGCCCAGACCGTGCGGCGGCCGCCGGAATTCTACGCTCATCTCATCGAGCGAGAGACTTCGCCCTTGGATGAGGAGCCGCCGCAAATCCGCGCGCTGCTGCAAAACCACGCCGCCTGCGTCGCCGCGCTCTCGGCCGATCCGGCGCGCGAA
>Ga0307374_10008556_pt1 | contig 15250 bp, 13 predicted proteins | sample OX3MG_FD_202532 | JGI IMG/M metagenome (GOLD analysis project Ga0307374, IMG submission 202532) | Soil microbial communities from Risofladan, Vaasa, Finland - OX-3 | ecosystem: Environmental > Terrestrial > Soil > Coastal area > Acid sulfate soil | place: Finland: Risofladan, Vaasa | collected... | reverse complement strand
CCTGGTACATGATCTGGTTGGTCATCCGATCGACTACGACAGCCTCGCCGTCACGCCACTGCCCCTCATGGTGCGGCTTGAAGTGCGGATCGTCCTCGCGCCCGAGTCCCGCCGTCGCGGCGCCGTGGAGCTGCTTGAGAAAGTCCGCGTCCAGCTCTAGCGTGCCCGAGGCGAGACGCTCGTCAATGAGGTCCAGTGCGGCCACATAGTTGACGAGCTCGATCTTCGCGCGCGTGTTGGGCTCAAGATCTCCGCGTGCCGCACGCTCGGCTTCGACGAAAGGAAGCTCGTTGCCCTCGATCATCGTCGAGTAATGAACCGTGCCGGCCCTGGCGGAAGACCTGAGCTGGTCGGCAACGGCCGGCAGCACGGACGCGCCTCGGATTGTTCCGAGCGCGGATGCGATGCGAATCAGCAGCCCCGTGATGTCCTGAGGGAAGCGGTTGTATCTGGGGCTGAACTCGATGACGTGGGCGTTCATTGCTTCGCAGAATTCCTTCCGGGCAAGAGCAAAAAAAGAAGTCCCATTTTGGCTGCGATATGGGCGCGATCTACCGCGCCAGACCATAATAGCGTCCTTTTCAGACGAAATCAAAAGCCCTACCGCTCAGGAGCAAAAATCCTCGCGATAGCATACCCCGTAAATCAAGCAATTTTGCGCACTTCGCGCGTTCCTCTACTAGCAAGCATCAAAAACACGCCCGGCTTGTGCTCCTTGCCCCGCGAACGCGGGGCGCGATATTCGGCCGCAATTCGACAGGCTAGAGGCGCCGGTCCCGCGTGATCGCTCCAGAAAGCGCTCATGGATGTAGAGCTCGAAGAGCTGCTGGGTGTTGCAGCCCTGGGCTCGCGCGAGCTTCTGCAGATCCAGGTAGGCCTGCTGCGGCGTGCACGCGCTCACGCCAGCGAGTTGGGCAGCCTCGGCCGAGCTCACCCCAGCGGCGCCCCTGAGAGATGAGGGCATCAGGAAGATCAGCGATTGACGGCATCTTGCGCATTCGAACGCATTGCGTTAGTTAGCGCAATGGTGCGTCAAGACCCGCGCGTTCGATTGGCTCTTGAGGCCGGCCAGCGGATCTGGTAGACCATTGTGTGCGGCATGGAGCGCTGCCGGGGTCTCCCCGGTGCTTCGTGCCGAGCGATCCCATAGAAATCGCCTCCGAGAACCCGGCAACGCTTATCCGTCCGAGAACCCAGCGACTCGACCCATAGAAAAACCCCGCGTTAGCGGGGCTTTTCCTTAGCAGGTCGATAAGCCGGATCCTGTCGTTGAGCAGCCATCCATCTGAGCGGCCTACCTGGACCTTGGCGGGCTACCTGCAAGCGGTCCTGTTTGGCCTTGCATCGGGTGGGGTTTGCCCAGCCGCCGCGTCACCGCGACGCTGGTGCGCTCTTACCGCACCATTTCACCCTTGCCTGTGAGCCGTTCACGTGGGACGGCCCCATCGGCGGTTTGTTTCTGTGGCACTTTCCCGCGGGTTTCCCCGGGTCGATATCTCGACCACCTTGCCCTGTGATGTCCGGACTTTCCTCGAAGGCTCATGCCTCCGCGGCTGCCTGACCTGCACAGTCAATCTACCGCGCGATCAGCCTTATGTGAAGAGGTGGGCCGCGATGCTCATAAGCGTTTCTGTGGCTCCCAGAGCGCGGTCAGACGCTCCTGAGCAGCCCCACCACGCGCCCCAGCACCTTGACCTCTTTACTGCGGATCGGCTCCATCGTCTCGTTCTCCGGCTGCAGGCGGATGTGATCGGGCTCGCGGAAGAAGCGCTTTACGGTCGCCTCCTCGCCCAACAGGGCCACCACGATATCCCCGTCCTGAGCGGTGTCCTGGGAATGCACCACGACGTAGTCACCTTCCAGAATGCCCGCATCCTTCATCGAGTCGCCACGGATCCGCAGCAGGTACTGACCGTCGCCGCCGCCCGCAACCTCAGGCACCGACACGTAGTCCTCGATGTTCTCCTCTGCGAGCATCGGCGCTCCCGCGGCCACCGACCCGAGCAGTGGCAGGCTGTTGGGGCTGACGATCCCCTTGACCGTCCCCACGGCGCTGCCCAGCGCGCGGTCAAACAACTCGATCGCTCGCGGCTTGGAGGGATCGCGGCGCAAAAGGCCGAGCTTCTCGAGATTGGCCAGGTGCGCGTGCACGGTCGAGGAGGAAGCGAGGCCGACGGCTTTGCCGATGTCGCGCACGGTCGGTGGGTAGCCGTACTTGGCCGAGTACTTGCGGATGAAGTCGAATATCTCTTGCTGGCGCTTGGTCAGATCCATGTCTACTGAGCTCCCCGTTCGGGTTGACGATGATCTGGAACGAACATGTGTTCGCAGACTAACGCCAGCCGTGGACAGATGCAAGCGCCGCCGGTCCCCGAGCACCATCCGGGAGACATAACCAGGGCTATACTCGCCCACTCTGCGCTCGTGGCGGAATTGGTAGACGCGCAAGGTTGAGGGCCTTGTGGGGAGTTTTCCCCGTGGTGGTTCGAGTCCACTCGGGCGCATTGAGAGATCTGAAATGCAGGCTTTGTTGGGCGCGCCGTGATGCATGCGATGCCGACCGTCTTGAAAGCCAAAAACGGAGCGGTACACAGGCCCACAAGCAACGTCTGATCAGCAACTAAGGACTATGCCATCCAACTGAGCTCGTCCGCGAAGCGATTTCGGGGTGCCATGGCTGGCTAGCGGGAACACACTTGCCTATGTACAGCATCAGCTCGGCTACGCGAGCATCACCACCACCCAGCACTACTACGGCCACCTCGAGCGCAACGTGCTCGCCGCCGGCGCCACGGTCACCGAGGAAGAGATCGATCGCCTCACCAAGCTCGCCGCTTAGCTGCAGCGCCAAGCCAGCGGGTGCAAGCGCCCACCTCTAGCGCAAGATGACTGGACCACTCATAGCCATTAGTGTATCGCCTCCCGCAGGACGAAACTCCCCGCCATGAGCTGCCTCACCGCAACCATCCTCGGCGCAGCATCCGAAGCCCCGATCTGGACAAGCAAGGTCGGCGCCATCGCAGCAGGCGTAACCGCAACGGTCGCCCTGCTTGCGCTGCTTGGCACCGTACGCCAGCTTCGCCAGACCAGAGCTCATCACTACTTGCAGCGATACGACGAACCGCAACTTCTCCCTTACATCGTCAAGACACATGCCGTCATCAAGGACGACGGCACCGTAAGTACCCGTATCGCCAAGTGGGACAAAATGTCATTCGCCGAGCAGCTTGACGTCCTGCTTTTCCTGAACTTCTGGGAGGAGTTGGCGAGTATGTACAACCGCAAGCTCGTGGACCGCAAGATCGTCGCTGAGTGGTTTGGCGACGCTGCCATCGCGTACTGGCAGATGGCAGAATGGCTCGTGCTCCACCAACGAAAGGAGCTGCCCGAGGACGGCATCTATAGCGAGTGGGAAACGATGTGTGCCCACATCAAGCGCAGGCGCGCCGCGTAGCGTCGTTGGGACCCACCGCGCCTGGTTACCGCCGCACCCCTTGGCCGCTCCCCCAAGGCACTCTGGATCAGGCTTCGACGTGCTCGGCCCACTGACGGTCCGCCGCATGAAGGACCGGCGAATCAGATAGGGGCAACCGCGGGTAACCTCGAGGTATGAGCTCGCGCAGGAGTGCTCTTGCCTGCATCGCGGCCCCGCTGGCCGTGGCGCTCACCGCATGTGGCGCCTCGGCCCATGGCACGAGCGCCACAACCGCGCGATCGCCGACCCGGGCGGGGTCCCACACGGCGGCCGCCGCTCCCCACGCTCCGGCTGTCGCGGTCACACCATGCGGACCGGCCGCGGCGGAGGTGCTCGCCAGGACGGCTGGCTCCGTCGCGCAGCTGATTTATGCAGGCGAGAGCACCGGCTCGGAGACACTCAGCGACAAGCGTCAGATCGAGAGCTATCGGCCACTGCTGTCAGCCCTCGAACGTGGCGAAAAGGCGGCCGTGAAGGCGGCCGTGACGACGCTCGTCTTCTCGCATACGCACGTCGTGCGTCTGCGCGTCAGCCGCGGCTCACAACTGCTCGCGGACGTCGGCGGCCCCTACATCCTCGCGCCGGTCAGCGGCACACTGCGATCCCATGGACGCCCGGTCGGGCAGTACTCCTTCTCTGTCCAGGACGACCTCGGCTATGTCAAGCTCGTGACGCGCTTTATCGGCGTGCCGCTCGTCTTGCGCACGGCCTCTGGCCAGGTGCCGGTTGAAGGCCTGCTCAGCCCCGGTCCCGCGAGCATTCCCAATCACGGCCCGGTCGTCTACCGCCACAGCACCTACGAGGCGTTCTCGTTCAACGCGAGTGCCTATCCCAGCGGCCGCCTGCGCGTCTCGCTGCTGCTGGAAGTGCCCCCCTCACTGTCCGCCAAGAGCTGCTCGGCGATCAAGACCACCGAGCTGAGTCTCATCGCGCAGCGCATATCCCGGCGCTTCGCCCTCTCGCCTGCCAGCTTCTCGCCCTACATCAAACTGGTCCGCACCCTCACCAGCGGGCTCGTCTACATCCGCTCGGGCTCACGCACGCTCGCTGGCAGCACACATCCCGGTCCCGCTCGCCTGCCAAGCTCCGGTGCACTTCGCTACCACGGCCGTAACTATGGAGTGTCCTCGTTCGCTGCTCGCGCGTCAGTGGGACAGGTGCGGGTCTATCTACTCGTACGCCTGTAGCGATGGTCGTCCGTTTTGGGCTTTGAACAAGTTGGGCATCGCATCTAAGAGGTAAGTGGCGGAGGCCTCATGCGGGGGTCTGCGCCTCAGTGGCGGGAGCGGGAGGGTCTTAAGGAACCGGCACAATTACTACGTCGAGCTCATCGATGCCGCTGAAGTCCTTCGCATTGCAGGTGTAGAGGGGAAGGTCATTCGCCACCGCGATCGCGGCAATCATCGCGTCGTAGGCGCGGGCCGCCCTCTTGCGCCCGGTGCAGGGGCATCGTTCACAGGCTCGCGTCCAGAACCTCGTCGATATCTGCTCGCAGGGCAGCGGCGTCCACTGGGGGAAGCATGCGCCACCGTGCCAGCAACGCTTCCGCCGCCAGCGGCACTCGGGGCACGGCGCGCAGCTCGGCGACCGCCTTTCCGGCGCGCGTTATCGTGATCTGCTCGCCTCGGGCAGCACGGTCGATGACATCGCCACCGTGGTTACGCAGATCCCGGATGCTGACCTCGGCCATGAGGCACGTGGTATCACACGTGATACAGCCGGTGAGCTGATGCCATCGTGGCAGCTTCACCTCCGTCCCTGGCCGAAGCTCGTGACCGCTGGCGCCGCGGCGTTGAAATCTCCGGCTGGAGTAGCGGGCTCAGGGGATGCCGGGCGCAGCGGCTTGACTCTGGCGGTCTGGCCCGTGTCGGGTGCTAACCGTTCGATACTGGTTGCGAGCAGGTTCACGGCGCCGCCTGCGCCTGCGTGGCGCTCCAGTCTTCCGGTGACGAGGATCAGTGGCTCGGTGCGGATCTCCAGGCGGCGCTGCTCATAGAGCGCTGGCGGGACGATCACGTTCAGCGTGCCGTGCTCGTCCTCGATCAGCAGGAAGACGATGCCGTTGGCGGTGCCGGGGCGCTGCCTGGCGATCACAAGCCCGCCTATACAGACGCTTGTGCCGTGGGGAGTGCTGGCGAGCCCGGCGGTTGAGATTGCCCGGAACTCAGTGAGCCTCGCGCGGAGCAGCTGAAGGGGATGCTGCTCCACCGAGATCCCGGTGGCGGTGTAGTCAGCGATCATCTTCTCCCAGTCGCCGAGCGCCGGCAGGGAGGGGGTCTCCTCGAGGGGAAGGTCAAGCGCGAGCTGCTCACCGGCCGGTGTGACATGAGCCGGGGTGGCCAGGCCGAGCTGCCAGAGCGCCGCGCGGCGGGCGTGCGAGCCGCCACCAGCGAGGGCGTCGCAGGCTCCCGACCAGGCCAGCCGCTGCAGTGTGGCAGTGCCGATCCCGGCGCGAGCGGCGAAGTCGCCTAGATCCCGGAAGGCGCCCGTTTGCACGCGTGAGGAGACCAACCGCGAGATGTCCTCTTTGTGGACGCCCTTTATGTAGGAGAGGCCAACGCGGATCGCGCCGTGGGCTGTAACCGTGCACTCTGCGTCACTGTCGTTCACGTTGGGGGCGAGGATTTCGATGCCCCGCCGTTGTGCCTCGTGGATCAGGCTGTCCGGTGGGTAGAAGCCCATCGGTTGCTCGTTGAGCAGCGAACACAGGAACTCCGCTGGGTAATGCACCCGCAGCCAGGTCGACTGGTAGGCCAGCAGGCCGAAGGCGGCGCCGTGGGACTTGGGGAATCCGAACCCGGCGAACCCGGCGACCATCTGCCATACCTGCCCGGCGAGGTGCTCCCCCACATCGGGGTGGGTTCGCCGCGCGCCTTCGATGAACTGCTGACGGTGATCGTCCATCGCCTCCGCTGAGCGCTTGCGGCTCATCGCGCGGCGCAGGCTCTCGGCCTCCCCGGCGGTGAACCCGGCAAACGCGCGGGCGACATCGATCACCTGGTCTTGGAAGATGATCGTCCCGAGCGTCCCGGCGAGAGGCTCCTCGAGTGACTGGTGCAGGTAGGAAACCTGGAAGGTGGGGTCGCGCAACAGCGCCTGGCGGCGTTCGATGTAGGGGTTCACAGCGCCGCCGACGATCGGCCCGGGGCGCACGAGCGCAACCTGGACGGTGAGGTCTTGCAGGTTCGCGGGGCGGGTGCGGCGCAGCGAACCCATCTGCGCGCGGGACTCGATCTGAAAGACACCGGTCGTGTCCGCCCGCTGAATCGTCTCGAACGTCTCGTGGTCATCGAAGGGGATGCGCGACAGGTCGATCCGCTCCTGCCGGGTGTGGGCGATCAGCTCGACACACCGCTCGAGCGCCGAGAGCATGCCGAGGCCGAGAACGTCGATCTTCAAGAACCCGGCGTCTGCGCAGGAGTCCTTGTCCCACTGCACCATCTGACGTTCCGCCATCCGCGCTGGCACCACCGGGCAACAGTCGATCAAAGGACGGGTGGCGATCACCATGCCCCCGGGGTGCTGTGAGAGGTGCCGTGGCAAGCCATGAGCCTCCCCGGCGAGCCGCGCAAGCCAGGCCCAGCGCCCATTCTTCAGCCGCTCCTCGCCAAGCGCGGCCTTGATGTCTTCGGCCACGGTCCCGTGGCCGCCCCAGCCCTCCGAGCCTCGCGCGACGCGCTCGATCTCTCCGGCGGGCAGGCCGAGTGCCGCTCCGAGCTCGCGGATCGCTCCCCTGGAACGGTAGGTGGGGAACGCAGCAACCAGTGCGGCGCGGTCGCTGCCGTAGTGCCCGGTGATGCGGGGGATCAGCCTCTCACGGATATCGCGGGGAAAGTCGATGTCGATGTCGGGGAGCCCGGTGATGTCCTCGTGCAGGAACCGGCCAATCGCTAGGTCGTTCGCTATCGGGTCGATGTGAGAGAGGCCCGTGAGGTAGCAGACGACCGAGGACACCGAGGAACCCCTGCCCCGGCCCGGCGGGAGCAGTGCCCGCACGCTGTCCGGCCCGCGGACCTCGACAGCGACCTTTCGGGCGAGCTCGAAGATCTCGTGGTGCAACAGGAAGAACCCGGACAGGCCGAGCTCGTCGATCATCGCGAGCTCGTCTGCCAGGCGCGCGGCCGCGCCGGAGGTGTTTGGGCCGCCGGGTGGGTAACGGCTCGCGAACTCTGCATGGCAGACCTCGGCCAGCTCGCGTGTTGTGTGTGTGGAGTCTGACCCTGGGTAGCGGTAGCCGAGGTCCCCGGCAAGATCGAACGTCAGGGTCTCAGCGAGGCGCACCGTCTCCGCGACAGCCTCGGGGTAAGCCTGCAATCGCGCAGCCATCGCCTGCGGTGAGGCCATAACGTGGGTGTGGTTGGGCCTGCGCTGTACCTCGCTTGCATCGAGCGTCGTGCCATGCCGCGCCGCGACGAACGCGTCCTGCAGGAGTGCCCGCATCTGTGTGTGGGCGTGGACGTTGCCCGTCGCGACCGCCGGCACACCGAGCCGCCGGGCGAGCCCCTCCAGCATCCGGTTCCTTCTCTCATCACCCCTTGCATAGGGGCGCTGCAGCTCGACCCGCAGGCTCTCTGGGCCAAACGCGTCGAGCAACCGCCGTGCGGCCGGCTCGTCATGCACGCCGCGCTGCGCGCAGCCAGTCAGGCACACGAGGCCCTCGGCGTGCTCGGAGAGCTGCTCGACCGTCACGCTTGGCTGACCTGCGTGGCGGTCGCTGCTCTCGCGCGTGTGCGCGTGCGCGCGGGTAATCAGTCTGCAGAGGTTGCGCCAGCCGCGCCCGTTTCCGGCCAGCAAAGTCAAATGACAAACCCGGCGCTGATCGCCGTCAAGGCCCGGCATTTGGACCCCGATCTCGGCTCCGTGGACCGGCCTTACGGGTGTGTCCATGGCGGTCATGGAGAACTCCATTGCACCGGCCAGTGAGTCGTGGTCGGTCAGCGCGAGCGCGGTGTAGCCGAGCTCCGCTGCCCGGTGAATCAGCTCGCCGGGCAGCGAGGAGCCATCCAGGAAGGAAAAGGCCGAATGGCAGTGCAGCTCGACATATGGTGGCGTGCCTCCCATCTCGCTCAGGCCGCCTGGGTGTACCACCCGTCGTCTTGAAGGTCGTGAAAGACGACGAGGTTTCCTCCGCGCACGGTTACGAGCTCCCAGTAGCGCCGGCGTATCGGCTGCCCGGTCCACCAGCGGTCCTCGAGGAGCCAGGACTCCAGCACCGCCTGCACCCGCTGTCCATTGACAGCGACCGGCACGCCCTGCTGAGAGCGAGCGCGCACGCGGCGCGGGGCATTGGGTGTGTGGGCTGCCCTGCAGCTCATGCTGAGAACGGTGTGAACACGTACCGCCGCTCCGGGACACGCGACTCGGGGTCAACGGCCAGGACACGCAGCGCGCCGTCTACGCCTGCGAGTGCCCGGACCTGGGCGAGCGCGCCTGCCAGCCGGTCCAGGCGCGCTGTGCGCTCGCCGTCCAGCAGGGTGCCCTGGTCGCCGGTGGCTGGGCCGAACTGCTCCACCGCCAGGCCCAGTGCCTCGGCGGGCGCAGGCAGCAACGCCAAGCGCAGCGACAGCGCGAGCGCCATCCGCCGCCGGTTCGCCAGTGCCTGGCGGAATACCACCAGCTCACTCCACGTCCCACGCTCGATCAGGCGGGCGGAGAGCATCACCGCTCCGATCGTGCGGCCCCGCCGCTCTGGCCTTGCAAGCAGCCGGCCGGTGAGCACCTCGAGCGTGCGGGCAAGCGCCTCTTCTGAGGTTGCCCCCCCGAGCCCCATCGACTCCTGTAGCCGGTCCTCTACCCGCCGGACCCGCAACGGCTCGTCTTCTCCCAGCGCGAGGGCCCGCGCGAGTGTCCCGGCAGCACCGAAACGGTCAGCGACCTTGGCGCCACCCAGCGCCACCAGCCTCCCGAGGGTGTCGATCCCAAGCTGCTGCAGCACTGAAACGAGCGGCGCGGTCTGCTCCCGGTAGGCCAAAAGGCCAACCGGTGCTGCGGCGAGATACCGCCGGACCTCACGCTCATCGACTATCCGTACACGACGGGAGCGTGCCTGTAGCGTTGCCGCGAGCGAGCAGAACCTTGCTGGCCCGGCACCGATCCTGCAGGGACGGCCGATCGCATCGCGAGCCGCCGCGATCACACCGAACGTGTCGCGGTGGAGCGCCCGCAAGCCATCGGCGCGGAAGTAAGCAAGACCCGGCCGGGCTAGCTCGACCTCCGCGCCGGTGCTTTCCAGTGCGCGGGCAGTGTTCTCCCACACGCGGGCGACCCCCACAGGATCCTCCGGCACCAAAACCAGCTGCGGGCAGCGTGCCAGCGCCTCTCCCAGCCCCATACCAGCGGCCACGCCCCTCGCCTGTGCAGTCCCCGACACCTCCCCCACTCGCTGCGCCCCGCCACCGGTGGGCGCGATTGCGAGCGGCCGCCCTGCCAGCTCTCCGGGCCCCCCGGCCGCGACCGCCAGCTGGAAACGGGGCAGGTGTACACACACGATCACCGGTCGAGCCCCCGCACGGTGCACAACGCCTTGAGCTGCCCAATCGCAAGCTCCGGCTCAACCTTCAGCAAGTCAAACGCCCGCAAGATCACGAGGTAGTCGCTGCGGCGCTGGTCTTTTGCCTCTGCCGCGTATCGCTTGATCCACCCAGCTGAGGCCTCCTCCAGCTGGCCGGGTTCCTGAGCTGCGATCAGCCGGCACACCTCCGCTTCATCAGCCAAGCTCAGCGTGAGCTGCCCAGCATGACGCCGGATGAACGCGAGCTGGCCAGCCCGCAGTGCCGCCTGGAAACGGGCGTATGGGATATGGGGCGATCCGCATACAACTGTCATCGAACATATGTTCGCACCTTAGTCAAGGCCGCGCGAGCGTTGCGTCTCAAGCGCGGCCTACCTTGCGAGGAATGTGCGGCAGGTTCACGAACACCATGGGCCCAGCTGAGGTGGGCAAACGCTTTGGCGTGCCCATCACCAGCGACACCGGGACGCGCCGCTACAACATCGCTCCGCTCGATCCGGTGCTGACGCTCGTCTCTGAGGATGGGACACCCGCGCCGCGGATAATGCGCTGGGGGCTGCTGCCAGCCTGGGCGATAGGAAAGAACCTCTCCTACGAGCTCATCAACGCCCGGTTGGAGGGGCTACGTGACACTGGTAAGTACGCGGGGATCGCCCCAGAGATCGAGCACCGCGCCCTGATGCCCGCCACCGGGTACTTCGAGTGGAAACACTTCGAGGATTCCCAAATGCGCCCTCTGCCCTACTACTACCACCTGGAGGGCGAAGAGCCCTTCGCGTTTCCCGCCATCTGCACTGAAGCCACCGTGAATGGCGTGAAGATCCAGAGCGCCAGCCTGCTCACCTGCAGCGCACAGGCCAACGAGATCGCCGCCGCGGTCCATCACCGGATGCCCGTACTGCTCACCCACAAGCAAGCCCAACAAGCCTGGCTGGACCCCACCCTCAGCGGGCGAGAAGCCCTCGCGGTCTGTGAGCCGCTGCCAGACGGGCGCCTACGTGTCCAAGCCGCGAATCCCGCCATCAACAAGCCCGGAGCCACCACCGAGAGGCCCGAGCTGCTCGCCGCGCCCTAACAAGGCTTGCGCCAGCGACGCGCCCGTTGTGCCGGTGTACTCCTTTGCAAGCCGCGCCAGCGCGAGCGAGCCAGGCCCAAACCACAAGGGCACGCATGGCGATATAATGCTTGCCAGCAAGCAACTATAGGGAGAAACGGACCTACGGTGGCGGCCCCACAGGCCAAGGCAGTCTCAAAGCCCGATCCCGGCGAGCTCGCCGAGGTTGAGTCCGCCGCGCGGTTGCGCGCCGTGATCGGCAAGCTCTCACGGCGCCTTCGCCCTACGGTGGCCGGAGCGGGCCTCACCCCCTCCCAGGCCTCGGTGCTGTTCACGGTCGTTCGCTTCGGCCCGCTGGGCCTCTCCGAGGTGGCCGAGATCGAGAGCCTCAACCCCACGATGCTCTCGAGGATCGCCGCCCTGCTTTGCGACGCGGGCCTGATCCGCCGCATGGCCGATCCCGGGGACCGCCGCGCGGCAATCGTTCAGGCCACCGCCGCCGGCCGGCGGATGCGCGAGCGGATTCACCGCGAGCGCACCCAGGCGCTCAGCGCACATGTGAGCGAGCTCGGCGAGCACGAGCGCCAGGAACTGTGGGCCTCCCTGCCGGTGCTCGAGACGCTCGCCGAGCGGCTCCCGGCCCGGCGCCCATGACGCGCCTGATTGGCATTGGGCGTATCACCTTCGCGGCGCTCGCGATCCCAAATTACCGGCGCTATTTCGCGGGCCAGACCATCTCGCTCACCGGCACCTGGATGCAGATGGCCGCCCAGTCCTGGCTGGTGCTCACCCTCACCCACTCCGCCACCACGCTCGGGCTGATCGTCGCGCTGCAGACGCTGCCGGTACTGCTGCTGGGGCCCTATGGAGGCGTGATCGCCGACCGTGTCGACAAGCGCCGGCTGATGGTCATCCTGCAGGTCGCGATGGGCCTGCAGGCGCTCGTTCTCGGCCTCCTGACCGTCACCGGCGCGGTGCGCCTATGGGAGATCGGTGCGCTCGCGCTGCTGCTGGGGCTCAACAACGCGTTCGAGAACCCGGCGCGCCAGTCGTTCATGCTGGAGATGGTCGGCCCAGAGGACCTACGAAACGCCGTCAGCCTCAACTCCGTGCTCGTCAACGTCGCACGCGTCATCGGGCCGGCGGCGGCCGGCATTTTGATTGCGACCGTTGGCGAGGGCGTCTGCTTCCTCGTCAATGCCGCCAGCTTTGCCGCAGTGGTTGCCTCGCTGGCGACGCTCGATCGCAGCGCGCTCGCCCCCAGCCCGCCCAGCGGCCGCGAGCCAGGACAACTGCGGGAGGGCCTGAGATACGTGAGGCGCACTCCGGAGCTCGGGGTGCCGCTGCTGATGATGGCCCTCGCGGGCTGCTTGGCCTATGAGTTCCAGGTCACGCTGCCCGTGATGGCCCGCCAGGGACTGCACGTGGGGGCAACCGGCTTCGGATTCATGACCGCTGCGATGGGAGCCGGCGCGGTCGTCGGAGGCCTGTTCGTCGCAACCAGGGGACGCACCGGCTTACCCACGCTGGTGATGGCCGCGACGGCGTTTGGCGTGGTGCTGCTGTTTGCCTGTGTCGCGCCCAACCTCCCCATTGAGCTCCTCGCGCTCGCGTTAGCGGGCGGGGCGAGCATCTCGTTCATGTCCACCGGGAACTCCACCCTGCAGCTAGGCGCCGCGCCGGCGATGCGGGGTCGTGTGATGTCGCTGTGGTTCGTCGCCTTCCAGGGCTCAACGCCAATCGGTGGCCCGGTCATCGGATGGGTGATGACCCAAGCGGGCGCCCGCGCGGGCCTCGGCCTCGGGGGAATCACGTGTCTGGTGGCGGCGCTGCTCGGACTACTCGCTGTGCAGCGCAGACCACAACACGACCTCGCCGGGAGCCAGTCGCATCAGCGCCTGCCCGCACAGCGCACCACCGCTGGAGCCTGAAGCCACTCTTTTAGGTGCGGGAATCGCGCCAGCCATTGCCCACCCGTAGGTGGTGAGCGGTATCGCGCCAAGTTTTGGGCGGCGATCCCTGGGAACACTGGGAATTGGCTGCCCGGAGAAAAGTTAGTGGGTCCGATCGAGAGATTTTGCGTGGGAGACCCCTACTGTTATCTGAATGGATCTGACCAGCACGACTCTTCGAGAGTAATGGCGAAACGAAACCCTTATCCCGCCCACTGCAACGTGTGCAAAGCGAAGATACGCGCCCTCGAAGGCATAGTCGAAGCATGCGACTCCCCACCCGGGTATCGGATCCTCTGCCCCGAGCACATGCCCGTTAGTGTCCTCGACCCGCCCCGTCCGCCCGACGCTTCGAGACTACCGTCCATCCACCTCGATGACACACGCTTCGAGCGGTGACTGCTCACCTTGACCGCTTCGGCCTGCGACCCTGCAAACGCGCCACTCATCTGAGCAAGCCAGGGATCTGGTATTTCGTGACGCTCAAGTAGCGCCGAAAAGAAGTCGCCGGCCCGTTTAGCGCCACCCTCACGCAGCAACTCCTCGACACCATCGTGGGACTCAGCGGCGCAAGACCTCAGCTAACCGTCAGGATGAGCTTCCCGCGCACGTGGCCCGCCTCGCTCAGCTCATGCGCCTTGGCAACACCGGCGAGCGGGAACGTGCCGATCTCCACAATTCACCTCGCCGGCTGCGCCGATCTCGGCAATACTCTCCGCTCTCCTAAAAGGACTACGGCCACAAGCCGCAAACGTCGAGGAAGTCGTGCGGCAATCGAATACTCCACACACCGCGTAAGCAATGACCACGATCGACACCGATTACCTGATCGTCGGCGCCGGGGCAGCCGGGCTGGCGTTTGCCGATGCGCTGATCGCCGAATCGGACGCCGACGTCGTAATCGTGGACCGGCGAGACCGGCCGGGCGGGCACTGGAACGACGCCTACCCCTTTGTGCGCCTGCACCAGCCCTCGGCGTACTACGGCGTCAACTCACTGCCCCTCGGCGACTCGATCGACGAGGACGGCCCGAACGCGGGTTGGTACGGGCGAGCGACCGGGGCCGAGATCTGCCACTACTTCCAGCGGGTGCTCGAGCAACTGCTGGCTTCGGGCCGCCTTCGCTTCTTCGGCGAGTGCGACTACGCGGGCGACTGGTCGGGCGAGCACCACTTCGTCTCGCGTCCGACAGGTGAGAGGAGCACCGTGCGTGTGCGACGCAGGATCGTCGATGCCACCTACCTCGCGCCATCGGTGCCGTCGACGCACACGCCTTCGTTTGCGGTCGATCCGAACGTGCGGCTGATCCCAATCAACGACCTCGTCACGCTGAGCGAGCCCGGCAGCGGCTATACGGTCCTCGGCGCCGGCAAGACAGCGATGGACGCGTGCGGCTGGCTGCTCGACAGCGGTGTGGAGCCGGAGGCGATCCGGTGGATCAGACCGCGTGATATCTGGCTCCTGGACCGAGCGTTCCAGCAGCCGCTGGAGCTCGTCGGCTCGCTGATGGAGGGTTTGTCGCTGCAGGTGCAGGCCGCCGCTTGCGCCGAGAACATCGCCGACCTCTTCCGCCGGCTCGAGGCCTGCGGTCAGCTCGTCCGGCTCGACCCGGCCGTGCAGCCCACCATGTATCGCGGCGCCACGATCAGCCAGACCGAGCTGGAGGGCCTGCGCCTGATCGAGAACGTGGTCCGCCTGGGCCGGGTCACTCACATCGGAGAGGCTCACATCGCGCTGGAGGGGGGGTCGATCCCGACCGACGACAAGCAGATCTACGTCGATTGCACGGCCGACGGCGCCCACAGGGTGCCAGGCCGCGCGATCTTCGAACCCAACCGGATCACGTTGCAGCCGGTGCGGAGCGGCCTGCTCCCGTTCAGCGCCGCCCTCATCGCGTTCGTGGAGTCCGCCCGCGAGGACGACGTGGAGAAGAACCGGCTGTGCCCACCCAACCCATATCCAAACGCAGCCATCGACTGGATCGCGACGAACGCCATCTCCCATCGCGTCCAAATGACGTGGTTCGAAGAGCCCGACCTCCTGGCATGGATGGAGCGTTCTCGGCTCGACGTGGCACGTGGAATCAACGCCCATCTGTCCGAGCCGCAAACGCAAGCGGCGGTCGCTCGCTTCCTCGCGAACTTGGAGCCGGCCGTCGAGAAGCTCGAGAGCTTCCTGGCTCAGCCCGCGTAAGTATCGGCGTCGGAGATCCGCAAATCGAAAAACGTGGGATCATCCGATCGATGTCAAAACTTTGG
>Ga0307374_10008554_pt1 | contig 15257 bp, 14 predicted proteins | sample OX3MG_FD_202532 | JGI IMG/M metagenome (GOLD analysis project Ga0307374, IMG submission 202532) | Soil microbial communities from Risofladan, Vaasa, Finland - OX-3 | ecosystem: Environmental > Terrestrial > Soil > Coastal area > Acid sulfate soil | place: Finland: Risofladan, Vaasa | collected... | reverse complement strand
TGCCCGGCCCGGCCGCCCTGGGCTTTGGCGTGACCCCCGACCTGCCGATTGCTCCGCCCAACCTGGACTTCGACACCGGCCTGTCGTTGGGGTTCAGCATCCAAGGCCCCAGCAACCTCGTCGGCACCACCTGGGTCTACACCGACGCCGTTACCTGGGTGCACGGCCGCAACACCTGGAAGATAGGCGGCGGTTTCTCCGCCTACCAGCAGAACATGGCCTTTGACTTCCTCGGCAACTCCGACTTCTCCTTCTCCGGCAGCCCCGCCAGCACCGGCAACACCTACGCCGATTTCCTGCTCGGCATCCCCAACTTCCTCAGCCAGGGCCCCAACGCCCCCTCCAATATCCGGCAAAAGTCCACCTACGGCTTCCTGCAGGACGACTGGCGCGCCACCAACAATCTCACCCTCTCGCTCGGCATCCGCTACGAGTACAGCAGCCCCAAGCGCGATACCCACGGCCGCATATTCGGCCTCGACCCCGGCAAGCAGTCCACCATCTTCGCCAACGCCCCCCTCGGCCTGGTCTTCCCCGGTGATACCGGCGTACCCGTCGGCTCCAACTTCCCCGACAAGGACAACTTCGCTCCCCGCTTCGGCTTCGCCTGGGATCCCACCGGCCACGGCACCACCAGCGTCCGCGGCGGCATCGGCCTCTTCTACGACGTGCTAAAGGCCGAGGACAACTTTCAATTCAATGGCCAGCCCCCCTTCGCCTCCAGCGTCAACACCGGCTTCCCCGCGGTCGGCCCTGGCCAGTCGGGTCCGGTGACTTTCCTGAGCGACCCCTTCACCGCCACCGGCATCCCCAACCCCTTCCCCTCCAAGGCGCCCAGCCCCAACTTGGACTTTGCCGCCGCCGGCTTCCTTCCCTTCGCGCCTCCGGGCGGCGTCTACGTGGACCCGCATATCCACACCCCCTACATCTACCAGTACAACCTCAGCATCGAGCACCAAATAGGGCAGAGCTATCGGGCTGAGATCAACTACGTAGGCAGCAGTTCCAAGGGTTTGACCGGCTTGATGGACATCAACCCCTTCGTAATCGGCACCAGCAACCGCTTGCTCAACCCCACCGCCCTGGCGGCCAATGCCAGCATCAATGCCTTCTGCCAGAGCCTCGCCGGCTCGCTGGGCTTGACCGCCTCCGCCCAGGAGTGCCCGTTCCCGATCATGGACTCCTTTGCCAATATCGGCTTTGCCAATTTCAACAGTGTCGAAGCGTCGCTCACCAAGCAGGTGGACCACAATCGCTACTTCGGCGACGCCTACTTCACCCTGGGATATACCTACGGCCGCAGCATCGACAACTCCTCCGGCTTCCGCAACAACACCAACACCGTCCCCTTCTACGACCACTCCGCCTTCCGCGGCCCCTCTGACTTCGATATCGCCCATCGCCTGACCCTCAGCGGCTCCTGGGGCTTGCCCTTTGGCAACCTCTGGAGCAGCGGTCCCAAGACCTTCCTGCAGGGCTGGCATGTTGACCCCATCCTGAGCTGGCGCTCCGGTTTCCCCTTGACTCCCAGCGCCCGCCTCAACCCCAACGCCAATCCCTCCATCGCCGGTCCTTCCGGCGCCGGCGATTCGTTCCTCGCCAACGCCGAATTTGCTCCGGGCTTCACCCATGTCACCTTGCTGAATCCGAAGTTGCCTGGCAACCATTACTTCGCCGCCGGCACCTTCGACAACAACCTCACCGCTGCCAACCCCTACGGCCTGCCCCGCGGCATCTTCCGCGGTCCCGGCGCCGCCAACCTCGACTTCGCCCTGGTGAAGGAAACTAAAATCTCCGAGAATGCCAACGCCGAGATTCGCGCCGAGGCCTTCAACGTCTTCAACCACGCCGAATTCAACGACCCGCAACTCAATCTCCTCAGCACCAGCCGCTTCGGTCGCATCACCACCGCAGCGGATCCCCGCATCATCCAGTTGGCCCTGCGCCTCAGCTTCTAAGCACGGGCGTCGGCATGCCAGCCCGGAGCCGGATGCTTCCCGGCTCCGGGCTTTTTTTTGCCGCCGTTCCGCCCCGCGCGTTGAATGCGGAGGAGCGCTGCTGTCGGGATACATCTCTCCGGAAAGGGCACGACGACCTACGGGCCACCGTGGCCCTGGCTCGCTCGACCCTGCTCCACTCGCTTACCAAACGCAAGGAATCAACGCCCCAGTGCGGTCGATGGCGTCGCGGTAGAGCTGCTCACATTGCTCCATCAACGCCCGCTGTTCCACCGTGCTGCGGCGCGCCAAGGCCATTCATATGCTGCCACCCGGCTGCCGCGGTCGCGGTTCTGGCCCTTCGTGCCGCCCATCTCCCGCAGCCAGACCCCCATTTCCAGGCCCATCCAGCCCGCAACGCTAGCCCAAAACCAATAGACCATCGGGGCTGGCTCCATCACCGGGCGGATAACCATTGCAAGGGCTCCTGGAGCGAACACGATCCAAAGCCCACGAAAAAATGTCTTCCCACCGCAATTTGTTCCCGCGTCCAGCGCGTGCCTCCCCAAACCACCTGCTCCGGCTCGAAGCACAGCCCGGCGTCCGAGTCGCGCTCCAAGATCTGCCGCACCTCCGCACCCGACCCGCCGGAGCGCACCGTGGCCGCCGCCAGCGCCAAGTTGAGGAAGCCGTGCATAATGGCGGTCGGCGCCCCGGGCGCATAGCTGAGCGGGTGCCGCCCGCGCAGCCCGTGATGCAGTCCCGCCGTCGCCTTGAAGCGCAAGTCCAGCCGGTGGCAGGTCTCCAGAAACGTCGCCACCTGCTCCACCGCGGGAATCGCCGCCGCCAACACCCCGCCGGTGCGCAGCTTGGCCGCCGCATCGAACTCGCGCACCGTTGCCGCCGCCGCCGCAAACCCCGGCGCCGCCGGGTCCAGCTCGCAGTAGGTGGTCAGCCCCACGCTGCCCGCCAGCCGCGTGGTCACCGCCTTGGGTGTCGGCGTCGCCGCCTCGATCACCTCCACCCGCGCCCACGCCGCGTAGCGCTGGTTGAACTCGCTGATCGCCGCCCCGTCGGCGAACGCATCGCCGCCCCCCAGCGCTGCCAAGCGCCAGACCTCGCCCTTGCCAATCGCCTCCAACACCCGCGCCAATTCCGTCAGCCGCGCCACCGGCACCACAAACCGCGCCAGCGCCCAGCGCTGCGGCGAAGCCAGATAATGCCGATAGTTTCCCGCCGCCTCCGCCATCGTCAACTGCGCCGGCGGAAACAGTCCGGCGTAGTCCATCGCCCCGGCCAACAGCTCCCGGGCTAGCTCCGGTGCGCTCACAGCCCTCCGGTCAACGGATGCGCTCCGCCCTCCTCCACCCACGAGCGGTAGTAGCCGCGGTCCTCGATCGCCAGCGCCCCGAGCGCCACCTGCAGCGGCCGAAACGTGTCTAGCATTACCGCCAACTCGCTCGTCTTGGACTTGCCCAGCGACTCCTCGGTGCGGCCGGGGTGCGGCCCGTGCGGAATCCCGTCCGGATGCAGCGTCACCGAGCCGTACTCAATCCCCTTGCGGCTCATGAACTCCGAGTTGGCGTAGTACAGCACCTCGTCCGACATCACGTTGGAGTGGTTGTAGGGCGCCGGCACCCCTTGCGCGTCAAAATCGAACGGCCGCGGGCAGAACGAACACACCACAAACCCGTCCCCCTCGAAGGTCTGGTGCACCGGCGGCGGCAGGTGGAACCGCCCCACCCGCGGCTCGAAGTCGGCGATGTTGAAGGCGTAGGGATAGTAGTACCCATCCCACCCTACCACGTCGAAGGGATGATGGGCCAGCGTCACTTCCTGCCAGCGTTCGCCCTTCTTGATCATCAGCCGGTGCTCGCCCGCCTGGTCGTGCACCGGCAGCTCCGCCGGCGCCCGAAAGTCCCGCTCACAGTAGGGGCTGCTCTCCAGCAACTGCCCAAACTCGTTGCGGTAACGCTTCGGCGTGCGGATGTAGCCGGCGCTCTCCACCACCAGGCAGCGCAGCGCCCCGGCAAACACAAAGCGGTGCAGGATGCCGCGCGGAATCACCACGTAGTCGCCCCGCCGTACCGCGATCGTGCCCATCTGCGACTCCAGCACTCCCTCGCCGTCGCTGATGTACACCAGCTCGTCCGCTTGCGCGTTGCGGTAGAAAAACGCATCCGGTTGAGTGGCGTGCACAAACCACATCGCCACCTCGGCGTTGAACAGCAGCGCCTGCCGGTCCAGCGTCGGGCTCGCTGCCGCCGCCAGCCGCGCCGTCTTGAAGTGGCGATGGCGAAACGTCGGCTCCGGATCGGCCTCTAGCCGCGTCTCCCGAAGATGCCGGATGGCCAGCACCCGCGTCGGGGCATGCAAGTGGTAGAGCAGCGAAGCCGGTCCGGTGAAGCCATGGTTGCCCACCAGCTCCTCCGGGTGCAGCGTCCCGTCGGCTTTCCGGAACACGCTGTGGCGCTTCGCCGGCAACGTCCCCAGTCGGTGGTAAACGGGCATTGTGGGCCTCCTAAAGGTTGCCGCGCACCGCTTGCTCGCGCTCGATCGCCTCGAACAAGGCGCGGAAGTTCCCCTTGCCAAAGCCGCGGCTGCCGTGCCGCTCGATGATCTCGAAAAACAGCGTCGGTCGGTCTTCCACCGGTTTGGAAAAGATCTGCAGCAGGTAGCCGTCCTGGTCCCGGTCCACCAGCACCCCCAGGTCCTCCAACTCGGCCAGCGACTCGTCAATCGCCCCCACCCGTTCCGGCAGCAGCCGATAGTAGGAATCCGGCACCCGCAGGAACTCCACCCCGTTGCGCTGCAGCGCCCCCACCGTCGCCACCACGTCCCGCGTCTGCAGCGCAATGTGCTGCACCCCCGCCCCGCCGAAGGCCTCCAGATACTCGTCAATCTGGCTTTTCTTCCGCCCCGGCGCCGGCTCGTTGATCGGAAATTTGATCGAGTCCGAGTCGTCCGCCATCACGATGCTCATCAACGCGCTGTACTCGGTGGAAATATCCTTGTCATCGAAGCTGAGAAAACGCTTGAAGCCCAGCACCCGGCTGTACCAGTCCGCCCACTCATTCATCTCCCCCAGCCCGACGTTGCCCACCACATGGTCCACCCGCAGCACCCCCACCTCGCGGCCGGCAATCTCCGCCGCTTGAAAGCCCGGCAAAAACTTGCCCTGGTAGTCGTGGCGCGAGATAAACGAGTGCAGCGTCTCGCCGTAGGTATGAATGGCGGCGTGCCGCACCCGCCCCTCCCCATTCGCCGCCGGCCAGTCGCGCGGCTCGATCGCCGGCTTCGCCCCCCGCGCCACCGCCGCCGCAAACGCCGCGTCGGCGTCGTCCACCTCGAAGGCGATGTCGTGCACCCCGTCGCCGTGCCGCCGCACATGCTCCGCCGCCGGATGCTCCGCCACCAGCGGCGTGGTCAGCAGCAGCGTCGCCCGCCCCTGCCCCAGCACGTAGCTGCACTCCCGCCGGTTGCCCGTCTCCAGCCCGCTGTAGGCCACCTGCGAAAAGCCAAACGCGTGCCGATAGTAATACGCCGCCTGCTTGGCATTGCCCACCCAGAATTCGATATGGTGGATGCGCTTCAGCTTCAACGGATTGTCTGCCATCGCCCGGCTGCCTCCCCCCCCTCACATTCTATGCCAGCCGGTCCACAGCCACCCCTCCGCAAGCCACAACGCCCCCTCGCTCTACCGGCGCGGGCGGCGGAGCGCGCCCGCGGCGCGCGCAGCCGGGTGCCCGCGCTTCAATCAACGCCGCCCGCAACGCCGCCCGCGCTTCCCTATAAAATGAACCCATGGCGATCTCCCTGGCCCTGGCTCTGCACGCCCATCAGCCCGCCGGCAACTTCGACGCGGTCATCGAACAGGCCTACGCCACCGCCTACCGCCCCTTTCTCGAGGCCGCCGCCGCCCGCCCCTGGCTCAAGCTCAACCTCCATTACAGCGGCTTCCTGCTCGACTGGCTCGCCGACCACCATCCCGACTACGTCGCCCGCCTCCGCCACCTGGTCGAGGCCGGCCGCCTGGAGATGCTGGGCGGCGGCTACTACGAGCCCATCCTGGCCGCCATCCCCGCCTCCGACCAGCAGGCCCAGCTCGAGCGCCTCGCCGCCGCCCTGCAGCGCCACTGCGGCGTCGCCCCCCAGGGCGCCTGGCTCGCCGAACGCGTCTGGGAACCCGAGCTGACCTCCGTCCTCGCCCGCGCCGGCCTGCGCTACACTCTGCTCGACGACAGCCACTTCGAGCGCGCCGGCCTCCGCCCCGAGGAACTCCACGGCTACTGGCTCACGGAAGACCAGGGCGCCAACCTCGCCATCTTCCCCTCCAACTACTTCCTCCGCCAAGCCCTGCCCTTCCGCCCCGAGCGCGAGGGCCTCGACTACCTGCTGCAAGCCGCCCGCGACCACCCCGGCAGCCTGCTCACCATGGGCGATGACCTGGAAAAATTCGGCAGTTGGCCCCACACCTTCCGCCACGTCTATGCCGAGGGCTGGCTGGAGCGTTTCTTCGACTGCCTCGAGAGCCACCGCGCCACCATCGAGACCGTCCGCCTCAGCGACTATCTCCGCGTCCAGCCCGCCCGCGGCCTCGTCTATCTCCCCACCGCCTCCTACCCGGAGATGATGCGCTGGGCCGAAAGCTCCTCCTGGCGCAACTTCCTCACCAAGTACCGCGAAGCCAACCTGCTCCACAAAACCGGATGGGACCTCCACCGCCGCCTGCTCGCCTGCGACCCCGCCGCCCCCGCCGTCGCCCAGGCCCACGACCACCTCCTCGCCGCCCAGTGCAACGACGTTTATTGGCACGGCTGGTTCGGGGGCCTCTACTCCCCCCACCTCCGCAACCTCGCCTTCTCCCATCTGCTCGCCGCCGACGCGCTGCTCGACGCCCTCGCCCCCGCCGCCAGCCTGCGCCACTTCGACCTCCACCTCGACGGCCACGAGGTGGTCGAGCTGCGCTCCCCCCAGTTGCGCCTGCTGGTGGTCCCCGACGACGGCGGCAGCCTGGAAGAGCTCGACTACCGCCCCGCCAACGCCAATCTCATCAACTCCCTGCAGCGCCGCCCCGAGCCCTACCATCAGGACCTCCCCGGCCACGCCGCCGCCAACCCCGCCCACCTTCCCGGCCCCGCCTCGCCCCTCTCCACCGCCCTCGCCGAGGGCGACGCCTTGCTGCAATACGATCCCTTCCCCCGCACCGCCGCCCGCCTCTATCTCTGCCCCCCCACCAAGACCTTTGCCGACTTCCAGCGCCTCGCCCTCGACCCCGACCCCGACCTCGCCGCCGGCCCCTACGCCATCGCCGCCCTCCGCCCCGGCCGTCTCGAACTCTCCCGGCCCGGCGTGCTCAAGTCCTATGCACTCACTGCCGACACACTCGAAGTCACAGTCACACTTGACCTAACCCTAGCCGGCGACCGCCAACCCATTTTGGAACTCGTCCTCAACCTGCTCGCCCCCGACGCCCCCGACCGCGCCCTCTGCTCCGCCGACCAGCGCCTCGGCCTGCGCTGGGCGGGCGCGCTCGGCCCCCAGCCGCTGCGCCTGGAAGACGGCTGGCGCCAGTTTCAGATCCTCCTCGACGCCCCCGGCGCCTCCCACTGGTGGGTTCACCCGCTCTACTCCGTCTCCCAGTCCGAGACCGGTTTCGAGACCCTCTACCAGGGCTCCGCCCTGGCCGCCCGCTGGCCCCCCGGCACCGCGCGCTGCGCCATCCAAGTGAAAATTTTCCCTTCCCTAGGCCGCTTTTAGCTCCGGCTCGTGTACAATCACCTTGTTTTTCGTAGCGTTCCTGAGGAGGTTGCATGGCAGCTCTGACCAAGACAATGATCGTTTCGAATCTGGCTGAGGCGACCGGCCTGAATAAGAAAGAGTCGGCGCAATACCTGGAGACCCTGGCCGCGCTGGCCATTCGCGAAACCAAGCGCAGCGGGCAATTCACCATTCCCGGCTTGGGCAAGCTGGTGAAGCAACAGCGGAAGGCTCGCATGGGCCGCAATCCGCAAACCGGCGAAGCCATCAAGATCCCGGCCAAGACGGTGGTGAAGTTCCGCGTCGCCAAGGCCGCCAAGGATGCCATCGCGCCCGGCAAGAAGTAGCCCGACTGCGCAGGTTGCATTCCCACGCGCGCATCCCTTGGGGTGCGCGCGTATTTTTTTGCCGCCGAGGGTTGGCTACAGCCGGTTGATCGAGGCCGCCACGAAGCCCGCGCCGAAGCCGTTGTCAATGTTGACCACGCTCACATTCGAGGCGCAGGAGTTCAGCATCCCCAGCAGCGCCGCCAGCCCTCCGAAGCTGGCGCCGTAGCCCACGCTGGTGGGCACCGCGATCACCGGCACCGCCACCAGCCCCGCCACCACGCTCGGCAGCGCGCCCTCCATCCCCGCCACCGCCACAATCACCCGCGCCCGCTGCAAACGCTCGGTCTCCGCCAGCAGCCGATGCAGCCCCGCCACCCCGCAGTCGTAGAGCCGCTCCACCGGCCCGCCCAGCAGGTCCGCCGTCAGCGCCGCCTCTTCCGCCACCCCGCCGTCGCTGGTGCCGGCCGAGATCACCAGCACCGTGCCCTGCCCGCGCACCTTCTCTTCTCTCTGCAGCGTGATCGCCCCCGCCAACGCGTGGTGCCGCGCCTCCGGCAACTCCGCCTGCACCGCCTCGAACATCGCCCCATCCGCCCGCGTGATCAGCAGGTTGGGACTGTGCCGCGCCACCGCCACCGCGATCGCCGCCACCTGCTGCGGCGTCTTCCCCTGCCCCAGGATCACCTCCGCCGCCCCTTGGCGCAGCCGCCGGTGGTGGTCCACCCGCGCAAACCCCAAGTCCTCGAAAGGCAGCCGCCGCAGCCGCTCCAACCCCGCCTGCGGGCTGAGCGCCCCCGCCGCCACTTGTTCCAACAGGTCTCGCAGCACGGTTTCCGTCACATCCCAATTCTAGCCGCGCCCGCCCCGGCCTTCCCCTGTTACCCTAAAGCGTGGCTTCTCGCCTCACCCTGACGCTGGCTGTCACGGGCGCTAGTGGCGCCGCCCTGGCCCGCGCCCTGCTGGCCCTGCTCGAGGGCGATGACCGCGTCGGCCACATTGACCTGGTAGCCTCGCCCCACGGCCTGCGCGTCGCCCGCGAGGAACTCGACCTGCCCGAGGGCAGCCTCGACCAGTTCCCCCAGCGCCTCCTGGGCGCCCCCGCCCCCAAAACCCAGGTCCACGACGACCGCAATATCGGCGCCAACATCGCCAGCGGCAGCTACCCCAGCCTCGGGATGATCGTCGCCCCCTGCAGCATGGGCACCTGCGCCGCCATCGCCCACGGCCTCGCCGATTCCCTCATCGAGCGCGCCGCCGACGTCTGCCTCAAGGAAGGCCGCCGCTTATTGCTGGTCGTGCGCGAAACCCCCTTCAACCGCATCCACCTCCGCAATCTGCTGGCCGCCGACGAGGCCGGCGCCACCATCTGCCCCCTCACCCCTGCCTTCTACGACCGCGCCCTTTCTCCCGACGCCATGCTGCAACAGTTTGCCGCCCGCCTGCTCGACCTCCTTGGCCTACCCCAGCCAAGTGTGTTCCAATGGCAGGGCCAAATCCCTCGACCCGGGCCAGCGTAGAATGGAACCCGTCCCCTCCAAGAACCCCACCGTGACTGTCTTCCTCATGATCCTGATCGCGGTCGCCATGGAAGTCGTGGGGCAACTGCTCTACAAATCCGGCATCAACCGCCTCCCTGCCCTGCAGGGCTCGCCCTTCCAACTCGGCGCCCTCGCCCAATTCACCTGGAACGCCCTGCAGAATTGGCGCGTGCTCGCCGGCATTGGCGTCTACTGCGCCCAGGCCGCGGTCTGGTGGGCGGTGCTCTCGCGCGTGGATCTCAGCTACGCCTTCCCCCTCACCAGCATGAGCTACGTCCTGCTGCTGGGGGCCTCCCGCGCCTTCCTGGGCGAACACATCTCCCTGCAGCGCTGGATGGGCGCCACCGCCATCGTCTTCGGCGTCTACCTCATTACCCGCTCCGCTCCGCTGGTCCGGTAGAAACTCCGAAAGCCTACCGCGGCCCTGGCGCCGTCTCCGGCGCCTGCAGCACCAATTGCGGCTCCTCGGGGATCAGGATCCAGGCGACCAGATAGGCCACCACGCCAAACACCACCGCGAAGAGCACCGTGATCACCACCCACAGCACCCGTACCAGGTTGACGTCCACGTCCAGACTGTTGGCCAGCGCCAGGCAGACGCCCGCGATCTTGCGCCCCTGCCACGGACGCTCCAGCGGCGCCCGCCGCCCGCTCGCCGCTGCCCCTGGATTGGCGCGCCCGCACTGGTGGCAGTAGCGCCCGCGAAACTCCGCTCCGCACGCATTGCAGTACATGGCTTTGTCCCCTCGCCGCCAGTATACGCCGCTGGTTTCCAATCTGGTCTCCCGCTCGCGCCCGGCAGCGCGAGTGCGGTTTTTTCCCAAGAAAAGCCGCACACTCTCGCCCACGGCCGCTCTCCCGGCGTTATGAAACCAGCTTCGGAAAAGGGTATGCTTAAGCCATGCCCCCCCGTCGCGCCGGGTTTGCCGCCGCTTTGGCTGTTGGGCTCGCCCTTGGCGTGGGCGGGTCGGCCCATTCCCAACAGGCGGTGCAACAGGCCAAGCCCCCGCTCCCGCAAGTCCCCATTATCCGCGCCAGCACCACCTTGGTGGATGTGCCCGTGCTCGTGCTCAACAAGCAAGGCGAGCCCCTGGACACCCTCGGCAAAGACGACTTCCACCTCTTCGACGACGGCCGCCTGCAAAAAATCTCCAGCTTCGACAACCAACCCCGTCCACTCTCCTTGGCCATTGTCGTGGATACCAGCGACTATGACGCCATTGACCAAGCCAAGCGTAGCGCCGAGTTGATCACCTCCATGGTGGTCGGCGCCGCCGGCCAAGCCAGCATCTTCATCCCCGGTCCCGAGCCCAAACAAATCCTCAATTTCACTGGCGACTCCACCAAGATCTCCGACCTGCTCCGCCACTTGACCAAGAGTCCGAGCTCTCCGCAAGGCGAAGGCTCCATTACCGAACCCCTCAACCTCGCCATGCTCGACCTGCGCCACCAGCCCCGCGAAAACACCCGCGCCGCCCTGGTCATCACCCGCTCCAGCTCCAAAGGCGGGGAGCAGGCCCAGGCCATCATGGACAGTGACATGAGCGACGCCATCCCCATCTTCCACATCTCCCCCAACCGTCCCAAAAACGCCCCCGCCCACATCAACCCCGACTCCACCGCCGAGCGCGGCACCGGCCAAGGCTCGCAGCGCGTCCAGGCCCCGCCCGCCCCGGTGGACAGCCGTGGCCAGCCCACCTCCAGCGCCGGCATGGGCAACCTCGACCTCGCCCCCATCATCGGCGCCGTCGCCGGCCTCGCCGGCAAGGTGCTCGCCCCCCACAGCATGGACTACGTCTACAACTCCGGTGGGGTGAGCTACAGCGCCGGCAACGACAGCGACTTCGACCAAAAGCTGTCGCGCATCGGCGACGACCTGCGCGCCATCTACCACCTCTACTACACCCCCAACAATCTCTCCCCCCTGGCCGAGCTCCACCAAATCCAGGTGCAGTTGGATCTGCCCGCCACCGCCGGCATCGGCGCCACCTCCTACCGCCGCACCTATCTCGGCATCGCCCCCCACTAACGATGCCCGCCCCCTCGCCTCCAGCCCCGGGCACCCGCCCGGCGGGTGTCGCCGCCGAGGGCGCCGCTGCCCACGTGCGCGCGATGTTCGACCGCATCGCTCCCACCTACGACCGCGCCAACCACCTGCTCTCCCTCTCGGTGGACCGGTATTGGCGCTGGCGCACGGTGCGCGCCCTGCACTCCCGCCTGCCCTCCGGCCCTCGTCCGATCTTGGACGTCTGCTGCGGCACCGGCGACCTGAGCCTGGCGCTGGCCGCAGGCCTTCCGCCCGGCACCGCCATCATTGGCGCCGACTTCTCCCTCGCCATGCTGCAGCGCGCGCGCGCCAAATCCCGCTCCGCGCTGCAGTGGATTCAAGCCGACGCCCTGCGCCTGCCCTACTCCGACGCCAGCTTCGCCGCCATCACCAGCGCCTTCGGTTTCCGCAACCTCACCGACTACCGCGCCGGCCTCGCCGAATTCTTCCGCTTGCTGGCGCCCGGCGGCGCCCTCGCCATCCTCGAGATCTCCCGCCCCTCGCTTCCCCTGCTCGCCCAACTTTACCCCTTCTACTTTCAGCGCCTGCTGCCCCTGCTCGGCGGCTGGATCTCCGGCCACCCCGCCGCCTATCGCTATCTCCCCGACTCCGTCTCCCGCTTCCCCAACCCTCCCCAACTCGCCGACTGGATGCGCCAAGCCGGCTTCGAATCGGTGCGCTTCTCCCGCTTCGCCGGCGGCCTCGCCTCGCTCCACCTCGCCACCCGCCCCGCCGCCGATTCTCCGCACCTCGGTTGATATACTGAAACCGTGAAGATCCTCGTCTGTCTCAAGCAAGTGCCCGCTAAAGACGCGCCCCTCAAGCTCGATCCCCAGGCCGCCTGGATCCGCGACGATGTCAGCTATGAGGTCAATGAGCCCGATGCCTTCGCCTTGGAGACCGCCCTCCGCCTAAAGGAGGCCCACGGCGGCGAGGTCGTCGCCCTCACCCTCGGCCCCGCCCGCGCCGCCCAGGTTCTGCGCGAGGCCTTGGCCAAGGGCGCCGACCGCGCCCTGCATATCGAGGGTGCCGACGCCCACCGCCTCGATCCCTTCGCCGCCGCCGAGGCCATCACCCGCGCCATCGCCGGCGAGAGCTTCGATCTCATCTTCACCGGCCTGCAGTCCGACGACGGCGGCTACGGCCAGACCGGCGTCATCGTCGCCGAGCTGCTCGGCGCTCCCCACGCCACCATCATCATGCACATCGAGCCCGCCGGCGAAAAGCGCGTCCGCGTCAAGCGCGAGCTCGAGGGAGGCAATTTCCAGTTCGTGGAGATGCCTACCCCCGCCGTCCTCACCATCCAGAGCGGCATCAACAAGCTCCGCTACGCCACCTTGATGGGCATCAAGCAAGCCAAAAACAAGCCTCTCGCCCGCACCACCCTCGAGGAGTTGGGTGTCTCCCCCAGCCTCAACCGCCAACACATCCGCCGACTGTTCCTGCCCGCCAAGTCCAAGGGCACCACCGTCATTCCCGGCACCCCCAAAGAGCAGGCCGCCATCCTGCTCGAGCATCTGCGCAACGACGCCCGCGTCCTCTGAGCCGCCTATGCAGCCCATTCTGGTTGTCACCGAACAAAAGATCACCGCCCCCGGCAAGCTCAACCCCGCCAGCCTGGAGGCCATCGCCGCCGCCCAGGACCTCGGCCAGCGCCTCGGCGCCAAAGTCACCGCCGTGGTGCTTGAGGCCCAGGATCGCGGCCTCGCCGCCGAGCTCGCCGCCCGCAAGCTCGACCGCCTCTTCCACCTCGTCCATCCCGCGCTCGCCGCCTACGCCCCCGACGTCTGGGTGCAGTCGCTGGTGCAGCTCATCACCCACGTCCGGCCCAGCCTGGTGCTGCTGCCCCATACCTACCAAGTCCGCGATTACGCCCCCCAACTCGCCACCCGCATGGCCGCCGGACTGGTCACCGACGTCACCGGCTTCCACACCGATTCCGGCCACGCCGTCTTCCTCCGCCCCATGTTCCAGGGCAAGTGGTCGGCCGAAGTCGAGTTTTCGTCCCAGTCCGGTGACACCCCCGGCTTCGTCACCCTGCAGATTGGCGCCTTCCGCGCCGACCAAGCCCTCGCGGGCGACAACCCCGCCCCCATCGAAGCCTTCGCCATCTCCCCCGATCCCTCCCGCCTCTCCGCCGGCGACATCTTCCAAGAGGCCAAGCAGGCCGTGGATCTCTCCCAGGCCGCCATCATCGTCGCCGTCGGCCGCGGCATCAAAGAGCCCAAAAATCTCGACCTGGTGCGCGAGCTCGCCACCGCCCTGGGCGCTGAGCTCGCCGCCTCCCGCCCCATCTGCGATGCCGGCTGGCTGCCCATGGATCGCCAGATCGGTTCCTCCGGCCAAACCGTCGCCCCCAAGCTCTATCTCGCCATCGGCATCTCCGGCGCCATCCAGCACCTGGTGGGCATGAAGGGATCCCGCACCATCGTCGCCATCAATAAAGACCCGGAAGCGCCGATCTTCGAGGTTGCCGACTACGGCGTGGTCGGCAATCTGTTCGAGGTCGTCCCGGCGCTGCTGGCCGCCCTGCGAGCCGCGCCGTGAACCATCCCCGTCTCGACGCCGACGTGGTCATCGTGGGCGCCGGGCCGGCCGGTTTGGCCTGCGCCTTGCGTCTCGCCCGCCTGATTGACGCCCACAACCTGCAGCATCCCCAGCAGCCGCTCTCCAAGGAGAACATCTACCTGCTGGAAAAAGGCCGCGCCCTCGGCGCCCACCAGCTCAGCGGCGCCGTCATGGACCCCCGCGGCCTGCTCGAGCTCGAGCCCGACTTCGCCCGCGACCCCGAACTCGGCGCCCTCCCCGTCCGCGACGATGCCCTGCTCCTGCTCGGCCCCCACTCGGCTGTGAAGTCGCCGCTCACCCCGCCCCCGCTGCACAATCACGGCAATTACATCGTCTCGCTCAACCGCTTGGCGCAGTGGCTGGGCGCCAAGGTCGAGGCCGCCGGCGTCAACGTCTTCACCGCCTTTGCCGGCGCCACCTTGCTGTTCGAGGGCCAGAAACTGGTCGGCGTCCGCACCGACGACAAGGGCGTCGGCCGCGACCGCCAGCCCAAATCCAACTTCGAGCCCGGCTACGACCTCCACGCCCCCATCATCGCTCTTGCCGAGGGCCCGCGCGGCTCGCTCGCCAAGCAGCTCATCGGCCACCTCGGCCTCGCCGCCCCCAACCCCGCCGTCTACTCGCTCGGCGTCAAAGAAGTCTGGGAACTGCCTCCCGGCCGCTTCCCCGCCGGCCGCGTCTACCACACCTTGGGTTGGCCCTTGCCGCTCGACGTCTACGGCGGCGGCTGGATCTACGGCCTCGACCACCACCGCGTCTCCATCGGCCTCATGACCGCGCTCGAGTACCGCGATCCCGCCACCGATCCCCACAACCTGTTCCAAAAGTTCAAAACCCATCCCTGGATGCGCCAGCTCCTCGACGGCGGCGAGCTCGTCCGCTTCGGCGCCAAAACCACGCCCATGGGGGGCTGGTTCGCCCTGCCCCCCACCGCCGGCGACCACTGGCTGCTGCTCGGCGACACCGCCGGCTTCGTCAACAGCCAGCGCCTCAAGGGCATCCACCTCGCCATCAAATCCGGCCTGCTCGCCGCCGAATCCATCTTCGAAACCCTTGCTGGCCACGGCCAGCTCGCCTC
>Ga0307374_10008553_pt1 | contig 15261 bp, 14 predicted proteins | sample OX3MG_FD_202532 | JGI IMG/M metagenome (GOLD analysis project Ga0307374, IMG submission 202532) | Soil microbial communities from Risofladan, Vaasa, Finland - OX-3 | ecosystem: Environmental > Terrestrial > Soil > Coastal area > Acid sulfate soil | place: Finland: Risofladan, Vaasa | collected... | reverse complement strand
GTCGATGCTTTGCCCCAGCCCGGCGGTGTAGACACAATCGTGGACCAGATGATATCCGTAGCTTCAGTTTCTACACGGAGTACCGATCTGATCGGTTGGTACAAGACGGGGAGGGTATTCGGTATGCTCTTCACGGAAATCAGTTTTGAGAAGCAGGGCAGCATCTCGCAGTTATTGCGTACGAAAATCGTTCAAGCTCTGCGCAATGAACTGGGCGTTCAGATTGCCTCGAAGATTCAACTCGCTGTTCATGCCTTTCCGGCCGCCTTGGATCGTGACGGTCTCACCGCGGTCGCGGAGTTAATCGCTTGACCCGCATTCGAAGGTCGATGATTATGCTGCCTGGCGAAGCGACAGGGTGCGCTATGAGGCGCACGGGCAGAAGCGGGTGCTAATCAGCATGTTTTTGGGGATCAAAACCTACGGGAGCAAGACCAATGGCTCGGCACTGGGTTGTTAAGAAAGACCACAGATGGGTATGGGTGTTTGTTTATTCTGCTGTCGGTATAGCCGTCCTGATGTGCATCATGACGTTCGCGGCGATGTCAGCGGCAAAATGACGTCCCGCCCTGAATGGAACACTCGCTCCCAACCCCGTCTGCGGCTGCCATCTTCGCGAGAAATCGTAAGTCCGCCGTCGTAAGCGATGGTAAAAGTTCGGCTCCGCTCGTTCGTTAGCGTTCGATACGGCTAGCGTATCCTTCTGGTGTGAGACCCGTCAGCGCCACCGATTCACTACTCGTCGTCCAGATACTCGTGAGGGATGTCGTCTTCGGGCACCTCGTGCGTTCGAACCTCGCCCTCGATGTCCTTTGATGCGTCTTCCACACCCTTCACCACTTCGGCCTCGAACGCGTTTCCTTCCTCGAGCAGTTCGTCCACACTCTGTGAATCGGCTTCCTCGATGTCGGCCGAACCGTGCAAATCTTCCGGCGCGTCGCTGGCCGCGCTCGTCCCACGCATCCTGCGCCCCGTTGGCTCGAACGGGACCGTTGTTATTTTCTGTTTCTTTCTTCGCGCGTTGCTCTGCTTGGCCGCCGCCTTCTTTTTTGCAGCGGCCTTCTTCACGGGTGCATTTTTAGCTGACTTCTTTTTGGGCGCTGCCTTCTTGCTAGCCACTTTCGCCGGCTTGGTTTGCTTCTTTTTGTTTGTTCGCTTTTGGGTTGCCATGCTCGCAGTTTACCACCGAACCGGAGGCCGCAGCTTTTGTCAGGGCAAGATTGCGAACGCGCGCGCCGGAAAGCCGAGGCCGTGCTCACGCCCCCCGTTTAAGAAGCTAAAAAACCCTCTCCTGCGAAAAGGAGTCGCCAGGGTCGCTTCCCTGAAGCACGCGGCCGCTGTGGGCGGCCTGCCGGTCAATGACCTAGTCAACAAGCTCCGGGCGGCCGTTGGACAGGAGGTCATCGCTTCCGAGGATGCTGGTGGGTCGATCTCTTACTTCTCCAGCCAGCCCGAATGGTTCGCCGGTGCGAGGATTGTGACGTCAATCGATGAGAGAACCACTGATCTAAACGTAATGCCGATTGTTGCCATCCTCCAACGAGCAGCCCACCTGCAAGCAGGGGAGATGCTCGAGCTAGTCACAACCTTTCTTCCCGCTCCGGGAATCGAGATCATGAAGAGTAAGGGCCTGCGAGTTTGGTCGGTGCCACAGGGGCCAGAATTGGTCCGGACGTACATTTCAAAACCTGGCGAATAGAAGGGACGAACTTGCAACGAGGAGTACCGGGCAAACTAGATGTCTGGTACTCCGACTTCCAGGAGTGATGGACACTACTTTCCTTGTAGCGAGGCCAAGTAATCGCAGAGATTCCTGATGCGTTGCCGGATGCCTGATTGATGTGCCGGCTCAGACGGTCGACGCAACACTTGCTTCAGGTTTGCTCGCGGGAGTCTGAAATCCCAGCGTCTTTCTTGGATGTTGATTCAAGTGCAGCGCGACCTGGTTGAGCTGTGCTTGAGAATAGTCAGACAGGTCGGCTCCTCTCGGGAAGTATTGCCGTGGTCCAATTCAAGAGCGAGATAAATGACGCGTTCCTCGGCAAGAGGACCAGAAGCGGCAGTTAGAGCCTTGCATTGCATCGCTTCTAACAAAGAAGACAAAAATCCCAAATACTTTGCTGAGCGTCGCTTACGGAGTCTCTCTCCTGAAATCTCGCCTTCAGTTGTACCGAAGTTGTACCGAATTACGAGACAGGTCATTTCGCAACGCGCCGCCGCAAGACTTCCAGGATCCCCGTCACTAGCATCGCCGGTGTCGGCGGGCAGCCGGGGATATATCCGTCTACGGGAATGACTTCATCTACTGCGCCAATGATCGCGTAGCCACCCGCAAAAATTCCGGCGCTGCATCCACATGCCCCCACCGCCACAACCAACTTTGGACCTGGAACAGCCTCATACGCGGACTTAACAGCGTCGGCCATGTTGCGTGTAACCGGACCCGTTACTAGTAGCATGTCGGCATGCTTCGGAGACGCCACGAAATGAATGCCAAATCGTTCCAGGTCGTAATATGGGTTCGTAAGAGCGGTGATTTCAGCCTCGCATCCGTTGCAGGAACCAGCATCGACTTGGCGAATGTTTAGCGCCCTCTGCAGAAGCGAATGAATCTGCATGCGTGCTGCGTCTGGAGGTAGAGTACTGGCGGTAATTTCTGTGCGGCTATCGATATCCCAGCGCCGCACCGTCCGCTCTTTCGCCACGCCGCACCGGGTGAATTGTTTCGCCGTAACTACAGCACCCCCACCAAATTCAATACACTTGCCGCACCCAATACACTGCCCGTACGAGAGCCTCACGCAGCGCCGCCCTTCGTAGTCCTCGATGCGGAGAGCGGTCGTGGGGCAGATGTCTACGACCGTCTGAGCGATGGCCGCCGTCAAGCGATCCGCGAGGATGTCGGGCATGCGGCTGCCATCACAGTCTCCAAGCAAACCATCCACCGGGATCAATCGGTTTGGCTGGCCCAGGCTCTTCTCAATCACGTCAAAAATCATCGGTCACATCCCGAGTACGAGAGGCTGAAACTTTTATTGATCATCGGGAAATCGGCAATGATATTGCCAGTCGCGGCGAAAGGCATCGCCGGCCAGTTCTGAAACGACGGAGACTTAACGTGGCATCGAGTCAATAGACCTCCGCGTGCTTCGATCCAGTAGCAGAGTTCCCCGCGGGGTGATTCGATCGCAGAAAATCCTTGTACCCCGTCTTGCGAGACAAACGGAGTGAACACGCTCCCCTCCGAAAGAGACTTCCCCTCTTCTTGTATCAATTGCGCCGAGACCTTCGCCTCGGCAATTCGAATTCGCGCACGCGCCATAACGTCTCCGTAATGCGTGACGGGAATTTCGAGCTGGCCATAGCCGCCGTATGCGTGGTCGCGGCGAACATCGAGATCGATACCGCTCGCACGCGCGACGGGTCCAACGATCGCAAGGTCCCGCGCGGCTTTTTGGCGGAGTATTCCCGCCGTTTCAAAGCGGTCTTGGATCGAAGGCGTCTGGAGGATCAAACGCGCGATATCCGAGAAGTCTCGGTGGGCTCGTGCGACAACTTGCGTGAGTGCGGCCACCTTGCCGGAGTCAAGATCGAATCGCAGACCTCCTGGAATCGCGATGCCACGCCAATAGCGCGTTCCACAACACTGAGATGCGGCTCGAAGCAGAGATTCCTTCAGTCGCGCCGCGTATGCGGCAGGCACGCCGAACCCCACGTCGGTGCACAACCCACCGATATCTGAGATGTGGCACGCAAGCCGCTCGAGTTCGAGTCCGATTCGGCGTACGCCTAGGGCTCTCGGCGGAACGTCGATTGCGCAGGCTGCCTCGACGGCCTGGGAGTAACACACCGCATGAGCGAAGCAGTTGTCGCCGGAAACCGATTCCGCGAGCATCGCTCCGTCCTCCATCGCTCTTCCTTCGAAAAGCTTCTCGGTGCCCTTGTGAGTGTAAAAGTGGCGCAACTCGAGATGCAAAATGGTGTCGCCGACCACGCTGAACCGGAAATGTCCAGGCTCGATGATGCCGGCGTGAATGGGGCCGACTGCGACTTCCGCAACACCTTCGCCCTGAACCTGCAAGAAGCGGTATTCACGATTCGACCAAGGAACATCGTCCACCGGATCGATCATGGGATAAACTTCATCGAGCCAATTGTCGTGAAAAATTAACGGCCGTAAATCGGGGTGTCCTACAATCTCAATGCCGTATTGGTCGTGAAGTTCTCTCTCATACCACGCAGCTGCGGGCACCTCGGGAGTGATAGATTCTAGCGCGCCATCAGTTGAGTGCACGATTTCGCCATATTCGGGCACTCCCCTGTCGAAAATGTAGTGAACCCGCTTCTCGCGGTTTGGGCCGAGGCTTCCGAAAATTGTGACGAGGCGCGCTGGGGCTCCTTCGTTGGTTCGCGGAACTACCGGCCTTGCTCCCGAAGGATTCCGCCCGTCATGCGGAAGTGCCGCCTGGGTGTTTTCATTCATCGCAGCACCGCGATCGCTTCCCGCAGGAGAACGCCGAAGAAGCGAGGAACCCGCGCGCCGAAAACCAAGAGGCAGAGAGCGGCAATTCCCATGGCGATGTATTCAGACGGGATCAGCTTTGAATTTTCTATACGCCGACCCGGTTCTCCACCGAGCATTCGAAAGAGATGATGAGCGAAACCGCCGAAGACCACCGAGAGCACAACCAAGAAGACAATGGCGACGAGGTAGCGTGCCTGCGTGAAGGCTTCTGAAAGAATGGCAAATTCGCTGATGAAAAGGCTGAAAGGCGGCAGGCCCACGATGGCCAAGCTCCCGACGAGCAGAGCTGCACTCGTTTGCGGCATCGTACGAGATATGCCGCTGATGCTGTCCATGCGCAACGTGTCCAGATTGTGGCGAACGTTGCCAGCGCTGAAAAACAACAGAGACTTAGCCACTGAGTGGTTGAATGTGTGCAGCAGTGCACCGAACAACCCCAGCGGCCCCCCCAGTCCCAGGCCGATCGCGATGATTCCCATGTGCTCGATGCTGCTATACGCCATCAGGCGCTTCAGGTTCCGTTGCACCAGAATAAGGAGTCCCGCGACAACCATGGACATCGTGCCGAAGAGGAGCAACAGAGAATGCGAGAAGCCAGGCCCTATGGCGCGGGAGATGATTGAGTCGTAACGCATTAAAGCGTACATCGCGCAGTTGAGTAGGACGGCCGAGAGCAGGGCGCTGATGGGCGTGGGTGCCTCCGCGTGCGCGTCCGGCAGCCAGCTATGCATGGGAACGAAACCGATCTTTGTTCCGTAGCCCACGATGACGAAAACAAAAGCGAGCTTCAACAGATGGGGATCAAGTCCTATGTGCGGCGCGGCATTCATCAATGAGGCCAAATCGAGCGCCGCCGCCGAACTCATGCCCGCCTTTACCGCGGCCAGATACAGCACGATCGTGCCAAACAGCGCGAAAGCAATCCCCACCGTGCAGACAATCAGATACTTCCAGCCAGCCTCGACTGCGCCTTCGGTGTTGTAGAATCCGACGAGCAGGGCCGAAGCCAGCGTCGTTCCCTCCATCATGATCCACATGAAGCCGAGATTTGCCGAAAGGCAGACGCTTATCATTGTGAACAGGAATAGAAATACCAGTGCATAAAACCAGCGTGGCGAGGAAAAACGCCCCTCTCCCATATGACGGAAGTAACCTGATGCGTACACAAGCACAAGGCCTGAGATAAATGCGATGCCCATCAGGAAAAACGAGCTGAGTCCATCGGCGCGCAAATAACGGCCTTGCTCTAGGGCTCCGTGTACATGGACCTGCCAGACAACTGCGCCTAGCGCGACAATTTCCAATGCTTCCAGTACGAGTGCGACCCGGGCAGCGGCCCGCTGGTCACGAAAAAAGAAAATGAAACCGGCCCCGAAGAGTGGGATTGCGAGTGGTGGCAGTAGAACCATCGCTCAGCCCCGCAGCCGGCGCATCCTCGACACGTCGAGATGCTCAAACGTGTCGCTGATGCGAAATGCAAAAATTCCCATCAAAAGTAGCCCAATCAGGATGTCGAAGAAGATTCCGATCTCGATGACGAGCGGCATGCCGAACGTGGTGATCAAAGCCGCCAGGAAGATTCCGTTCTCCAGCACGAGCAGGCCGAGCATCTGCATGAGCGCCTTCTTACGGCTGACCATCAGGAACGCCCCCGTCAGAATCAGTGAGACCGCTGCGGCAAGAGCATCGTCTGGTACATGCACGGCCTGCCCATAGGAATGGACGGCCCCGTACGAAAGGTAGATCATCGCCGCGACGATGAAGACGGACTGCGTCGGCGTTGTCGAAGCTTTTACGTCGCGCACAGTTTTCAGCCGTCTTGTCAGGACGAAGAACGCGCTAGGGATTGCAATCACCTTGATGAGAAGGACCAGGATGCCGACCACGTACGCCTCGGGGAGCTTTTGCTGAAAGGCCGTCGCGAGAACTTCCGCCGCGATCACCGCAGATTGAAGGCTAAAGAGAAGGATACTTGTGGAAATACGGCGCGCGACAGCGAGCAGGAGAATCGTGAGAAACAAAAAGACGGAAAACGAACTCAGAACTTTACCGGTCGCAATTCCCACCAAGTTCATATGACTACCTCTTCGCCAACGCCGTAAAGATCACCGCAAGCGCGCCCACTGCAGACGCCACACCGAGGAAATCGGGAACCAAGTACATGCGCAGCTTGGCCATTGAGCTCTCGATCACGCTGACTAGAATCGCGAGAAAGGTGACTTTCGCGCAATAAACTGCTAAGGCCAGGAGAAGTTGCCAGACGGAAACTCTGTAAGCCATTCCCCAAGGGCAGAACAGGGCGATGAGGAGGGCCAGCATCGAGTGAAGCTTGATCGCACTCGACCATTCAATCAGCGCTAAGCTCGGTCCCGAGTATTCGAGCACCATCCCCTCGTGGATCATCGTCAACTCAAGGTGAGTGGTCGGATTGTCCACAGGCATGCGGCCCGTCTCAGCCACAGTTACCATGGCAAGAGAGGTGAAGGCCAGAATGTGCACTGCGGAGATATTGAAGACACTCTGCTGGAGCGTCCACGCAACGATCCCCGCAATGTCAGCGCGAGACGCCAGGATCGCCACCGCCGCCAGCGAAAGCAAGAAGGGCGCTTCCGCCAAGCTTGAGACCAATGCCTCGCGGCTCGCACCCATTCCGCCGAATGCGCTGCCTCCATCCAGAGCTCCAAGGGACAGAAAAAAACGCCCGAAGGCCAACAGATACACAAACAGAAAGAAGTCGCCGCCGGATCTGAGCAGTGCCGAAGCGTGGACGACCGGTACAAATGCAGCCACGCTCACCATCGAACTGAATAAAAGAACCGGCGCCAGACGAAACACCGCCGAGGATGTTGGAGCAACTAAGTTTTCTTTGCGGAATAGTTTGAGAATCTCTCCGTAAGGGCGCCAGATGCTCGCTCCCCGGCGTCTTTGCAGCCGCGATTTTAGACGCGCGATAATTCCACGCACGAGCGGAGCGCCCAGAATAAGGATCAGCGCCTGCAGGATGTCGGCCGCAATCCTCATCTCTCGAACCTCAACAAGGCCAGCAGCGATACCAGTGCGAGAAAGACGTAGAGCAGGTAGACCTGAATGTTGCCTGTTTGCAATCGCCGCAACCGGTGCGCCAGCGAAACGACCGACTCGACAAAGGGCCGATATAGGGCTCGCTCGTATGACGTTGTTCGCACGGACCGATACGAGACAGAAACGGGGAAATACGGCTGATCGGAGGGTAGCCGCTCGACTTTGCGATCGGGCCGGTAGACTTGGGCGAAGATAAATCGGATAGGTTTCGAGAACACTGTGGATGTGTATTGCATGCGGCTAGAAAGCTCCGGAAGGCCGCACGCCCACGTCCGAGTTATTCTTTCTCGGCGCTTGATCAAGACGGCCACGGCGCTTGTTCCAATGACAATCGCTGCAATCCACGGAATGATGCGAGCAATGCTCAGGGTTTCTTCCGGCACGCCGGCACCAGGGACCAGCACTTGAACCAGTGAGACCAATGGGCGCAACACAAACCCTGGCAGAATCCCGATGAAAACGCACCCAGCGCCCAGCAACCACATCCCGACACGCATTCCGAATGGTGCTTCCTCCGCGCGTTCGGCTCGTGCGCTGCGAGGCCGCCCCAAGAAAGCTACTCCGAAGGTTTTCACAAAACACGCCGCCGCCAAACCGCCGATCAATGCAAGAATGCCAACCATCAAGGGCAAAATAATCTGCGCCTTTGTGCCGACCAGGCTCGAACCAGCGAGAAAGCTACGAAATATAAGCCACTCGCTGATGAATCCGTTGAAGAGTGGCAGCCCGGCGATCGAGCAGCACCCGACGAGCACGGCCACCCCGGTGAATGGCATTCGGCGTTGCAACCCTCCCAACTCATTCAGATCGACAGAATGAGTTGAAGTCGAAATGGTACCGGCACCGAGAAACAGCAGGCTCTTGAACAACGCATGATTAAATGCGTGTAGTAGCGCACCGATAAGCGCTAAAGCCGCGCCGAGCGCGGCTCCATGTGTTAGGAAAATAAGCGATGTTCCGAGCCCTAGAAAAATGATGCCAATGTTTTCTATGCTGCTATAGGCCAGCAGTCGTTTCAGGTCGTGCTCGGCAATCGCATAGAGAATCCCGAGAAGCCCCGTTACCGCAGCCACTAGCAGGACAACATAGCCTGCCCACCAGGGGCCACCGCCAAGAAAATCAAAGGCAAAACGTATAAATCCGTAAACGGCTGTTTTCAACATGATTCCCGACATCAACGCGGATACGGGGCTGGGCGCGATTGGGTGCGCCCGAGGCAACCACAAATGCAGCGGGATAATGCCTGCCTTGGCTCCGAATCCCACGAATGCCGACAAGAAGACCATTGTGCGAATTCCTCCCGGCATTGAGGCACCGGCCGCGCGAATCGCCTCGAAATCCAAACCGTGGGAATAAGGCAGGAAGAGGAAAAAACACGCTGCGACAGCGGCCGCACCTACATGCATCATCAACAGATAAATGAAGACATTGTGGCGCCGCTCGGGCGAGTCACCTTCGATTAGAATCAGCGCGGCGGACACCAGCGTCATCAATTCCCAACCTGCCAGAAACGCAAAACCGCTGGACGCCGTGACGACCACGATCATGGAAAACAGAAACAACGAAAAGAAGGCCCAGATCCAGCGCCGCCGTTGCTCGGATCGGTGGAGATCGAAATACGGGACAGCGAAAATCGTGACCGGGACCGCTACCGCGCAAACCAGAAGCAGGAAGAACGCACTGAGGCGGTCGGCAGCCAGCGAGAAATAAAAGGGCGTCACCCAGTGCAGAACGAGCCGGGGAGCAGGCTCTTGCAAGAAGCTGAACACGGCCACGAGACAGCCGGCAGTATTGGCGGCGAGAATCAGCACGATCGCAAGCCTCCGCGCAACCTTCGCACGGCCGATGATTAGAATGAGGGGAACGAGACCCCCGAGAGCAGTTATCAAAAAGATGAACGCCGCACCAGCGAGTCTAATTAGCATCACGCTATTTCCGGCGCCGCCCTTCCTTCATTTCTTCGAGCATCTCTCGTACCCCCACCAGTTGATTGTTGAAGATTTCCTTTGCTACATCGAGCAGCTTGAAGAGGGAAGGATCGGAAGCCGAATAAAAAACGCTCGATCCGGACTTCCTTCCGATCACAATGTTCCGAAACCGCAGCACCGCTAACTGCTGTGAGACGTTCGCCTGTTCGATCTCGATCATCTCGCTCAGTTCGTTTACGCCCCTCTCGCCGGTTCGGAGGCAATCCAAAATCCGGATACGGACGGGATGTGCGAGTGCCTTGAAGAACTCCGCTTTGAAGTTGGCGATTTGTTTAGGCATGCGAATATGCACAGATTCACATATGCTAGACCATCGGTAGGATGCTGTCAACGTTGGCAGCGTCTTGTGTCTTCCGCGTGCATGAAGGGGCAGCAAACCGGGAGATCATAGAACCATCTCTGAGAGACCCAAGTCGTCGAACCTCGCGCGGGGCGGGAGGCTCCTGTATCCGGAAACGGAAGCGGGCCCATCCGCGTGTCTGTTCCGACGTCTGATTCTGCACGAGAACGAAGGACCAATCTCAAATATGCCCTCTTTTCCCTGGCTGTGGCGGCCCTGCTTATCATCGCAAGGCAACTCGGTAATGACGCGTCAACCACGAGGGACCAATCAATTCGATCGCCAATGTGCAGTTCGATCTGTCTATCCAGCGGACCTCGGCGGGGGCTGATGAGGAGACGCGCTACTTATCCAGAAACTCGATTCAGAACCGGCCCGGAATCTCCGCATATTGGTGGAGCTTCCCAAGCAGGCTGTTTGCCGATTGCTGGTCGTCTTTAGAGCTTCCCCACGTCCAGTAGAGTCCCAGGTACGCGTACGTTTCCGGCAGGCCTGCGACCGCATGTCCATAGGCAAAAAGGATCTGAAAACCAGGATTCCGAATGTAGTAATACCCCCCGAAATCCACGAGCGTCGACCCTCTGATTTGCGGAGTTGCGAGACCTTCCGCGCCATGGGAGTAAACCTCGGTACCTAGCGTCCACTTTTTCCCGAGGTTCCGCTGCAGCAGCCATCCGCCATACGTGAAATTCTTATAGTCTTTCTGCGGAACGATTTGTTCACCCACCCCGCCGTACGTCGTCCACGGTCCGAAGCTTTTTTGCACCCAGACGGGCAGTTTCGCCCAAACTGTCCCGACGCCCAGCCCGAGATTATAGTTTCCGGCCGGCGCCTCGATCATCGTGAACGTGCCAATCATCGGCCGGTACTTTGTCTCCTTTATGTATCGGTATTTGACGCCGATTTCGATGTCGCCCAAGCCAAACGCGCTCGGTCCCACGCCCGCCGGAAAATACTTCACTTCGTTCGAAGGCATGATCGACGCGAGCGGCACGACGATATGAAATTGCGTGTTCGGCAGAATTCCCCAGTTGAATTCGGCGGCGGGCCCCGATGTGTCCATCTCCACTCCGGTACCGTCCGCGTTGCCAAATGTGTAAAACTCGTAATGGTGAAAATCGACTGGGTCGGGATCATCGGTTTGGAACGGCGGCCCCGCCTTGGCTGTCAACACCGCGATGAACAGCATCGATATCGCAAGGATCGCCGCCTTCTCTGATTTTTCCCGTATCATCCTCACCTCTTCCAAGGTCGTCGAGCAACAAACCGGAAGCATTAAGCCGTTGCAAGCGTTTCATCACAGCGTAGCGCCACGTTCCAGCCTTTTAGTTAATACAAGCCATACCATGCGAAGAGTCCGAGTCCCGCGATTACGATGGCCACGATCAGAAAGGAAATCAGGCGTTTCGGACTGATCTTTTCAGGCAGGCCGGTATTCAATAAAATCAGTCCCAGCAGAACAAACAATGACGTCGGCGGTGCCCTGGGTCGTCCAGTCGCTGACGCTCAGGGATGCCATGAAGTTTTTCAGTGGGCTATAGGCGCCCTTGGCGCACGCAATCGCAGTATTGAAAAGAACGGTAATCGCGGCGGATAGAGCAAAGGCGGCGCTTGCACGGTCAAGATTGGGTGTCTCAGCGTCCATTTTGAGTCTCCTTCACGCCAGCCCTGAGCGCGAGTTCGGCTCCACGATTGACGGTGCCGCCGAAGCCTTCCATCGCCAGGCCGCTAAGTACGATCAGCATCGAGACGCACAGCACCATGTTGCGGGCGCTGGAGTTCGCATACAGTTTGCCCCGCGCTGCAATCGCCAGATATAAAGCTAAGATCAGCACGAGAAAAAAGAGGTGTTCCTTTGTTTCCATGAACAGATTGTGAGCGAACGCCACGGCCCCTTCAGGATAATCGCCTTATCCGCTGGATAAAATTTCGTGTACCAGAATCCACCCAAAATCCCTGCCGCCACCATAAATGAGGCCGTGAATACACCGCCCTTTCGTATGCGCCCCGCATTCCCTTCTCGTGCATTCAGTGCCTCGACGAACACCCATAGCGCCGATAACGTGTCCAGCACGCCGAAGGTTGCGTGCCCTAAGAGAATCGCGGAGATGCCAGTGACGTTCATAAAGCACCTCCTGTGGTGGAGGCGGGGGGAGTTGAACCCCCGTCCGAGAAGCCTTGCAACTCGAAGACTACATGCTTATCCCGTTCCGATGGTTTCGCCGGAAACGCTCAGAGCGGGCAAGACGCGCCGCCGGCTAGTCCGATGATCTCGCCCGCTCGTTACGGACCGAAACGCGCAGGCCAGCCTACTGTGTGACGCCTCATCTCCGGCGCGCAGGCGACGCCGGAGGAGACGCGCTACTTAATTTTAATTAAGCAGCGAGAGGCAACTGCGTATTGGCAGTTGTAATGTTCCACCCGATTGCGGGCAGGTGGCGCCCGGCATGCCTTCGGAGCCGCGACAGCTTCCGTCGAAACCGTTTCGCCCCCGTTGGGATCATCAGAATACACCTGCCAGACCCGGGAGCCAAATTCAAGTATTCTCATGGCAGCCTGCAAGGCAACGCGCGCGGTTCTCCGGCAGCGGAAAGCGCGGGGGAAAAAACGGTGAAGTCCTTGAAGTCCTCCACAATTGTCTTTTATGTTCCGCTCAGTCGCGTGCCGCCGCGCTGAGGCACAACAGCCGATCTGGATTATAAGAATCCGCGGCGGGCGCTGCGCGGTCAGGAACGGTCCGCCGGAATGCTAGTTGACACCACTGAGCCCGGTTTCCATAATCGCAAAGAGGCGGAGCATCCTTGCAAGAGCATCGAGAATCTCTTGAACGGGCCCTGGAAGAGGCCATTTCCCGGGCTTTGCGGGACAATTTGGGTCCGCTTCAGCGGACTGCGGACGATCTGCAGCAAGCCTATGCCGATCTGATCGCGGCGTGCTCTTCGAGTAGGCCCAGCAACTCGCTCCCGGCGATGCTTCGCGCGCAAACGGCAGCCGCCGCGCTCGCTGCGGGACTTTCCGTGCTTTCGAATTTCGTGGCCATCGCGCTCAATCCGCGCGACCGGAATGCCCAGGGAGATCAGGTTCAAGCGGAAGCTTCAACGGTAGTGGAGCTTGACGAGCCGGTTTCTCCACCGGCCGAAGCGCCCCCCGAGCCCCAATCCGTGGAGGAAGCGCCGAGGTCTCTCGTAGCGCCGGACAAGTTGGTCGTTGAACCGGAATTGCAGTCGCACGTGGAAGCGCCCGGCGTTGCGGCAGAATCCGCGCCGCAAATCGAGACGGAGGCGCCGGAGCCCGAAATTTCCGTTGCAGCCGTGGTGCCGGAAGCGATCCCGGAGGAAGCGGAAGCATCAACGCCAGCGTTCGACGTCGCCAGTTTCCCGGCCGATATTCAGGAACTGCACCGCCGCGCGAACCGGGTAGCCAAAGTGGCCATGCAAGACATCAAATTACTGCGTCCCAAGGATGTTGAGTTGGGCCGCGAACATCAGGATATTTGCGATCGGTTGCGTAGTGATCTCGACAAAGCGCGTAAAGAATACGACCGCCGCTTTCGGGCGATTCAGGACCATCCGGTGGATTACTTCCATCGCTGGATGGTGGAAATCCTCGCCGATGGCCGCATCGAAGCCCTCGGAGAGTATCCCTATCCCTCGCCTGTACTGCGGCACTGAGACAAAGGCGATGGCATTCGCTGCCCGGCTGGTTCGCACGGCCGGAATTCTGCTGGTGCTGTGTCCCGTTGCTTCTCTCGCGCAGACAAAATCCCACCGCGCGGCACTGCATGCCAAACGCGTCCCTTCCGCCGTGGCTGTGCAACGCATCGAGAAGCTGTCGCGCATGCTCAAGGAGAAGAACTCTTCGTGGGCTTACGCCACTCTCGGCGAATTGGCCCGGCGAAAGTCCTCGGGCGCGCTTGGGCCGCGCGCAGCCCTTGCGCTGGGCTTTTACGATTACTCCAAAGGCCGTTATCCCGCGGCCGCGTCATGGCTCGAGCGAGCCAAGGGCGATCCGCTGCTCGGCGATTACGTTCTCTACTGGAGTGCGGAGACCGATCTGGCCCGCCATCAAAACGCGGCTGCGCTCGCCGAGCTGAAGCAGCTTCGCCATGATTTTCCGGAATCGGTCATCACCGAGCAGGCTCTCCAATCCTTGGGAGACGCAGCCTTCGACCTGGATCAGCCCGGCGAAGTAGTCGGCGCGCTCGAAGCGTATTCGCTGACGCCCCAAAGCCCCGCTTTGCTTCTGCTGCGCGGCGAAGCTCATGAGAAAGCGGGTCAGGCCCTCGCCGCCGCCGCCGATTACCAGGCCGTTTACCTGCATTTTTCGTTGAGCGAGCAGGCTCGCGAAGCCGGCGTGAAGCTCGATTTCCTGCGCAGCGGTTCCGCGGGGCAGATTCCACCGCTCCCGCTCGAAGAGCGGCTCGCTCATGCGGCGACTCTCTACAACGCGAAGCATTGGGACGATGCTCGGACCGAGTACGTCGCAATCCTGCCTCGGCTTTCCGGGGCGGAGGCCGAGCGCGCGGAACTTCACATTCTTGCATGCGGCGTGGCGCTCGGCGCCGCTCCCGCGGAGATGATCGCGCTTCCACTGAGCGATCCCGATGTTTCCGCTGAGCGCTCTTATTTGCTGGCCGGCTACTACCGCTCGCAGCAGCAGGAGGGGCAGATGGTAGCCGCGGTGGAAGCCGCGGTTTCTCGCGCTCCATCCAGCCAATGGGCCGCTGCGTCGCTTTTTCTTGCGGGCAATTATTATTGGGTGCTCCTCGATCGCGATCAGGCTGCCAGCTATTACAAGCGTCTCGAAGAACTATTTCCCACCGCTCCGGATGCCGCCAGCGCGCAGTGGCGAGTTGCGTGGACGGCGGTTCTGAAGCGCGCGCCGAATGCCGCTGAATTGTTGGAGCAACACCTCCAGCGCTTTCCCGGATCTGGCTACACTCCCGACGCCCTCTATTGGCTTGGCCGCCTGGCCGAGGAAGCGGGAGCGCCTGGTCTCGCCCGCAGCTACTACGACAAATTGATCGAGCGCTATCCGCAGAATTATTTCGAGAGCGTGGCCCTTACGCGCGTCCGGACGCTCGGCCCTGCGCCGAAGCAGATTGCGGATGTGATTGCGACCATTCCACCGTTGCCGCCCTCCCAGAAATTGAGCGAGGCGATTCCTCCCGCCGCGGCAAAATGGCAGGAGCGGGCGGATGCCTTGGAGTCGATTGCATTCGACGCTTCCGCCGAGCTTGAACTCCGGGCGGCCTTCGCGGCCACCGGCGAGCCGCGTCTGTTGCTCGAAGAAGCGCAAGCCGCCGTGAAGGCCGGGCATTGCGGCGC
>Ga0307374_10008551_pt1 | contig 15270 bp, 22 predicted proteins | sample OX3MG_FD_202532 | JGI IMG/M metagenome (GOLD analysis project Ga0307374, IMG submission 202532) | Soil microbial communities from Risofladan, Vaasa, Finland - OX-3 | ecosystem: Environmental > Terrestrial > Soil > Coastal area > Acid sulfate soil | place: Finland: Risofladan, Vaasa | collected... | reverse complement strand
ACGCCCCGCGGTCGGTTGAGGCATTTGATGCCTTAAACTGAGACGATTACTTCCCCCCATATGTAGGAGCACCAATAGTGCCAGCGAAGCTGATCGTCACCAACGTCCGCGGCGGTAGCCGTATCACTCTCGTGGGCGCCAGCGGTACCGAGCTACTCACCTCCAAAATCTTCACCGAACCCCGAGCCAAAGGTGCCACCCTGCGCTCGCTTCGAGGACTACTCGGTGAAGACATCGTCGTGGAAGACAGCACCGCGGACGGTGCACGCCGAGTCTCCGTCGCCGCCACAAAGGCAACTATCTCGGCGAGATCGGTTGGAAGGCGCAACGGCAAGTCCACGGCGACTCGCCGCCGGGCCGCCAGCTCCAAGTAGCGGCGTCCAAAGGCCAGCGAACGTCCCCGAAGGTCACCCGACGAGGCCGCGGCGACAGCGAATAGGTACACGGATCAGGTCTTCACGATCGTCGATCCAGATTGCACCAAGATCGTCACCAACGGCGACTGGTTTGGCATCGCTGATAACACTTGATCTGCTCAACGTTGCTGTTCACCCGTGCAGCCCGCAGGCTTCCGATCGGGCTATGACCGCACCGAGACCTTTCGAAGGGTAGGTGCAGCACCGCATCTCGCGTCCTCCAGAAGGGCTCTGGGGTAGCCCCAAACATTGACCGGCTGGCGCAGTCGCCACAGCCCAGACCGCCGCCCCCCTCAGAGTTCGGGCTGCTGGCGGGGCGTTTCAGCGACTGCCTTGACTCGCTCGAGGGTACGGAGCATGTCCCGCTGGTTTCGACGCTCCCGCAGAAACCCACCGAGTGGGCGCCAAATCTTGGTGAAGAGGTTGTCGCCGAGGTCGAATGACTCGGTGACATCAGTGCCTCCGTCCTCGGTGGCGCGAAACTCGTAGCGCCAGGTGTTCACCGGCCGGTCGCGCATGATGACCGCGAACTCGAAGACCTCACCGGGCACGCACTCGGTGACCTTGCACGTGGTCCAGTAAAGGACCGGCCAAATCTCATTCCGCTTTACGTGGCCCCGGTACCGGGCGCCGACCTCCGGACCAGTGGAGCCGTCGATCCACTCGGCCTCGATCACCTCGGGGCTGTACTCGCCCATCTTCGTGATGTCGCTGACGAGCCCCCAGACCTTGTCCGGCGGCGCGTCGACATGGAGACTGACCACGGCGCGCATGCCAGCAGACCTTAGGGCGTCAGGCGACGACTGTCAGACCCGCCGTAAAAGCCGCGGTGCCCCGATTCCCAGCTGCGGGACGAACACTCTACGCTCCGCCGGAGCCCTCGGGTGTGGTCTCCGCGCCGAACCGAACGATGCCGAGTACGCGTACCTGCGAGGCGCTCAGGCAGGCTGGAGAAGAACGCGATGCGCTGTGGTTGCGTCGGCCCAGGTGATCAGGACCCAGTCGTAACCGGGCATCTCAGCGATATCTGTCCTCCTTAGCGACATCAGGGCCTCGTCCCGTGCCACGTCAACAGACGCCGCTCTGCTGGAACTCCAGGGAATCTCGGTGGCTAGGCCCGGCGGGGTGCTCCCGGACCCATCGCTGCGAAGATCGAGGCCGAGGACCAGACGGCCGTTTGCCGCGAGAGCCTCAACGACCTCGGATGCAATCGCCTGAGGCCACATCACCTCGCGGTCACGGTTGGTATGGATCGCTTCGGAGCGGAGTCCTTCGGGCAGGAAGGACACATCAATATCAACCACACCTCCAGTCTGCCTGGCGCCTGGAGGCGCTCGAAATGCCGAATCGGGCGTCTGTCAAGGGGCGCCTCCCACGAACGGGGTTTCCGTAACACTGGATGTCATGAGCGTCGTATCTGATAATATGATTTCATGCCTGATGTGAGTGCTACCGATGCGGCAAGGAACTTCTCCGACATCCTCGATGCAGTAGAGCACCGAGGTGAGCACTTCACGATCGTGCGCCGGGGCAAGGTCGTGGCCCAGCTCGATCCGGTGCATTCCGGCGGAGGCGCCGAAGTCAAGGCCCTGCTGCGACGGCATCGCCTTGACCCGCGCTTTTCCGCAGATGTCACGTCGGCCCGAGAACTACTCGAGATCGAGACCCGACCCTGACCCGGATCCTGCTCGACACGACCTTCTTGGTGGACGCCGACCGCTCAAGAACCGCACTAGAAGACCTCATCGCCGACGATGATGAGGTGGCCGTCGCGGCCATCACCATCGCAGAGCTTCTCGTAGGTGTTCATTTGGCGGACCGGCGTCACCGGTCAGCCCGTACAAGCTTCGTTAACGAGATCACCGACGTGATCCCGATCGTCAACTACGACGCCGCGGCAGCGGCGTCCCACGCGGAGTTGCTTGTCGCTGTACGTCGCCAGGGACGCCCGCGCGGTGCCCACGATTTGATCATCGCCGCTACCGCCAAAGCGACTCAGCGGGAGATCGTCTCAGCCGACCGATCGGCATACGACGAGCTTCCTGGAATCACCGTTCGCTCCCATCGATCCTGATCGGACCAGGACATTCTGTACCGCCATCTCGGTCGCTGAGAAACAATGCGACGTGGTGCAGTACGCCGACTACGCGCTCGGCCGGACTGTCTGTTGCGTGTCAGTCAGGGACGCGAGATCGAATATTCGGTGTCGTAAGAACACGACGCTCGGGTGTGGCTTCTATCGGTCGGTCAGGTAGCTGGTCGACCGTAGCGTTGGCGGGCTGCCTCGCCGCTAGTGCCGATGCGGGCACCGATAGCCGCCCACGAGTGGCCGGCTGCTTTGGCAGTCGCGACGGCTTCGGCCAGTCGGCGCTGAGCTAGCGCGAAGTCGTCGAAGGCTCTGGTCAGCTCCCGGAGCGGGGTCGCATCGACGACAGTTGCGCCGGTCAGGTCACCGGTCTCGAAGCGCTTGGCTAGAAGGTCGGCATCAGCGAGGATTTCTTCAACGGTACGTGGCATACAGATATCACCTGATCTTGTGATCACGGGCTGTCATGGCGTGGACGATCACGTCGGTTTGGGTCTCGTCGTCGTAGACGACGCCGATCTCGAGCGGGTTCCCGGCGCGGTCGCGCCAATGAGCATCGAGAGTCCTTCGTCGTAGTAAGTCGTCTGGAACGGGTTTCGGTAGGCGTGGAGGATGTCGTCGTCGGGGACGCCGTGCTTGCGAGCGCTCTCGGCGATGACTACCTCCACGTACACAAGTTACCTTGTTATCGGCTGCATGACAAGGAAACTTGTGGCCTTTTCTGTCGTCGGGGGGCACGAGATCGCTGGATATACGTGTGACCCTTGATGTATCTCATGTCCTGACGGCCGAGTGATCTGTGCTCACGGCGAGATCGTCGCCACCCCGTCGAGGGTGTGCGAGATCGATTTGGCGTGCCTGACGACCTCGGCAAGAGATTTCAGCGAGCGCGCGTTCCGCGCTTCTCTCCAGCAGGTTGACGTGATAACGTTACATGTAACGGAGGTGGAGGATGTCTGACACCGGCTCACGACGTCGAGTACGTGAGCATCGAGCGAGGCTGCGCGAACAGGGGCTACGCCCAGTCCAGATATGGGTGCCTGACGACCGCGCTCCCGGATTCGCCCAGGAGGCGCACCGACAGTCCAGAGCGGTCGCAGCCAGCGAACACGCCCGAGAGGACCAGGACTTCGTCGATTCGGTCTCGCTGTGGCCTGACGAGTGAGGCGCGCCGAGGTCTGGACTGTCGCCGGCGGAGCTGAATACACGGGCAAGCCGCGACCGGCGGTGATCGTCCAAGACGACCGATTCGACACCGACTCGGTCACCATCTGCCCTTTCACCACCGACCCGACCGCGGCCCCTCTTTTCCGGCTCACCATCGCGCCCTCTCCGACCAACGGGCTGCGGGAGAACTCCCAGCTCATGGTGGACAAGCTCACGACCGTTCGACGATCAAGATTGGGCGATCACCTTGGCGTCCTCGACGACGCGGACGTAGTCCGCCTCAACCGCGCCATCGTCGTATTCCTCGGGATCGCATCGAGCCAGTAGCCGAGAGCGTTCTGCTCGGTCGGGTAGTCGTCCCAGCCGCCCGAAACGATGCCGACTCGGTGCTCCTTGCCGGCCACTCGAGGACTGCCTGCGGCGGCGCCCCGAACATCCCTTCGGCGTCGACGGCGCGAGGTTGTCGCCAGCGCCGGTAAGACGGATCGCCGGTGTAGTGCTCGTCCGGCAGCACGGCCGGAGGCCGTCGACAAGGGAGCCTCCGATGCCGCTCTAGGGGCTCTGGAACAGCCGCGCCCATGCTTCAGTCAGGATGTACCCACGCCTCGACGGTCTCGCAGCCGAATTCCTCAGGGGCGACGTCGCGGACGGACTCGGAGAAGTTCCAACGGTGCCCACCCAAGTCCTCGACGGTGTAGTCGCGCTCGCCGTACTCACGATCGACGGGCCCGTCGAGCACACGTGCGCCGAAGTCCCGAGCACGCTCGTAGTGAACATCGACGCCATCTACGCGCACGCGAATCAAATGGGTCACGCGGCCGGCCTCGGGTGGAAGCTGCTCGCCGCGCACGTCGCCGACGATCACGGCGCCATCGGCCCCGATGCTCAGTTGTGCACGATGTGACTCGCCGATACGAACCCGCTCACGGAAGCCAAAGGCGTCGCCGAGCCAGGCAACCGCCGCGCGCACATCTGGGTATACGAGGATCGGCACCACCGTCGCCGGCGGCACGGATCGGTTTGGCTTCATGTGCGTCCTCCAATCACCGGCGTCGTGAACTCGTCCCAAGCGGGTTCCGAGCCGCCCGATCGACCATTCTGGCATCGCTGCCGCGCATTTCACGAGGCACTGTCGGCAGCATCGATCGACGGCGATGCGCTCACTGCAGCCGGCGGCTTGTGGCGATGACCGCCCCGGTCAGGCACGCATATCGTCGGCCCGGCCCGAGTGTTCTGGTCGTCCTCCCTGAGCCGCACCTGGGACGCCCGGAGAGCGCAGCACGCCGACTCGGGCGTCATGGTTGACGCGACAACCGAACTGGATGCGCTCACGTTATGGCGCGGGAATTTCGCGATTAGCGCTGGAAATCTGGGTCGTGAAGCGTTTCCCAGAGGCGGTGCTCGCGTTCAATCGGATACTTCCACCCATATTCCCCACCCGTTGCAGGCACCTTGTGAGCAGCGGTAACTGACGACGACCTGCGTTCGACCGGGTTGCTGGGCTCGCAGTGCGGCTGTGAATCCCCCGACGCTAGGAGCGTGGTAGCTCAGTACGGGCAAGACAGTTGCGACGCTGACCTTGGGCGCCTGCCACCCTTTGGTGACCGGGGGAGGCGGCAGTGTGATGTCGAGGACCTCGCCCGGTCGCAGCGATATCGTGCGGCCATTGTCGGCTACGCCGACGCGCTTGAATCCGAAGCGGGCTCTCATCAAGGCGAACAGCGCGCCTTGCTGGTAGTGGCCGCACTCATCGACGGGGATATGTACGACCATCACTGCGCTGGCGGTCTCGGCTTGCACGGTTTGAGGAATATCGGCGTAGGCAGGGCAGGCGATCCGCTTGTTCGCTTTGATGTCGGCTGCGGCCAAGGCGGTCAGTAACCCAACGAAGGCGGGATTCGACTGGGAAAGGGTCACTGACCCGCCCTGCATGAGGGGCGGCACCGCTAGAGGGCATAGCAGGACCGCAGTCACCTCAGACACTCGTAGGGTCATTGCCGACCCAGCACGCGTTGGTGCTGGACATTCCACTGCTGTGAGCCGGCTACCTCGTAAGAGGTCAGACGGCGGCGGGAAGCTGGGGTGCTTGCTAGCCGAGCATGAGGCGACAACACCGGCGGCCATCGCGACCAGCGCCATGAAGGCCCACTTGTGGATCCGCCAAGAGATGACCACCAATCCCTGAGGAGCTGCGCCGTCACCGAGTACCACATCACATTCAACTACCGAACCCTCAGGTGGGTTGCCAAGACGCCCCTCGGTCGAGCCCACATGGCGTCCTATCTGGAACCCTCCCCTGAGGACCTAGATCGGCGCCGCGGATAGCGTGGATCGACGGGACCGGGTCACCTCCCCGAGCGTCACGGATCGCCGATTATCGAGAACCCAGTGCTCCGCTGGAGATGACTTGGCCGGAGCGCGAGAGAAGATCCGAATATTCGGCGGGTATCGTCGGGAGTCGACTCGAAGCGAGGGAGCGTTCAGGAATGAGCCGACCGGCAACTGAGACATTGCGGGCGTACCTGGCGGGACAGTCACGTAGCGCGGCAGATGCCCTGCCGTTCATTGCAGATGACGCCGTGTTCGACGTAGGACGCGGCCGCTATGAGGGGCATGTCGAAGTCCGTAAGTTCCTTGAGCGGTTGCAAGCGATCAACTCGAGCACTGAGGTCGTCGAGCTTCGCGACGTATCGGCCACGGAGGCAGTCGCCGTGTTCGAGCAACGTGACGATGACCTCGGTCCGTTGGGCATCGACAGCATCCGACTGAACGTTCAAGTCCAGACGACCGAGGACGGCCGCATCAAGACCCTCACTGCTCGTCCGACTTCGGAGTCGATTGAGGCGCTTACCGCAGCTAGGAACGCAGGTCGGCGATCCGAAGGCATCGAACTCGCCGAGCAGGCAGGTACGCTCCCCCCCGACACACTCGGGTGAACACTCATCCTCCACAGAGGCGGCTCGACCAGGATTCGACACTGCCACAGATCGGTAGATATGCCGGTGATCCCTGATGCTTCTGATGGCCTGCCACTGGGGCAGGTCGTGAAGCTGAAAGGTATCGCTGAGTGTCGTATCGGGAGAAGGGGTCGGGTTCGCTCGAGTACCGATCGGGCACGCGGAACGTTCCGACCCGACCGGCGACCGTTACGCCGTCGCGAAGGTGCCCCCTACCGCGTGGTGATATCCAAGTGGGGTATCGCCGGAATGTGCCGCGCGGGGTGCAGTAGCTCCAGCAAGCGCGCCCGGCCTGTGACAGGTGCGGCCAAGCCGGCCTTTGACGACACTGCGCGTGGCGCGATCCGGGGATGCTCGCCGGCGTAGTTATGGGGGCCCAGCGATGTGCGCGGGACTCAATCAGGTTGAACGGATGAATCCGGCGAGCATCTTGCCCATCTCGATCGTCCCGGTCCCGGTTGTCACCACGGGGTCGCTCGCCGCGAATGCACGAAGTTCGTCCTCGTTGTCGGCCTCCACCACGCCCAGGCCCCACGATCCGGTGCTGTCCAGGACAGGACCGAAGACGATCATCTGACCTGAGTCGATCAACGGCCGCCAGTAAGCCGCGTGTCGTGCCATGATCTCCCGCTCTTCGTCCGTCATGTCGAGGGCGAAGTTCGGACGGGGACCGCGGAGCCGGAAGACGAAGGCGCTCATCGACGAGATCCTAAGCAGACACCAGCCTCCAAGCCGGCAACTTGGGGCATATGGCCGATCAGACATCGGGACGGCTCTGGCGCGTCTAGAGCGAAGTCTCGGGCCGCCGGCACCGTGGATCAGGCCTGATGGTCTGGCGAGTGGCCGGCGTAGACGGCGAATCGGTAGCGCTTGAAGACGAGGTCCACTCGTTCGTATCCAGCGGCGAGTAGCCAGCCGAGTTGCTCTTGCACGGTGGAGCATCGGTCGTGGGTCATGCGTTGGAGAGCGGCCTGCCATTCGGCATCGTCGGTGCCTAGCGCCCGGCTGTCGCGTTCATGAGCGGCCGCGTACTGGCGGGTGTGCCAGTCCGTGGGACCTTTGACCTGCTCAGCGTTGACGAACAGGCCCCCGGGCCGCAGCCGCGTGAGGATGCTGCGGAACAGGCTCTGCTTGGCGTCGTCGCTGAGATGGTGGATGGCCAGGGCACTGACGATCGCGTCGAACGGCCCTTGGGGCAGTGGGTCGGCGATGTCAGCGATAATGTAGGCGGCCTTGTCGCCGAGGCGCTGGCGCGCGACGGAGAGCATGTAGGCATCCGCGTCGATGACAGTGAGCTGGGCTGCAGGAAGGGCGCGGAGGATGGCTTCGGATAGGAGACCAGTGCCTGCACCGAGGTCGAGAATCCTGGCGGTTGGCTGGCCTAGCGCGGTGACCAGTTCGACGGCGGTGCCATAGAAGCGGTCGAAGTCGGGCACGAGACGGCGTCTGGGCGCGTCGTACTGTGAGGCGTCCCACACGGGCTCATCCGGGTGTGAGGCTGTTCTATCGCTCATCAGGGTGTGTCGGCCTGTCGGTATTGAGATACTTGCGGATCTGGCGTTCCTCCCACCCGGGCCCGAGCCACGATCCTCTTGCGGTAATCGTGATTCCGTGAACGGCCAGCGCGACGGTCCAGGCGACGAGGGGCCACTGGAACCACCAGTTGCCTCCCTGCTGTCGGGTTATCCAGTTGACGACGATGTTGGTCGCGTTGCCGAGCGCGTAGGCGAAGCAGTGGACGTAGAAGCCGCGCAGGCGCGCGGCATGTTGCCGGGCATGGGTATAGGCGGGGTGTGCGGTGTCAGCGTCTGACCTGGTGGTGTTGTGGTTCGGTGTCCGGTTCATGAGATGCGTCCCTGATCGCGCGGTCCGCCCGCCGGCGGGTAGACCAGGCAGGTACGTGCGTCTCGTCGACTGAATATTTCATACGAGATCGAGTAGTAGGCGGTGTCGCCGAGATCGCTTTCCAGCGCCGACATGTGAGCGCGCCGGGTCCCTTCGTAGGAGGCGCCGATCCGTTCGATGGCCATGCGGGACTGGGTGCTGCGGGCGTCGCTCTTGAGCGTCAGACACTGGAGTCTCCAGGCCTCGGTTGCGAGGCTGAGCGTCAGCTGCTTCGCCTCGGTGTTGACGCCGGTGCCGGGTGCTGGTTCGAGCCAGGTTCCACTGATCTCGGTGGCGCCGGGAGGCCGCAGATCGTCTGCTACTCCCACGCAGGCTGCCTCCGGGTGCTTGAGCCCGTGACCGTCGGGAGGCTCGACGAACCGGGACGGCGCGCTAGTAGTCGCGTGCAGGTCTGGCTTCGGGCAGAAAGTGAGGTCGATGATCGCCGGGACGGTCAGCGACGCTGTCTGGCTGCGACGAGAGACGCGCCTAGTGTGGTTACCCACGTTCGGCAGGGCTCGACCGAACCTGTCAGCGAGGGTTCGCCACCGTCGATTGCGCACCGTCCGCGTATTGCCCTGGGCGGCCAGATGGTACGGACGGGCGGCTCGCAGAAGTTCTTGGCGGTGTTCGGCGGCGAGTTGTTCCATGATGTGAAGGTGCAAGAGTGCTCCTTGCTGTCGGGGGGAGACGGACGCATACCCGTTGGGGGGCAGAGGTGAGAGGGCGAGGTCCTAACGTGTTGATACGAGTGCCGATTCGGTTTGGATTTCAGTGGCCGCATTGTCATCCGCCTGCGGTCTGCTCGGCGCGCAGATAACGACTGCGAGCGCGAGGAGTTGGAGGGCTGCGGCGGTGAAGCCGAGCTGCGCGGCTCCCAGATCGGCCAGGACCGGACCTCCGACGGCGGCGCTAGCGGCGATGCCGAGGTAGATGGCCGAGGTGTTGAGCGATAGAACTTCGGATCCCGCTTCCGGTGTTAGGGCTACGAGCCGGTGGGCGAGGGATGGGGTCAGCGACCATCCCGCCGTCGCCCAGGCGGCGAGGGCCACGATGCTGATCGGCAGTCCGATGGGCGGCCCTTCATCGGCGGCCCATCCCAATGCGCTCAGGGTGACGACCAGGGAGGCCAGAGAGACGATGATGCTGGGCTTGGCCCCCCACTGGTCGGCGGCGTGGCCGCCCAAGGTGTTGCCGGCGAAGGCGGCCGAGCCGCAGACGAGTAGCAGCACTGATCCCGGGTCCGTTCCACCCGGTGGCGGCGTGTAGTACGGGCACAACGAAGGTGTAGAGCGTGAACGCGCCGGTGATCCATACGAACGCGGCTGCCAGCACCGCGGCCATTGGCAGCCAGACTTGGTGAAGGGACCTCGGTCACAGATGATCACCGCCCTTCGCCACGAGTGCGTTGCAGCAGAACTCGATCACTGTCCTTCGCGCCGTCTCATCGTTGAAGCGGGAAGCGTCGCGGCCCTCGAACCGCTTCCATGCGAACCAGGCGACGGACTCATGAACCAGCTGCGATGCGACCGCCAGATCCGGCATATCGGCCAGGCATCCCTCGCCGGATCGCCGCTGGAGATAGCGAAGCAGGAGATCGATCTGGCCGCGCCGTCGACGTCCGAAGTAGAGATCCTCCAAGGCCGGAAGATCAGAGGCGCAGGCTTCGATCACCGAGAGCACCCTCCACAGGCGGTGGACGATCGAGTACTGCTCGTCGACGATCGCGGCCAACTCAGCCCTGACGTCAGGGGGAGGACCGGCCGAGACGGCGGCTTTGAGCACCCGGGTGGTGGCATGCCCCTTCAGCCCCCGGTCGATCATCTGGAGGGTCTCCTCGAATGGCGGAGCGGCAATGGGCAGGTCGGGAGGGATCGGCTCCTCGAAGCCAGTTGCGAGCGCCAGATGGAACAGCGCCTCCTTGCTCTCTACGTATGTGTAGACAGCCCCAGCCGAAAGGCCGGCCGCGGCTGACACCTCCGCCATCTTCGTCCGGCGGTAACCGAGACGGCCGAAACACTCCATTGCCGCTGACGTGATGTCCTCGATGCGCCCCTCGGGTCGAGTTCGTGCCACAAGCTCGACAGTAAGGCTGAGTGAACGGCTCAGTCAAGCATAACGTCGGGGTACGCAAGTGGCCGCGAGAGGGGCAATCCCGCGAGGCGGATGACACGTATAGGAGCCCGTCTGTGCTCAGCCGCATCAAAGGACTGCTCTGCCTCGAGGGTCACCGATGCCGATGCCTACCCCGGAGAACTCTATTGACTGAACGAGTCAGTCAAGATATGATGACTGACACTAGGACGGCTGAGGGGGTTATGGCTGGGACACACCTACACCCCCCGCCTTGACGAAGGTTTCCAGGTGCACCCAGAACTAATCCGGCTCTTGGCCGCTGAGCATCGAAAGGACCTCCAGCGTGCCGCCGAACAGAATCGGCTCCATGCCGGGTCGAAAGATTCGCGGGCTCGCGGTCGATCCTGGCTGGCTCTGCTGCGAAGAGCCAGGACGATCGTCAACCTGACAGGGTCGCAACGCAGTACGGGGCGCGTCAGCGCAACGGACGTCGAGGTCCTTGACCGGCTTGAGACGGCACCGTGACCCAGCCGAGAACCGAAGGGCCGCCTCCGCTTCCCACCGAGAAAGGGCCGACGAATGATCAACCTGAAGCTACTCACCCGCGAGCCATAGGATGGTTACCGCATTTCCCGCCCTCGAAGGCATGCGAGTCCGTTTAGAACCGGTCGTCGACACACACGCCGGTGACCTCGTCACAGCTGCTCTGGAGAACCCCGACATCTACAGGTATACGGCGGTGCCCCTTGGGCTGGCGGCGACAGTCGCATATCTGGAGCGGCTGCGGGCTGCCGACGCCGCCGGAGAATCGGTGTTGCTGACACAGATACGAACCTCTGACCAGCGCACCGTCGGAATCACGAGACTGGTCAACTTCCGATGCCGACCAGGCGGACATCGCCCCTACGCGGTGGAGATCGGCGGAACCTGGTTGGCAGCCCCCGCCCAGAGGACTGGCATCAACCGGGAGGCGGCTCTGGAAGGAATCGGAGCCCGCCTCGAGGGCGTCCTACGAGCGTGGCAGCCCTCCCAGGCCCCAGGCGAAGGCGATGCCCTCCGGGATTCACGGTGACCGGCCCCCGCCGAGGCTACGTGCTCATCCACGGCGCCCATCACGACAGCCGAATCTGGGCAAGAGTCATCCCCCTGCTCGACCTCCCGGCACTCTCGGTGGACCTTCCCGGGAGAAGCGATCCCTCGCACCTCCACGGCCTCACGGTGGAGGACTGCGCCGAGGAAGTCCTGTCGCAAATCCGGGCCGCCGCCTTTGAGCAGGCCATCGTCGTCGGCCACTCCCTGGGCGGCACCGTGGCCTACAGCCTCGCCGCCCACGCGCCGGAGAGGGTGATCGCGCTGGTCGGCGTAGCGGCCGTCTTCCCCCCACCCGGCCAGTCCGCTCTCAGCATGTGGCCACCGGGGTTTCGCTGGCTGCCGCGCATGCTCCTCTCACTCCGCCCCGGCGGGGTCTCCGCGCCCATAACAATGGGCGCGCGACAAGCGATTCGGCGTCTCGCCAACGACCTCGACGAGGATGACACCAGGTGGCTACTGAACCTGCTTGGACCCGAAACGTCCGGCCTCACCGCCAGCCCCGTCGCATCAGCAGAGCTCGACCCCGCCACACTCAGAAGGTACGTGCTATGCCGGCAGGACACCGCGCTCAAACCCAGCCGCCAGAGGCGACAGGCTCAGATGATCGGCGCCGAAATCATCGAGATCGACACTGGCCACGACCCCATGATCAGCAGTCCGACAACCCTCGCCAAAGTACTGACGAGCACCTGTCGCCAGGACAAACTCGGTGGGGCAGGCCGCGAGTGATCCATCCTGGCATTGGTGGCCTCTCGACCTGAACGATGCACCGTCCGATCCCAAGGAGATCGTCAATCTGCCCCTTCGGTCAACTCGGCTGGCGTCTCGTGACGGCCGTTGACCGTGGAGGGAAGCGGCGCGCGTTAGGTTGGTGTCGGCTGCCGTGACCGCGTGCGGAGGGGTGCTGTGTCGGAGAAGAGGCGATGGAGTGAGCTGAGCGAGCGGACCCGGCGCCTGATCATTCTCGGGGCCGCCTTCGAGGGGATCCTCAAGATCATGGCGCTGGTCGACATCAAGCGCCGGCCAGACAGCGAGATCCGAGGGTCGAAGGCCAAGTGGGCGGCGGCCGTGGTGCTTATCAACTCGGTGGGAGCGGCACCCATCGCCTATTTCATCTTCGGACGGCGAAAGCCCTACACATGACGCCGCGCCCAACACCCAGATTGTCTCATTGGCGACCGACCAGACCGGGACAACGCAGTCTCAATAGCCGCTCGGAACGGCTCTAGGACTTCTCCCAGCTAACGATCCGGGTACGGAACATGACGCCTGAACGCTCGACGTCTCAAGGTCATCGGGATGCTCCTGCCTGCAGTCGTTCTATTGGGGCTGCGATCTGTCCGGCTGTTATGAAGGACCCTTACGGCAGTCAGCCAACACCTGTAAGCCTCATGGTCATACGTCGATGGTCACTGTCGGTCAGTGCGCGACCACGGTGTCTGGCTTGCGGCTTGACCTCGCGACCGCGCCGATAGCCGGGGCCAGTGTCAGCCACAGGCCGATCGTCACAACCATCGACGTCGGGTAGCCGAATGGCCGGATGCCGACATCGGAGCTGACGACGCCAGCGAAGACCATGAGCAGCCAAGCACTCAAGAAGAATGCCGGCCCTGCTGCTGTGAGCTTCACGAAACTAGTCACCAAGCCTCCTCTCCCGTCGCGGCGGCGATGCCGACGGCGACGCCGACCAGTCGGACAGGTTCGGCAATCGACAGTCCGAATCGCACCCGAATGAACCCGGCGGTTGCCTCCATTCTCGACCGGCGGCCCTCTGCGCCGGTAGGGGCTTTCGTCACTCGCAGCTGCGTCCCATCTCCCACCGGTACTCACTTGGATGCCATGCCTTTCGGCGCGTGTCTTAAGGAATGCTCGACTGGTGGCGTAGAAGGTGTCTTCGTCGCGTGGCAGACCTACTGATGATCGCGTCCGGGATCGTCGGAATGTTCCTGATGCAGAATGCTCTTCGGGCGGGCCGTCTAGTGGTGGCCCAGCCAGGAATCATGTTGGTACCTGATCCTGGCCGGGTCACCTCCGCTGCGCGAGGACGGACGGCTGCGTCGGCGGGTCGTGCCACGGATGCTGATTGCCCCGATGTCAGAATCATTGGGCACTCTCATGTGTGGTCTGAGAGGTGTGGACGCTCGGATCGTCGGCCACGGGGATGTAGATCCGGCCGCCGGCGGCGTTGAATTCGGCGGCTTTGTCGGCCAAGCCGGCTTGTAGGGCTTGCTCGTCATCGAGGCCTCGGTCCGCGGCGTAGCGGCGCACGTCTTGGCTGATTCGCATGGAACAGAAGTGCGGGCCGCACATGGAGCAGAAGTGCGCGGTTTTGGCGGCAGCGGCGGGAAGGGTCTCGTCGTGGTAGCTGCGCGCGGTGTCGGGGTCGAGGGCCAGGTTGAACTGATCCGACCACCGGAAGTCGAAGCGGGCGTCGGAGAGGGCATCGTCCCAGGCCTGGGCGCCGGGATGGCCCTTGGCGAGATCCGCGGCGTGAGCGGCGATCTTGTAGGAGATGACTCCGGTCTTGACGTCGTCGCGATCGGGGAGCCCGAGATGCTCCTTGGGGGTGACGTAACACAGCATTGCGGTGCCGTACCAGCCGATCATCGCCGCTCCGATCGCGGAGGTGATGTGGTCATAGCCGGGAGCGATGTCTGTGGTGAGTGGGCCGAGGGTGTAGAAGGGGGCCTCGTCGCACAGCTCGAGCTGCAGGTCCATGTTTTCCTTGATCTTGTGCATCGGCACGTGGCCGGGGCCTTCGATCATGACCTGCACGTAGCGGTCCCGAGCGACCCGGCCGAGTTCTCCCAAGGTTCGCAGCTCCGCCAGCTGGGCGTCGTCGTTGGCATCCGCGATCGATCCTGGGCGCAGGCCGTCACCGAGAGAGAAGGTGACGTCGTAGGCCCGAAGGATGTCGCAAAGCTCGCTGAAATGGGTGTAGAGGAAGTTCTCCTGGTGATGAGCCAAGCACCATGCCGCCAGGATCGACCCGCCCCGGCTGACGATCCCGGTTTTGCGGCTGGCGGTGAGCGGGATGTATCGCAGAAGGACACCGGCGTGGACGGTCATGTAGTCGACGCCCTGCTCGCACTGCTCGATGACGGTGTCTCGGTAGACCTCCCAGGTGAGGTCCTCGGCTTTCCCGTTGACCTTCTCGAGCGCCTGGTAGATCGGCACGGTGCCCACCGGCACCGCGCTATTGCGGATGATCCACTCGCGGGTGGAGTGAATGTTGCGCCCGGTGGACAGGTCCATCACGGTGTCGGCACCCCAGCGGGTCGCCCAGCGCATCTTGTCGACCTCGTCGTCAATGGACGACGCCACCGCCGAGTTGCCGATGTTGGCGTTGATCTTCACCAGAAAGCGCCGCCCGATCACCATCGGCTCCGCCTCGGGGTGGTTGCAGTTCGACGGGATGACCGCCCGACCCGCTGCCACCTCGCCGCGCACCACTTCAACCGCGACACCCTCGCGCAACGCGACGAACTCCATCTCCGCGGTGATCTCACCTCGACGGGCATATGCCAGCTGAGTCACCGCACCTTCGCCTACGGCGCGGCGGGGGCGGCGGTCCGAACCAACGAAAATCGCG
>Ga0307374_10008550_pt1 | contig 15274 bp, 12 predicted proteins | sample OX3MG_FD_202532 | JGI IMG/M metagenome (GOLD analysis project Ga0307374, IMG submission 202532) | Soil microbial communities from Risofladan, Vaasa, Finland - OX-3 | ecosystem: Environmental > Terrestrial > Soil > Coastal area > Acid sulfate soil | place: Finland: Risofladan, Vaasa | collected... | reverse complement strand
TCCACGAGGGTCTGAACATGGCCGCCCTCTGGAACCTGCCCATCATCTTCATCTGCGAAAACAACCTGTACGGAATGGGGGCCACTCTGGCCGAGGAGTCCCCGGTCAACGAGATGCGGATCAAGGCAGAGGGCTACACCATGCCCTCGGTCCAGTGCGATGGCATGGATGTCCTCTCGGTCTACCAGGCGATCCAAACCGGAGCCGAGCACTGCCGCAGCGGCCAGGGCCCCTTCTTCGTCGAGGCGCTCACCTATCGTTTTCGGGGCCACTCCATGGCCGACCCTGAGCTCTACCGGGACAAGGCTGAGGTCCAGCGCTGGCGGACCCAGGATCCGATCCCTCGCTTCGGGGAGTTCTGTGTCGCCCATCAGATCTGCAGCGGCCAGGAGCTGGCCCAGATCAATGAAGAGGTCGAGCAGGAGATGCTCGACGCGGTCGCCTTCGCCGACCAGTCCCCCTGGCCGGACGTGGCCGAGGTCGGTCGGGGCGTGTACGCCAAACCGATCGACCCCGAGCGGGGCCTGGGACCGGAGTCCGAGGCGGAGCTCCCGGTCGCGCTCGAGCTGGCCCCCGAAGTCGAGCAGGCCGGGATCTGAGATGGCCGTGATCAGCTATCGGGATGCCGTCAAGGGTGCCCTTCGGGACGAGATGGAGCGCGATCCCCGGGTGATCCTGATGGGGGAGAGCATCACCGGCTACGGCGGCTCCTACGCCGTGACCAAGGGCCTGATCGACGAATTCGGACCCAAGCGCGTCATGGAGACCCCCATCGCCGAGGCGGGGATCGTCGGCTTCGCGGTGGGGGCGGCCATGGGCGGGCTGATCCCGGTGGCGGAGCTGATGACCGTCAACTTCGCCCTCCTGGCGCTGGATCAGATCGTCAACAGCGCAGCCAAGTTCCACTACATGTTCGGGGGCCAGTGGTCGGTCCCCCTGGTGGTCCGCACCGTCTCCGGGTTCGGTCAGCTCGGGCCCACCCATTCACAGAGCTTTGAGGGCTGGTTCGCGTCGGTGCCGGGCCTGAAGGTGGTCATGCCGGCCACTCCGGCCGATGCCCGGGGCCTGCTGCTGGCTGCCATCCGCGATCCCGACCCGGTCATCTTCATCGAGCACAGCCTGCTCTACAGCACCAAGGGTGAGGTGCCGGAGTCGACCGACCCGGGCGACGGCGAGATTCCCATTGGTAGTGCCAAGGTGGTGCGCTCGGGTCAGGACGTGACGGTGGTGGGCTATTCGCGGATGCTGCTCCAGGCGCTCCAGGCGGCTGAGGTGCTGGAGCGTGACGATGGCATCTCCTGCGAGGTGATCGACCTGCGCAGCCTGCGCCCGGTCGATTACCCGACGGTGGTGGAATCGGTGCGCCGGACCCACCAGCTGGTCCTCTGCGGCGAGGACTGGCGGACCGGAGGTTTCGGGGCCGACCTGCTCAGTGAGATTCAGGATCGCTGCTTCGACGACCTCGACGGGCCTATCCAGCGGGTGGCCATGCGGGACATCCCGATGGCCTACTCCAGGCAGCTAGAGCGGGCTCTGGTGCCGACCAGCGATCAAGTCGTGGAAGCGGTCCGGCGAGTCAACTGATGGCATATCAGGTGACGATGCCCCAGATGGGCTACGACATGACCGAGGGGTCGATCAACCGCTGGCTGGTCGAGGAGGGGGCGACCGTGCAGCGCGGCGACGTGATCGCCTCGATCGCTACCGAGAAGGCGGACATCGACATCGAGGCCTATGCCAGCGGGGTTTTGCGCAAGATCCTGGTCCAACCCGGAGCCACCGTCCCGGTGGGGGAGCCGATCGCGATCATCGCCGACGCCGAGGAGGAGCTCCAGGTCGACCCCAAGCCCAGGCTGGGGGCGCCTGCCGCCGAGGCGCCGGCTGAGCCCGAGCCGACTCCAGCCGAACCGCTTCCCGGGGAATCTGGGGACCAGGCTGAGGCACCGCCTTCGGACGAGGCCGCAGTCGCCAAACCGGGTCCCACCCCGGTCCCGGACTGGGCCCAGCAGCTCAGCGGCCACAGCCAGGAGCCGCTGCCCGCAGGACGCTCCCTGGCGCCGGGGGAGAGGGTTCGGGCCAGCCCCCTCGCGAGGCGTCGCGCCCGCGAGCTCGGGATCGCCCTGGAGACCGTCCGGCCCAGTGGACCGGAGGGACGGATCAAGGCCGAGGACGTCGAGGTGGCATCGCGGGGCGGGGCCGCCCCCCGGACTGCCAGGCAGCCCGGGGCGGCCCCCCCGCTCGATCTGGGCGACCCCTCGGAGCCACTCCCCCTCTCCCGGATGCGAGAGGCGATCGCGCGCCGGATGGCCGAGTCCAATAACACGATTCCCCACTTCCATCTGACCACCGAGGCGAACATGGGCAGCCTCCTCGAGCTGCGCCGGGAGATGAACCAGCTGGCCGACCCCGCGCTCCCCAAGTTCTCGGTCACCGATTTCGTGGTCCGCGCCATGGCCCTCGCCCTGCAGCGACATCCCAGCATCAACGCCGCCTGGGTCGGCCAGGGGGTGCGGCGCTTCTCGCAGAGCAACGTCGCCCTGGCGGTGGCCCTCCCCGATGGCCTGGTGGCGCCGGTGATCCGGGGCTGCGAGGCGCTCCCGTTCGCGGAGCTCTCCCGCCAGACCCACGACCTGGCGGCCCGGGCCAAGAGCGGACGCTTGCGCCCGGAGGAGCTCTCGGGCGGGCACACCGCGATCAGCAACCTGGGCATGTTCGGGGTGAGCCAGTTCTCGGCCATCATCACCCCGGGCCAGGGGAGCGTGCTGGCCGTGGGCGAGGTGCGCCCGGTGCCGGTTGTGGTCGACGGGGAGGTGCTGGCCGGCCAGCAGATGGCGATGACCCTGGCCATCGACCATCGAGTCACCGACGGGGCCCAGGGAGCGGAGGCGCTCGCCTACCTGCGCTGGCTCTTGGAGCACCCAACCGCGTGCTTGCTGTGAGTCGCTACCGGGAGAACGCCCAGGGCCAGGGGAGTCGCCCGTGAAGGACCTGGCGATCGTCGGATCCGGCCCGGGTGGCTATGTCGCCGCGATCCGGGCCGCCCAGCTCGGGATGGCCGTCACCCTGGTCGAGGAGGCAGAGACCTTGGGCGGCGTCTGCCTCAACTGGGGCTGCATCCCGTCCAAGGCGCTACTGCGCAACGCCGAGGTGCTCCACCTGGTCCAGGAGGCGGAGCGCTTTGGCATCAGCCGGGGAGAAGTTGGAGCCGACTTCGGCGCCGCCATCACCCGGAGCCGTGAAGTGGTCGGGAAGCTGGTCCAGGGAGTCGCGTTCCTGATGCGCAAGAACGGCGTCGAGGTGATTCACGGTCGGGCTCGCCTGCTTTCGGAACAGAGCCTGGAGGTCAGTCCCTCGGGCCAGCAGGTGGCCGCTGCCCAGATCCTCATCGCCACCGGGGCTCGGCCCAAGACTCTGCCCGGCCTGGCCCCCGACGGTCGCTCTGTCTTCAGCTCCCGAGAGGCGCTCGAGCTCCGCCAGCTGCCCAGAAGCTGCGTGATCGTGGGTGGTGGCGCCATCGGGGCGGAGTTCGCCTATGTCTACTCCTCGTACGGGGTCGCGGTGACGGTGGTCGAGGCGCTGCCCCGGCTGCTGCCCCAGGAGGACCTCGACATCTCCCGGGAGCTGACCCGCCAGTTCGAGCGGCAGCAGATCAACCTGCGGACCGGGTCTTTGATCCAGCGCTCGGAGCGGGCCGGGGAGGGATGGCGGCTTTGGTTGGAGAACGGGGAGGCCGTCGAGGCGGAGATGGTCCTGACCGCCACCGGGGTCGTCGCCAATGTCGAGGAGCTGGGGTTGGAGGAGCTGGGGGTGGCTCTGGCCGGGGGCTTCATCAAGGTCGACCCGCACCAGCGCACCAATGTCCCCGGGGTCTTTGCCATCGGGGACGTGACCGGACCGCCCCTGCTCGCCCACGCGGCCAGCGCCGAGGGGGTGATCGCGGTCGAGACCGCGGCCGGTCGTGAGGTCAAGCCGCTGGACCCGGTCCAGGTGCCCCGGTGCACCTACTGCCAACCGCAGGTCGCCTCGGCTGGGCTCACCGAAGAGCAAGCCAAAGAGCAGGGTCACCAGGTCCGGATCGGCAAGTTCCCGTTCAGCGCCAGCGGCAAGGCGATCGCCATGGGTGACACCGTCGGGTTCATCAAGACGGTCGTTGACGCCGAGACCGGGCGCCTGCTGGGAACCCACGCCATTGGAGCCGAGGTCACCGAACTCCTTCCGGAGATGGTGATGGCGGCCTGGGCCGGGGTCAGGGCGGAGCAGTTCGAAGCCTTGGTGCATGCCCATCCCACCCTGAGCGAGAGTCTGAAAGAGTCCGCCCTGGCGGCGGAGGGGATGGCGATCCACATCTGAGCTTGGACCGCTGAGCCAGAGCCTGGGCCGCACCGCCGCCCGGGTCGTGCTCCCGGCTCAGAGGCCGGTGACCCGGATCCCGGTGTTGGTGTGGTGGATTCGGTTGAGACGGATCAGAAAAGGGGTGAGTCCCTCACTGAAGCCGGCGTTCTCGAGCCCGCCGCCGTCCACCGGCCGGAGGCCGGGGATCCGGGCGATCAGGCTGGTCACTAACGACTTGGCCGCGGGCTCGTCGGAGGTGACCAGGATGTCCTCGTCGAGGGGCGCGCCGAGCCGTCCCAGAAGGGGAGCGCTGACGGTGTGAAAAGCCCCCACCACCCGAGCCCCCGGGCAGAGCTGCGCGACCTCCTGGGTGGCTGAGCCGGCCTCCGGCCGGATCGGGTAGGCCCGGCCGCCCTGGAACTCCATCGGAGCCGCGGTTGACACCACGACCCTGCCCCGAAGCTGACCCGCGAGTTCAAGGACCGCCGGCGATCCGGACTGGTAGGGCACGGTGAGCAGGGTCAGCTCGCCGAATTTGGCCGCCTCGCGATTGCCCGCGCCTCGGATGGTGCCGGCGCCGTCGGCGAGCTGGGAGCGGATGGCGGTGGCGGACTCCTCGGCCCGGGCGGGGTCGCGCGATCCGACCACTACGGCGAGCCCGGAGTGGCCCAGCCGCAGGGCCAGGCCGCGTCCCATGGGACCGGTTCCGCCAATGATCCCGACGGCGTTGACCGGGGAGGTGTCCATCTCGCTCCAGGTAGGGGTGGGGCAGTCCCACCGGGCGGGGTGTCTTTGCGACCTACCATATCGGGACTTGAGTACCGCAGTCGTTGCTTCCGAACCGGACGAGCGGCGGGGACTCGGCCTCGACTCGCGGCACACCCTGGTCCTGGTCGATCCCGAGACTCGGGATCGGCTCCGGGCCGGAGGCGGCGCGGCGATCGTCAGCTGGCTCCTCTTCCGGGCCGGCGGGGCAGGTTCGCCTCTGAGCGTACCCAGTGCCGGTCCTCTGCCCCAGCTGTGGTTCCAACTCGGAGGACGTCGCATCTTGGCCCAGCTCCGGGAGTCGGCGGGCTGGACTGGGGGGGACGCGGCCGTAGCCTGGTTAGAGCTGCATGGCGGCGACCTCCGGGTTGGTGCCGGAGAGCCGCTCGCCCCCGCCACCTGCTCGCTCGCCGTTGTTGGCGGGGAGGTCACAGCCCAGCTGCCGGCCAGCTGGAGCGACCGCCTGGCCGCGGTCGGGCGGAGCCGCGACTAGCCGGTGGCGGGAGATAGATTGCGCTTCGGAGGCCCCGGTCGGGGGGAGCCGCGCAGCTTCACCGGGGTGGTCGGCCAGAGCCGGATGAAGCTCGCCTTGTTGCTGGCTGCGGTCGAGCCTCGGGTGGGTGGGGTCCTGATCCGAGGCGAGCGCGGCACCGCCAAGTCGACATTGGTCCGGGCCCTGGCAGCGATCCTTCCCCCTCAGGAGCAGGTCGCCGACTGCCCCTACCACTGCGCGCCGCTGGGTCCGGAGTGGTGCCAGGACTGCCGGGTTAGGCTGGAGCGTGGGGAGGAGCTGCCGGTGGTCGTCCGCGCGACTAGGGTGGTCGAACTTCCCTTGGGCGCGTCCGAGGACCGAATAGTGGGCTCGATCGACCTGGAGCGGGCGTTGCAGCAGGGCTGCCGGGCGTTCCAACCCGGGCTCCTGGCCGAGGCCAACCGCCAGGTGCTCTACGTAGATGAAGTCAATCTCCTCGAGCATCACCTGGTCGACGTTCTCCTGGACGCAGCCGCCTCGGGGGTCAACGTGGTCGAGCGCGAGGAGATCTCCATCGCGCACCCTTCCCGCTTCGTCCTGGTTGGCACCATGAACCCCGAGGAGGGAGATCTCCGCCCCCAGTTGCTGGACCGGTTCGGACTGTGCGTCGATGTGGCCGGCCTGCGGAACCCGGAGGACCGGGTCGCCGTGATGCGGCGCGATGAGGCGGGCGCCCCCGAAGGCGGCGAGGATCGACTCCTGGCGAGGCGGTTGGAGCGGGCTCACGGCCTGCTGGGTCGGCTCGAGACGAAGCCGGAGGTGGTTCGAATGGCGGCCGCCATGAGCGTCGACCAGGAGGTGATCGGCCACCGCTCGGACCTGGTCCTGGTGCGCGCGGCGCAGGCGCGCCGCGCCCTCGAAGCCGCTCGCGGGGAAGCCCCGGGACCAGCCGAGCTGGAGGTCGACCTGGCCGATCTGGCCGAGGTGGCTGAGCTGGCGCTGGTGCACCGCCGGCGTTCTTCGGGGGGCTCCCTGGTCGAGGCGCCGGTCGAGGTCGAGCAGCAGCCCCAGGGGCCGGGTGGCCGCCCCGGCGAGCCGGGGGTTCCCGATCCCACACTCCGGCCGGGGCCAGCCGGCGAGGCGACCTCCGAGACTGGGGAAGCCGAAGGGGAGGGAGCCCCCCAGCCACAGGCGGAAGGCGCCGCTGATCTGGCCGGCAACGCCTCGTCCCAGCCCGGCCCGGCGCCGGCCGCGCCGGTCGAGTTGGAGGAGCGCTTCGAGGTCGGGCGCATCCAGCTGCCCAGAGAAAGGCTGCGCCGCCGGGGCCGGGGAAGGCGGAGCCAGACCAGCTCGCTCGACCGCCGTGGCCGCTACGTCGGAGCCCAGGAGGTGGAGCACCCCAACGACCTGGCCCTGGACGCGACCTTGCGCGCCGCCGCGCCCCACCAGCTGTCCCGAAGGGAGCGCTCCGGGGAGGGGCCCGGCTCCGAGCTGCAGCTGGAGGCCCAGGATCTGCGCCAGAAGGTCCGCCAGCGCCGGATCGGGAACCTGATCGTGTTCGCGGTGGACGCCTCCGCGAGTATGGATGCCGAGCAGCGCATGGACGCCACCAGGAGCGCCATCTTCGCTCTGCTCAAGGACGCCTACGTACGCCGTGACCGAGTCGCCCTGATCTCATTTTCGGGCCGTTCGGCCCAGGTCATCCTGCGCCCCACGGCCAGCGTCGACCTGGCCGAGCGCCACCTCTCCCGGATCGCCGTCGGTGGCACCACGCCGCTCACCCACGGGCTGGCCACAGCCCTCAACCTGATCGAGAACGAGCGCCGCCGCGATCCCGACGTGCTGCCCCTGCTGGTGCTGATCAGCGACGGCCGGGGCAACATCAGCTTCGGGGGCGAGGAGCCCCTCCTCGAGGCGCAGCGGATGGCCGACCAGGTCCGTCGCGACGGGATCAGGGCATTGGTGATCGACTCCTCCCGGGATCACCAGGCAGGGGCCGCCCCGCGCCGCAGGAGCGTCTCGGGACCCCCGCGCTTCGCGGGCTACAACTTCAACGCCTGCGTCGACCTGGCAGAGCGCATGGGGGGAGCCTATTTCGGGCTCTTCGACCTCTCCGAGGGGGCCATTCTCAAACCGGTTGCAGAGGCGCTCCGACAGCCGGCCGGGACCGGGCGCGGGAGCTCCCTCTGAGACAATCTGCCGGTGGCTGATCTGCGCTCGGTCTACCCGTTCACGGCGCTGGTGGGCCAGGGCCAGATGCGCCTCGCCCTGGAGCTAAACGCGGTCAATCCGGCGATCGGCGGAGTCCTGATCCGGGGGGAGAAGGGAACCGCCAAGTCGACTGCGGTGCGGGCCCTGGCCCGGCTCCTGCCCGAGCTCGAGGTGGTCGTCGGCTGTCATTTCGGATGTGCGCCGCGGGGGGAAGCGATGTGCCCCGACTGCCAGGCGCGGGTCAGAGCCGGGGAGGAGCTGGAAGTCGCGCGCCGCCAGATGCGGGTCGTCGAGCTGCCCATCAACGCCTCCGAGGACCGGGTGGTCGGCTCGATCGACCTGGAGGCGGCGATCCATTCGGGCCAGCGCCGCTTCGAGCCCGGGGTGCTGGCCGAAGCCAACCGGCAGATCCTCTACGTGGACGAGGTGAACCTGCTCGATGACCACATCGTCGACGTGCTTCTCGACGCGGCCGCCATGGGGGTCAATGTGGTAGAGCGCGAGGGGATCTCGGTCTGGCATCCGTCCCGCTTCATCCTGGTGGGGACGATGAACCCTGAGGAGGGCGACCTCCGCCCCCAGTTGCTGGACCGCTTCGGGCTCTGTGTCGACGTCTCGGGCATCACCAATGTCCCCGACCGGGTCGAGATCGTCCAGCGTCGGGAGCGGTTCGAGGACGAACCCGAGGAGTTCGCCGCCGAGTGGGAGGGCGAAGAGGCCCGCGAGCGCACCCGGATCGATTTGGCGATCGAGGCGCTGCCCAAGATAAAGACCGCACCGGCGGTGCTGGAGGCGATCGCCAAGCTGGCGATCGAGCTCGAGGTCGACGGCCACCGGGCGGATCTGGTGGCGCGCAAGGCCGCCCAGGCTTATGCCGCCCTGGAAGCCCTCCCCCAGGTGGGACTTTCCGAGGTGGCCGCGATAGCTCCCATGGTTCTCGCCCACCGGGTGCACACCCGCCCCGGCCAGCGGCCGCACGACATCGCCGGTTCGACCCGCCGCGTACTGGGCGAGGCGTGAGCCGAAGGGCTCGCTTGTCGCGACCAACTGAGATTGCCGTGACGGGCGGGTCGCGCCGCGATGGAATTGAGCTCCCGGCTGCTAATTTCGAACTGCCGGTCGTGGTTCGGGGACCGTCCTCCCACTCCGGTGGGACCTCAGCCACGGTCGGTTTTCGCTTCCTCAACCCCAGTGGCTGAGGACCGGGTCCTGGCCGGGCTGGTTCCGAGCGAGCCCGAGGAGTTGCTCATCCGGGGGGCGCTGGGCACTCCGGGTCGACTGCGCATCGAGGTGGGCCTCTCAGAACCGCGCTTCGCACCTCGGGCGGGGAGGCGCACGCCCAAGGCGGAGCTGGCCCTGCGCCGGGCTCTGGGCGGCGTCTCCTATCCTGCGGACCGGGACCGCGTAATCGCGGAGGCGGGGAGATGGCTTAGCCAGGACCAGCAGGCACGAGACCGGTTGGCGGGACTGCCCGAGCTCGTCTACGGGGGCGAACTGGAGGTGCTGAGACGGCTCGATGAGCTCTCGCAGCTGCCGGTTGAGCCCGGCTCGGAACCGACCCCCGGTCAAGCGGAAGGGTCTGGCCCAGACTCGGCTAACCCGGGGAACCAGGACGGCAGCCTGGCGAGCAGATAGCTGCGGGTCTCGACCTCGAAGTCGATCACTTGCAGCCCCTCGGCCAGGCGCGGCTCGAGACCGGCGCGCAGGAGCGCCTGAAGTGGCTCCACCTGGGTGGGCGGGGCCTCGGGGAGGACCGGCAGACCGGCCGGCACCGGCACCGCGACCAGGTCGCGGCGCCGCCTTAGGCGGAGCAGTTCCGCCTCTTCGGAGGTGCCCAAAAACCATTCGACGATGAGCCGGTCGGTGGGCAATCCGCGGCTGAGGGCGTCGCTGCGCTGGCCGTAGTAATCGCGCCGGAAGGAGCGGGCGACCGCTCCCAGCCGGCGCAGGTTGAAGTGGGCGTTGCGCACCTGGGCCGGGTCGAAGGTCCAGACGATCCGGTCCAGCCCGGCGGCTAGGGCCGCCCGGCGTTGGGCCAGCTTGAGAGCGCGGCCGACGCCCGAGTTGCGGTATTCGGCCAGCACCCCGGCGGCGTGGGATCGGAGGTAGTTGCCGCCCGCCGGCGTGCGGCCGACGAAGCCGTACGCGAACCCGACGGGGCGCCCCCCGGCTCTGGCGATGAGCACCGAGCCACCCGCCTCGGAGATGACCTGAAGCAGGGTGCCGGGAGCGGCGATCGCCGCCGATCCCCAGATCTCAGCCTGCAGGGAGCTGACCGACTCGATGTCGTCAAAGGTCAAAGCGGCCACCACCTCGAATGCGGCCGACCCAGCTTCCTCAGAGCTCTTCCGGGCGGGGGTCACGGCTCAGCCCGGAGCGGCGGCCGCCCGGGCCTGCCGGGGTGAGGCGAGGGGGCTCACGGCGCGACCGGCCGCTTGAAGAAGAGCCACACCGCACTGGTGAAACCCAACTGGGTGACCGGCACAGCGGCGACCAGCTCCCAGCCCCCCAACCGCCCCCTGGCGAGCTCTGCCTGGATTAAGGAGGACCGAACCGGTCCGCGGGTCCGCTTGCCGTTGGCGATCTCGACCTTGTGCTCCCACTCGGGCATCCTCGGGCTCCCATGAGGTGGTCCGCTCCCACCCCGCTGCCCAAGGGCGGCGGGGACGGGTCTGGTAGGGCTCGGAAGGCGGCGAATCGCAAGGCGGCCGGGGACGGGTGACCGCGGGCGGATAGGACCGGGACCATCCTACCCGCTGGCAGAGGACCCAAATTGGCCCTGCCGGGAGCGGTCCTGGCCAGGAGGCAGGCGGACACGGGAGCCCGGCCGAGCCGCGACGACTTGGCCCGGCAAGTCGGGGCGGGACCGCCTGCACCGGATAATCGCCAGGCAGATGGCTTCCCAAGCAACCGCCAGGATTCGCAATTTCTCGATCATCGCCCACATTGACCACGGCAAGTCCACCCTGGCCGACCGGCTGCTGGAGCTGACCGGGACGGTAAGCGCCCGGGACCTGACCGAGCAGATGCTCGACACCATGGACCTGGAGCGGGAGCGGGGCATCACCATCAAGGCGCAGGCGGTCCGGATGAGTTATCAGGCTCGGGACGGGCAGAACTATGAGTTCAATCTCATCGACACCCCCGGACACGTCGACTTCGCCTACGAGGTCTCCCGGGCCCTGGCTGCCTGCGAGGGCGCTCTCCTGGTGGTGGATGCCAGTCAGGGGATCGAGGCCCAGACCCTGGCCAACGTCTACAAGGCGCTTGAACTAGGCCTGGAGATAGTCCCGGTCGTCAACAAGATCGACCTGCCCCAGGCCGAGCCCGAGCTGGTGCGCGAGGAGATCGCCCGGGTGATCGGGATCCCGGCCGAGCGATCGATCCTTGCCAGCGCCCGGACCGGGGAGGGAGTCGACCTCATCCTGGAGGCGGTGGTGAACGGCCTGCCTCCTCCTCAGGGCGATTCCGAGGCGCCCCTGAAGGCGCTCATCTTCGACTGCAAGTACGACGCCTACCGGGGAGTCGTGGTCTACGTCAGGGTCAAAGATGGGCGACTGCGGTCGGGGACGCAGATCCGGATGATGGCCTCGCAGGGCACCTTCACAGTCGATGAAGTGGGCATCTTTCGGCCCGCCATGGTGGCCGTCGAGGAGTTGACCGCGGGCGAGGTTGGCTACCTGATCGCCTCGATCCGGAACGTCCGCGACAGCAAGGTCGGCGACACCATCACCGAGCTGTCCCGGCCCGCCTCGGAGCCCCTGCCGGGGTACCGCCAGGTCAGCCCCATGGTCTGGGCGGGGCTCTTCCCGGTCGATGGTGACGACTACCAGGGCCTCAAGGAGGCGCTCGACCGCCTGCAGTTGAACGACGCCGCCCTCACTTTCGAGGCGGAGAGCTCGGTCGCATTGGGATTCGGCTTCCGCTGTGGGTTTCTGGGCCTGCTCCACATGGAGATCGTCCAGGAGAGGCTGGAGCGCGAGTTCCAACTCAACCTGATCACCACGGCGCCGTCGGTCGCCTACCGGGTGGCGCTCCGGAGTGGGGCCGAGCTCGAGATCGACAATCCCGATCAGCTCCCCGAGGTGGGGCTGATCGAGACCATCGAAGAGCCCCGGGTCAAGCTCGAGATCGTGGTGCCTCGCGAGCACCTGGGGGGGATCATGGAGCTCTGCCAGGAGCGGCGGGGGGAATTCGTCCAGCTCGAGTACCAACCGCCGGGGGAGCGCGCGCTGCTCACCTATGACCTTCCCCTGGGAGAGATCATCCACGACTTCTACGACCAGCTCAAGTCGCGCAGCCGGGGCTACGCCTCGATGGACTACCAGCTGACCGGGTACCGCGCCGAGCAGCTGGTCAAGCTCGACGTGCTGGTGGCCGGCAACCGGGTCGATGCCCTCTCGGTCATCGTCCACCGCCAGCAGGCGAGCGGGCAGGGTCGAAAGCTGGTCCAGCGACTCCGCGAGGTGATCCCCCGTCAGCTCTTCGAGGTGGCCATCCAGGCGGCGGTCGGGGGCAAGGTGATCGCCCGCGAAACCGTCCCCGCCTTGCGCAAGGACGTACTCGCCAAGTGCTACGGCGGCGACATCACCCGCAAGCGCAAGTTGCTCGAGAAGCAGCGCGAAGGCAAGCAGCGGATGAAGCGGGTGGGCAGCGTGGAGATCCCCCAGGAGGCCTTCATGGCGGTGCTCTCTCTTGATCGCTGAAGCTGAGCGGGGGCCGGCTGCGGGGCTCTACCTGCACATCCCCTTCTGTGAGACCCGCTGCCCCTACTGCGATTTCGCGATCCACCTGGGGGATGACCAGCTCCACCGCCCCTACGTTGAGGCAGTCGTCCGCGAACTTGACTTCCTGGCCGCCAGCGGACGCCCCCCGGGGGGGCTGCAGACGCTCTACCTGGGAGGGGGAACCCCAGGGCTGCTCGCGCCGCCGCTGCTTGAGCAGCTACTGCGGGCGGCGAACCGCAGTTTCGGACTCGCCGACGGTGCCGAGATCACTCTGGAGGCGAACCCGGCGGGGCTGAGCGCGGCCCGAGCTAGGGGCTGGATCGAGCTCGGATTCAACCGGGTCAGCCTGGGGGTCCAGAGCCTGGACGATCAGGCCCTGCGCTGGCTGGGCCGCAACCACGACGGCGCGACCGCCGAGGCGGCCATCGGCGCCCTGGTCCAGGCCGGGCTGGAGAACTTCAGCTGCGATTTGATCTATGCGGTTCCCGGCCAGTCGACGGAGCGCTTCGCGGCCGGACTGAGCCGGGTGCTGAGCCTGGGGCCGTCCCACCTCTCCTGCTACGAGCTGACCGTGGAGCCGGGCACGCCCTTGGCCCGCTCGGTCGCCGCGGGGAGGTCCCGGAGTCCCTCCGAGATCGACTTTGCGGAGCAGCACCGAGTTGCTCGGGAGCTGGCAGGGGAGGCCGGGCTGGTCCAATACGAGGTGAGCAACTTCGCCCGACCGGGCCGGGAGTCCCGCCACAATCTGGGCTACTGGCAGGGCGGCCATTACCTCGGGGCCGGCTGTGGGGCTCACGGCCACCTCGGAGTTGGGGCAGCCCGGCGGCTGGCAATCGAGGCCGAGCCCAGTGCGGTCGGGGTTCGTTACTGGAACCTCCGCGGGGCCACCACCTATCTGCGGCAGGTGGCGGCCCGGGGCGATGGCCGGCGCGGGCACGAGTCGATCGCGCCCGAGCAGGCTGAGATGGAGCGGGTGGCGTGCGGGCTGCGGCTCCGAGCCGGGGTGGACCTCCGGGATCCGGCCCAGCTGGCCGGGGCCCGCCGGCTTGGCCAACTCGGCCTGCTGACCGTCGCCGGAAACCGGGTGGCCGCCACCTCCCGAGGGGTCGAGGTGCTGGACCGGATCACCCTGGAGCTCGTTTCCAGCTCACGCTCCCCGGTTCTCGCGTAGAGCGGGTATGACTCGGTCGGGGGCGCCTGGACCAAGATCAGGACCCGGCCCCCAAGCGGGGTCAGGCGGTCGGGGGGAGGTGGAGCCCGAAGGCGTGGGGGAGGAGGACTCCGAATACGTATCCCGCCAAGGCGGCGCCGCCCCCGACGGCGAGGACCTGAACCCCTCCCACCCACACCCGCTGGCCGGTGACCGCGGCTTTGAGCACCCCGACCGCGGCCAGACCGATCCCGGAGAGGGCCAGGGAGACCAGCACCGCCGGCAGTCCGGTCATGAAGATGTAGGACAGAATGGGCACCACCGCTCCCACCAGGAATGTCCCCGCCATCAGGAAACCATCTCGGACGGGAGCGTCGTGGATCTGGCTGGATATCCCCAACTCCTTCTCTATGTGGGTCTCCTCCCAGAGTTGCGGATAGCGCGCTAGCGAGCGGGCGATCTGGGTCGCCTCCTCGGTCGGGACCCCGCGCTCGGCCAGGATGGCCACCATCTCGGTGAGCTCCTCATCGGGCTTGCTCAGGAGCTCGCCGCGCTCCTTGTGGATAGCCTGGTGCTTGAGGTCCCGCGAGGCCGTCGTGGCCAGGTAGGCTCCGGTCCCCATCGAGATCATTCCGGCCAGAGCCCCCAGGAGCCCGGCGATCAGGATGGTGGTGTGGGCGACCGCCGTTCCGGCGGTCGCGGTGGCCACCCCCGTGGTCAGTCCCAGGGTGGTCAGAAGTCCATCCTGGACCCCAAAGACAACCTCGCGGATCCCAGTCCGGCGGGCCAGCCGCTCACGCTCTGATCCGGCGCCGACCCCACCCCGAGGAGGTGGATGCCCGGGGGCCTTCTCGAGCTCGGCAGGGGAGGGCGGGCGGGAGCCCATGGGGTGATGTTAGCGTGGCCAGGCAGCGGATCCGTCCGTATCAGTGAGCAGATCGGAGGGACAGAACGCCTGTGCTAGACTTCGGTTAGCACTCGGAACACCGGAGTGCTAACCAAGGGCTGAGGTGGAACTCAACATGGACCAGCGCAAAGAGCGGATTCTGCGAGCAGTCGTCTCCGACTACACCGAGACGATCGTCCCGGTCGGCTCGCACGCGCTGGCGGCCCGGTACTTCCTGGAGCTGAGCTCGGCCACCATAAGAAACGAGCTTTCCGAGCTGGTCGACCACGGTTTCCTGGCCCAGCCGCACGCCTCCGCGGGGCGGGTGCCCACCGATCGAGGGTACCGCTACTTCGTCGATTTTCTGCTCCCCCAGGAGGTGGTCGAACCCCAGCTCCGCCGTCAGGTCCGGCGCGGGTTCGAGGCGGCCGACCACGACGTGGAGGCGGTCCTGGAGGTTGCCGCGGCGATGCTCAGCCGGCTCAGTGAGAATGTCGCCGTGGTGACAGGCCCGGCCAACTCCACCAGCCGGCTCCGCCACATTGACCTGGTCCTGGTGCGGCCCGGGCAGGCGCTCATGGTCGAGATCGCGACCGGGAACGCAGCCTTGCAGCGACTGGTCGAGATCGACGTTCTGGTGGACCAGGAGCAGCTGAGCGCGTGGGCAGGCCGGCTCAACCAGATGTACCGGGGCATGGCCGCGGAGGAGGTCGAGTCGTCGCCTTTGGTCC
>Ga0307374_10008549_pt1 | contig 15277 bp, 19 predicted proteins | sample OX3MG_FD_202532 | JGI IMG/M metagenome (GOLD analysis project Ga0307374, IMG submission 202532) | Soil microbial communities from Risofladan, Vaasa, Finland - OX-3 | ecosystem: Environmental > Terrestrial > Soil > Coastal area > Acid sulfate soil | place: Finland: Risofladan, Vaasa | collected... | reverse complement strand
AAAAGCAGCCTGCGAACCGCCTCCGATTACGCCACGGGCCTCTCTTTGCCGTCGCTCTGATCCGTCTCCAACGAAATATGAACGTGAAATTCATCGCAAAACCGGGTTCTTCAACAAACTGCTAGTGCGAGAAGGGGTACATGAGCCAGGCGAGGGCGAGGGAGATTACGACGAAGAGGGCGAAGTAACGGATGGCGCAGGTGAGGCGTTCTTTGGTGGTTGGCTTGGCAAGTGAGGCAAGGGCTACGGAAATCAGGAGGGCGCAGAGAAGCATCGTGGAAAAATGGCTTAGGTGCAATTTTTTGCTGCTCCTTGAGAGTCAAAGTTGCACATGCCAGCCTCCCGGCCGCGGCGGGATAAATTCCGGCCGCCGCTACAAAGGCACCGCCAAGTGGCAAAGCGGCGTCGAGCCGCCGCACTCCATAAGACACGGGGCGCACAAGCAGCCCTTCGCAAGGCTCAGGGTGAAAAGACCGCCGCTACAAAAGCCCGGATCGCGGGGCATCAGCTTGCCTGCCAATGTAGGCCTCGTCTGGGTGTCTAAAGACCCGCCCCTACAAAACAAACAACGCCTCGACGAACGCGCCGACGAGTCAAGGTTTCTCTCTGCGCGCGATGGCCCAAACGTCGAGCACGAACAGAAAATTGAGCAGACCGGCGATTGCGAGAAAGCGCGTGCCGAAATCGCCCGCGACACGGGCCGTATCGGGTCCGCGCGGTTCAAAAACGCGCGCGAGAAAATAAAAAGACCCACTGCCGATTTCGGCGAAATGCCCCATGAAGCCGAACATGTCGCCGAAGCGCATCGAGTAGACCTGGCCGCGCATGGCGCAACCCGTGACAGCCATACCGCCAACGCAGAGAAAAATAATCACAGCGCGGCCCCAGCGTTTCAGCAGCAGATGCCCGAGGCCCGGGACAATCCACGCCGCGAAGATAGCAGCATAGGCCAATGGGGAAACAGCGCCGGAATCAAAAGTGGCATTCGTTTCGGGCAAGTTCATGTTCCTTCTTTAGTGTGGTGAGTCGCAATTCGCTGCATATCCTTGCATCCCTCAGGCGTTAAAACCCCTGAATTGCGAGACTTATTGTCGGAGCTAAAGTTCCGACTCCGTGAAATCCTTTGCTCAGGTACTCGATGCGCCTGCAATTGTTTATTTACGATTTGTGACGCGCCGTTCCTTCTTCTCTGCGGCTTCGTTCAAAACGCCAGCGAGACGCTGGCGCTACGGTGTCTTATCGCACAGCCCATGTTAGGGCTTGACCTATGCGAGGATGGGAATGATTTCCTCCTGCATGGGGCCGGTGACGGTGGCTTCGCCGTCGCCGATATACATATTCACTTCGGTGCGAACGCCGAAGTCGGGCAGATAAATTCCCGGCTCGATCGAGAAACAGGTGTGCGGGACGATGCGGCGGTCGTCGCGCGTTTCCAGGCCGTCCATGTTCGCGCCGTTGCCGTGAACGTCCTGGCCAATGCTGTGGCCGGTGCGGTGCGTGAAATGCTTGCCGTGACCGGACTTGCGAATCACTTCGCGCGCGGCGCGGTCCACTTCCCATCCGTAAATTGCGCGGCCCGAGGAAACCGACAGCTTCACGAATTCGATGGCCGCATCGCGTGCCTGACGCACGATGCGGAAAATCCTGGCGAAATTCGCGGGCACGGATTCGCCGAGATAGCCCATCCATGTAATGTCGTAATAAACGCTTCCGGGACGCGCGAGTTTGCCCCACACGTCAAGAAGCATCAGATCACCTTTGCGGATGGGCGAACTGCCGGACGCCTTCGGCTCATAATGCGGATCGCCCGCATGGGGGCCTACGGAAACGTTGGGTGCATTATCGGCGACGACCGAATGCGCGCGGAATTGAGCGGCCATCCACTGCTGCAGCTCGAATTCCGAGAGCGATTTATTCTCGCGCACAAATGAACCTGCGCGGGCGAACGCGTCCTGCGTGACGCGGTCGACGATGGCCCCGGCTTGCTTGTGCGATTCGAATTGCGCGGGAGTCCAGGCCGCTTCGAATTTCTGCACCAGGTCGGCGGAGCTGACAATCTTCGCGCCGAGTTTGCGCACGAGTTCGATTGTTCCGGCATCGACCAAGCCGATGTAAGGAATATTATTCTGGGGCGAATACTGCATGGCGACGGCTTTCGAGCCGCGAAGAAGCTTGCCCAGCCCCTTGTGCAGCTCTTCCCATCCCGAATATTCGATTTTGCGCCCGGGAAGGCTGTCGAGCTGCTTCGCCTCGATGCGGTGCACCAGTTTGCCCGGCGCGCCGCGCGCGGGGACGAAATAAAACCAGCGGCGCGTGACCATTCCGTCCGATTCGAGTCCCAGAACGCGAGTAGCAATCGGATCGCGATGATGATGGTCGTAGAATAACCAACCATCCAGTTTTTGCGCGCGAAGTTCAGCTTGAATGGCTTTGAGGTCGGGCATGAGTAGGCTCTTTTCCGTTAGGTTCGTCGAAAATCATGGTGGCGCGAGCGATTGCACGCTGGCGGCCGCGATACCGCGCACTTCGACACGCTTGGTTCGGCTCGTCTCACCGGAAAGGATTTTAACAGCCGAGACGGGCACATTCAAACGATCCGCCAGGATGCGGCGCAAGGCGTCGTTGGCGCGACCATCGACCGGCGGCGCGGTAAGATGAACCTTTATTGCCCCTTGAAATTCGCCATCGATGGAATCGCGGCTCGCTCTGGGAATAACGCGCACAGAAAAAACAATCGTGCCGCCACGCGCGGTGACTTCGATCATTCCTTGGCGCGCCCCCCGAAGATAGCGGTGCCGAGGCGCACCTGCGTCGCGCCCTCTTCAATGGCGATCTCGAAATCGTGGCTCATGCCCATCGATAACTCGGGCAGCGAGCGATCCAATTGTTTTTCGAGGTCGTCGCGCAAACGGCGCAGCCGGCGAAAATAGGGACGCGCGTCGCGCGGGTCCTCGCAGAATGGCGGGATGGTCATCAAACCGCGAAGCTGAAGATGCGGCATCTGTGTGATTGCTTCGGCCAGCGCTGGAAGATCACCCTGCGCAACACCCGATTTTTTCTCGGCGGGGTCAAGTTGAACTTCGATCAGCACGGCGAGCCACTCGTTCGTTTCGCCGGTGGCATCATCCAGTTTTACCGCCAGCGAAGCATTGTCAACGGAGTCGATCCAATCAAACAGGCGGGAAGCGCGCCGCGCTTTATTGCTCTGCAAATGTCCGATCAAATGCCAGCTCGCCTGCAAGTCCGCGAGCTGCGGCTGCTTCTCCTCCCATTCCTGCACGCGATTCTCGCCGAACGCGCGCACGCCTGCGTCGTAGGCGGCGCGAATTGCATCCGCGGAGACCGTTTTGGAAGCAGCCACCAGAACGATCTCTTCCGGCTGGCGATCGGCCCGGCGAGCGGCGCGAGCCATGCGTTCACGAATGTGTTCGAGGTTCGACGCGATCGAAGAACGTGCGCGGGCCATCCCGGCATTCTAGCACGGTCAATTCGCCATTTTTTCCTGCTCGCAAACGCAGCGGCGGAAATTGTCGAATATGTTAGACTGTCCGGCATTCTGATGCCCGCGCGCGGAAAATTCATTGCGTTTGAAGGAATCGATGGCTCCGGCAAGCGCACGCAACTGGAAATGCTGTCACGCGCGCTGCGGGAGCGCGGCGTCGAGCACATCACGGTCGGCTTTCCACATTACGGCGGATTTTTCGGACATATCGTGGCGCGGTACCTGAATGGGGAATTCGGCGGCCTCTCACAGGTGGATGCCCATTTTTCCGCGCTACTCTATGCGGGCGACAGGCTGGAGAACAAAGCCGAGCTGGAAGAAAATCTCGCGCAAGGCAAAATGATTCTCGCCGACCGTTACATTGGGTCGAACCTCGCGCATCAAGGCTCGCGCGTACCGCGGCGGCAATTGACGGAGTTTCTGCGGTGGATGGAGCGGCTTGAATACGGCGTGTATGGCCTTCCGCGGGAAGATCTGGTCGTTTATTTGCGGCTTCCGGCAGCGAAGGCCCATGTGATGATCGGCAAAAAAAACGCGCGGGGCTACACGCGCCGCCGGAGGGATTTGCAGGAGGCGAACCTGGCTCACCTGAAGGCAGCCGCGCGCGTCTATGACCGGCTATCCAAGCGTCCCAACTGGCGCGCAGTCGATTGCATGAGCGAACGAGGGCGCGAGTTGCTTGCACCAGAAGCGATTCACCGCAAAGTGATGGAGGTTGTCGAAGGCCGCGTTCTGCGAAGCTCGCGGCACTCTGGCAAAACTTGATGGGCTTCAGCGAATTTCTGGGTAATGAGCGAATTTTCGCCGCGCTGCGGGCGATGCTTGGCCGCGAACACGTGCCGAGCGCATTGCTTTTTGTGGGCCCGCGTGGCACCGGGAAATTCACGCTGGCGCGCATGTTCGCGCAGGCGGCGAACTGCGAGAAATTGCGCGACGATTTCTGCGGCGAATGCGCGACGTGCATAAAAATTGCGCGTCTTGCGGACTGTGCGCCGCTGATCGAGCAAGGACTCGCCGAGCGCGGCGAAAATCCCGACGCGGCAACAGTGGAACGCATGCCGCTGATTTTGGAGACGCATCCGGACGTATGGGCCATGGTGCCCGATCCCGTCCGGCGGAAAAATCCCGTGGCGCGGCCGATGATCCGCATGGGCCAGCTACGCGCGGTGCAGCGCGCGGCCTATTTTCGGCCCCAGGGCCGGCGCCGGGTTTTCATTCTCGATGGCGCCGATACGATGCGCTGGAACGATGCGGATGTTTTTCTGAAAATTCTCGAAGAGCCTCCCGAAACCGCGACGCTGATTCTGCTTGCGCCACGCGTGGATTCCCTGCTCCCGACGATTCGTTCGCGGTGCCTGACGTTCTGGTTCGCGCCGGTCGCCGAGGAAAAAATCGAAGGTTTGCTCAAAGACCGCACGGAATGGAAAACGGCCGAACGCAAACTGGCCGCGCAACTCGCGGATGGCTGTCCGGGCGCGGCGCTGGCGCTCGATTTAGCGGAGTCGTCCCGATTGCGCCGCGAGGCATTGCACTTGATCGCGGATGCGGCCGCCGGGAAATCGTACCGCGCGATCTTCGCGGCGACGGCGCGACTGGCCAAGAATGAATCGGAATCGTTTGAAAATCTCCTGCCGCTGTTCTATAGTTTGTTAGCAGATCTGCTGGAGTTGTCGCATAGCCCGAAGAACTTTGTTCCGCGTAACCCGGATTTGCGGGCTGAACTCGAAAGCCTGGCACGCAACGTGACGGATGCGTGGGTCGCCCGAGCCGCAAGTGGCTTAGACCGCTTGGAGGGCCGGTTGCGCCGGAATGTGGGGCGACAACTGGGACTGGACGCTTTGGCCGTGACGTTGGGAAACCACTAATTTTAGGGACGGCGAACGGTCATCCGTCCGGCCCACTAAAAATTATTTGCAGATTATTGGAACCCTGCGCGAGTTTGCGCAGTCATATAGGTATAGCAGCAAAACGCAAGGAGCCTTCATCGTGAATCGCAAGCTATTTCGTCCCACACTCACCGAAGTGAAGGAACAATACCCCGCGCGCGGTGCGCACGAGCCGCAAGGACCGGCGCAGCGCAAAAAGCCCGCTCCTCCAGAGCAGACGCACGCGGAGAGTTTTTACTACGTCAAGCAGATGCAGGCGCGCACGCCTGTTGCCGTGGTCCTGACGGACGGCGAGGTGCTTCACGGCATCGTCGAATGGTATGACCAGGACTGCATCAAGCTCACGCGCTTCGGCAGCCCAAACCTGCTTCTTTACAAGCGCTCGATCAAATACTTGTACAAGGATGGCGACGAAGCAGCGCAGGGCGGGAATGGGAACGGGAACGGCAGCCACGGGAGCTAATCCTCGCGGCAGCACTCAGACTCAGTAGGCTGGATGCACCTCCGCGAAATTTGCACTCCGGCGTCGAGCCTGCTAGATTCGCAACTCGACGCCCCATGGCCGAGAAACGGGAATCCGCCCGCACGACAATCATTCTTTCGCTCGTCACCGTCGCTGTGGCCGCTTATGCGCTGCTTTTCGGCTTGCAAACCCTGATTTACTTCGAGGCACGCCACTGGGCCGCAGCAACGCCCACTCTGAATGATGTTCCTCGACCGCTGCCCTCCACTGCGGCATCAGCGGTTCGGGAGAAGAACCTGACGTTCTACGGATTCCAGTTCGCCGCGCCATGGAAAGGCATCACGAAGCAGGACCCGGAAAACGATCGTTCCGAAATCGATTTTAAATCCGGCACCGTGCTGGTGTTTTTCAATCCGGAAGGCGAGAAAAACATTGTGGACAGCATCCGCACCGGCGATCCGAAAACTTACACACAATATCAAGCTGTTTTCGGAACGAATCTTTTTGCGAATGACTACGCGCTGTACCTGGCGGTCTATGGCGCGTCGCCGGCGGGCATTTCGCCGTTTATGTCCGGGGACGAAGCGGTCCGCATCAGCACGCTGTTGCAGTGGAAGCTGGCGTTCGGGAGCGATGGAACGAAAAGCATTTACACTCTACAGGCCGGGGACAATCGCGGGCTGCAATTCGGCGATCCCGCGCGTGGTCACATTGTGGTCGTGCGGCTTTTCGATTCGCACGGCCAGCAAATCCGGCTGCTCTTTACATCAAAGTCCGCCCAGGCAAATGTTTTTTCGCAGGCGGATGTCAACTGTGTAGTTGACTCGATTCACCCCGCCTCATCACTCCAGTGATCACGCAAGTCGCAGGCCGGCACTCCGGATACGGCGGTGCAGCAGTTTGTTTAAAAAATGCTCTTGGCTGTCATTTCTGTCGCTGCGAGGAAGGCGTAGTTTACAAAAACCCAAGGAAAATGCAGATCCCCTGCCTGCGGCAGGCAGGCTCGCCGCACGGCGGCTCGGGATGACAGCGAATGGAGTTTTTCAACAAGCTGCTAGGCGCGGGCGGCGGCGGAAGATTCAAGTACGCGGTTATAATACGCTTCGTAGAGCGGGATGACGTCGTTCGAGCAGAACTTCGCGCGCGCGTTGATGCGGGCTTGCCGGCCCATTTCGCGCCCGCGATCGGCGCGAGAGAGAATCTGAATAGCGCATTTCGCGGCGCCGACGACATCGCGCGGCGCGACCAGGAAACCATCCACGCCATTCGTCACAACTTCCGGCACGCCGCCGATGTTCGTCGCCACCACGGGGACTTCGCAAGCCATTGCCTCGAGCGCCGCCAAGCCAAAGGATTCGAGATCCGAGGGGAGCAAGAACAGATCCGCCAAACCCAGAAATTCCTGGACATGCGCCTGCTTGCCCACGAAGAAAACGTCGCAGCCAAGTTTTTTCTGCCGCACGAGATGTTCGGCAGCACCGCGGTCCGGCCCGTCGCCGATCAGGACGAGCTTCGCAGGCATCTTCTCGCGCAAGAGAGCGAAAATCTCGATTACGTCGGTAATGCGCTTCACGGGCCGAAAATTCGAGAGGTGCATCACAATCGGCTCGCCATTCGGCGCCCATTCGCTGCGGCCGCTCTGGTCCGTCAAACGGCAGTACAGGTCGCAATTGACGAAATTACGGATCACTTCAATCGGGCGGCGAATATCGAATTCCTGAACCGTGCGCTCGCGCAGGTACTCTGAAATTGCCGTGACGCCGTCGCTCTGCTCAATCGAAAATCGCGTAATGGGAAGGTAGCTGCGATCGTTGCCGACCAGCGTGATGTCGGTGCCGTGAAGCGTGGTGATGAACGGCAGGCGGCGCGGCGCGGACATCATCCGCGCGAGCAACGCGCTAACAGAATGTGGGATTGCGTAATGTACGTGCAACAAGTCGAGCGGCGCGGACTCGGCGACTTCGGCCATTTTCACGGCCAGCGACAAAGTATAGGGCGGATGATCGAACAATGGATAGGAGGTGACCTCGACTTCGTGGAAGAAAATGCGGTCATGCGCCGGATTCAAGCGCGTTGGCATGGCGTAACTGATGAAATGAATTTCGTGCCCGCGCGCCGCCAGTTCCATGCCGAGTTCAGTAGCGACCACACCCGAGCCGCCATATGTTGGATAACATGTGATTCCGATTTTCATCAGAGTCCTCGAAATGTGTACCGGTGCTTGCGAATCCCAGACGCGCAATGCTAGATTCGCAAACTCTTACTTTAGACGTAATGAGGCAGGCCGGCGATGCAGCGAGTTTTGGAAAAAGTGGCCATCATCACTGGCGGCGGAACCGGCATCGGCCGCGCGTGTGCGCTCCTGTTTGCGAACGAAGGCGCGAAAGTGGCGCTTGCGGCGCGGCGGCGCGAAAAGCTCGAAGCCGTCGCGCAGGAAATTGCCGTCGCCGGAGGGGAGGCGCTGGCGTTGGAATGCGACGTCACGGACAAAGTCTCCGTCGAGCGAGCTGTCCGCGCAGTCGAGGAACGATTCGGGAAGCTGAACATCGTCGTTAACAATGCGGGCGCGGTTCACACCGGCACAGTGGAAGAAACGTCCGACGACGACTGGGAGCGCATCATCTCGGTTAATCTGACGGGCACGTTTCTGGTGTCGCGCGCAGCGGTGCCTGCGCTCAGGCGAGCGGGCGGCGGCTCGATCATTAATATCGGCTCCTTCTTGGGAATCGTCGCCATCAAGCAGCGCGCCGCATATTGCGCGGCCAAGGGCGGAGTCACGCTTCTTACCAAAGCCATGGCGCTCGATCACGCGCATGAAGGCATCCGCGTTAATTGTATTTGTCCGGCGATTGTCGAGACGGAAATGGCGCTGGGTGCCATCGCGCGCGCGCCTGATCCCGCCGCGTACCGGCGCTTGCGCGAGTCGCAAATTCCTATAGGCCGTTTGGGACGACCCGAGGATATTGCACAACTTGCCCTCTATCTTGCGTCGGACGAATCGACATGGATGACGGGCACCGCGCTGCCTCTCGATGGCGGAGCAACGGCGAGCTGATATGCGCCGCGCGATAAAAAGTCGAAAGAAGGAGACTTTTAAGCCTCTGACGATCACGGCTCTGGGGCGGCGTTTTCATTTCAGTAACACGGCGCGGCAATTCGGCTTCCGGTTGGACGATGCCGGTTCAGGCCGCGCCGTTTTGCGAATGAAAGTGCAGCCGAAGCACAGACAAATCCATGGAGTGGTTCACGGCGGCGTACTCGCCTCGCTCGCGGACACGGCCGGCGGTCTCGCGACTTATCTGGCGCTGCCGGCTGGTTCGCGCACGGCAACGGTCGAGATGAAAATTAATTTTCTCGAGCCGGTTGAGCGTGGAACGATCTTTGCCGAGGCGCGGGTCCTCCGACTGGGAAAATACCTCGCCGTGGTGGAGTGCGACGTGAATGACGACTGCGGCAAACTGCTCGCCAAAGCTCTGATGACGTTCTCCATTGGCAGGGACAAATTCCATCGGTCGAAATAACAATTCATGCTGGCATCGGCCTATGCCGCCCCTGCGGGCTTTACTTCCCTGCCCGGATTGGCTAATTTGAACTGAAGCGCCCATGGACCCCCTTGCCACCGGAAAAGATCTGCTGTTTACGCTGGTCTTGCAGGTCGGCTTTTCGGCTTCGCTGGCCGCTTTGCTGGTGCGCTTCGCAAAATTTCGCCGCGTCCTCTTCAACGAAATGCGCGATTCGGATCAGAAGGTTCTCCTGTTGCTTTTTCTGACGCCGCCGCTCGCGCTGGGAGTTGTGCTCCGCCTGGTCGGATACCGGTTTTTTGACCTCACGCTCGCGGGTTCATTTTTGTTGGGGCTGCTGGGCGGGCGAATCGTGGGACTTCTTGGCGGCTCGATGCTGAGCCTGCCTGCCTTTGGAAACCACGAATGGGTCTCGACTCCCCTCGCCGCGCTCGTAGGCTTGCTCGCCGGCTTTATCCGCCTGGGCCTGCCCAATAAGGAAGACGTTTGGCATTTCGGTCCATTCCTTTTTTTGAACATCCCGAAGTCCCTCTGGCGGCTGGCGCGCCACGGGCAGGTGAACTGGGCCATGGTGCCGATGGGGGCGTGCGCCCTGCTCGAATTAGGCCGCTACGCGCTTGCGCGCGCACTGCCCTCGCCGTGGCTTTATACCCTGCCGTATCCAGACTGGCGATGGCTTCCGCTGATCGCGCTGGCCACCGTGATGTGCGTCGCGATGCCCATCAAGATCTGGAACAACACGCGCATCGAAATGAACCTCGAGCAGAACCAGCAGCTTCTACTCAAGGCACGCATGGACGCGCTCTCGAGCCAAATCAATCCGCATTTTCTTTTTAACACGTTGAATACGGTTTCTTCGCTTGTCCGCTACGATCCCGACATGGCCCGCATCGTGGTTGTGAAGCTTTCGAATATTCTCCGCCGTCTATTGCGCAAGCACGAAACGTTCGTGCCCCTGCGCGACGAGCTCGACTTCATTGACGACTATCTCGATATCGAAGTGGCGCGTTTCGGCCGCGACAAACTGCAGTTCTTCAAGGAAATCGAGGACAGCACGCTCGATACATTCGTGCCCAGCATGTTGTTGCAGCCAATCATCGAAAATGCGATCCGGCACGGCCTGGCGCCGAAACTAGAGGGCGGAGAAATCCGCCTGCGCGCACACCTGGTTGACGGCCGGCTGACGATCGATATTGATGACAACGGTATGGGAATCCCAGCGGATCGCCTAGCCCAGATTTACAGCGACGGAATCGGCATCAGCAACGTGCGCGAGCGGTTGCGCCTGCTCTATGGCGAACAGTTTCGCATGGACATTCAAAGCCGCGAGGGCTCCGGCACGCAGATCCGCATCGAAATTCCCGAATTGGTCTCCGCCGTCAGTTCCGCATTGATGTGATTCTCGAGTCTCCGGATTTTTTTGGCAGCGAGCATTGCTGCTATAATGGCTCGTTTTTGCAGACTCGCAAAGGCTCGCTGATGGCTCGCACGAAAAAATCGGGAAAGCCGCGCATTGTGGCGCGGGCGAAACTGCCTACGCGGTACGGCAAGTTCACGATCCTCGGGATCGAGGGGGCGAATCCCGAGGAAAGCGCCGTGGCGCTGGTGCATGGCAAAATTCGGCACGGAGATGCTCCGCTGGTGCGCATCCATTCGCAATGCCTCACCGGGGATGTTTTTCACTCCGAGCGATGCGATTGCCGCGCGCAGCTCGAAATGGCGCTCAAACACACGGCGCGTGCGCGCTGCGGAATTGTTCTCTATTTGCCACAGGAAGGCCGAGGAATCGGCCTGATGAATAAATTGAAGGCGTACGAGCTGCAGGATCGCGGCATGGACACGGTCGAAGCGAATCGCAAACTCGGATTCGAGGCCGACCATCGCGATTATCATTTCTGCGCGCAGGCGCTGAAGCTTCTCGGTATCCGTGCCGTGCGCCTACTCTCGAACAATCCCGATAAAGTCGCTCAACTTGAAAGCGGAGGAGTCCGCGTCGCTGAACGCGTCCCCTGCCAGCCGCCGACCACTCGTCGCGCGCGGAGTTATCTGCTCACCAAAAAGGAAAAGCTCGGCCACCTGCTCGAAGGGATTTAAACGTGTACGGTCTAAGCAAAGATACCGACCTTTCGTTCTTGAGCGGTCAAGAAGTCACCCAGGTAGCAATTGGAGTATTTCAAGTCCAGTTCCATTTCGATAAAGATGCCATTATTTCGGTCGAAGGAGAGTTCCAATATTTTTCCGAAAATAGTTCGTCGCATTGGCACCAGGGAACTCCAGAGGCGGCTGCTCCTGCGCTGCGTTTGCTCGGCTCAAGTATACAGAAAGTTGACGGCAAGGAAGACGGAACCCTTGACCTGACATTCTCCAATGGAGATCGCTTAGTTGTGAAAGATAACAGCGAGCAGTACGAGTCCTATACAATTGCCGGCGGCCCGCGCGGGACTATTGTTATGTGAGAATTTAGCCGCCGCCGACGAAGTGAACAATTTCGTACGAATCGCCGGCCTGCACGGACGTCTCCTGCCAGACGGGGCGCGGCAGGATATCGAGGTTGCGCTCAATCGCGACGCGCTCGGGCGTGATGCCAAGATGCGCGAGAAGGGTGACGACATTCAGGGCATCGGGAATGTCGCGCGATTCCCCGTTAATCGTAACTCTCAGGACTTGTGCTCCTGCGGCGCGGATTTGGCTTTTGCGCGGAGTGCATAGCGAACTTCGTCGCTCCCCGATTCGGAAACGGCGCGAATCACCAGCTCAGAACCATCGGGGCCGAGGGGCGGCATCGCGAATCGCAATTGCGCCAGGCCATCGGGTCCAGTCGTGGCGGAAAAGCTCGCTTCTTCGTTCTGCTCGGTGAAGTTTGCCTCAACCTTCGCGTTCGCAATTGGCTCGCTGCCGCCGCGCCGCAGAACCTGCACGTCGAGCGTAGCGTTGCCACCGGCGAGCCACGAGTTCGCATTGCGAAGCCGCACCTGAATACCGTCATGCGATGCGCGAACGCTTCCCGTCGCAACCGCCGGAGGCGTAATCGCGCCGTCGCGAATCGCATCAATCACGGCGCGATGCTGATTTTCCACGCGTTCGCGTAACGAGTCTTCGGAAAATCCCGGGGCCGTCGCCAAATCCGAGTAATTGGACGTGCGCCGGTGAAAAACTCGACCACGATGATAGACCAGCGTCTCGATCAAGCACTCCGGACGGCCGTGATCCTCGGTTTGAACGTGGCAGACATCGCCACCAGCGTCCACGTCTGAATTGAACCCCAAACTCATCGAATGAAACTCCCTTCACCCGCGCGTGGAATTGCCAAAAACAACGCTAAAAAAAACTTTCGGTAGGCATTTGACCAGACGTGCGTGCCCCGTTATTATAGCAGCGCACCGAAAATGAACGGAAACTACCTCGATAGTTACGCGCCGTTGTTGCTGATGTTCCTGCTCGCTGCGGGACTCGCCGCCGTTCTCATTATTGCTTCGTCGCTGGTAGGGCGCCACCTGAAGTCGCGCGCGAAAGACCAGCCATACGAGTGCGGCATTCGGCCCACGGGCGACGCGCGCGAGCCGTTTTCGGTACACTTCTACATGGTGGCAATGATCTTCATATTGTTCGACATCGAGGCCATCTTTCTCTATCCCTGGGCGATCGTTTTCAAGAAGTTGAATATGTTCGGGTTTGTCGAGATGCTGCTGTACATTGCTATCTTGGTGGTGGGCTACATTTATCTGTGGAAAAAAGGCGCGCTGGAATGGAAGTAGCCTCGCCGCCGGAATCGGACTTATAAAGTGGACTCAGAGCAACAAAACGCATCGCTGGCAATCCGCAAACTGAAGGAACGGGACCCGCAAGGGATCACCGACGTAATTTCGTTTCGCGGCGAAACGACTGTTGTTTTGCCTCGCAATCGGCTGGTCAGTGCCGCGGAGTTCCTGAAGTCCGATCCCGACTTGGATTTCGCATTCCTTTCGGATATCAGCGCCGTTGACCGCTTCCCCATCGAGCCGCGCTTCGAAGTCAATTATCACCTGACCAGCCTGAGCCATCGCGAGCGGCTGCGAATTAAGGTTAAAGTCACGAGCAAAGACGCGGCCGTCCCCACGGTGACTGGCGTCTGGCCCACGGCGAACTGGCATGAGCGGGAAATCTGGGATTTGATGGGCGTGCGTTTCGAAGGACATCCCAATTTGACCCGCATTCTGATGCCGGATGATTGGGAAGGCCACCCTCACCGCAAGGATTATCCCGTGGAGGGGTATCGCTGATGTCCACGACCGTCGGAACGCCCATCACTGACAACAAACCGCAGAATAAGACGATGGTCCTCAACATGGGGCCGCAACACCCTTCGACGCACGGCGTGTTGCGCGTGATTCTCGAACTCGACGGCGAGATTGTCCTCAAGGCTGAGCCGGTCATCGGTTATCTGCACACAGGCATTGAGAAAAATTGCGAGAATCTGACGTATTCTCAGTGCATTCCACTTACCGACCGCATCGATTACCTAGCGAACTTGTCGAACAACCTTGGGTACTGTCTTGCGGTTGAAAAACTTGCGGATATCCAAGTGCCCAAACGCGCGCAATACATTCGCGTTCTACTCACGGAATTAACGCGCATTTCCTCCCACCTGGTGTGGTTGGGCACCCATGCTATCGACCTCGGAGCAATGAGCGTGTTCCTCTATTGCTTCCGCGAACGCGAAGAAATCCTCAAGATCCTCGAAGCGATTTCCGGCCAGCGAATGATGACCAGCTATTTTCGCATCGGGGGACTGGCGCTTGAGCCGCCTCCGGGCTACCTCGAATGGATTTCGAGATTTTTGAATACCCTGCCCGGGCACGTGGCGGAATATGAAGACCTGCTCACGGAAAATCCGATCTGGAAACTTCGCACACAGGGCGTTGGGGTGCTGAAACTCGAGGATGCCATTGCCATGGCGGTATCGGGCCCTTCGCTTCGCGGCAGCGGCAGCGATTACGATGTCCGGAAATATTTTCCGTACTCCAGCTACGAGGAATTCGATTTCAAGGTCCAGACACAGACCGCCGGTGATGTTTACGCGCGTTATCAGGTGCGCGTCGCCGAGATCAAGGAAAGCGCGAAAATCTGCAAGCAGGCAATTGAAAAAATACCGCCGCAAGGGCCGTTCCGGGCTGAAGTTCGCGGGCTTGTGCCGCCATCGCGTGAGGAAATGAAAACCTCGATCGAGGGCCTGATTTATCACTTCAAGATTTGGACCGAAGGCATCACGCCCCCGCCCGGCGAGGTGTATCAAGCGATCGAGTCTCCGCGCGGCGAAGTGGGATTCTTCGTGGTCAGCGACGGTTCAAATCGCCCGTACCGCGTCAAGATGCGCGCGCCTTCGTTCATCAATCTCCAGGCACTACCGCATCTCGTAATTGGCAAACTGCTCGCCGATGTTGTCGCCAGCATCGGTACAATCGATATTGTCCTGGGAGAAGTGGACCGCTGATGCAAGTGCCCGCGCAGCTTGATGCCAAGTTCCAGCAACTTATCGGGCGCTATCCCGTCAAGCGCTCCGCGCTGATTCCCATGATGATGTACGCGCAGGACGAATATGGCCATCTGAGCGATGAAATCCTCGAAGAAATCGCGCGCCGCCTCCAACTGAACATGACCGAGGTGACGGAAACACTGGCCTATTATTCGATGCTGCGGCGCAAGCCCGCCGGGAAAAATCACGTTCAGGTTTGCACGAACATTTCGTGCCAGCTTCGCGGCGGCTTTGAAATTATGGCGCATGTCGAAAAGCGCCTGGGCATTGGCAATCGCCAGACGACGCCCAACGGTATTTTTTCCTTCGAAGAAGTCGAATGCATTGGCGCGTGCTCGGGCGCACCCGCGATGCAAGTCAATTACGATTTCTACGAAAATCTCACGCCAGAAA